>WNFM01086233.1_pt1 | contig 20770 bp, 17 predicted proteins | sample 5400271 | NCBI WGS metagenome assembly WNFM01 (sample SAMN13153352, study PRJNA577476) | soil metagenome | isolation source: 60 cm saprolite on Douglas fir-dominated hillslope | place: USA:California | collected 2013-09-17
CGCCTTTGCCGAACATCGCCGGTTGCGGTTTTGGCGCGGGCGTGCCCTCGAAGCTTGAAAACCGTTCCGCGACCTCCTCGACCACCCGCTTGTGATCGACGGAGCCCGCCGCCGCCACCACCATGTCGGGACCGCGATAATGCGTCGACAGATAGCCGCGCAGCGTATCGCGGTTAAAACCTTTCAGCGTTTTTGCCGTCCCCAATAGCGAGCGCCCCATTGGCTGTTCCGGGTAACACAATTCGTTGAGATGCTCGAACACCACGTCGTCGGGCGTGTCCTGCGCCGCCCCGATCTCCTGCACGATCACGCTCTTCTCGCGCTCCAGCTCATCCGGCACGAAGGAGGGATTGGTGAGAATGTCGGACAGCACATCGAGCGCCAGCGGCACGTCGGCCTTCAACACCCGCGCATAATAGGCCGTGGTTTCGGTCGAGGTACCGGCGTTGAGATCGCCGCCCACCGCCTCGATCTCCTCGACGATTTCGCGCGAAGAGCGCCGCGTGGTGCCCTTGAACGCCATGTGTTCCAGAAGATGCGAGATGCCGTGCTCGTTCGGCTTTTCGTCGCGGCCACCGACACCGGCCCAGACTCCGAGCGCCGCGGTTTCCAGATGCGGCATAGTCTCGGTAACCACGGTGAGGCCGGAGGGAAGTTTGGTGACATTGACGCTCATCCGGCAACTCCTTGTTTCGCGGCGCGGCTGACCGAGCGTACGAATTGTTCGACCTCGACCTGGTCGTTCTTCATGATTTTGATGTTCTCGGGTTTTGTCATCAGGCCCTCGAGCCAGGCCGGCAATTGCGGCCGCACGCCGCAGGCCGCCTCCACCGCATCGGGAAATTTCGCGGGATGCGCGGTCGACAGCACGATGTTCGGGATCTTGGAATCCGAGGTGTCGCGATCGGCGACCGCCAGCGCCACTGCGGTATGCGGATCGACGAGGTCGCCGGCCTCGCGCCAGGTGGCGCGGATGGCGGCTGCGGTTTCGGTCTCGTCGGCGCGTCCGGCGTCGAACTCCTCGCGGATCGCGGCCAGCGTCGCATCGGGCAAGACAAAACGTCCGGACTGTTTTAGGGACGCCATCAATCTTCTGATCGTGCCAGCGTCGCGGCGGCCCGCCTCGAACAACAGCCGCTCGAAATTCGAGGAGACCTGGATGTCCATCGAAGGTGAGGCGGTCGCGTGCACCTCGCGCACTTCGTAGATGCCGGTCTTGAGTGTGCGCGCCAAAATGTCGTTGGTGTTGGCGGCGATCCGCAACCAGCGGATCGGCAGCCCCATGCGTTTTGCCACATAGCCCGCAAAGATGTCGCCGAAATTTCCGGTCGGCACGGTGAAATCGACCGTCCGCGCCGGTGAGCCGAGCGCGACCGCGGAGGTGAAATAGTAAACCACCTGCGCGACGATCCGGGCCCAGTTGATCGAGTTGACGCCCGACAGCGCGACGGCGTCGCGAAAGCCGTGATGATTGAACAGCCCCTTCACGATCGCCTGACAATCATCGAAAGTGCCTTCGATGGCGAGCGCATGGACATTGGCCGCGCCTGATGTCGTCATCATCCGCCGCTGCACATCGGAAATGCGGCCATGCGGGAACAGCACGACGAGATCGACATTGGCGAGCCCGGAAAACGCTTCGACCGCGGCGCCGCCGGTATCGCCCGAGGTTGCGACCACGATGGTGGTTCGCTGCGCGCGTTTTGCCAAAACATGATCCATCAACCGCGAGATCAATTGCATCGCGACATCCTTGAACGCCAAGGTCGGCCCGTGAAACAGCTCCAGCAGGAACTCGTTGGGCCCGATCTGGTCGAGCGGAACCACCGCGGGATGGCGGAAGGTCGCGTAAGCCTCGTTCGCCATCCGCCCGACATCGGCGTCGGAAATTTCACCGCCGACAAACGGGCGGATCACGTCAACCGCGACTTCCCAATAGGGCCGGCCAAAGAACCCGGCGATGGTCTCAGCCGAAAGCTGTGGCCAGGTTTCGGGCACGTAGAGGCCGCCGTCGCGGGCAAGCCCGGTCAGCATGACGTCGCAGAAACCTAAGGTCGGGGCCTCTCCCCTGGTTGAAATGTACCGAGTCAAACCGCCCTCCAAAGGCTTAAAGCACAAGCCAAGCCTTTGATATTGAAAGATAATTCAAGCATGCCGGTGGCAAAGCCGCGCGGCACCATAAAGCGTTTTCGAAGGAAGGGGAAATGCCGGAATCGCGAAAAGATCCGCTTCGGGCGTGGGTCCGCATTCCCGCGGCGCGATGCGCCCGAGTTCTGCATGAAACTTCCGCCCCGTGAGGGCGTGGGGAATGCCGGGTGCCGATGCACCCGCAGCCGCGCGTGGTGTGTAGTAAACACACGCGTTAGTCACCACAGGTCCACCGGAACAACCCGGCATTCCCGCACGCAATGGTTTTAACGGCTTGCTTCGTTCTCCCCCGGTAACCGGGCTCTTTTGCCACCGTCATCCGCGAAATCACTTCCGCGAACTTGACACCAGCGTCGGGGTGTCAGGACCACACGACTTCACCGTCCGCACGAAAAGACAATAGCGCGGAGGGCGGGTTAGCCGAAGGCATACCCCGCCGACCACGCACGTAACGGCGGGTTACGCTTCGCCGACCCGCCCTACATGCACCTGCGCCTACGGCGTAATATCCTTGCCGAGGAAGCAGTGAGGATGGCCGACGTCGTGAGGCAGCTCGCCCGCAGCGAGGTACACGATGTTGTCCGCACTGGGAGTGCCGTCCAGCCCGGCGAGCCGACGCATCCGGAACGCAATGGCGTGATCAGCGCACGCCGTATCGCCACTGACCCCGAGCCCGCCAATCACTTGCCCTCCCACGTAGAGTGGAACACCACCACCAAATGTGATGATGCCGCCCGGGACTTTGCCGATCCCCGTTCCCTGTTCCTGGAATTCGGGATTGAACGGGTTGGAATTGTTCAATCCGTAGAGGGACCCAGCAGGGAAGGTGGTCGCGATGGCGGTATTGGCCGGTTGGGTGAAGGAGTAAAGATTGGCAGTCGAGAGTGCTGTCTTGTCGTTGCTGAAATTGTTGGCGGTGCTGGCTTTGGCAATGGCTATTGAACGGCTGCCGGGCCACGCATCTGGATCGCTACGTACGACGGAGCAGAGGGTGCCTTGACGATCGACCACCGCTGACCACATTCGATTGGGCTTGAACAAGCCACCGTTAGCGTCAGGAAGATTTACGACATTCGCGAGCTTTGCCTGCAGGTTCTTTACGACTTGATCTCCGATGTTGCACTCCTCGTCGGCAAGAGCTGGTGCAGAAAGTGCCAGGCCTACGGCGAGAGCGATCGAAAGCTGTTTCATGGGAACGTCTCCTTGCCTGATTTTATACTTGTTAAGTATTTTGCGATGGGCCGCGTAGCGGCGGCAAAATGAAGATTGGTGGCCGCAAAGCCAGCCTCAATCGCACTTCAGAATATCCAGGGCGATTGAAGCTTGATTGACGTTTAGATGAATGGCCGCCCGACGGCCCTTGGCGAAGGCCGATACGCAACCGCACGCGCGTCACTCGAACGCGAACAAGGCAGTGTCAGCACATTTTGCGAACCATGACATTGCTGCGGATACTCATGACATTGCTGCGGATACTGATGACGCCGGTGTCAGATAACCGCTTCTGGCACGTTTGAGACACGCCGCCGGACGCTGAAAATGTCTGCTTATCGGGATAGATCGGACGTGGTCGGCGCACGGTCAAAATGACGCGTTTGACACCAAGCGGACATTCGGGACGTCGCAAATTTCGCTGGGCAGAGGATTTCGCCCGAGGGCTTGGGTCGGAGTTGTGCTAGGCTGCATCATTGCCAATTTTAGAGCAATTCAGTGAAGCGGCTCGGGTGCATCGCACTTCTAGTTGCCACGGCTGGGATTTGGCCGTTGACCTGTCTTGCGCAACAGAGGGCCTTACCGGTAGTTGGATTTCTTAACAGCGCATCGGCTGACGGTTACGCAGGGATGGCGGAAGCGTTCAGGCACGGCCTGAAGGAGACCGGCTATGTCGAGGGTCAGAACGTAACGATCGAATATCGCTGGGCGAATAACGTCTACGATCGACTGCCGGCCCTCGCAGCCGACCTAGTCAGTCGTCGAGTAGCTGTGATTGTCGCCAATAGCCCCGCTATTGCCGCGGCCGAGGCGGCAACGAAGACGATCCCGATCACCTTTATGAGCGGCGATGATCCTGTTCGACTGGGTTTCGTCGCCAGTCTTGCGAAACCCGGCGGGAATGCCACCGGGGTAACTATAATTTCTGGCGGACTTGCAGCGAAGCGACTCGCAATCTTGCTCGGAGTGGTTCCTCAAGCAAAAAAGATTGCGGTACTTATTAACTCGGACTGGCCGGCCGCCGTACGTTTTCAGGCCGACGTCGAAGCGGCGGCACAAGTACTTGGACTGCCGATTCACGTTCTGAAAGCAAACGACGAAAGTGAGATTAATGATGCTTTCGATACTTTGGTTCGAACCAGCGCCGATGCGCTTCTTGTCGGGCCTGGTCCGTTCTTTGACAGCCGCCGCGACAAATTAGTGGCGCTTGCTGCCAAGATCGCGATTACGGCTGGCTATGAGTCACGCACCACGGCTGCCGCAGGTGGTTTGGTAAGCTACGGGGCAAGCGTCCAAGATGGATATCGCCAGGTCGGCGTGTACGCCGGCCGCGTTCTCAACGGCGAAAAGCCAGCCGACCTTCCGGTCTTGCAACCCACCAAATTCGAATACGTCATTAACCTTCGGACTGCCAAAACGCTCGGTATCAGCGTGCCAGCCGGTCCGCTTTCGCTCGCTGACGAGGTGATCGAATGAAGGAACGACTTCCGTGAACAAGATCTAACCAGCGCTATGTAGCCAATCGGTTGCTCGGGAGGATTACCATGATCGAACTCAAACAGATACGTCGATCCTTCCTGCTCGGCCTCGCAGGTCTCGGCATCAGCCAGACGTTGCCGCAGGGGAAGACTGCCGCTCAGGCAGCGGCGCCACAGGGATACGTGCTCGGCCCCGATGGCGGCGACCATCTCGTTCACTTCCGCAATCCAGGCAACATCTTCATCAAGGTCGACCCCGTCAAAGGCTCCCCCAATCTCGCGTTGGGGACCCAACAGGTCCCTGTCGGCGCGGGCATCCCGATCCACAGACATTTCGAGATGGACGAAGCCTTCTACATCCTGGAAGGCGGCGGAACATTCATGCTGGATGAGCAACCTCACCCATTCGAGAAGGGTGGAACGATATACATTCCCAACAACGCCTGGCACGGGTTCGCGAATCCCGATCACGAATTGCTACTGCTCTGGATTGTAGCGCCTCCGGGCCTGGACGGCTTTTTCCGGGAAACCTGCAATCCGCCCGGCGTGCCGCGGAAGCAGCTCACCAAGGACCAGATCAACGAGATTGCTCGCAAATATGCGACGGAATTCCGCTGATCGTGCGCCAAGCTTGCGGTGCCCATCTGCGCGGATTGGGGCCTCGCCTCTTCGCCCGCCGTTCCACCTGACTTCCGAGTCCGACCCATCTCGGGCATCGGTTCGTTTTGTCATTGGTCCGCGAAAGGTGGAGCGATGAAAGTTCTGTTCGGCTTGTGGGGCGGCCCCTGCCTTACGGATTTGTCCGCCGTAGCTCAGCGAGGGCGGAAGCGGCGAAAACCCTCAATCGCCTCATTTGAATTTGCGGTCGCCTATTTGGAATTTCGGCCTCAGCGCGATCTTTTCAACCGCTCGTAAAGCACAAACAGAGCGACGATCAAGACGGCCACACCCATCCAGTTCTGCAATTCAATTCCAAAAAGCACAAAATGGCGCGTCAAGAAGGTGCCTAAAGATCCTAATCCGTCCACCCGCGCGCCCGCCCTTTTGGCTATTTTTTGTATATTATTTTGTTGCCATGGCACGGTCTACCGGGATCAATACATGACTTCTCGTCAGATATCGCGAACCCTTCTTAGTTCAATGATTTCAGGGTGATGACCGGCCGCCTCCCCCTGGGTCCCGGCGCGCTATGACCAACAGCCTCATTACCTCGTCACATCGCGGTGCGGAGCCCGTCCCGAACGTTGGAGTTGGGAGATTTGCCGCAAAAGCAAGCCACTTGGCGTCAGGCTGACGGCGGATGGTTTTCGGTCAGACATGGCCGCCCAATTTGCCGGACAGCGAGTGCTGGCAGATTTTTTGTCCAATCTTTTGAAGGAGGAAAGAAACCGACGCAAATGAGGGCGCCTGTGCGTCACCTCGTCCACCCACTACTAGAGCGTGATGACTTTTCTTCGAATCGTCATCCCGCTCTATCTCATTTGTTTGAGCATGATCTCCGCGCAAACGCCCTTGGCGTTTGTCGCGAGGGAAAGCCGCTGCCCACTTTTCCGGATCATGCTCCAAATCCGCGGGCGACAGAAGTCGACCCGCGGATCCTGAGTTCTGCGAGGCAGAGGCCGGGCGTCGGCAGCTATTCGCCCTCAACGCCGATCGCGTATGCCGTCTCGCCGTGAACCGCATCGTCGCCGACCTTCAAGGTCGCCTCATCCATCCGCAGCGGCACAAAGAACGAGATGACCTTGAGGATGATGTAGGTCGCGATCAAATTGTAGACGATGATGAATGCCGCTCCCTCCACCTGCAGCAGGAGCTGACCGGGATTGCCGTAAAGCAGGCCGGTCACGTTGACGCCCGGCGCCTCCTTGTCGGTACCGATGTACATCAGCATGTTGGGATTGGCGAAGATTCCGGTCAGCAAGCCGCCGGTGAGGCCGGCAACGCCGTGGGTCGAGAACACGCTTAGCGTATCGTCCACCTTCATCATGAAGCTGGTCTTCTGCAGCTTGTTCATGGCGAGCCACGGAATGATGCCGGCGATGATGCCGATCGCGATCGCGCCCATGCCGTCGACGTAACCGGCGGCCGGAGTGATGGCGACCAGCCCCGCGATCATGCCGTTTACGGCACCGAGCACCGACGGCTTGCCGTAGGCCATCTTGTCCAGCAGCGTCCAGACCAGTAGCGCAACCGCGGTGCAAGTGTTGGTGTTGAGCACCGCAGCACCGGCATCGGCGTTGGCGAAATAGGGGTCGCCGCCGTTAAAACCGTTCCAGCCCAGCCATAGGATTCCAGCGCCGACCAGCGTCATCAACAGGCTGTTGGGCGGGAAATGCTCGCGATCGGCCTGCAGCCGCGGACCGACCAACCATGCGGCAACGAACCCCGAGGTGCCGGCGGCGAGATGGATCACATACCCGCCCGAGAAGTCCGCAACCCCCATGCCGGCGAGCCAGCCGCCGCCCCACAGGCTGAATGCCCCGACCGTATAAACGAACGTCATCCACACCGGGCAGAAGATCATCCAGGCCGTAAAGTTCATGCGGCCAAGCACGGAGCCGGCGAGGATGATCACGGTGATGGCGGCGAACACGAACTGGAAGAAAATCAGTGTCGCCATCGGAAAGGTCAGCGGCGGCATACCCGATGCCGCAGCCGGAACGATCGCTTGACCTGTTGTAAAACTGGCCGATGTCGCTAACCCCGGCTTGCCGAGGAATGGGAACCATTGCTCCCCGAAGGCCATGTTGTAGTCGAACAGGACCCAGACGACCAGGACCGACGCGAATGCGTAGATCGCCATGAAGGCGGAGTTGATCGCCCATTTCTTCTTGACGATGCCGCCATAGAGAACCGTCAGCCCGGGAATACTTTGCAGGCCGACGAACGTTGCAGCCGCGAGCTGCCATGCGTTGTTGCCGGTATCCAGCCATTGTGGTGATGGTACGAGCGCCATGAGCCTTCCCCCAATCTGTTTGTTATGAACCAAACTCGATCTGCGCCGGCGGCACAGACCAGCGTTGGGGTAAAACGCAAGGAATATACCACTCATCCCGGCCCTATCCCGGCATTGACGGGACAGCGGTTTTCCCCGAGGTTCACGCATCGAGCCTCGTTAGAATGATAAATTAGTATGCACTTGCCTATTAAATAGACTGCAGTGAACAGATAGGATCTGGCGGAGCGATCGATGATGCTGACCCGTCTGTTGGCAGCAACTAGCGCAGTGGCGGTCGGGATGACGGCCCCGGCCATCGGCGCCGAGGCGCCGCGCGGCGAGACCGCGGTCACCTGCACCAATGTCAGTAGCGGTGCGAATTGGCAGATCAAGATCGACTTCGACAAGGCCACGGTGGATTCCAACCCGGCCCGCATCAGCGATACGCAGATTTCCTGGCACGACGCCACCGGCGGCGGCAACTACACGCTTGACCGCAAGTCGGAGAAACTTACCGTAATCGTCGCGTCGAGCACCGGCGGCTATTTTATCTACCATCGTTGCAAGCTTTAGAATTGAGGTCGCGATCTCGCAAATCGCGCGGCGCGGTCACTGCGTCAGTTTTCCAGATCATGCTCTTTCGGAAATTGGAGCGGCGGCGATGGCTCAGCGCCTTTCCGGCGTCAAGGTAAGTGTCGGGTTCGTCTCGGAGACGGGCCTGCGCAAGCGCAACGAGGATTTCGCCGGCGCGGTGTTCGGCCCGGAGTTGCCCGAGCCGCGCCGCGACGTGGCGGCGGCGATATCAGATGGTATCGGCAGCACCAAGGGCGGCCGCGAGGCGGCGGAGATCGCGGTGCGTGGTTTCCTGGATGGATTTTGCGATCTGCCGGAGACGATGGAAGTGCGGCGCGCAGCCGCCATCGTCCTGGATGCGCTCAACGGCTGGATTCATTCCCAGGGTCAGCGGGATCCTCAGTTGATGGGGATGGGATGCACCTTCACGGCACTGGTGCTGCGTGGGCGCCTCGCGCATGTGCTGCATGTCGGCGACACCCGCGCCTATCGGCTCAGCCGTGACCGCCTGAGTTGCCTGACCACCGACCATGTACGGCCGGGCGGCAACGGTCAGTCGAACTTCTTGACCCGCGCGCTCGGTGTCGAGACCGAGGTGCGGCTCGACTACACCAGCCAGCCGTTGGCGCAGCACGACCGCTTCCTGCTCTGCAGCGATGGCGTGCACGGCACCCTCGCAAGCGAAACCATCGCCGGCATCATGCGCGAGCGCGTCTCTTCCGAGGATACCGCGCGTGCGCTGGTTGCCGCCGCGCTCGATGCCGGCAGCACCGACAACTGCACTGCTTTGCTGCTCGACGTGGTCGGCCTGGAAACGTCTGAAACGATCGACATCGGCGCCAACATCGCGAAATTGCCGCTTACTCCTGTGCCGCGGGGCGGCGAGACCATCGATGGCTTTGTGTTGAAAGTGCTGTTGTCCGACGGACGCTACACTCGCCTGTTCGGTGCGGAGGACGAGCTCGAGGGCGGTGAGGTGGCGTTGAAATTCCCCAAACCCCGGATGATCGACGAGGCCACCTTTCGCGAGGCCTTCGGCCGCGAGGCGTGGGTAGGCTCGCGCGTCAACAGCCCCTGGCTCGGTCACATCATCGAGCAGCCGCCGGGGCGGCAGACCTGCCTCTACACGGTGATGCCGCTTTATCAGGGCGAGCTGTTGGAGACCCGGCTCGCGCGCCGTCCCGCGCTCGACCTGGAAGAAGGACGCAACATCGCGATAAAACTGGCGCGGGCGGTAGCGGCGCTGCACCGCGCCGGCATCATCCATCGCGACATCAAGCCGGATAACGTCATTCTCGAGAGCGGAGGATCGCTGAAGCTGATCGATTTCGGGGTGGTGCGCATCCCCGGATTGGAGGATGCACCGCCCGAGCGCCTTCCGGGTACTGTCGCCTACATGGCGCCAGAAATGCTCGACGGCGAAGCCGGTAACGAGGCGACCGACATCTACGCGCTTGGCGTCACCATGTTTCGCGCCTTTACCGGCGAATATCCTTACGGCAATCCCGACGCCATCAGTCCGCCGCGCCAGGCGCGGCCGACGCTACTCTCCGCGTTGCGCCCGGACCTCCCGGCTTGGCTGCAAGCCGCGCTGGCGCGGGCGATCGCCAAAGATCCTGCCGATCGTTTTCGCGACATGACTGAATTTGCCGTGGAGATGGAGGCGGGACCGGCGAGCGCCCCGCTTGCGGTGAGCCGGCCGCGAACGCTCTATGAACGGCACCCGCTGCAATTCTGGCAGGGCCTATCCGCATTGCTCGCGCTCGCGCTCTTGGTGTCGCTGCTGCGGCACTGAGGGCGCGAGCTCATCGCGCCGCTCCAAAACGCATTTCGAATCAGGCTACTTTTTTCGGCGAAGGCACAACATTTGGCAGCGCGGTCTCGGAAGCGGGGTCCGGACCGGCTTGGATCATGCCGTCGTCTCTTACGAAGAGTTCGCAGCGTCGGTCGATTGCAAGGCGATCGAATAGCGCTTGCAACTCGGGCCGCAGTCCGTCGCCGCACAGAGCGGCGATCGAGTGGAATTTGCGCATGGTGTGCTCCTGTGTGCTTGAGGCACGCTAAGAGTTTTGCAGCGGCGAGCCACCCGATTACCGGGCGGTCGATGACGTTCCGAAATTCCGAAAGATCCCGCGGAGTGACGAAGCGGGAGCGTCCAACCTGGCGCGATCTCCGCAGAAGCCGGCACTGCGACCAATCGGAAATCGGGTGGCGCGGAGGATGTCCTCGCGGCTTACTACCCAAATCGAGACGCGGCTGGTTTTGCTCCTCGCGAAACCGGCAACGAGCAAACGGAGACGACCTGATGTCACAGGATAACAAGAATATCGTAACCCGGTGGTTCAAGGAATTTTGGGGAAGCCCCTGGAATCCGAGAATCGTCAACGAGCTCGCCACATCCGATATATTCATGCACTACCCGATGCATGAGCCAAAGAGAGGGCGCGCAGCCGTCAGGAAATTTATGACCGAGTTTCGCGATGCCTTTCCCGATCTCAATTTCCGGGGTGTTGGCGATCTCATCGCAGAAGGCGACTACGTCGTTGGCCGATGGGAGGGTGGTGGTACCCACACCGGTCCGGCCTTCAGCGATTTCCGCATGGGTTCGATCCCTGCTGCTTCGGGTCGAAAGATGAAGTTCGCGGGAACATCCGTTCTCCGCCTCGAGCAGGGGCGGATCGCCGAGGAGTTGGGGCAAGAAGATGCGTTGAGCGCTATGCTTCAGCTCGGTCTTATTCGTACGCCCGAACCGGATGTGCCTCCGGCAAGGCCCGGGGGTTCGCTGCCGCCCGGGTGGAACAATCAATCGGGCTTTCCGAAAGCTGACCGCTGAATTTTGCGCCAAGCAGTGTCGTTAGCGGCGCGAAGCAGTTTGCGGGGCATGAGGCCCGCATCCCTCCTAAAAATTCGAGCAGACCGATACAAGCCCGGTTCGGGTACACCACAATCCTTGATCGGGGTCGAAATACTTCACCGTCCCTTGCGGCGGATCGCAGACTGCGATGCCTCCCTCAGCATGGCAGCTCATGCCGGTATCGGGACTAATATACGTCCTTACGCGAGCCGTATTTCCGTATTTCCAACCTTGCTTGAGCATGCACCGCTTGTAATTCGCCGAGGTGATCGCGCCGTTCTCGACAACGCCGTGGCGCTGGTCGCAGAGGCGCGCCGCCGCCTGCAATTGCTCGTCGGCCCGCCCTCCTTTTCCCTGCCAGTAATAGGTCGAGGTATCGGCGTGTGCGCTAACCGCGGCGCCCAATGCGAATGCCGTCGCGATGAATATTCGCTTCATATCGGCCTCCAGCAGAAGTCATGGTCATTCGACGATGCCGACGCTGAAGCCGTTCATTTCGGATCATTAAGCTTCTGGTAAGAAACGCTGTTCAGGACCGCGCCATCGACCATGTTTTCTAGCCGGGGGCGAGCACGGGAAGCGTCATGCAAATGCTCGTTCCCTCTCCTGGCGCCGAGACGAGCGTGATCCTGCCACCGAGCTGTTGCGTCACGAGATTATGCACGATGTACAGGCCGAGGCCGGTACTGCCCTGCGCACGGCTGGTGGTGAAGAACGGATCAAAAACGTGGCGCTGAACTTCCTCGGGAATGCCGCGGCCGTCATCTGCGAAAGTGATCTCGACCTGGTCGATGCCGAGGCGACGCGCCTTGACCAGCATCTGTCCGCCGGGCCGTTCGATGAAGCCGTGAGCGACGGCGTTGAAGATCAGGCTGGTCAGCACCTGCCGGTAAGCGCCCGGGTAGCTCTCCAGCGTGATATCGGAAGGCATCTCAATGGCGAGTGACGATTGAGATTTCACCAGGCGCGAGCGCACACTGGCGATGACCTGCTCGGTTGCGAGTTTGAGGTCGAAGGCTCGCCGATCGTCACTGCTGCGATCGACGGCGACCTGCTTGAACGATTGAATTAACCCTCCGGCGCGCTGCAAGTTCGCGACCAGCTGTTCTGCGGCGTCGCGACAGCCGTCGGCGAACTCGACGAGCAAGGCGCGCCGCACCTGGCCCGAGGCGATCTGGTCTGTGAAGTCGGCGCTGCGGTGCGCGAGCGTCGATGCGACCGTGAGGCTGGTGCCGATCGGGCTTGAGATTTCGTGCGCAACGCCTGCGACCAGGCTGCCAAGCGCCGCCAGCCTTTTGGTTTCGATGAGATAGCGTTGTGTTTCGCTGGCGTGCAGAGCTGCTTCGGCCAACTTCCTCTTGTCCCGGATTTCGGCAAACAGCGCAGCGAGAACCGATGCGCCGATCGTCACCAGCAGAATGCTGAATTGGGCCGCCAGAACGCGATCGTCGATCGAAAGACCCGGATTGCCGAAATAGATGAACGCGGCTGCCGCGGCGAAAACCGGCCGGCAACGAGCCGCAAGCCACAACAGCGGCGCGAACAGCACCGCGACCGGCCCAACATTCGCCAACAGCTCCCACCGCAGGAAAATGGCAAGTCCACTCACCAGCGCAAGGGCTGCGACCGCCAACGCGCCTTCGACCAGCTCGCTCAGCGGCGGCCGGTCGCGCCAGGCCGAGGCAAGCTCTATCAGCAACGGCGCAACCGTGATTATTCCCAGCCCATCCGATGCGAACCAGTGCTGCCAAATCGTCGATACCGGCGTCGTCGTGCTGTGAAACAATTTGAATGTTACAGCCCCGCCAATCCCCGAGACAGCGACCCCCAAAATCGCCGCCCCTGCCGATCCGAGCACGTTGCGCAGCTTGCTCAGCCTGAAATCCGAACCGAAGTAATGCTCGATGAGCCATGCCGTGAGCACGGCTTCCCCCGCATTGCATAGACCGAACAGAACAGCGCTCCAGAGATTGCGGTCACCAGAGAGATTGGCCACGATGGTCGCAGCCATGGTGCCAATAACAACCGGCCGTCGCGCCTGGGACCCGAGCGCGATCAGGACACCGGCGGACACGCCCGCGGCCGGCCAGAAAACCGCAACGCCCTCAGGTTTGGTCAGCAGAGCAAGGCTGAGCCGGGCTGCCACGAAATATACGATGCCGACCGCGACCGCGAGCCCAATCGAGCCAACCCACCGCGTCAGGTCGATGCCGGTGGACAGCTCATGCTGAACCTGTGTCCCCAGATTCTGCCGCACCCCGCGCTCCTTCCCCCGCATGGTCCTGTTTAGCACAAAACTCGCGTGAACCCCGCGACTTCCGCGATTGGCACTCTTTGAGACATGCTGATGAATCCTGAGCCGTTTCAACGACGTGCCTTGTTGTGGCCGCGGAGTTAGCCCCCTTTTCGATTTGTCGGTCCCCTCGATCAGTGTCCGCCGTTCGAGCCAAAGCTGACATGACTTTAAGGCAACAAAACTTCGGTCTTGACCGATATGCGGCAACGCAGCGCCCTTGGCATTTCAAAGGTGGGTTTGCGGTCAGGCTGTTTGTCTCGACGATGCCGACGCGACCGCGTTCCTCGCGGTGTTCCAGCCGATGATCGACGTGGCACTGAAGCGGCGCGCCAACTGATTGCGGCTCGCCTCTGTCGCCAACTGAGGCGGCCGCCGCAAGCGAATGCCGCCTCGGTTTCGGAGGCGGCTTCCGCCGTTCGTGTGAAAATGCCGGATAGAGCATTCTCAACGCGAGGCTCTCAGGAGGTTTTTTGGCTCGCAAGCGAACCGGAAACAGTTGAGCTGGACTGTGCACTCGGATTTGAATCGCCTCCCAACAGCCGGCCGTCTATGGTGTGCTTATGTCGCGCCTCGTGTTTCTGTCGATTGCTATCGTCCTATCGCTACTGCCGGTCGGGGGCTATGATCAGCCACCGAATAACAGCCTTCCAGCTTACGCTCAGAAAGCTTCGGTTTCGCGCTTGGCGCGACGCAACCGGCGCCCTTGGTATATCGATCCAATCCCAAGTTATTACGGGTACGATGGCGACTGGCACTATTTCGGCCGGCCTGGCTTTTACGGTGGTCGCTACAATGGCGGCAGCTTTGGCCCTTGCTGGACGCGGACGCCGATCGGGCCGATCTGGAATTGCGGTTGATCAAGCTATTGCTTAAAGACCGCGCGCGTGTGCATCCGTTTATCCGTTTGCCGGCAACGGCGGCTCATGGCGCAAAGCGGTCGTGTTCGTCAGGCTCACAACCTGAAGGTGATTGGTTCAAATCCTGTCCCCGCAACCACTTTCGTTATAACTCACTCACCGTCCCGGTCTAACCACCGGGACGGCTTTGGCTTTTCTGAGGAACGCAGCAGCCGGGTGACGGAGCAGATCCGGCTGCGGCCCAAGTGTGACCGTGTCCATCGAGAATGACAGGCGGGCATTCGCTCTCGACAAAGCATCCAGCGACGCCACTCGCGCGCGCTCATTTAGCTAAAGAGCGGGGACGATAGACCAAAAAGCTACTAGAAGCTGTTGCGGATGAAGACAGGCTGTACTTCAATGACGAACTGCGACGTCACTCCAAACTCGTCGCGTTTTTCCACCTAAAGGGGCTGGAATGACGCGGGGCCAATCGAGCATTCCCGAATGTATTCTCAACGCCCGATCACAGAAGCGCTCGTTCGCGAAGCCGTTGCCGCAGAATTTGCCCGATGTCATTCACATTGGTGACGCAAGCTGAAGATGTCGGTTAGTTCTTAGATCAGTCGCCACGCCGTGCACGCATGACCAAGCGCCGGAACTCGTGATCGTGCGACCCGCCGACCTCGCGCGGCGTTGAAACGACGTGAGGAAGTGTTCCTTTTATCGGTCTAATCGCCTCACCATTTCAATAGAGGAGCCAAACGCTTTTGGCTTTTCATATCAGATGGAAAAATTGAATGACTAAGCTTAAAGTTCTATCGGCTGCACTGATCTTCGCAGCCGTGCTCGCGGCTCCCGCAATGTCTCGAGCGAGCCATGTAACCTCGCGGCACCGCGCAGAGGACGCCAATGCGAGTACAACGGCCGGCGCGCGTTATGTCGGCGAAGGTAATGGTTTTCGTGCGTTTGGCAGCGGCTTCGGTGGTACTCCCGGCTATGGTGGTTACGGTAACCGCCATAGCGGCTTGCGTGGCGGATCCCGTGGGTACGGGGGCCGCGATGTCTGGGGCCACTGGGGCGCCTACTATGGGCCCATGATTCCGACTATTTAAAATGGGACGGTCACGACAATTGGGTGTTGCAGCAGTAGTTTGCGCGGGTCAAAAGAAAACGCGCGCTGATCGTTGACGATCTTGCGTGGGCGGATCGGCAGGTTGACCAAGTCTAGATAGATTTATTTGGTCAACAAAAGGCCGGCATTTCTGCCGGCCTAGTTTGATGCGTTGCTCCGTCTTGAGAATTTTCGCAGGATCGCTGAACCCACGCTATGCACCTTCGGCGATGTTGGAGCCGTCGTCCCGAATACGATTGACCCAGAACAAACATCATCGGATTTTCTGCCGAATACGCATAGACGTGAAACAATTTTCTGGCGATCTTTATGTGAAGAGCCGTTATCGGCCGGCCGAAGTCTGGGATTACGCAGTCCGTTTGAGGTAGCCTGTCGCAGCGACGACGCTGGGGCACAGTTCAATAACGACGTGTTCGGTCCAGATTTTTGATGCCAAGGAATGATGGCGAATATGGGATGTTGACAGTTCTCCCAACCAGCTCCGCGGTGATGGCGTTTTATCGTTGCTCTCGCCGTGCTGCTGATCGCAATTCAGGTCCAAGCTCTTCGTTGGGCCCGCGATCATCTAGAATTTTCGAAACAGAGGAGGCCGAAATGAAGCTATCAATTGTAGTGTCGGCGTTGCTGATAACTGGGGTCGTCGCCGTAAGCACTGAAAGGGCCAGTGCCGCGGTTTACTGCGAATACATTGAATATCCCGCCGGTTGTGTGGTCCGGCGCGGCGTCGCAGTTGCGCCGACCCGTGATGTTCGGAAAATACCACGATCAATTGATGCCCCCACGAGTGGCTTTACTCCGAGTGGCTTTATTCTAAGGCAGGACTTATTCGATCGAAATGACCCGAACAACCTGCGATCCGATTATCACGGTCCGCCCGCTCAACCGGGCCAGTTCTGAAAATCAGCACTGCGCGGCGGGGGCTTCCGCCTGTGTGAGTAGCAGCAGAGGCGGCCATATTCAGGCGCGCCTACGAACCGTTCCGTGCGAGTTTGGCACGAAACGGACCTGTGGCCGCAGTCCACGCATTTCCGTTATTAGGGTGAACGGACGTAGCTCAGACACGTCCGGAGGTCAGAGTTTGAGACACCCGGAACAGACCTTCACCGGTTTTCCAATCGACGAAAGATTACGGCTATGATTCCCCATCTGTCGACGATGATGGACTACGAAGTCGCTACCAGTGTGCGCTGCGGTGAGTGGGGCCGGACGAGTTGAGCGTCAATTGACGCATTGCCATGATATATTCGTCATAAAGACTGCTCTATAATCAGCCTTCATAATTGTTACTGCCTACCATCCAAGTCGGGCAAGACGTAGGGGGTCGGTAGCCATGCGGTACCCTTTATCAAGCATAATCATTTCCCTCTTCCTGCCGAATCTCGTGATGGCAGGACCGGCGTCCGAGCCCCCCACAGCGCCCGAGGTTCATGAGGAGGTGTGGGCGATTCCCTCGTCGCCTGTGCCGATGCTCGCCTATTTGATCCGACCCATCGGGGGCGGTCCATTTCCACTCGTTGTGATGAACCATGGCGTTTCGCTTGACGCGAAGGAGCGAAGCTACTTTCCCGTGATCGAATTCCGTGACGCCGCACTTTGGTTTGCGCGACACGGCTACGTGGTGGTCGCACCTGTACGCCCTGGATACGGTGCTACTGCGATCGAAATCCCAGAGCGAGGTTTGTTCGGGCGTTTTTTCTCGGGCGTGGGAAAATGTTCGGATGCTGAGTTTCGTGACGCCGGGCTTGCCGTCGCGTCGATTGACAAGTGGGTCATCGACTACATGTCAACTCAGCCGTTTATCAACCGCAATGAGGTCATCATTGTCGGCCAATCGGGGGGTGGATGGGGGGCGATTGCGCTTGCTAGTCAAAATCCGGAATCTGTGCGGGCGATCATCGGCTTTGCGGCCGGCCGCGGTGGTCATCTCAATGGCAAACCGAACAACAACTGTGCCCCTGATCAGCTAGTCGATGCCGTTGCCGAATTTGGCCGCACGGCGCGGGTTCCAATGTTATGGATCTATACTCATAACGACAGTTATTTTGGACCCGATCTCTCAAAGCGGTTGGCGGACGCGTTTCGGGCCGCAGGCGGCAATGTCGAGTATCATCTGTTATCCGATTTTGGAGCGGACGGCCATTTTTTGATAGACTCGGTCGATGCCGTTCAACTCTGGGCGCCTCTTGTCAGCGAATTCCTGGCCAAACATCCATGAAAGGAATTGGTTTATGGACATTCGACTCCCGTACTCATCGGCAAGGTCAGCCCGGTATCGATCACTGGCGACTGGATCATTTGTGGTGTTCATGGCGACCACAGTGATGAGAGTTGACGCGCAACAGCTGGTGCCATTTGGCGACGTACCCGCGACCGATAATTTTTCCGAGGCAGAGATCGCTACTCGGGGACAACAGCAAGGTCGCCCGCTAACGTACGCGCCGTGGCGCAAGCTATGTTTCAAGGCCGTCCAAGACGCCGGGTCGAAAATGGTTTGTCGCACGACCATAAACGGTAAATGGGACACGGGTCAGACCGCAATCAGAGTCGATTTGATCGAACGAGAGGGCGATCCTGTTGCTCGTTTGCAGATTTTCGTGCCACCCGGATCGTTCTTGCAGCCTGGCGTCAAATTGACGGTTGACCAGGGCTCGCCCATGCAAATTCCCTATGTCATTTGTCTCGCCAATGGTTGCGTAGCCGGAAGTGTGGCGAATGCTGGCTTAATTCATGACCTGGAGACGGGCCAAATACTCGCCTTAGAGACCGTTAATTCCAATGTTGTGAGTGTGATCAACTCGCTTCCCCTCAAGGAGTTTGCCGAAGTTCACCAGGGAGCACCGACGCAAATCTTTGAGCAAAGACTTGAAGGAGATTGGGAGCACTAGCTCGATGCAACCCGCCAAGTTCAGGTCGCACCGCGCTTTGATCGACCGACCCACCCCGCAGCTGACCGGAAAAATGTGTTATCAGCCACAGTCTCTGACATGCACTGTAAACCTGCCGCGCAAAATCAGACCGCCCCTTTGCGCGCGAGCCTATTGAGAACAAGATCGATGCCAGCGTTGCCGTCACTGCTGTCGGCGCCTCCGAATCCGTTGCCGCAGAATTTGCCGCCGCTGATGATCATTCACATTGGTGACGCAAGCTGAAGATGTCGGTTAGTTCTTAGATCAGTCGCCACCGTGATGATCGTGTCGCTCGCGACCAAACAACCATGCTGAGTGTCACTTAAGAGCCCAGATGACGTCTTCGCGTCAAAACACGGCGACACTTGCGACAACTGACAGATGCAATTCAGCTCGCGCCTGCCTGATATTTCCTCTGGTGCGACGAGCCCGTATAGAGACGATCGGGTCATTCCATTTCGAAACGTTAATTTCCGGTCCATCGCGGCGTAATGTGAGAGCTCGCATTTACCGCGTCATGACGGCGGGCAATCGCGCGCTGAAATTTCTTGGAGTTTTTCTAATGACGGATCATCTTCTACAGTCTCGTACGTCACAATCGTGTCGGGCGGTGCAATCCTCACTGTTGTCTGCGCGAAAGCTGGCGCTGATGGCCTCGGTCGTAATTGGTCTCGGGATCGCTGTTTACGGCGTCAGCCCTTCGTCCGGTGGGCTTGATATTTTTGGCAGCCCGGCCCACGCTCAAGCCAATAACGTCGTGCCCAGCGCTGCACAACCTCAGGGCTTCGCCGACTTGGTGGAGCGGGTGAAGCCCTCGGTCATCTCGGTCAAGGTGACAATGAAGGAGAGGGTCAGCGACGCCGCCAACCAGAGCGATGACGGCGGGTCGGGCTCACCAATGGAGCGCTTCTTTCGTCAGTTCGGCGGCCCGGATGGCGTGCCACAAAATCCCGGTCGCGAGGGTCGGCACGGCGAAATGATGGGTCAGGGGTCTGGCTTCTTTATTTCATCCGATGGGTTTGCAGTAACCAACAATCACGTCGTCGACGGAGCCGACAAGGTTGAAGTAACGACTGATGCGGGAAAGACTTACACCGCGAAAGTGATCGGAGCGGATCCGCGGACCGACATTGCCTTGATCAAGGTTGAGGGCGGCGCAGATTTTCCATTTGTGAAGCTATCTGAAGGTAAGGCCCGCATCGGCGATTGGGTGCTTGCGGTAGGCAACCCGTTTGGTCTGGGTGGCACCGTAACGGCCGGTATCGTTTCGGCGAGCGGCCGTGACATCGGAAGCGGTCCGTACGACGATTTCATTCAGATCGACGCGCCCGTTAACAAGGGGAATTCGGGTGGCCCGGCCTTCAATATGCTGGGCGAGGTCGTCGGCGTAAACACTGCGATCTATTCGCCATCCGGCGGCAGCGTCGGCATCGCATTTTCGATCCCGGCCTCGACGGTAAAAAACGTGATCGCTCAGCTCAAGGACAAGGGAAGCGTCAGCCGCGGTTGGATCGGTGTTCAGATTCAGCCGGTAACCCAGGATATCGCCGACAGCATGGGTTTGAAGCAGGCGGAGGGCGCGTTGGTAGCTGATCCTCAGAAGGATGGACCTGCGGCGAAGGCCGGCGTTGAAGCCGGCGACGTCATTACCGCGGTAAATGGTCAGTCGGTCAAGGATGCGCGGGAGCTGGCCCGCATCATTGGTAGCTTCGCACCCGGCAGCACTGCCAAGCTGGACGTACTGCATAAGGGCCAGGGCAAGATCGTCAGTCTAACCCTTTGTCAACTGCCAAATGTCGAGGAAGCAAAAGCTGACATTGGAGCCAATGATGAAGGATCAAACCGTGGCACGGACGTTAAGGGGCTGGGCCTGACGGTTGCACCGGCGGGCAGGGTGGACGGCGCGGGCAAGGAAGGCGTCGTCGTCATGAAGGTAGAGCCCAAAAGCGCGGCAGCGGATCGCGGGCTCAAGAAGGGCGACGTGATTTTGGAAGTCGCTGGAACCAGTGTGGCAGATCCCCGCGATGTTCGCGAGGCGATCCAGGCCGCGCGCACGGACAAGAAGATAAGTGTGTTGATGCGCCTCCGCTCCGGCGACGCATCCCGTTACGTCGCTGTGCCGCTTGCAAACGGTTAAATCAAATCGAAGTTTGGCATCGGCTCTCATGGCCGCTGCCAAACCTCGTACGGATGGTCACACCGCCGCGGCGTGCGGTTCGACGGCATTTCCAATTTCGCTGAGGCAACGTGGTGATAGCTAAGAGCAGCGACATGGACCAATCAGCCGGTTCATGTTCAGGACCGGCGCGGGCCGATGGCTGGCACCTTTGGACTGTCATCGGCCCGAGGCGGTCGATCTCCCGTCGGCTCGTTTGGGGAACGGTATGGCGGCGC
>WNFM01288387.1_pt3 | contig 20764 bp, 16 predicted proteins | sample 5400271 | NCBI WGS metagenome assembly WNFM01 (sample SAMN13153352, study PRJNA577476) | soil metagenome | isolation source: 60 cm saprolite on Douglas fir-dominated hillslope | place: USA:California | collected 2013-09-17
CGTGCTCCTCAAGAATCAGAGACACCAACCCGGTGTTCGCCAGGTGGAACCGGCCGAGCTCATCGGGGGCCTTGACCACGAAGGACACCACGGAGAGCAAGAGGGCCCCACCGAGCGCGGCGCCAGCCAGCGCCAGCGCCACACCCTTCCATTGCCACCGCGGTCGCGTCAGAACCAGCACGAGGACCAGCTCCAGCGCGACGAGTGCCAGGCTCTCGCGCCCCCAGGCCAGCACCAGCGCCGCGCTCCCGAGGAGCACCGCCAGACCGAGCGCGGCCGCCGTCCACCGCTTGGCGAGTGGGCCGCCCGAGCCGCGCGCGATGAGGAGGACCGGCAGGGCGATCATGAACAGGATGCCTACGTCGAGCGGGCCGACGGCTAACGAGCCCGCGCGCGGGAAAAAGCCGTCCGTATAGAACGTAAAGGGGGTATTGTAGGGCAAGGTGGAGGTCACGCCCAGGAAACGGTGAATGTAGGTGCCATAATCGACCGCGAGCAGTAACCCGTTGCCCCAAAGGGCGCGCTCGCCAATGGCGCCCACGGCAAACGCGACGCTGTCCAGCGCAATCAGCCCGACCACGATCCGCACGTCGCGGCGCGATAGGGGCGCCAGCCGTCCGATGGCAAACACGGCGAACGGCATGGCCAGGTCGCGGAACCCGTACAACCGACCAGCAAACGTCACCAGGTGGGAGGGCAAGAGGACGCTCGCACCCGCGAGCGCTACCATGAGGATGACGAGCAGGTCCAGCGGCGTGACACGCAACCAGGCGGTCATGCGCGGCTGTCTGCGTAACGCGCGATAGACGATGGGCAACACCGCACGCGCCAGGGCCACCGCGACCACCACTTCTTTCCACGGTTGTATGAGCTTCACGAACGATTCACTGCCCGTGAGATGAAAGAGGAGCGCCATGAGCAGATTGTGCAGTGGCAAGCCGAGGATGAAGATAAACAGCGCCCACTGTGGGCGGACTATAACGAGCAGCAGCATGATGGCGACCACACAGAGCGCGGCGATCTCAACGCCGCGCGGCAGCAACCATGGGCTGACGATGACTACCACGCCCAGGAGTGCGACGGCAATGACCCACGCATTGGGGCGACTGTCGGAGGCGGCGTCTACTCGCATCTCTTGATGGCTTGACAGCGGTCGCCCAGGTTCCGGCTCATGCGCCGAGTCCTCCATGGCGCTGGTCGCACGTGCTTGCGGTTGCTGACCTTCCTGGGTAGACATCGGCGCCTCCAGATAGTCTCACCTACTGGCGCACAACCATGCGGCCTTGACGGGAATGGAGAGGTGGGCTTCCTGCGGATCGTCACAGTGGTATGCAGATCAGATAGCAAAGTGGCATGGGAGGTGTCGGTCACTCACGTCACCCTCGCACCTCGAGGATGAGCAGCTGCTCGCCACACAGGTCGGTGAACCGCCCTAGACCAATCATAGAACGGCGCCCCGTGCGGCAGGTAACGCCCCTCGCTATGTTCCCATTGTCCAGTCCTTCACCCAGGTGGCGCGCCAGCAGGGAGGTCGAGAGCCCGAGGAGCGGGCGCCATAACCGTGGGAACGCAATGTGTGCGAGACAGATTGGGGTTGAAGTAGGGGTCGCCCGCGCTGAAGAGCGCCTGCACGCGCTTGCGGGCCTGGCCAACCTCAAACGAGGAAGCACGCTCCTTGCCCGCGTCGCGCCGCGTATCGTATAGCCGCGCGTACGGCGTGTACACGTGGCGATAGCCAGCGGCCAGGACGCGCAGGCAGAGATCGACATCGCCGAAGGCGGTGCGGTACTCCTCGTCGAAGCCGCCCACTACTTCGAACACCTCGCGCCGCATCATCTGGCAGGCGCCGCTTACCGCCGCATAGTTGCGATACCAGTCCACATTCCCGAAGGGACCGTCTTGCCGTTCACGGACACCCTGGAAGATGTGGCCCGCCACACCCTCCAGCCCGAGTACCAGTCCCGCATGCTTGATGCGATGGCGCGCGCCGAGGATCTTGGCGCCCACTATGCCGACGGCGGGGCGCTCGGCCCATCGCACCAGCTCTTCGAGCCAATCCGGCTCGAAGGCAGCGACACCGGGGCGCACAAACAGCAAGATATCGCCCGTGGCCTGCCGCGCGCCCCAATTGCTCGCCGCGGCGTCGTTGAGCTCGCCACGGCGCTCGACGACGCGCACCCGGGGATCAGAAGTGACGTGCTCCAACGTCGTCGCCGCTGTGCGACCACTGCTGCCCATGCCGACAAGGACGATCTCGTAGTCAGGATAGGCAGTGATGCGGAGAAGAGCATCCAGGGACGCGCGCTGAGGCCCAGAGTTCTTCCAGGTGGGCACGATGATGGAGACCATGGAGCCCCGGGTGGGCCAGTTGACGCGGACGAAGCGGGAGCTGGCGAAGTGGGCAGCGGCCCTGTCGATCCCTTCGCGCCGCACATGCTCAGCGACGCAGCGCAGTTGACGCTCGAAGACGTAGGGCTTGGCGTTGAACGAGGCGGCTGCTGAGCCGGGAACGGCGCGCCAGTGGTAGAGCACCTTGGGTACGTGCACAACACGGCGCGTGCGCTCGGTACAGCGCAAGACGAGATCCCAGTCCTGCGCGCCGTCGAACGTGGAGTCGAAGCCGCCTGCCTCCCAGAACAGTGTGCGCCGAATGGTTGCGTGCGTCAGGTAGTTCACCGACAGCATCAGCTCAGGAGACCAATCGGGCTTAAAGAGGGGGTGGAAGCGCCGGGCGCCGTCGGCCGTGACCATGTCCTCATCATAATAGATCAGATCGGCGTCGCGGTGCGTGTTCAGCGCGGAGACAATCTCGAAGAGCGCCTCAGGCGCGAGCAGGTCGTCATGGTCGAGCAGCAGCAGGAAGTCGCCCGTGGCGCAGCGCGCCGCCTCGTTGGAGTTGCCCGAGATACCCTCGTTGCGCGCCAGCGCTCGTAAGCGAATGCGCTGGTCGCGCGCCGCCAACTCTTCCAGCGCCTGGCGTACGCCGGCGCGGCCCGAAGCGCCATCGGCCAAGCACAACTCCCAGCGCTCGTAGGTCTGGGAGAGCACAGACTGAATCATCGCGGTGAGCACTTCAGGTGGCGGATCATAGACAGGCGTGATGAGGCTGATTGTGGGCCGGTATGCGAGCTCCCGTGAAGCTGTCCGCTGCTGCGCCAGGTCCGCGGTACTCAGCGCTTGGGCCTCTACCCAGCGCTGATAGCGAGTGGTCAAGCGGGGGATTCCTCGGCTGTCCAGAGAGACGACCATCGATCGGCGCTGCTCACTCAGCCAGCTTCGGAGCTTGCCGGCGAAACCAATCGGGCCGGCGGTCTGCATAACACCAAGTGCTCGCTGGCGAAACGTCGCCGCCGTGTTGACCATCAAGCGCATGCGATCCACGACAATCCTCACTCTTTCCGCGTCGAACGGTGCCTCGGCGAGCGCGAATACGCCTGTACGCTAATTAGAACGTCCGATGGCGCTGATCCATGCGCAACGATTCCAGCGATTGGTTGGCCAAAGCGCTCCTAGAAATGGAGTCACAGATTGCGCCGGCGCCAGTGTGGGCGCACTCTCCGGCGCAGAGATGCTCCCCTCGGCCGTATTGGGATGAGGATGGGTGGCGTTCATCCCACTAGGCGCCTGTCGCGCGCCGCGGTATAGTAGGCCTGTATTATCTCAAGGATTGCGGCATGGCGTGCGAGGCGAGCTAGCTGACAAGGAGACACCTCATGGATCTGCGGCATCGGCCACGACGAGCGGGGAGCTCGCTGTTCGCGCTCGGACTGATGCTGGCGCTCTGCGGCTGTAGTCTGACTGGGAATGTGACACCGAGCCCAACACCGACCGGAACCGCCTCGACCACCACCAAGCAGTTTGCGTCTGCTCAGTGCCCGTTCAGCCTCAGCCTTCAATTTGTCGATGGCCAGAACGTCCGCTGCGGCTATCTCACCGTGCCCGAGGACCGCAGCGATCCCACCAGCCATAGCATTCAGCTCGCCGTGGCGGTGTTCAAGACGCCAAGCCACACCCCTGCCCGCGATCCGGTGCTCTTCCTTCAGGGCGGGCCCGGCGGTCGGATCGTCCAGGACCTCGCTCAGCTTATCGTCGGCGGCCAGCTCGATCTGCAGGGCCAGTTTGGCAATCACGATCTCATCCTGGTGGATCAACGTGGCACGGGCTACTCCAAGCCATCGCTCCAATGCCCCGAGGTAGTCAACTTGCAATTCACAACGGACGTCGATTTGACGCCCCAACAGCAGGCGGATGCGCAGAACCAGGCGTTGACGACCTGTCATGCCCACCTGGTCGCTCAAGGCATCAAGCTCAGTGCCTACACCACGGCGAGCGATGCCGCCGATATCCACGATCTGATCGATGCGCTCGGCTACCCGCAGGTCGATATCTATGGCGTCTCGTACGGCACCCGGCTGGCGCTCGAGGTCATGCGTGCCCACCCGCAGCGCGTGCGCAGCGTGATCCTGGACTCGACGGTGCCGGCCCAGCTCAATACCCTGACGGACGTGCCCGCCGCCACGGCGCGCGTCTTCGGCACGCTCTTTCATGGGTGCGCCGTCGACCCGAGATGTAACGCTGCCTATCCCGACTTGGAGAACGTCTTCTATGGGCTCGTGACCTCGCTCAACGCGAAGCCCATGGTCTTTCAGACCACGGACGCGAACACGGGTCTCCACTACACGGTGCGCTTCCACGGCTACGATCTGGTCTCGTTGACCTTTTCGGCGTTCTATGCCACACCGGCGATTGCGCTGCTCCCGCAGATGTTCTACCAGCTCAAGAATGGGGACACCCAGCGTGCCGCTCAGCTCTACGGCATCCTGATCTTCGATGACGCGGTGAGCTGGGGGATGTATTTCTCCGTCGAGTGCGCCGAAGCGATCGATCAGTTGACGCCCAGTCAGGTGCAGTCAGCCGCCCAAGCCTATCCCGCGACGATCCGCCAGGATCAGCTCGTCGGGCTGGAGGGCGAGCTCGTCGGCTGCGCGGCGTGGAGCGTCGGCGCCGTCCCCGCCAGCGAGGCCGATCCGGTGACGAGCTCTATCCCTACGCTTGTCATGGAGAGTGAGTACGATCCTATCACACCGCCCGCTAATGGTGATCTGGCGGCCAAGACCCTGCCGAACAGCTCCAAGTTCCTCTTCCCCGGCGTTGGGCATGGAGCGATGCTCTTTGAGAACTGTCCGACGCAGATCGCTCTGCAGTTCTGGACGGCGCCGCAGCACAAGCCCGACGGCTCCTGCATCGCCGGCATGATCGCGCCCCAGTTCACCTGATTGCGGCCGGCCGCGGGGGCGGCAGACCGGGGCGCTCGTACCTGGACCTGCCGCTACCAACTACCTTGCTTGCTCTGGTGTCGGCGTCGCTCGGTGATGATCAGGCTTCTGCCGCCGCGCCTGGCTCCTGGACGAGCGCGCCTTTCGGTGGCTGCGCGTCCGAGCGACGTTGGTCGCGCTCGTGACGCCGGGCCGCCTCCGTCGCGCCCATCGCGGCAGCGCCTTCCCCACGCTGCACGTCTGCCCGCGGTTCGCCCACTGTGGACCCCGCCGCGCCGCGCCGCGTGGCCTGCGCCTCCATCTCATGGAGCATCGTCGGGATATCGCCAGCGGTCTGTCGCTGGCCAGCCGCCCACGAGTTCACTTCCGCGCCCAGCAGCAAGATGAAGCCGAGATAGTAGAAGAAGACGAGAATCACGATGGCGTAGCCAGCAACCGCACCGTAATTTCCTGGGCGGAGCACGTGCGTCTCGTAGAGCGGAAACAGCAGTTCGTAGAGCGTTAGCAGCACGGCAGCCACCAGGGTGCCGCGCCAGATCTCGCCCAGACGGACGGGCCGGTTCGGCACCACGACATAGATCGCCGCGAAGAGCAGCGCAGCCACCGCCACCGAGGCCAGGATGCCAATCATCTGCGTAATAAATGCTTGCCAGACTTGATGGCCTTGCCAGCTCAGCGCGCGCACCAGCGCCGACGGAATGACCGATCCGAGCGACACAAAGGGAGCGAGCACCGCGAAGAGCAGCAACATCCCCAGCGCCATCAGGTTTTGGCGGAGCGGATCGCGCGTCCGCAAGCGAAAGATCACGCCGAAGCAGCTCTCCATCGTGATGAACAGCCGCGATCCGGTGAAGATCGCCGTCACGATACCGATCAGCAGCAGCACGCCAGCGCTGCGTGCGAGCTGTTGAGTGACCGCCTGAACGACCCGGGAGCCGCCGGGAAGCACCGCGCCGATACTCGCGTGCAGGTGTGCGGTGGAGCTGGGCGAGAGCTGTCCGAGAATGAGGCCCGCAACCGCCAGCAATACCAGCAAGATCGGGAAGATCGACATCAAAAGGTTGTACGCCAAGAGTCCCGAGAGATTGAAGACCCAATCGTTATTCACCTTGGTCCAAAACTGGCCCGCTGATTTCGCGGCTGGCTCGATGTGAGCGAGCTCGTTGCGTACCTGCTGTGCGCCGCGCGCGCCAAGCCGCTCTCGCCAATTGACTGGAGATCGCCCGGCTGCCGTGCTCATTGACTGCTCCCTCACTGCGGGCGTGGCATGCGAAGCCGATACGGTCTTCGAGCGCGCTCCGCCGCCGAGATGGTCAGCGCGATCACCTCTCAGCGCGACATGATCAAGTACTATGCCAAGCTGTGCGATGCGGGACGCGCATAGGAGGAGGGAAAAACAGCAGGCGGGAGGCGGGACAGGATGAAGCGGCGGTAGAAGCGGCGACACAACATGGGGCAGCCGCGCCTTCCGCACGCGACGCGTGAGAAGACACGGCTGCCGCCCGCTGCTATTCCCAGCGGAAGAAGCGCGCCGACACGAGGCCGCAGCCCACCGCCCAGGCGAGCAGCACGCCCACGTCCACCAGCATCGGGAACTCCGGAACGCTCCCGATCGTCACCTGGCGAAAGGCGTCGGCCAGGTACGTGAGCGGCATGGCGCGCACGATCGGGGTGAGGAACGCCGGCAGCAGCGCCAGCGGGAAGAAGATGCCCGAGAGGAACATCATCGGGAAGTTCACCGCCGACGATACGCCACCGGCCGTCTCGACGGTCTTCGAGAACGCGGCGATGAGATAGCCCATGCCCACGAACGTCAGCGCCCCCAGGACGATAAGCCCAATCAGCATGGGCACATTGCCCAGGATCGGAACCTTGAACGCCTCGACGCTCAGACCGATGATGATGCCCGCCTGCGCGAAGCCGATGCTGAGCCGCAGCAGGATTTGGCTGCTCAGCAGCTGCCAGCGTGGCAGCGGCGTGGCGCCCAGGCGCCGCAGCACCTGCTCCTGGCGCAGCGCGACCAGCGGCGTCGCCGTCCCGAAGAGACCGAGCTGCATCAGCGACATCGCCAGGATGCCCGGCATCAGATAGTCCACGGCGCGGAGCTGCTTGCTCGTCACCGGCTGCGCTGCCAGCGCCAGCGCTGGTGCGGCTTCCGCGTTCTGTCTATTGAAGCCCTGCAAGACCTGCTGGACGAGGTTCAGCTCGATCTGCGCGTTCGCCTGATTGACAGACGGGTCATAGTACATGGCGACTTGCGCCGTCTGCTTGTTAGCGACCTGCTGGCTCACGCCGTCGGGGATCACCACGACGAGGTCCAGCTGACCTTTCTTCAGCGCGCTCAACTCCGTGTCAAACGAGCCGGTCTTGATGACGAACGGCTTGAAGGCATGAAAGCCTTGCGTGAGGGCGTCCCCTACCGTTCCAGTGTCTTGATTCACCAAGCCAAGTGTGTAGGAGACCGAGCCGCCTCCACCGAAAATCAGCCCGAACAGCACGATGAAGAAGACCGGAAAGGCCAGCGTCCAGAATAAGGCCGAGCGGTCACGCACGAATTCCTTCGTGCTCGCGATGTAGAGCTTCCAGACGGTCGACAGCGAACTGCCAGATCGCGTCCGCTGAGTCTCCTTGGCGATCTCTGGGGCGGCTACGGTATCTCGCTGCTCTCGCATCCGATTCCTCCCGAATATGTTGTGGGCGACTACTCCCGCAGCGCGCGGCCGGTGAGCTTCAAGAAGACGTCTTCCAGGGTCGCACTGCGCACGTTGAGATCGCGGAAGCTGGTCGCGCCGTCGCGCTCGCGGTCCAGCAGCGCCGCCATGGTCTGCGGCACGTCGGCGGAGTAGAGCGTCACCCGATCGCCTTCCGCGGAGGCGCTCGAGACGCCCGGCAAGCCGCGATAGCTCGCCACGTCGGTCCGACCGTCCTGGAATTCGATGGCGACTTCCTGGAAGAAGCGTCGGATGAGCGCGGCCGGTGTATCCAGCTCCAAGATGTGCCCGTGGTCGACGATGGCGACACGGTTACAAATCTGCTGCGCCTCCTCCATGTAGTGCGTCGTCATCAAGACCGTCTTGCCCTGGTGGCGTAGCCCTTCGATGACGTCCCAGAGCTGGCGGCGGGCCTGCGGGTCCATGCCAGTGGTCGGCTCGTCGAGGAAGAGCAGGTCCGGGTCGTTCACCAGTGCCAACGCGACGCTGAGCCGCTGTCGCTGGCCGCCCGAGAGCTGCTTGCTGCGCGTCGTGCGCTTCTCCTCCAGATCGACCATCTCGATAAGTTGTTTGGTAGGCAGCGTGCAGCGCCCTGGGTAGAACGAATGGAAGAGGTCAAGGATCTCCTCCACGGTCAGCCGAGGATACAGGGCGGTCGTCTGCAGCTGGATGCCGATGCGCATCTTGATCGCGTTGGCGTCGCGCGGCTGCTCGAATCCCAGCACCGTGATGTGCCCTTCATCGGCGCGCCGCAGCCCCTCGATGATCTCGATCGTCGTGGACTTGCCGGCGCCGTTTGGCCCCAGCATGCCGAAGACTTCCCCCTCTTCGACCTGGAAGCTAACGCCGTCGACGGCTTTCGTGGCACCGTAGTACTTGCGGAGGCTCTCGACGATGATAGCTGCTCGCTCTACTCCCATGGCACATCTCCCTTCCTGGGCCTCTACATATCCATACGCCTATAGGGCGCAAAATAGCTCCGCACGATGTACGCACGAACCGGCTGCCGGTTCCAAACTCAGCAAGTGTGATGCCGCGCAGGGTGCGTCTGCTCGCGGGACCTCGTGACTGCGGGTGCCCGCCGTTCGGCTGCCCCCTCCGGCAGGCGCCAGCCACGCTCCATCGGCGCTGCGCGTAGGCGACGCTGGCGAGGAAGCTCACTGGTTGAGCGCCATAGCCAGGTATTCCAGCCGCCCCTTGGGGCGCTGTCGCAGCACGCCGACCGCTCATTCGTACCGCCGTTGTGTCCGATCAGGCATGCCTTTAGGATGGTTGGCCGGCCCAGAAGGGGACATCTCGAGGGCGAGGAGCACCCCGGTGCCGGCGATGACGGCCCCAAACCATACCGCTTGGGTCAGCCCCCACAGGAGACAGAGGCCGGCCAGGATCGTCCCAGCGACGGCGCACAGCCAGCGCGCCAGTCGCGCCCACCCAGCCGCGCTGGCACGCCGGAGCGGCAAGAGCTCCGCCGCCCAGCCGAACTCGGCCAAGCCCACCAGCGCCACGGCGAGCACGAAGAGCGGCCGCCCCTTCCCCACAGTGACGCCAGCGAGGGCGAGGACACCGACGCCGGCGAGCGCGCCGACCCAGGCGATCCGCTTGTGGCTCGGCGGACCCCAGAAGAACCCGTGCCAGAACTGGCCCATAGAGCTTCTCCTCGCTGGTGAGCAGGCGACGTTAAGAAGGCAAGCCACCGGATGTGCAGGCGCTTCGGCGATGAACGCGCCCAGCGGAGCGTTGGAGGTCAGGTGCTGCTGATAATGGCCGCGGTGACTGCCGCGCTCGCCGCCGCCTCTGCGTCTTGCGAGGCGAGCACCATGAGGTACTGACCCAGGAGGATGAGCAAAGGCAGCTCGGGCTGGGAAGCGGCGGTGGGTTGGCTCGTCACCGCGACGGCAGTATGCCCAGCAGCTGGGCGGAAGCGGACCAGCACTGTCGCCGCGCCATCCTCCCAGACGCGTTCGTTGGTCCATCGTCGGGGCTTCTTCCACACACGAACGCCCGGCCATCAGGAAAGGTGAGCGCCCCGCTGCGGTAGGCAAGCACCGCGACCGGCTCATCCGTGGCATCGGCACTCGCTCCGCGGACGACGACGCGCGGCCGGAACCACCCTTCCCGGCTGAAACGATACTGAGCGTCGGCCCACTGGGCGACGGCGCGGTAACTACCAGTCCACCCCAGGGTCGCGACTACGGTCTCTCCAGCGCGGAGCTCAAATTGCAGCTTAAACCGTGCGGGCTTGATCCAGCGTAACTCTTCACCGTTGATGTCACCGAGCGCATGCATGATGTGTCTCCCTCCGACAGTCCTCACACTATCGCCGTTCGCTTCTGCTTGTTGACATCTGACTGGTAGCTGCTGGCAGGCACATGAAGACCTCCATCATCCCTACTGCCGGCGGGACCTGGCCCGCATGTAGCTTGCGATTCGTCGCAGGCGGTGCGTCAGCTAATCAGGGCCGCCAGCGTCGCCATATGTACCCCCCCCACCCAGGTGAGCGTCACCAGCAGCAGCAGCCCACCAAGCGCCACCTGGACGGAGAGGTGCGTCCAGGGGAAGAAGATCGAGCCGAAAAACACTGCGTAGAGCCCGAAATAGGCGACATGGAACGCGTCGGACAGCGCCGCGTGGTACGTCTGCCGCTGCCCCTCATCCATCCGCGCTCCTGGGTAGTCGCCCCGCAGCGCCATCAACCCACTCGGGGCCGTGCCGACCATCGCCAGGGCAAAGACCAGGACGTTGATGGGATTGAGCCGTCCGGCCAACCACGTCACGAGCGCGAAGAGCAACGCGAAGACCGCGAACGCCAGGTAGATAGCGCCAAACGCCAGCTCCGCCGTGCGGCCCGGACGGCGACGCTTTCCCTGAGCGTCTCCCCGCAGGGCGAGCGGGTCTGTCTCAGCCATCATGGGTTGCCTCGTTTCCGTTCTCCGGCGCCGCTCGTGACGGCGCCTGTCCGCGCATGCGATGATCTACGTCTGGTTCCAGCCAGAAGATCGCCTCAAGCGAGCGGTTGAAATACGCCGCGAGCCGCAGCGCCAGCTCGATCGACGGGACATAGCGGCCTACCTCGAGGGCGAGGATCGTCTGTCGAGTGACCTCCAAGTCGCCGGCGAGCTGCTCCTGGGTCAAGCCACGCGCCTGGCGCAGATCGCGCAGGCGGTTGACGACGACTGGCTTCACCGTCGAGCACACCTTCCTTTCGTCTCCTCGTCGCCAGCGGCGGCGCAGCGCACCTCAGGGTGGATCTGTTCATGGGGTATGTTATGTATGCTTAACGTTAAGCATACATAACATACCTTCAGCGCGAAGATTTGTCAAGGGCGCGCACGCGCTAGACTTGGGCAGTTAGTTGCACCTGGCGCGTTCGCATGGTATACTCGCAGATAAGAATCCTTTAACTTGGTCCAGCGAGGCCGGGAAGGAGAGGTGGCGCTATGCTGCGCACAAACCAGCGGTTCCGCTGGCACAAGCTGTCCATTTCAGCCTTCGCTCCATCCACTGCGATGGATGTGGAGGCCTTTTTTTGCCCTCGAAGTGGCGCCTTCCAGAAGGAGGTCGCATGAGCCACGCTGGAGATGGTGTATCCACCGACCGAGCCACAGGCGCTGACGGCTCTCGCATCGAGCATGCTGCGGACGGCGCCACGCACACCGCCGGTGGCAAGATCATCCTGACCGCCGACGAGATGCGACGCGCTATCTCGCGCATCGCACACGAGATCGTCGAGCGCAACGCCGGGGCTGCCGGCCTCACGCTGGTCGGTATCTATACACGCGGGATGCCGCTGGCGGAGCGGCTGGCGGGCAAGATCGGCGAACTGGAGCAGACGACTGTGCCCATCTTGCCCCTGGACCCAACGCCCTATCGCGACGACCTTCCGCGCGCCGCCGCGCGTCCGACGGCGCCGCCGCCGCCCGCGATGAACGTTCACGGCGAGGTGGTTGTGCTGGTGGACGATGTGCTCTTTACGGGCCGCACGGTGCGCTGCGCGCTCGACGCGCTCCTGGAGCAAGGCCGCCCCGCCAAGGTACAGCTCGCCGTGCTCGTTGACCGCGGCCATCGCGAGCTGCCGATACGGGCCGATTACGTCGGCAAGAACGTCCCGACCGCGCTGAGCGAGAGCATACGCGTACGCCTGGTCGAGACGGACGGCATGGATGCCGTGCTGCTATGGCGCGCGCCTGAGCGTCGCCACGACACTGGCGCCGCGACGGCGCCGGACCTATCCGAAGACATGATGAGGAGGGCGCGCAGATGAGCGGACCAGTCACCATGCTTGATCAGCAGCGCGACAGGCAGCGGCCAGGAGAGGCGTATCCGCCGTACGAGCCCTCCACCGCTCCCCTGCTGCCCGCGTTTGGCTGGCGCCACCTGCTCGATCTGGACGACTTCTCGGCGGCGGACATCTCTGCGGTCCTCCAGATGGCGGCGCGCATGCGCGACCGTCTGGCGCCGCCGACACGCCGACTGTCGACGCTGCAAGGCCGGACGTTGGTCAATCTCTTCTATGAAAACACCACGCGCACGCGCGTGTCGTTCGAGCTGGCGGCCAAGCGCCTTGGCGCCGACGTGGTGAACGTGACAGCCTCCGGCAGCAGCGTCACCAAGGGCGAATCGCTGATCGATACGGTGCGCACGCTCCAGGCGCTCGGGGCGGACATCGTCGTGATGCGCCATAGCCAGTCTGGAGCGCCCGATCTGGTCGCGCGGCACATCGACGGGGCCGTGATCAATGCGGGGGATGGCTGGCATGCGCATCCGTCGCAGGCGCTGCTCGATCTCTTCACCATGCAGGAGCAACTGGGCGATCTGGCCGGCCGGCGCGTCACCCTCATCGGCGACATCCTGCACAGCCGCGTGGCGCGCTCGAATCTATGGGCGCTGACCGCAGTGGGCGCCGAGGTCGTGCTCTGTGGCCCGCCGACCCTGATGCCGCAACGCGTGGCGGAGCTGGTGGCCGCGCGGCCAACCCCCAACGGCTCGCCCCGCCGCATCCGGGTGGAGTATCGCGTCGAGCGGGCGCTGGAGGGCGCGGACGTGGTGATGGTGTTGCGGCTGCAGCGCGAGCGGCAAGCCGCCGGCCTGCTTCCCTCGCTCCGCGAGTACACGGCGCATTACGGACTGACCGCGGCGCGGTTGGCTCTGGCGAAGTGCGGGGCGCTGGTGATGCATCCAGGCCCGATGAACGAAGGCGTCGAGATCGATCCCGAGGTGGCCCACGGCGCCGCTTCAGTGATCGAGCGCCAGGTGACGAACGGCGTGGCCGTGCGGATGGCTATCCTGGCGTTGCTGACGCAGGCGCGCTCATGGTAGGTCAGAAAGTCGCCTGATGGCGCGATGAAACGGAGCGGACCTGGAGTGCATGACGAGCGGCAGAGCGGCGTCCTCATTCTGCGCGGCGCACGCGTGGTGGACCCCAGTCAGCGACTCGACGGCCCTGGCGCGCTGGTGATCGCTGACGGCAGGGTCGCAGCGATCGGCCCAGAGCCAGCGGTACGCGCCGCACTGGCCGCGCCGGAGCTCCAGGGTCGCTCCGTCGCAACGCTCGATCTGCCGGCCCATCAGGTGATCGCGCCGGGTTTCGTCGATCTCCACACGCACCTGCGCGAGCCGGGCTTCGAGGCCAAGGAAACCATCGCGACCGGCGCGACAGCCGCGGCGCGCGGTGGCTTCACCACAGTGTGCTGCATGCCCAACACGCAGCCGGTGATCGATAGCCCGGCCGTCATCGAGCAGATCCGGGCCGCGGCGCGTGGAGCGTCGGCGCGCGTCTACCCCATCGCCGCCATCACCCGTGGGCAGTGTGGGACAGAGCTAGCAGAATTGGTGACGCTCGCCGCGGCGGGGGCCGTCGCCTTCTCCGATGATGGACGCCCCGTCAGCAGCGGTCGCCTGATGCGCTCCGCCCTGGAATATAGCCTGCTCGCCGACCGGCCGATCGTCGAGCACTGCCAGGACGAGGGGCTGGTCGGCGATGGCGTGATGCACGAAGGGACAACCTCTCTGCTGCTCGGACTGCAAGGCTGGCCCGCCGCTGGGGAGGAGGCGATGCTCGCGCGCGACGTGGCGCTGGCGCGGCAGACGGGCGGGCGCTACCACGCCGCCCACATGAGCACGGCCAGCGCGGTGGAGATGCTGCGTCGCGCGAAGGCGGAGGGGCTGCGCGTCAGCGCCGAGGTCACGCCGCACCACCTGTTGCTCACCGATGCCTGGGTGGCTGGCGAGCGGACGGGCCCATTGGCAGACGCGCTGGCCGCGCTGGGGTTGTCCGTCGGCGCTGGGGCGCGCTACGACACGGCCACCAAGGTGAACCCACCCTTGCGCGAGGCGACCGATGCGGCGGCGCTCCTGGCCGGCGTGCTGGACGGCACCATCGACGCTATCGCCACCGACCACGCGCCGCACACCGCCGCGGAGAAAGCGTGCGAGTACGGCGAGGCGGCGTTCGGCATCTCGGGTCTGGAGACAGCGCTCGCGGCGCTCCTGGCGCTGGTCCATACGCAACGACTGCCCCTCACAGACCTGGTGGCGGCGCTCACCCTGCGCCCGGCCCAGGCCTTCGGATTGCCGGCGGGGACGCTCGCGGTGGGTGCGCCCGCCGACCTGGTGATCTTCGATCCCGACGAGGAGTGGACGGTCAATCCCGCCCTGTTCGCCTCCAAAGGCCGCAACACGCCGCTCGTGGGCGTGACGTTGCGTGGCCGCGTGCGCCTCACGCTGCTGGGTGGCAGGGTCGTCTACGACGCGGCTGCCGAACGATGAAGGGTGTGACCGAGGATATCGTGTGCGCTTTGCGTCAGACGTAGGAGGTGGACGGTATGCGAGAAGCAGAGAACAGGCAAGCTGAGACCGAACAGGTGACTGCGCTGGCGCTGGCCGACGGCGCGGTGTTCTACGGCCGCCCGTTTGGCGCTGTCGCGGCGCTGCGCGCTGGGCGCCGTGGTGAAGTTGTCTTCTCTACGCCGATGACCGGCTACCAGGAGATCTGCACCGATCCCTCCTATCGCGGGCAAATGGTGGTGCTGACTTACCCACTCGTCGGCAACTACGGCATCGCGCCCGAAGATGTGGAGTCGCGCCGGCCGTGGCTGTCGGCGCTGCTCGTGCGCGAATACAGCGAGGAGTACAGTAACTGGCGCGCGGCGGAATCGCTGGATGCGTATCTGGCGCGCGTAGGGATACCGGGCGTCTCCGACCTGGACACCCGCGCCCTGACCCGTCACCTGCGCGACCACGGCACTCAACGCGGCATCTTGCGGGCGTTCGCCGCGGACGCCACGATCGACATCGCCGCGCTGGTGGCAGAGGCACGGGCGGTGCGCCCCATCACCGAGCTGGACGTGGTGGCGGAAGTCTCGCTACCGGCAGGCGACGCGCGGACGTGGGATCCCCTATCCCACATGGCGCGCTCGCCCCGACCACGCGTGGTGGTGATCGACACGGGCTACAAGGAAAACATCGCACGCTGCCTCCAGGCGCGCGACCTGGATGTGGTGCTGGCCCCGCACGATGTGAATCTGCCGCAGTTGCTGGCGATGCAGCCCCACGGCGTGTTGCTGGCGAACGGCCCTGGCGACCCCGAGATGGTAGCCGGAGTCGTCGCGCTGGCGCGCGCGCTGATCGCCCGCGATGACGATCTGCCGATCATGGGCATTTGCCTCGGTCACCAGATCCTTGGCCTGGCGATCGGCGCCACGACGAGCCGCCTACTCTTCGGTCACCATGGAGCCAACCATCCGGTTATCGAAGTGCGAACTGGGCGCGTGACGATCACCGCGCAGAATCACAACTTTCAGGTCGATGCGACCTCCATCCCCGCGGCCAGCGGCTTTCACGTGAGCCATGTGAACCTCTCGGACGGCTCGGTGGAAGGGCTAGCCCACTACAGCCGGCCGATCTTCTCCGTCCAGTATCACCCAGAAGCCTGCCCCGGCCCGCATGACGACCGCCAGCTCTTCGACCGCTTTGCCGCGCTCATCGATGAGCGCGTGCGCGGGCGTGCGGAAGCTGACATGCTCGTTGGGCTTGGCGGCAGTAAGCTTTCTGCGTGAGGGGGCGGGCGTGGCGATGGGGCAGGAGAGCCATTGGGCGCAGCACGCGCCTGGGTTGGTCATTACGCGGGCGCAGTGGGCGGACCTCGACACGATCGTGTCAATCGAAGAAGATGCGATTGCCTGGCTGCGTGGGCGCGGGCTCGACCCAGCGGAGCCGCCACGACCGCTGCGCGAGATCTACGCGGACCGCGTGCGCCGTGCCGAGGTCTACATTGGCTGGCTCGACGACAAGCCGGTCGGGATGCTGACGCTGCAGTGGGCGGACCGCCAGATGTGGGGCGATGTGCCCGACGATGCGGTCTATGTGCATGGCTTGATGGTGCGTCGGGACGCCGCGGGCCAGCAGGTCGGGGGTCGCCTGCTGCGGTGGGCGGCCGGCATGGCCCTCGCCGCCGGCAAAACGTACGTCCGCCTGGACTGCAAAGCGGATAATCCCGCTCTGCGCGCCTATTACGAGCGTGCTGGCTTCGCCTTGCACGGCGAGGTCACGCTGCGTAACTATACAGGTGCGCGCTATGAGAAGCGTGCGCGGGAGGATGCCGATGCACCTGATGCGGTTTGAGCTTGCCGCCGACTTCATGCGACAGGCGGAGACGTTCTTGCTCGCGCAGGAGGCCGAACACAATCTGATGCTCGGCCTCTGCGCGTCGCTGATGCGGCAGCCAGACGCCTACGAGGCGGCCCCGTACCTCGCCCTGGTCACCGAGGGCGACGCCATTGTGGCTGCCGCGCTCCGTACGCCGCCCTATAACCTCGTCCTCTCGCGCGTGTCGCCCGCGCCTCGCGCTGATGAGGCGTCTGCGCTGATCGCCGACGATGCGTTCGCGCTCTATGGCGAGCTCCCTGGAGTGTTCGGCCCCGCTGCCGTGAGCCTGGCGTTCGCTGAGCGCTGGCGCGCGCTGACCGGCCAACCACGCCGTGCGGCGTTGCGCCAGGAGCGCGTCTACCAGCTGGAGGCGGTCATCCCGGTGTCTGGCGTGCCAGGGCGGTTGCGTCCTGCCACCACGGGCGATCGCGCCGTGCTCGTGAGGTGGATCGACGGGTTCAACCGTGAGGCGTTGGGCGACAGCGAGAGCCAGGACCCTGACCGATGGGTGGAGAGCGCCCTGGTGTCCTCCGGCCGCCGCCTGTTCATCTGGGAAGATGGCGCGCCGGTGAGCTTCGCGGGCTGCACTGGTCCGACGCCCAACGGCATCCGCATTGGACCGGTCTACACGCCGCCGGAGCGACGCCATCAGGGCTACGCGAGCGCCTGCGTCGCCGCGCTCAGCCAGCAGCTGCTCGACGAAGGACGCCGCTATTGCTTTCTCTTCACTGATCTCGGCAACCCAACTGCGAACCACATCTACCAGGCTGTCGGCTACCGGCCGGTGAGCAATGCCGACTTTTATGCGTTCGGCGCAGCATGATCTCCAGGCGACGGCGTAGCGGCGACCTGCTGCCTGACGCGGCGACGGAGGGCCGGCGATCGGCATCCGCTGTCGGGTCCAGCGGGAGACCCGATCCCGGCCGCCACGCTGCGCGGCAACCTGCTCAGCATATCCCAGCAAGGAGCGCAACCCCATGAGGCCCAGCGACATACAGAGCGTCCTGGTGATCGGCTCGGGGCCGATCATCATCGGGCAGGCGGCAGAATTCGACTACGCCGGCACGCAGGCCTGCAAGTCGCTGCGCGAAGAAGGCGTACGCGTCATCCTGGTCAATTCCAATCCGGCCACGATCATGACGGATGAGGGCGTCGCCGATGTCACCTATATCGAGCCGCTGACCGTCGAGGTGCTGCGTCGCGTCATCGCGCGCGAGCGGCCCGACGGTCTCCTGGCCACGCTCGGCGGGCAGACGGGGCTGAATCTGGCCGTGGCGCTGGCCGAGGCGGGAGTGCTCGACGCCTACGGTGTGCGCTTACTGGGCACACCGCTCGAGACGATCCGCATGGCGGAGGATCGCGAGCTTTTCAAGCAGCTCTTGCTGCGGCTCGATGTCCCGGTGCTGCCGAGCCAGACGGTCACCACCGTCGCGCAGGCCGCCGCGGTCGCCAAGCAGATCGGCCTGCCTGTGGTCGTGCGGCCCGCGTTCACGCTGGGCGGGACGGGCGGTGGGATCGCGCACACGCCCGAAGAGCTGCTGCACGTGGCAGACACAGGCTTGCTCGCTAGCCCGATCGGGCAGATCCTCGTCGAGGAGTACCTGGGGGGCTGGAAAGAGATCGAGTACGAGGTGATGCGCGACGCCGCGGACACGTGCATCACCGTCTGCAACATGGAGAATTTTGATCCGCTGGGCATTCATACTGGCGATAGTATTGTCGTGGCACCCAGCCAGACGCTATCGGACCGCGAATATCAGATGTTGCGGTCTGTCTCCCTGCGCATCATCCGGGCGTTAGGCGTCGAGGGCGGGTGCAATATCCAGTTCGCGCTCGATCCCCACAGCTTCGCTTATTACGTCATCGAAGTGAATCCCCGTGTCAGCCGCAGCTCCGCTCTGGCCTCGAAAGCGACGGGGTACCCGATCGCGCGCGTGGCGGCGAAGATCGCCCTGGGCCGCCGACTCGACGAGATCGCCAATCAGGTGACCGGGCGAACGGTCGCCGCTTTCGAGCCCGCGCTGGATTACTGTGTCGTCAAGATTCCACGCTGGCCGTTCGACAAGTTTCCGCTGGCGCATCGCGGCCTGGGCACGCAGATGAAGGCCACGGGCGAAGTGATGGCGATTGATCGGAGCTTCGAGGCCGCCCTGCAGAAGGCGATGCGCTCGCTCGAGCTCAAGCTACCGACCGCCACAGACCCTGCGCGCGAGGCGGCGGCGCGTGCGCCATCAGCCCAGCTGCCCCTGCCTCATCTGCCCTACATCCCGCTGGATCCGACCGACGCGCGCCTCTGGCGTCTGCTCGACGCTGTACGGCGCGACGACACCGACGAGGCATTGACCGAGCTGCACGACCAGACGGGCATTGACCACTGGTTTCTGGCCAAACTGCGGGTCCTGGTGCGGATGGAGCGGCGCCTCGCCAGTGAGCCACTTACCCCCACCCTGCTGCGCCAGGCCAAGCGCCACGGCTTCAGCGACCAGCAAATCGCCGACCTCGTGCCCCAATCGCCCTCACGCGACGCGAATCAGCGTGGAGCATCCGCGTCCCCTGAGCCAGAGCCGCGAGCTAGCGCCGACGCGATTCGCCAGCTACGCGCCGCCTGGGGCATCCGCCCGACCTACAAGATGGTAGACACCTGCGCCGCGGAGTTCGCCGCGCAGACGCCCTACTACTACAGCACCTATGAGCAGGAGAACGAGGCGGTGCCCTTGCCAGGCCCCAAGGTCGTGGTGCTCGGCTCCGGACCCATCCGCATCGGGCAGGGGATCGAGTTCGACTACTGTTCCGTGCGGGCCTCGGCGGCGCTGCGGGCGGCGGGTGTCGCGAGCGTGATGCTCAACTCGAACCCTGAGACCGTCAGCACCGACTTCGATATGTCCGATCGCCTCTACTTCGAGCCGCTCGACGCCGAAAGCATCCTCAACGTCCTCGAGAACGAAGCGATCATCGCGCCCTTCTCCGAACCAGGTGAAGGGCGCCGGACGGCTTTCCCTGCGCTTACCGCGCTCGCTCCTCACAGCGAGAGCGGGATCGGGGGTACGAGCCTCCCGCCAGTGGTGGCTCAGTTCGGTGGACAGACGGCGATCAATCTGGCGCAACCGCTGGCGACGGCGGGGGCGCCGGTCCTCGGAACGTCCGTGGACTCGATTGATCTGGCCGAAGACCGCCAGCGCTTCGATGAGCTGCTGGAGCGGCTCGCCATCCCTCGGCCCCGTGGCGCTGCCGTGCGCACGCTGCCGCAAGCGCTGCGAGTCGCCGGGGCGATCGGCTATCCGGTGCTGGTGCGCCCATCGTATGTGCTGGGCGGCCGGGCCATGGAGATCGTGCGCACGCCGGAGTCGCTGGAGCGCTACGTGGCGTACGCCGTGGAGCAGTTTGGCGAACACCCCACCCTCATCGATCGGTATCTGCTTGGCCGCGAAGTGGAGGTGGATGCGCTGTGCGACGGCACCCACGTCCTCATCCCCGGCATCATGGAACATATCGAGCGCGCGGGGGTCCACTCAGGGGATAGCTTCGCCGTCTATCCGCCGCAGACGCTGAGCGCGGACGAGATCGCGGCGGTGGCGCGCCACACACGCGCGCTGGCGTTGGCGTTGGGGGTGCGCGGGCTGATGAACGCGCAGTTCGTAGTGACCGATCCGGCTGGGGAGGAAGGCGGCGACTCGCCGACGCCGGGCGGCAACGTCTTTATCCTGGAGGTCAATCCCCGCGCCTCCCGGACAGTGCCCTTTCTCAGCAAGGTCACGGGTGTGCCGATGGTCGATCTGGCGACGCAGATCATGCTGGGGCACACGCTCGCCGGAGCAGGCTACATGGGCGATAAGGATGGGCTCTGGCCGCTGCAGCCGCTGGTGGCGGTCAAGGCGCCGGTCTTCTCCATGTCCAAGCTCGTGGGCGCGGAGACGGCGTTAGGTCCTGAGATGAAGTCCACCGGCGAGGTCATGGGGATCGACTTCGCGTATCCGGCGGCGCTGCGCAAGGCGTTGCTGGCGGCGGGGCTTCAGGTTCCGGCGACGGGCGGTGTGGCGTTCGTCTCGATCGCCAGCCGCGACAAGTCGGAAGCCTTGCCGATCATGCGCCAGCTGGCCGAGGCGGGCTATCGGTTCGTGGCCACCACCGGCACGG
>WNFM01116397.1_pt3 | contig 20760 bp, 20 predicted proteins | sample 5400271 | NCBI WGS metagenome assembly WNFM01 (sample SAMN13153352, study PRJNA577476) | soil metagenome | isolation source: 60 cm saprolite on Douglas fir-dominated hillslope | place: USA:California | collected 2013-09-17
GCTTGCTGCGCGAGGGGATCGGCGGCGGCAGCCTCTGCGCTAAGGGTCGGGCCGAGGATAGCCAATACTTTATCCTGCTGAATAAAATTCTGGAAGACAGTCGCAGCCTGGGCTTTATCTGAGGCAGTATCCTTGATGAGCAATGCGATAGTTTTCCCATCCACGCCACCGGCTTTATTGATTTCGTTCTGGGCAAGGAGCAACCCCTTGCGCTGCGATTCGCCATAAGCCTTCGCTGCACCGGACAGCGCAATGGCAACACCGACCTTGATGTCGCCCGTAGCGGCTCCGCTCAATATGTCTGCCGCAGGGGTGGCTGGCGTCATGCCCACCGCTGCGTCGCAAGCGCCATTTCCTGCTGCCGCCGTACCCATCTCGGTTGCGGCGGGAGTGGCCTGCGCAGCATAGCTGAGCGTGCTATTGCCTACAGTTGTCATGATGAGGAGTGTTGTGAGTAATAAACCAAATGTCAGATGAATATGAGATTTCGAAACACGCATCATTCTTTCTCCTTGATCTTCCATAGAACCGCGACAAGATAACTCAATTACCTTGTCTACGGTGCATTATTTTACTCAGGCCACAGCAAAAACAAGGCCGACTTTCAGCGTTGACGCTGTACCCGCGTCGTGGTATTATTCCGCTCGTTGTTACCCGGAGGTGGCGAAGAGGCCTAACGCGGGGGACTGTAACTCCCTTATTCGCAGGTTCGAATCCTGCCCTCCGGACTCAACCCGATTTGCCATTACTGCCCCTGCGTTTTCTGTGAAGCCGCAGGGGTTTGCATATATAATTCCCGGCGTTTTGCCGCATGAAGTTAATTGGAGAGTCAATGAGTGATACTGCCCATCGAACACATCTGATCACTCGCTTTTGCGAGGAAGTGATCGGCAGAGATGAGATTCCTGGCCTGCTTGAGCAGGAGATTCCGCTGCGCCACTACATCGGCCTCGAAATTTCCGGCAGGTTGCACCTCGGTACGGGGTTGGTCTGTATGCAAAAGGTCCGCGACCTGCAAATGGCCGGTATCCACTGCACTATCTTCCTGGCGGATTGGCACACCTGGCTCAACGATAAGCTCGGCGGGGATCGTGAAGCTATCAAGCGCATTGCGGGCGGTTATTTCAAGGAAGGGTTGAAGGCATCGCTCAAAGCGGTTGGCGGCAACCCGGACGATCTCGAATTCATCCTGGGCAGTGACCTGTATCACAACAACGATCAATACTGGGAAACGCTGGTCGAAGTCTGCAAGAACACCACGCTTAGCCGCGTCGAGCGCAGCATCAGCATCATGGGCCGCAGCGAGGGCGAATCGGTTGATTTTGCCAAGCTGCTCTACCCACCGATGCAGGTTGCGGACGTGTTTGCCATGCACGTCAACTTTGCGCAGGGTGGCATGGATCAGCGCAAGGCGCATGTCATCGTGCGGGACGTAGCCAATCAACTGAAAATCATGCCGCTGCGTGACGGCAAAGGGAATGTTATCAAACCCGTGGCGATTCATCATCATTTGCTGCTTGGCCTGAGCAAGCCACCGGAATGGCCTGTTGATCCTGAACGGCTGCGTGAACTCCGCACACAGATGAAGATGAGCAAGTCGAAGCCGAATTCAGCAGTGTTTATTACCGACACGCCCGATGAAATTCGCCAGAAGCTCCGCAAGGCATTTTGTCCGCCCGAAGTCGAGTTCAATCCTGTGCTTGATTGGGCGGAAAATTTGATTTTTCACAATGACAACGCGGTACTGCACGTCGAGCGGACGCCGGAAAACGGCGGCAATGTCGATTTCGCCAGCTTCGAGGAACTCAAAGATTCCTATGCGGCGGGCAAGCTTCATCCAATGGACCTGAAAAGCGCCGTTGCCCAGGCTTTGATCGACATTTTGGAGCCAGTGCGCAAGCGGTTCGAGGAAGACGACCTCAAAGGCATGTGGGACGATCTGGAAAAGTTGTTATAGACGATGACTCTATCGGTTATATATATTGCTCCTCACCCCAACCCCTCTCCCACGCAAGCGGGGCGAGGGGCTTATCTGGTGTATGCATCACCTTTGCAATTTAGTGTTAGGCTGTCTGCCCAACGGTGATAGTTTCTTCGGTAGTTGCGGCGGGATCAAGACTATCGAGCACTTCGGATAGTCTGCGGAGCACTCTCCGTCGCCAACCCGACTCCATGACAATGCTCACCAGCATCAGCTTGAGGCCTTTAAAGCCAGTATGTTCCAGGACGAGGCGAGTCTTCTCCACACCGTCACACAAACGCTCCGGAGTGAGCGTAAAACGCAGGACGGTATCAAGTTCCGTGAAGACATTCTTGACCGCCGCATTTGCATACGGTGAATCTATTCTTGCGCAGGCCAGCGTCTTCTCGCCGCTGGCCCTGCCGTGATATGAGTACGCGAGACGGTGTAGCGGTTCGAGTTCGATCACTTCGCAATAGGTCATACCATCCCAACCGCGCTGTGGCTTCATGTGAAAAGTGAACTCGTAGTGCAGTTCCGGTTTGATGTCATTAGGCATAAACCAGGACGCGAGTATGCGTTGGTCTGTCAATGCATGCCATACCTGTTCACACGAGTACGGCAATATCCGTTCAATTCTGATGTTACGTTCCATTAGTTGCCTCCGGGTAGTTGTAGGAATACAAGGGTGTTTCCATAGAGGTCTTGCCCATCTGCCTCAATGCCGTAGCCGCGATCCGTTGGCGGCAGTGAAAAGGCTACGCCCTGGCTGCGCAGCTTTTCGTAAATGGCGCGGCAGTCGTCCACTTGAAAGACGAGGGTGGGGTCTTTCCCAACCAGCGCGGCATGTTGCTGCCGTTCCTCGCCCTCAAACCAATCCGAGGGTTGCAATACCAATTCGAGATGTGGATCGTCTTTGGACGCGACAGTGATCCAACGCTGTGTTGGTCCCATCGGCATGTCAGCACGTTTTTCAAAGCCAAGTTTTTCGGTGTAGAAGCGCAGTGCTTCGTCCTGGTCCTTCACTCTGGTCGTGACACGCAAGATTCGGATCATGATCAATTCTCCTTCTCGTCAGTTGGATTAGTCATTTTGAGCTTGTTGGCTCGTTCCCGCAGGAGAGCAGGTAGTTTTTCGCGCAACACTCTGGAATTCCAGCCGGAAGCCAACAGATCACGGATGGTCAAGCCAACGTTTCCACCGGACGCAAATCCTGAATGTTCCAGGCGCAAACGGGTTCCACCTGCGGCGGGTACTATGGTGAACGTAACCAGCGTCTCCCACTGGTTGGTATCACCGCGCCAGGTATACGCGATCCGATGCAAGCGATCCACTTCGACAACCTGACAGTGGACGATCCCGTTCCAGTTTTGGTCAGGCGTGGTGCGGAAGGTAAAACGATGGCCGACACGCGGCGCGAAATCGTTTGGCATCAGCCAGACTCCCAGTGCTTCCGAATCTGTTAGAGCGGCCCAGACTTGCTCAACCGGGTAGGGATAGAACATTTCAATCTCAATCGCGTCGGCTGTCATTCTTGGCTCTCCAGGTAGTTACCAAGTGCCTCCAGGCGATTTTGCCAGAAGCGCTGATACGTTTGCAGCCAACGCTGAACTTCGATGAGGTGATCCGCGTGAAGCCGATAGTGACGTTCGCGTCCCTTTCGGTGTTCCGACACGAGGCCCGTATCCAGCAAAATGCGAAGATGTTGCGAGATGGCGGGTCTGCTCATGGCAAAGGGCGCGGCCAGTTCGGTTACTGTCTGTTCGTTGTGGGTGAGCATATCCAGCAGTTGGCGGCGCACCGGATGGGCGATAGCAGTAAAAACGTCGGCGTCGGCGTGCTGGACAGTTTTGCTTGCAGGGAGCATTTCTGATTCCCGATTCTGTGCAGGTTTTTCTACCTACTGTAGAACACGCTTTCTATATTGCCCTATTATACGTAAGCTATAGCTTACCTGTCAAGGCCCAATCCGATCAGCGTTGTTTTTGGTTTCTTCCTAATTAAGGACAGGTTATTGGTGCGGATGGAGACTAGGCGGACTGGTCTCAAATACGCTTATAAGAATGGGATCACAAGCAGCACGAGCGCGATCATAAACGCAACAGTCGCCAAAATGATAACCCTGTTGTTGCGTTGAACCGTCGCCTGGGGATCGGTGAACTGGAGGACATTGTTGCACCGCACGCATCGACGAGCCTTAAGCATTTGCCTCTTTTGCGGTGACCAGAAGCTTTTACCGGGTATGTAATAGCCCTGAAACTGTCCCCACTCAAACTCCTGACCGCCGCAAACTGAGCATTTATTCTGCTGATATTGATCGGATGTATCACGTGTGAATTCATACATAGATTCAACCTCAAAGCACTATTTTGCTACCGGAACGCGATTATTCCAAGTGTCGAGCGACTTCGGCTTTGAGCCGCTCGCGCTCATGTTCATATTCATCTTGAGGAATTTTGCCATTCTCGAAGCGCGTATCCAGGTCAGCGATAGATTGGATTAGCCGATCAGACGGGCTAGCGGGTGGCGTACTCTGGCGATTGAGACGCCACACTGCGATGACCGTCAGCGCTATCACAATACCGGCGATGGACAAAACCACTGCTAACACATTTCGTTGTGTTGCCGCCTGATCAGCCTGCCCTCTGATTGGCAGGCGAACCAGATTGCCTGGATGAACGCCACCCTGCAAATTGAATGTGTTGTAAATACCATCATTCAAGGTCAGCGGATCGCTGGGAACAAACGACGGGTCATTAATCGTGAGGCCGCTCGTTTGCGGCAGGTAAGCGCTCAACTGCTCAATCGGGTAAAGTGTCGGCGCGGAAATATCCTGCCCGGACGTAAACGGTAGCAGATACGAGAATTGCAATGCAGCGACATTTGCCTCACCGGGATAGGTCGGATTGTTGCCCAAAATGACTGGTGCAGGACCATTTTGAACCGTATACTGACCCTCAACGGTGCTGTCGAGTTGGACCTGCTGCGCGCCATTTGGCAACTGCACCTGAACCGAGTTTTGACCATTGAGAAACAATTTGTCGCTGCTGTTCCGGAAACTAATGCCCTCACGCACCAGCAGCGTATTGGCACTGAACGGCGCAAGGAAGATGCGCTCTAGCTCAACCTGAATGACTTTGGGATCGTTCGTGGATTCGTAGACCATAAATGATAGATCAAGGTTGGGACCGCTGCCCGACAATAACCTGACCGGGTTGCTGATCTGCTGCAAGCCACCGTAGTCGGCAATTACCACGTACACAAGATTGGGGTAACGCTTGACTGCCCCGAATGAGAATGTCCCCCCTTCGGTTGTTTTGGTCGTCAAGTTTTCGGCATCTTTCAACGTGCCGCCGCTGTTGTCAATAATTCGCAGCGTCAATGTTTGTCCCGCCGGGAATGGCGGTGCGCCCGCCGTACCGTTCGTAATTTTGCCGCTCACTGTTACCGTCGGGCTGTCCGGTACGGCAGGAGTAGCCGCCGCAGTAGCGGAGTCGGTAGCTATCTGCGTTGGCACTGCGCCGATACCTTCCCACGATAGTGACCGAGCATAGGCCGTCACGGCCCAGCGCTGATCGTCGCTCAGTTTGTCTTTGAAGGCGGGCATGATCGTCCCCATGCCATTGGTGACGAAATTGTACAGGGACGTATCGCTGTAGCTGATCAGAAATCCAGGGTCCGCAAAGTTTGGAACGGGTCGGCCCAGGTTTTTGGCCTGTGGACCGTCGCCCGCGCCCTGCTGACCGTGACACGCGGCACAATTGTCCTGCCAGATTTGTTGACCCTGCGAAAGCTGATCTGACTTGTAGTGCAGGCTGTAGATATAGCTAGTCACGTCCCAACGCTGCTGCTCATTGAGAACATTTTTCCAGGGTGGCATCAAACACGAGGTCGACGTGCTGCCGTTGCCATTAGTCGTGATGGCAAACCAGGCATTGATTGTCTGGCTGCGGGCTGTATCGGCGCTGGTGAAATCGGGCAAAGGACAGGTGAAACTCGATGCCGTCGGGCCGTCGCCTTTCCCGCCGATACCGTGACAATTCGCGCAGCCCTGCGGACCACCGAAAATCTCAGCGCCACGGGCCAAATTCACGCGCGCGGGCGGATGACCCAGATCGGGCGGGGCAGTCGGTGTTACTGTGGGCAGGGGCGCGGTGCTGACAATTTGAGGCTCACCTGCTAGTCCTCCGCAGGCTGAGAGTACCATCAGAGAAATAGCAGCAAGGGCTATATTACTTTTGGATCCCAAAATGGAAGAGAGGGTCGCCAATAGATCTGCTAGCGCAGTGTGAGGGGAACCTATCACGTTCTTAGCTTTCATGGATTTCGATATATCTTGTGCGTACCGATTTTGCGGAAAACAAAGATTTTCTCGCCAGTATTTGGATATTCCTCAACATGGAATGTAAATACATATTGAACAGTGATATGCCCTTCCCAAATATTCTCATAGCCTTCCATTTTGCGGACACGCAACGAGGGATGGAAAGGCGGATTAGTCGCTCCTAGTTGAAAAAGCCGAAATGCTTCGCGTGCTTTTTCTTTTATCTCTTCAGGAAGCTGAGCATAAGCAAGCCAAAAGGACTTTAATGGGCGGAACTTAGTCACAGTTTATATTTATTCATGTTCGTCAAGGAATGACAGCATCTCATCCATCGAATTAAACGTCTTGTAGTCTCCATTGGCTGCCTCTTCATCTGCTTCCTTTTCGCCGGCCTGCCATTCTGGTGTCCAGAAATAGCTTTGCTCCGCAGAAGCAATAAGCGCTTGAAGTAAGCGATCCTGAGCAGCGGGATCGTCTGAACTCTCCAGCAATGTTTTGATTGCTTCTGCAATTTCAGCTTCACGCTCCGGCGGGATATCAAGGACTAAATGAGTATGTCCGTTATGCTTTTCCAGTCGAATTAGTTGCTCAGTCATCAGAACTCCCAGATTGTATACCTGAATTAAACTACTAATGTCCTCGGCGCGCCTGCACTGCAGCCTCAATTGCCACTGACTGCTCAGCATCTATCTGCTTGAGAATTTCGACGCCACGATCCATCAGGTTTTCACGCTGCATCAGATAATCTTCCTCGGTCCCAGTCTGATAATCAAAGTCGAGATCACGCACCGAGATCAGAATGGCCTCGCGCTCAGCTTGCAGTTGAGCGATCCGTGAGAGGCGAGACGGCTCATTTTCCGTAGTTTGCCCTGTACGTTGAGTCAGAAACGGCCACATCACGAAGACCGCGCCACCTGCCAGGAAGGCTAACAACAAGGCGATCCCACTCGGACTCATTGAGCCAGCGCCTTGTCCAGAACGCCGCGAAGCTGCTGGGCGTTGGTTGGCACCTGATACGACGCCACCACTGTCCCGTCTTTGCCCACGACATACGTTTCCGGTACGCCTGTTATCCTGTATGCTCTGCTCACATCGGTTCCGTTGTCAGGGCCAGCAATATAGTGTATGCCAAACTCTTTAATGAAGCCGCGAGCATCTGCATCGTTGTCCAGGTAACCCACGCCGACCATGACCACGCCACGGTTTTGATATTCGTCCCAGACGGCGTTCAAATCGGGCGCTTCGGAGCGACAAGGACCGCACCAGCTTGCCCAAAAGTTGATGACAACGACTTTGCCGCGCTGTTGAGCAAGTGAAAATGTGCTGCCGTCATAAGTCTTGATAGTAAAGTCCGGCGCGAGGCCGCTGTCCAACACGCCCTGGCTGTTGCTGACGAGCTTAAGGCCAAAAATGCCCAGCACGATCACGATGACGATTGCCACCAGTCCTATCACCAACGGGTTCACCCGGCGGATAGGCTTTGAGGTGGATAGGTCGGGCACATCGGTCATTGTCAATCTCTTTTTCTGACCTCTTCTTCAAGACGGGTACGATAATCGTCAGCGGGCGGCGTATTAATCACATTCGGCGCTTGGTCTATGGCGGCGGCTCGCTTGCGTCGCCAGATTAGCAGGTTTACGGCGATCACTCCACCAATGACGAGGATCAGCGCTGCTGGCAGTACAACGGTAAACACCTGAGCACTCGTATTCGTCGGGACGCCGACGGTCTGAGGCCCAAAGCGCTGAACAAAATAATCACGAATTTGCTGCTCGGTATATCCTTGCGCAATCAGTTCGCGGACCTGTTCTCGCCAGCGGGCGCACGCGTCCGTTTCGCAGACTTCAAGCGGCACGTTCTGGCAAATTGGACAGTACAACCCTTTGGCGATCTGGTTTACCTGGTTATCGCTGACAACGGGCGTAGGTGTCGCCTGAGCTTTCACGTTTTGAATCTGTAACACAACGGCGAAGCAGACCGCAATGAGGACGCAGATAAGCTGCGCGGTTTGAGTAGCCTCTCGTTTACGAAAAATCTGCATTGATAATGCTTGTCTTGCTGACAATCCACAATCCAATACTACTGATGCCTCAAATTTATTCCCGCACATTGTTCGGCTTCGTTCAATCGCCCGCGAGCTGCAACTCACCGGGCGCGATCCGTTCTGCCACACGCATGACGGTTTCCCGCTCCGGCGCAGGCCACGCGGCGATTGCCGTGCCGATCATCAGAACGATGCCGCCCCACCACACGAGATTAACCAGCGGGTTCAAGAAGATTTTGAAGGTCGCGCGGTTGCCCTGCCAATCGGTAAGGAGCACATAAAAATCGCTCTGAAGCGTGCTATATTGTCCGGCGATACTCATCGGACTCTGACTCGGCCCAAAAAAGTCCTTGCGCGGACGAATATCGGCTACTTTTTGATCGCCCTGGTAAACGCTGGCATTGGCAATCACCATATTCCGCCCATCATCAGCCTGCGCCTGGAAAATGTTATTGTAGGTGAGCGTGAAGCCGCCAAGTTGAATTTTCTCACCGGGGTTAATTGTCTCCTGCGTCTGCTGCTGATAGACGGTGCTGCCAATCACGCCGATGCCGATGACGACAATACCCAGGTGGATGAAGTAACCTCCATAGCGGCGACGATTACGCTCAAATAACTTGAGGAGCGCAGTGAAAGGATTCTCGCCCTTGCCCATGCGGGCACGCACGCCCTTGTAGAATTCGGTCAGGGTTGTATAGGCCGCAAACGCGATCAGTCCATAGCCGAGCAGTGCGCCGGGACTCTGCGTGCCGAAAATAAACAGCATAATAATCGTGATTGCTGTCAATGCCACCGGAACGCGAATCGAGCGTCCAAGCGAGTTTAGCGACGATTTCTTCCAGGCAACGAGCGGTGCGACGCCCATCAGCAAATACATTGCGCCAAAAAGTGGAATGATCGCCGCATTATAGTATTCACTACCAAGCGTGAGCTTTTCCAGGTGCAGCGCGTCAGTCACGACTGGCGAATAGATGCCCCACAGTATCAGCAGGGAAATGGCGATGAATATCCAGTTGTTGAGTACAAACATACTTTCGCGGCTGACCAGCGCATCCAGTTGGTTATCATCCGCGAGGTCGCCACGCTGCCAGCGCCACACCCACAGCCCCAGGCAGCCAGTCACCATGGCAACCACAAAGATAAACATTGGTACGCCGATTGGACTTTCCGCGAAGCTGTGGACGCTGGCAACTAAGCCGCTGCGCGTGCTGAAGGTTCCTAGCATCACCATAAGAAATGTCAGGATCACCAGCAACATGTTCCAGACTTTGAGCATTCCACGCTTTTCCTGGATCATAACACTGTGCAAAAAGGCCGTTCCGGTGAGCCAGGGCAACAGGGCGGAATTTTCCACCGGGTCCCAGCCCCAGTAGCCGCCCCAGCCGAGGACGTCGTAAGCCCAACGCCCACCCAGGATCAGGCCCAGACCGAGGAACAGCCACGCGACCAATGCCCAACGTCGCGTGGCGCGAATCCAGTTGATGTTAAGCTGTCCCGACGCCAACGCCGCCATCGCAAAAGCCCATGGAATGACCATCCCTACGTAGCCGCTATACAGCATTGGCGGGTGAATGACCATACCAATGTGCCGTAGAAGCGGGTTAAGCCCCTGTCCATCGGAAGGCTGAAATAACGTTGCGCCAGCGGGGGCAAACACAGCCTTTATGGGTTGCGTGGAACTGGGAACCAGCCACAGCCGTGCAAAAGGATTCTCGAAAAATACGACCAGCACCATGAAAAAGCCAAGCGTCAGCATCGTGAAGATGATGACCCACGGCATGAGTCGGCGCTCGGAGTGCCAGTTGAACAGGATCGCCGCTGCGCTGAAGGTGCTCATCACCCATGCCCAGAACATCAGCGATCCCGGCTGTCCGCCCCAGAGCGCCGTAATTTTGTAAAAGAGCGGTTCTGAAATGTTCGTGGTGGACCACACATAGGCAATATTGAATTCGCCCGTTATCTGCGCCGCAATCAGGGCAACGCAGGCAATTGTCAATAAGGGCCATGTCAACAGCGTCGCATTACGGGCGCTCAAGACCCAGCGATCCTGACGATTGACTACGCCATAGGCCGATGCCGCCGCTGCAAACAGCGCGGCGACAAGAGCAATTGCTGTCGCCACAATTCCAAGTTCAGCCAGCATTTTATATTTCCAGTAATACTTGTTCGTGCCATTTCGTACAATTATAGCGTTTCAGGTCGTTCGCTTCATCTCGGAATGAATATACTCGGTCTAAATAGGGTGAATTTTTAAGGGAGCTACGGCCTAAAATTCCGATTGGCACACTTGTTGCTCTATAGCAAAGTGCAGTATCTAATGGTCCAACGAATGAGTGTCAGTCTTAAGCAGATTCTCATTCGGACGTGTATAGGAGGCTTACAAATGGATCCCGTCAATATTATTGCATGGATTGTTCTCGGAGCACTCGCTGGTTGGTTGGCAAGTATGGTGATGCACAGCCGCATGGGGCTGGTCGCCGATATTATCGTCGGCATAATCGGCGCGTTTATCGGTGGCTTCGTGCTCAGCCTGATCCCCGGCGTTGTGCCTGTGACCGGTGGCCTGAGCATTGGTAGCATCCTGACTGCCTTTATCGGCGCAGTGATTCTACTTGCCATCCTGCGAGCAATCCCGGCTGGTCCGGCTGTCTAACAGACCGGATCAACTGAATAAGCCTTTATGCCAGCCATCAAACTGATGGCTGGCGTAATTTTTTTTGTTCAGCTTGTTGGCTTTTTATTGGGACGGGCTACAATGTTCATAGATGTCACGTTGGTCGAATCCAAAATAAGAGGCACGATAACGAGCGTCTATGAGGCAAAGTCAACCGTACCCCAATAGTCAGTTCACGCAGCCCCCACAGCCCGAACGTTCAGGGTTATCCCCCTGGCTGCTCCGTCTACCGCTGCTAGGCGCGACGGCGATGCTGCTGCTGTTATTTCTGGCAGTGCTCGGAATCTCATTACATCAATTGCAATATGATGGTCTCATTTATCCCGGTGTGTCATCGTTCGGCGTCAAGCTGTCGGGCATGAACAAACAGCAGGCATTTGCCGCGTTATCTTCACGTTATACCTACGGACAGAATGCGGTTTTTACGTTCCGCGATGGCGCGAAGGTCTGGCAAATGGCGGCGCGTGACCTGGGCGTAAATTTCGACGCCTCCAAAACGGTTGACGAGGCTTACAAGGTCGGGCGTGGCAGCGACTTCATCAGCAATTTGCTTAGCCAGGGCCAAACCTGGGTGACTGGTCAAGCCATTCAGCCTGTCGTGGTATTCGACCAATCGAAAGCAGCAGGCTTCCTGGAAAAAATCGCGACTGAGATCAACAAGCCCGTGCAGGACGCCACTATTGTGCTCAATGGAACGAATGTTGTAACGACAGCGAGCCAGGTGGGGCGCGAATTAGATATTCCCGCAACAGTCGGATTGCTACGCCCGGTGGTCCTGAACATGAATACAGGCGCGGAAATCAATGTAATTGTCAAGGAGACTGCGCCAACGCTCAAGGACTCCGAAGCGGTAGCGCAACAAGTCCGTGCTGCCGTTTCGTCACCGATCCAGATTTACATTGATCCGGCTGAAATAACAAAAGATATGAAAGACAGTGGCCCCTGGCAGGTCAGCCCTGATTTCATTGCGGGAATGCTCAGTATCAAGCGCGTAGACGATGCCGACGGGTCCGCCCATTACGATCTGACCGCGAACGTCGATCCGCTCAAGAATTTCCTGAACCAGCTTGCCCCGCAGCTTTCCGTTGATCCGGTTAATGCTCGTTTCCTGTTCAATAGCGATACGAAACAACTCCAGGTGATCACAGACAGCGTGGATGGTCGCTCGATGGATGTCGACGCAACCATGAAACTGATTCAGAACAGTATCTTTAAGAAGGATAATCGGCGGGTTGCCCTTGTTTTCCACAAAGATATTCCAAAGGTCAACAGCCAATCCACTGCGGATCAACTTGGCATCAAAGAGGCCGTTGTTCAGGCGACCACCTTCTTTTATGGCTCAACACCCGAACGCCGCACCAATATTCAAGTGGCGGCTTCTAAATTCCAGGGGCTGGTCATCGCGCCCGGTGAGGAATTTTCGTTCAATAAATACCTGGGCGATGTGACGCCTGAGACTGGCTACGAGACGGGATTAGTCATTTACGGCAACCAGACGATTGCGGGTGTAGGCGGTGGCGTCTGTCAGGTTTCCACGACAGTTTTTCAGGCCGCGTTTTTTGCGGGATTCCCTATCCGGGAGCGCTACGCACATGGCTATCGCGTTGGTTACTATGAGAGCGGGACCGTGTTCGCCAATGGACAGAAATACAACAGTGGCGTTGGCCTGGACGCTACGGTCTATTCGCCAATCATCGACCTGAAATTCGTCAATGATTCGCCATACTATCTGCTGATGGAAAGCGTTTATCGCGCCAATGAGCAGTCGTTAACTTTCAGGTTCTACAGTACGTCAACCGGGCGCGTTGTCACCAAAGATGGCCCCACGCTTGGTAACACAGTGCCGCACGGCGCGACACGTTATCAGGAAACGCAGGGGCTAAGACCTGGAGAACAGAAGCAGGTTGACTTTGCGGTGGACGGCGTAGACGTACACGTCTATCGCACCATCACGCAGAATGGACAGGTGATCGTCAATCACGAGGATTTCTTCAGCCACTATCTGCCGTGGAGCGCGATTTTCCAGGTTGCGCCTGGCTACGCACCCAAATCTGCGGCGGGCGGTTAATGCGGTTCGGGATCATCGTCGGGATTGCAAGCCAGTCCCGACCAACCGTTTACTCATCGACGTAAACAGGCGTCGGATCGCCCGACAAATCCCAATCGTCGCTGAGTTCGCTGGCTGCAACATCAACGGCTTCTTCAATGCTGTCGGCTTCGATCACGGCCACGGCGAGAAATTCAAACTGCATCCTCCCGGTAGAGTCAGGCTCTCCCACGAGTTTGCCGTCGTCCAAATCCCATTCGCCATCGTAGATCGACTCTTCGGCAGCCGTGCGGGCCGATGCCAATGCTGTCTCCGGGTCCTCACCACGACCTTCAAAGACTGCTGACATCGTTACCTCGAAGGCATTGGCCTCTTCGTCCTCATCGACAAACTCTTCGTCAAAATCATCAGCATCGAAAAACGACATCTCTCGATCCCCTTTATTGTTCATTCGGCGCTGTTTTGGTTATCATACACCCAGAAGCGCTACCGTTGTATACTGCTTCTACGCATTATAGCGTGTCATTTTGAGGTTTCAACGCGTGGACCCAAGATATCAACCGCCTTATCAGCCTCAACGCCGCCGATCAACTGATCCCTGGACTGTTGCGCTCCTTGTTGCTACCGGGTTAGCCGGGCTAGCCTGTGTCTTTATCATCGGAATTTTGTGCATCTTTGTCATTTTGCCAGCACCCCGTCCGCCAGCAACTCCCGGCGCTACCATTGATACCACGGCAGTCTTAGCAGCCCAAACACCCGCGACGCCCGTAAAACCGACCTTTGATCCTGCCAGCGTCGGCAAGATTATTAATCCCTATGTCAGTGCCAACCTGTCTGGAATGACCGTCCTTCAAATTGACGTGCTGGACCCCGCCACTGGCAATTACACGCGCGCCGCGCAACTGACCGGGACCGACCTGAATATATTCACCGAATCCTTCAACATCTCGGTGCAAACTGTCGCCCCGTATACGGATTGCCCCGATCATGTCCGGTTGTCCGTCACGCGCAAAGATGGCAGCATCGTAACCATCGCAGTCTGCCTGAAAGACGTTGTGGTCCTGCGGGGGTTGCCAGATTTAGGCGGAGCCGACGCACCGATGGGGCCACGCTTCACGGATGCGCTGATCAACTACCTCCCGGATGACTATAAAAAGCTGCTGCAATCGTAGCAAGTTTCTGGCCCTAAACTGCGTTCTGCAAAGTAAATTGGCTCTTTACATTAAGCTTTCACGTGGTAAAATAATCTCCTTGCTGGTTAATCCAGCAAAGATGTCGCGGGGTAGAGCAGTGGCAGCTCGTCGGGCTCATAACCCGGAGGTCGCAGGTTCGAATCCTGCCCCCGCTACCTAAATGACAAGCCAGGATACCGTTACCGGTTCCTGGCATGTTTGTTTTATAGGCTAGCAGATCGTGGGAGAGAATTATTTATGCAGCAGTATGGAACCGTCAGTGCCGATCTTCTGAATTTGCGCACAGAACCCTCCACCGACGCTCAAATCAAGGAACAACTACCTAAAGGCACAAACGTGCAGGTGTTGAAGGTTGCCGATTCGGATTGGCTTCAGGTACAGGTCGATAAAAGCGGCGCACAGGGCTTCGTGATGAAGAAGTTCCTCACGATCTCGGATGCTAAACCTTCGGCTCCTGCACCTGTCAAAAAAGCGGTTGACGACACTTACAGCCGGGGACTGCAAAAGACACGCGGCTCATTTTTCGGGCGGATCAGACAGGCACTCGGCGGAACATCTGTTGACGATGAAACATGGGACGACCTCGAAGCGCTATTGGTTCAAGCCGATGTTGGTGTCGCCACCACCGAGTTGCTTTTGCAGCGCCTGAAAGACCGCTATCGGCGCGAAGGGATGACTCAGCCTGAACAAGTACAGCAGGCGCTCAAAGAAGAACTGCGGGCACTGCTCAAACCGCCGACGCCGCTCAACCTGAGCGGGCGTGACCTGTCGGTAATCTTAATTGTAGGCGTGAATGGTTCGGGCAAAACAACAACCATTGGCAAGCTCGCCAACCGTTTGACGCGCAATAATCGCAAGGTCATGATCGCCGCTGGTGACACATTCCGGGCAGCGGCTATCGAACAAATACAACTGTGGGGCCAGCGAGTCGGCGTGCCCGTCATTGCTGGACAGCCGGGCAGCGATCCCGGCGCAGTCGTCTTTGACGCCGTGAAGGCCGCCAATGCACGCGGCAACGATATCCTGATCGTGGATACTGCGGGGCGGTTGCAAAACAAGACCAACCTTATGGAAGAGTTGCGCAAGATCAAGGGCGTGATGAGTAAGGTGGTTCCCGACGCTCCACACGAAGTGTTGATCGTACTCGATGGCACGACTGGACAGAACGCGCTGTCTCAGGCCAAAGGCTTTGCCGATGCTGTGCAGTTAACGGGTGTGATTGTCACAAAACTCGATGGCACCGCAAAAGGCGGAATGCTCTTTGCCATCCAGCAGGAAATGGGCTTGCCGATTCATTATGTGGGCCTCGGCGAAGGCATTGATGACCTGATTTTCTTCAATCCCGATGCTTTCGTAGACAGTCTATTCGAGGATTAGTTAACTTCAGGCTCAACTGTGACCGTTTGGCTGAGGTTTAACGTGACTTTCTAGATTTCTTAATATTTTAGGGTCTAATATTTCTTCGTTTCCGCCTATCGAAACAAGGAGAGAAGACAATGATCCGTCGGTATCGTGTACTGCTGGCGTTTGTGGTAGTTACGCTAATGCTTGCTGGCATCAGAACTTCCGTTGATGCACAGGCAACCAATCCCATTAATCACATCATTGTAGTCTACATGGAAAACTGGTCGTTCGATGCCTTGTATGGCACCTTCCCCGGAGCCAATGGCATCTCCAATGCGGGCAGCGCCGCACCGCAGGTCGACAAGACTGGTAAGGTCTACGATGTTTTGCCGCCGGCCCTCAACAGCAACAAAAAAGATAGCAACGGCAAAGCCACTGTTGATGACCGCATCCCAACCAATCTGCCCAACAAACCTTTTGAATTAGACAAGTATGTTCCCATCACGGACCTGACAGGCGATATGGTACACCGTTACTATCAGGAACAGTATCAGATCGATGGCGGCAAGATGGACAAATTTGTCGCGTGGACTGATGCGGGTAGTCTGGTGATGGGCTATGTCGATACCACCAAGCTGCCGATGTATGAGACTGCCAAACAATACACCGTCGGCGATAATTTCTTTCATGCTGCATTTGGTGGTTCATTCCTGAACCACATCTGGCTGGTGTGCGCCTGCACGCCAACGTTCCCCAATGCGCCTACTGATGCGGTAGTTCAGTTGGATGCCAACGGTGTGATGACCAAAGATGGCTATGTAACACCGGATGGTTTCGCGGTTAATACTGCCTTCAGCAGCTTCACGCCTCACCCATCCAATGTCAAACCAGATCATTTGGTTCCGCCCCAAACGATGCCCAATATTGGAGATCGCCTGAGCGAAAAAGGCGTTTCGTGGGCCTGGTACTCCGGCGGCTGGAATGATGCGCTCGCCGGAAAGCCAGATAAGCTGTTCCAATTCCACCACCAGGCTTTTGCATTTTTCAAGAATTATGGTGATGACACGGATGCACGCAAGCAGCACCTGAAGGACGAGACAGATTTCGATGCGGCAGTTGTGGACGGTTCACTGCCCGCTGTGTCGTTCGTGAAGCCTTTGGGCGAGGATAACGAACATCCCGGCTATGCGGCACTGGATGCTGGCGAAAAATGGCTTTTGGCCCTGGTCCAGTCCGTGGAGAAAAGCCCGGTATGGAAGGACACCGCCATTATCGTCACTTACGACGAGCACGGTGGACAGTGGGACCATGTTGCGCCGCCTAAGGTCGATAAGTGGGGACCTGGTTCGCGCGTGCCGCTGCTGGTGATCTCGCCCTATGCCAAGAAGGGTTTTGTCGATCACACGCAGATGGACACGACTTCGATCTTGGCATTCATCGAGAATCGCTACGGTCTACAGCCACTCACTGATCGTGACAAGAACGTTGCTAACATGCTGAGCGCGTTTGACTTCAGCCAGACGCCCTCTGCCGCCACGATGGCCGCGACTTCCGCCCAGTAAATAACCTCTCAAGCTACTGTCGGTAGGTAACTACCGACAGTACAATCCACCTGCGAAATCTCGCACCAATGCCTGTATAATAAAATACTTGACGATAGCGCTCTCACAGAACATTCAATAAACTATACGTTCAAAAGCAGATCAGATTATGAATCTTGAAAAAATCGCGCGGATGGCGGGTGTGTCTCGGTCCACCGTTTCGCGAGTAATCAATAATCATCCGTATGTCAGTGAAGACATCCGCCAACGTGTTTTAGCAGTCATAGAGCGTGAAGGATTTCAACCCAATGCGGCTGCCCGTATGCTCGTCCGCCAGAAAACTGACGTGATTGCCGTGATCGCGCCGCAAGGTTTGGGCGCAGTGTTATCCGAAGGCTATTTCCCGATCCTGATCACCGCAATTTCATCCACCATTAGCCAGGCCGACTATGCCATGTCACTATGGGCAGGCACGACAACTGAAGAGTCGCAGCGGATGTATAAGCGCATCCTGGGTTACAAACTCATGGACGGTGCGCTGCTTATCTCGGCGGTAGAAGGCGATCCACTGCCACAGCGTCTCATCGAACGGAAAATGCCACTGGTCATCATCGGGCCAAGCAGCATTCCTGAAATCTCAACCGTAGACGTAGATAATGTGCAAGCGGCTCGTACCGCGACTGAGCATCTGATTCGCCTGGGCAAACGACGCATCGCTCATATTAAAGGCCAAATGAGCATATTCGCGACACGCGAACGTTTTCGCGGCTATCGTGAGGCGCTCGAAGGCGGTGGGCTGCCCTATGACCCGGAGTTGGTCATTGATGGTGATTTTAGTGAACTGTCAGGCTCCGTAGCAGCGCAAAAGCTGATTCCACGTCAGGTTGATGGCGTGTTCGCCAGCAACGACCAGATGGCGATTGGATTTGTGCGCGCCGCATTGGAGCGAGGATTATCCCTGCCTGGAGATGTTTCGGTAGTCGGTTTTGATGATCTGCCTATCGCATCGACCTTCATGCCATCGCTTACGACGATGCGGCAGCCTATCCGCGAGATAGGCGTGACGGCAACCCGAATGCTGCTCGGAATTGTTGACGGCAGCATCACCGGACCGCAGCACATGATGCTGACCACGGAACTCGTCGTGCGCCAGACTTAGCGTCGAATCGTTTTCAGCAAACAAATACGTGATGGAACCTGAATGCCTTTCAATCCCAGGTCTTCAAAAGCATGGCTCATGAGCAGCGCCAGGCCTGCATGAGCAATATTACTTGTGTTGAGTGCAATCCAATCATGTGATGGCTCGATGAGGTTCAAGGTAGTCTGAAGCATCCGGTTACCCAGGCCGTGATGTCGCAACCCCGATACAACGCCGAACTCCATCAAGAAGGAACCCTTGCCTTCCAGGTACGGCACATTTTCTTTGGGGACAAAACGTGGTTGCCAACGATCATATAAATCCCGACCAGAAATATCAAACCACCATGAAAAGCCTGCGATGTCATTTCCGGCGCGGATCAGCAAACCGGCAAATCCTTCCCGTTCAGCGTCAGCCTCAAGCTGTGATAATGCGTCGTTGAGCGATAATGTTTCGTTCCAGGGCGGTGAGGTGAACACATCAAGATAGGCCTGGGCAGTTTGCGCTACATAGCTGGGATCGTAGTCGATAATCTCGGCTGGTTGATTCATCACGAGGTAGCCACTCCATTGTGAGACGCCGCCAATCACTACTTAGATATTGGCAACGGTAGTTTACAACTAGTCTACTGTATATCAAACGAAAAGTCGTAAACCTAAAACCACAGCATCAACGGAACCTAGCCGATCATGCTCAACTAAATGCTTTGATGTTGTCGCTTTTTCTATCTGTCCACAAATGATCATTTACAATTATTTTAGCAACATAATCGGCAACAACGCGATGACCACTAGAGAGCCAGTGCATATTGTTCGGTTGATAAGGGCAACCTCCTGGAACTGCACGTAATACAGGACGTAGATCATAAAAAGGAATTCCCAGAGAATCAGCGATCTCCTTCGTATCTCTTTGAGGTAAGTCCATATCAAATTTAGTTGTATCGTTCAAATCGACACCCTGCGGGTAATACGCCAATTGACTGGGTTCGCAGACCTGAACTGATGCTGGAACCATGACGATAATCACTTTAGCGCCAATCTTGTCCGCTGTTGCTTTGATCTGTTGAAAGCGCCTGGTAACCAGTGCTTTGGCATTGGGCAGATCGGGCTGATCCCGCTCTAACGTCGCAATATTACCCAAACCGTATCCAATGGGCCGAGGTGTTCCTTGAAAGAATTCCACCAGAGGTTGATATATATTCAAACTCGAAAAGCGAACCAAATGAGAAAAATGAAGTATTGCGCTTAAACCCAGCGCTGATGGGTTACCAAAACCAATTGACTTTTGAGCATCCTCATTGTCTATGAGTACGTCTTCATAGTCATTGACAAAAACCTCACTAATGATGAGGTCGGGTTTATAGTCTGGGCCGTAGGTATCTACGACTGCGGCATATTGGTTCGGACCATAGCCGGTGATTGCGAAATTCGCAACTTCCACCTTACGATCCGGCATTTGCTGGGAAAGGTCCGTTTCAAGAAGACGAGGCCATGCCGCATCAGTGTCTACGCCTTCAGCACTGGTGAAAGCATCACCGGTTGTGAGTATGCGAAAAGTATTGGGTCCTTTTGTCTCAGCATAATGTGGACCTGGAAAGCCAAGATTGTTAGCAGTTACGTGATAATCATAAGTTGACCAACGCAAGTTCGTTTCGCTCGAAGGCTTCAAGTTCCAGCCGACAATTGGATCAGGTTGTAGAGAGGGTCTTTCCCCCCATCCATAAACTTCCTGGGGAGATAAGCGCTCCACTGCGAGTTCACTGCCTAGCAGCAGTACAAAAACCGCTACCCCCATTGCTAGAATGCGTAGTACGGTCTGGATAGTACCCACATGCGTTCGCCAGTACGTCAAAATTGAGATAGTACGACTGACAGCTCGTTCCAGGAAAACCGATGCTATTAGCGTAAAAACGATAGCTGCGCCGGTCCCGATGAATACATGGTTTGTGCTAGCCAGAGTCGCAGGGACAAAGAGCAGGATCAGAGGATGGTGGACCAGATACAAGGAATAAGAATGTTCGCCAATCCACATCCATAGGTTTCGCTGTGGATTAGACACATTTACTGAATGTAGAAGCGCATAAAGAAGCAAAAATATGCCAATACCACTCAGGAATGGAGCTACACTCATGCCAAGTAAACTGAATGACAGCACAAAGCCGGCAACGCACATTGCTAATGACAATGCAACAGTTGGCAGTCCAGTTAAATAGCGTTTCATTCCTTCAGGGTTCTGACGTAACCAGGCTGCCAAACATATTCCAAACACAAATGATGGAAGCTGCGTTATGAAAAATGCGCCGCGCTGCCAGGCATCAATGTAATCGCCGAATGTCAGCAGGCCAATGGCTCGTGCGACGATAGTAATCGCGCAACAAATAACGAAAAGACGCAGTGGTCCGAAACGTCTTAAGCCATTCCACAGCAAGGGGAAAATCAGATAAAGTTGAATTTGTAGTCCGACATACCACCATGCGGGCGAAAAGTAATACATGG
>WNFM01206120.1_pt1 | contig 20758 bp, 16 predicted proteins | sample 5400271 | NCBI WGS metagenome assembly WNFM01 (sample SAMN13153352, study PRJNA577476) | soil metagenome | isolation source: 60 cm saprolite on Douglas fir-dominated hillslope | place: USA:California | collected 2013-09-17
GGGCGTTTCGCAAAAGAGAGGAAAGAGTTTCAGCGGCTTGTTGGAGAGCTAAGGCAGTTAACATTGGAACGCGGCTACGAAAAAAGGCAGATTGCTGACCGGCTCGGAGTATCCCATACCTGTATCTGTCAGTGGTTGAGCGGTTATTCGCTCACGGCAAAGCGAGAGACCATTGAGCGGCTGAAAAGGTTCTTATCCGCGCAATGATCCATTATGCCCAGGAAGCCCCTCCCGCTATTCATTGCGCCGATCACGGCTTCTGTGGCCAAAGAGCCATTCAATCATCGGGATTGGATTTTCGAAACAAAATTGGACGGCTATCGAGCAATCGCAGTCAGTGACTCGGCCGGCAAGGCTCGAATCTGGTCGCGTAATCACCTGCCGCTCGAGCCCAAGTTTCCGACCATCGGCGCCGCCGTAAACCAGTTGGGCTTGTGCTCAACAATTCTCGATGGCGAGATTGTTGCGCTGGACGCCGAGGGAATACCCCGGTTTCAGTTGCTCCAACAATGGCAGAAACGGCCGACCGCTCCGGTGGTCTATTTTCTGTTTGATTTGCTCTGGTGCGATGGGCGCGACCTAACCGGCAAGACTGTACTGCAACGGCGCAAACGATTGCGGAGATCATTACTCCCGTCGAAGGAATCCAATCGGCAGCTACATAGAGAATTGCGGGATCGATCTGTTCCGGCTCGCCAAGGAGAAAGGACTCCGCATGCCGCCAAGCATGCAACTCGATAGAAAAGGGTCCGTGATCAACGATGCGCTGAACGATGGCGAATTCCTCACTTATTTTAACAGACGCTCATTTCACTCTCGGGCTACGAACTAGATACTGAAGTGTCACGCGCTTCAGGCATCAGGGCGCTCTTCTTGTCAGGCGCCCCGGTGCCACCTTCTTCACGCAAAGAAATCCGCTCTTGCCCTACGCGGCTTCTTCAAGAACCCGATTTTTGCACTCGTGCTTTCCGAATATTGCCCAGGCGGCAGGAATTGTCGTGACCAGCCCGACCAGAGCGAGGGTAGACCCGACCGCCTTCCGTTGCCCTGCATTGAGCCGGTCCGCAAGAAGCAGGGCGACACCCGCAGCAAGAATAGCACGCGTAGCCAGAACAAACGCCAGTTCTGGTCGGCTAAGCTGGATTTCCTTCATGGTTACCACCTTACGTCCGCCGGGTGCAGATCCCACGCAACTCGGAGGAAGTTCCCTTAGCTTATGGAAAAAGTTTCCTTTAGTTTATTCCCTCACCATTCCATGCTGTTGCGTCGCCAGTGATCGGGGCCGAGATAGAGCGGGCAGACAATAACTAACGATGCCGAGCGGAAGATCATTCTACCAGCGCAGCCCAGAACGTTACGCAACAGAGAAGCAAGAGTTTCAGCGGCTTGTTACCGATCTGAAACGGCTTGTATCAAAGAAAGGCTATTCACAAAAGCAGATCGCTTCCGAGATGGGAGTCTCGCCAATGACTGTCAATTACTGGTGCACGGGGCATTCATTGACGGCTAAAAGCGAAAGTGTCGAACGGTTGAAGAAGTTTTTGGCTACTCATGCCTAAGAAGCCTCTGCCGCAATTCGTTGCGCCAATGCAGGCTTCCATCACCAAGGAACCATTCGATAACCCGGACTGGATCTTTGAAACCAAGCTGGACGGATACCGGGCGATTGCCGTAATTGATTCCGCCGGCAAAGCTCGGATCTGGTCTCGCAACCACTTGCCGCTCGAACCGAAGTTTCCGACCGTTCGGGATGCGGTCGATCAACTGAACCTTCGATCAACGATCATCGATGGTGAGATCGTCGCATTGGATGAAGAAGGAATTCCTCGCTTCCAATTACTTCAAAAATGGCAAAAACGTCCAACCGCTCCGGTCGTCGTATGTCCTATTTGATTTGCTTTGGGATAACGGCCGCGACTTGACCGGCAAGAGCGTTATTCAGCGCCGGGAACGGTTACAGGAAATCATTACTCCCGTTGCCGGAATCCAAGTAGGAGGCTACCTCGAGAAGCGAGGAATAGACCTTTTCCAACTCGCCAAGGAGAGAGGACTGGAGGGAATCATCGCAAAACGTAGGCGGAGCACGTATCAGCCTGGCCAGCGGTCGCCAGATTGGCTAAAGATCAAGTCCCGCCCGCAGCAAGAATTCATCGCGTGCGGTTTCACCGAAGGAAAAGGAAGTCGCAAGCATTTTGGAGCGTTGCTGCTGGGCGCCTATCGAAACGGAAAGCTCCACTACTTCGGGCATTCGGGAACCGGATTCACTGAGAAAGGATTGGCGGATACGGTCCAACGCTTGAGACCGTTCTTTACAGACAGACCAACAGTCGAAAATCCAGTGGGTCGAGCCCACTGTTGGTCTGTGAGGTGGCGTTCGCCGAGTGGACTGAAGACGAGCAGTTACGCCAGACTACGTTTCTTGGATGGCGGGACGATAAGAGCCCGGAAGAAGTGGTGCTATAACCAGTGGATGCAGAAGGTTCTCATTATACGCGTCCGGTGCGGAATTAAATCAGCCGACCGACATGTTCCATTTTACCCTCTTCGAGCACGCTCGGGTCGTTATTTTCTGGTTTATTGATTCGTTTGGAGATCGGTCTTGCTGTCATTTCCTTCGCAGGAAACGGTCGCAAGATTTCTTTTCCTGACTCTCCTGAAAGCCATTGCTGGTGGGTCTCCGGCGGCAGAATGACAGGCATCCGGGTATGGATTTGGGCGACCAACTCGTTTGGTTCGCCTGTGACGATCACGCAGGTTCGTAGCCACTCCTTGGTATTGGGATTTTGCCAGCCATCCCAAAGACCCGCGAAAACAAAAGGGGAATTATCTTTCATTTCGATCGAATACGGAACTTTTCCTTCGGGCGTTTTCTGCCACTCATAAAAGCCGTCGGCAGGAATTAAACATCGGCGCTTTTGAAAAGGGCGGCGAAAGGCCGGGGCCGTATCGATTCTTTCCGCTCGGGCGTTGATAAAACCCGTTTTGTCATCCTTGCTCCAGTAAGGGACCAGGCCCCAGAGTAAAGTATCCAAGCTCCTCTGTTTCGTGTCGGCATTGAATCGGATCGCGAGCACTGGCTGGTTTGGCGCGATGTTATAACTGATCGGCAAGTCTGGCTGGGCTGGAATCGGGATATGATAGATCCGCGCTAGCTCTTCTTCTCTGGTGGTTCTTCGGTACCGGCCGCACATAACTTAAATGGATGGGCCACCTTTCAGCTGCGCCTCAATGTGTGTGGCTCGACTATGGTTCCGTTTGGTAACACAATGGCGTAGAGCTCTTCGTTGCCGCTGGATCGGGCAAAACTAATTAGCCAAAATCGAATTGGTCTGTGCCGAAATTCACACTTTTCGACGCTGAGAAGGTCGCCGTAAAAATGCGCAGCCCAGTCGGTAGCGATTACCGTAGCAGTGCTCGGAAGTGCTGAAATGAATTTCTGGGCTGCAGCAGGTAAAAGCATTAGACGGGTCTCTGCGCGGGTTTTTCTAGCAGCGGTCGGGTTGAAGCCAAAGTGCTATGCAAAGTCTTCAGAATACCACTGTGATATCGACTACTGAATTGGAAATTACGAGTCCTGCTTCCCAACTTTCGAAGGAGATTGGCTGCACTCTTCATTGAATGGAGTTTCCACTTCTCTCATGAATTCACCTTGGTTAGTATTATGTTGGCAGCTGATCCACCACGAAATTCTGTTAGCCAGAATTATGCACGGCCTTCGAGTAGATCAAGCAAGTCTTGGCCGAGGTTTATGGATCTTTAGGACACGAATTTTGCGTTTACCCAAAGGAAGAAGGGCTTCGGGTTCTTGGCCGATACCAGCGCCTAATAAAGCTCTGGCGACCGGAGTGTCTTTGTTAATAAAGCCAAGCTCAGGATTGGACTCAGAGTCGACGATGGTAACAAAGGCATCATCATCTGGTGAATCGACAAAACAGAAGCGAACAGAGTCTCTGAGTTCGTCCTTAAGCAGGTCGGGGGAACTTGCAGAATTGGCGTCGAGTTTTTCGGTGCTGTCAGATTGAGGCACTGATAGGATAGGAACGACCTCTCCGTCGGTTTGGACCATTGGTGGAGCCGATTCTTGCTCGCGGCGTATTTGGCCGACTTCCCTGTATTCAACGATGTCGGTAAAATCGATGTCAAGAGCACCGATGGGCTCGATGCCGATGGTATTCAAGAGCGCAAAGAGGTCAGCCATGCAGGAATCGGGATCCCGAAGAAAACTGGAGCCCCAGCAGCGCCAGAAGGTCCAGCCAACGCGCTCCAGGCTCCGCTGGCGGTTAAGGTCATGAAGCCACGTGTCCGCGGTATGATACTTGTCGCCATCGCACTCTATGGCTAAGCGGCGTCCGGAGTGGCCCTCAACAACCAAATCGATCCGGTAGCCGGCTGCGGGCACCTGAGGAGTGAGTCGATAACCGGCGCTAGCGAGCCGGTCGAAAACAGCACGCTCGAAATCAGACTCACACCGTTCACGCCCCTTCTTTTCTGGGTCACGGCGCAATGGAGCTGCGAAGTGATCGAGCAGTCGAGCCCTGAGATCATTTTCTTTGACATCTTCGCGACGGAAGCTCCGGTAGAGATACAAACGATCCTTTGCACGGGAAGCGGCGACATTAAAGCGCTGTTCATACATCTCTGTGCTGAGAGCCGTGAGGATGTGAGCGCCGGCTACCATGGAAATAAAAACGATGTCGGCTTCACGACCTTGGAATGTCATTGCGTCACCGCAACGGATTTGGTGCTGGACGATTTTCTCTTCACCGATTTGAGTAATCAAAAGCTCGAAGATGTGGCGCGACTGCTCGTTACCGAGCAGGGAGACAACGCCAATGGTCCGTTTGGCGAAGGCTGGGTTGAGCGTGAGCACTTTGATTTCGTCCACAATGGCTTGCGCTTCTGGCCGGTTAATCTTCGCCGAGCCTGAATCGCGCACACCGTCTTTGACCAAGACATCTACCAGTGGTGGGGCAATTCTCTCAGAGGCACTAGCGAGCCGCAGGCACCTAATCTCGCCGTTGTAGCAGAGCCGGTTGGAGAATTCAATTATGGGCTCAACGCAACGGAAGTGCTCCCGAAGCCGAACCAGGTCGCCGGCGAACATAACGCTGCCCAATTCATAGATCGATTTCTCGGGACTCAAGACGTCTCCAAAAGGCAACGTCCTCAAGAACCGGGCGTAAAGCTGCCGAACGTCCACTTCGCGCACGCCGATCGCAGCTGGGCTGACTTGCTTATTATCGCCGACGATCAGCAGCTTTTTTGCTCGAAGCAGAGCCGGTAAAGCCCATAAGTCGCTCTGAGATGCTTCGTCAACGATGACCAAATCGAACAGGGCGAGTTCTGAAGGCAAGGTTTCCGAAACGCGCCAATGAGGCATGATCCAGCAACGGATAGCACGATTGGCCTTGGTCATCGCTCGCCGAGCGTCCCGGCGATACCTCTCGGCTCGAATCCCTGTGCCTTTGCCAATTGAGCGAATCGCGGCCAGTTACTGTTGCAAGGCCGCCATCAATCCGCGGTCTTGATCTAAAGTTTCCCGCAGCTTTAGCCAAGTCAGTTGCTCGACCAGGTGTGCATAGGCGGCGGAGAGATCGCGCCCTAGATTATTACGCTGCACTGCTAACAAGCGCATACGGTCGCGCCCATCGATACTCAAAAGATAGCCGAACTGGCGACTCCACTTCCAAGCCGCAGTCCAATCGAGGGGCGTCCAATCGAAAGAGTCTTCAAGGGCCGGCTCGCTCGCGAGCCGCTTCGCCCATTGCGGCGCTCCTGCCACACGGATCGTGTCGGTTGTCTGTTGGATTGTAGCAAAATGGGACTGCAGTCCCTCGAGTCGTCCGATCTGGTCCAGGATGGATTGCCAGGCCTTCTCGACAGCCTCGACATCATATTGCGACTTGCCCAGGAAATGGTCTATGAAGCCAATGGCTTGGCTGAAAAGCTCCAACGACTCGGCTTTGAAGAGTTCCCGGAGTCGACTCCTTTCCTCTGTAGCGCTTTGGAGACGATGGCGGCGAAGTCGAATCTCGATCGCTTCTGCCAATGCTTCCATGCGGGCTGGATCGTCTTGGACAGCTTCGGTACTAAGATCGGCGAAGATGACCTGAAGCCGCGTTGAGATCTCTGGCGCCAGATCCTTGACCCAGCGCTGCGCTTTGCGCATTTGCGCCAGGAGTACTTCGGTCGCACGCAATGCTTCCATTGGCTGCTCTGGCAGACTTGGCGCCGGGCACTCGGCGCACAGGGAATTCCAACGGCAGACAACGGTGCGGGTTTGTCTGCGCAGTGTAACGTGAGACTCGATCCAAGCCCAGTCTTGGCGCTCTGCAGGGGTTTTTCCATTTAGTTGTACCCTTTGGTAGCGCTCTCGTGCCGTCTTTTTCCCGAACGGATTCAAACCGAAGGCGCTCCTTCCGGCGGCAGAATTCTTCACCGCTGCAAAGAGTCCCTCATCGGAATCCCATTCATTTTCCCACTGGACGGCAAAGCCGAAGTGTTGACGTCGCGTCTCCAACAACATCCCAAGCTCGTCGGCGATCTGCGTCAAGACTGAGAAAACTGGCGCAGCACCAGCCCCAGCCTCATATTGCTGTCGTAACCACTGGCTCCAGCCTTCCGAAAGGCTGCGACGGACGCGGACGGCTTCGAAGAGTAGCGTTCGCAGATTCGAAGCAGCTTCAAGATGGAAAACGCTGATAGTCCGAAAACGCGGAACCTTTCTCTCATCAATAACGCCGCTCACATTATGCAGCTCCAGCAGCGAGCGATGAACATCGCCGATTTGGGTGAGGGTCGGGAGATCTTCGATGCTGGGCGCCTTTGAGCGGAGGTAGACCAAATCCTTGCCCACTTTTAGACGCGCTTCGCGCAGTTCGTTCACGGCGTTTGCGGGGAAAGCCATCTCGTGTTCTGCTCGTCCGTCGAGGCGGTCGGGGAACCACGAGTAAGCCTTTTGGTTCTCTAAAACTTGCTGGGCCAATGCTGCGGGCCGCAAACCGTCCAGGGCAGGTGGAGCGGGATTGATGTTCCGGTGCGCCCAGTTGGCACTCGCGGTCAATTGCGCCAATGCGGTGATGAAGCTGATCAATACTACCCCGGCAGCGGTCTATCTCGCGGCGAATCTCAGCCTTGTTTAGATTCGTGATTTCGGTCGTAATTTTAAGGACACTTTGCTCCAATTGTTTCAAGCCTTCGCGTTCGCTTGTGAGTAGGCTAACGGTCATACTCCGCACGGGAGGAGGCAGATGATCACGTAGGACTGTCAGAGCCGACTCACCTTTGGAGGTGACCAGCACCCGTTTACCTTCGGCCAAATAGTGGCAAATTACGTTAGCGATCGTATGGCTCTTGCCAGTTCCAGGTGGGCCTTGAACGACGACGCCGCTAGCGTGTTCAAAGCGTTCGATAATCTGTATCTGTTCGGCGTTAAACGGCTTCGGAAAATACAACTCCCCATGTGCTCGCTCGATGTTGTCGCTGTTCTCAGGTGTCGATCCGCTCCCACTTAAAGCGTCACTGATTGAGGATAGGCCGCGCCAAATGCGCGGCTGCCGCTCAGGCACTGCTCCTTCTGGATCTTCGACAAGAATCTTCGGCGCGCCTTCTGGGACAGGTCCGGCCTCAACCGCGGCGCGTAAACGGCGAATATCTTCGATCAGAAAGTTCGTTCCCTTCCGCCGCGCAAAAACGACCCACACGTTGGTAACGGTTAGCGCATCCGTCGGAGGAGGCACGATTCCCGGTTCAAAATCCGGTTCACGCGGCCAATAACGAGCCTGGCGATCGAGCATGCCCGCTGCGCCCGAAAGAAGCTGGTCATAAGAGGCTTCATCGAAAGGGGTTATGTCAGCATCCGGATTTTCAAGAATGGCTCGCGCTGCCCTTTCGAACGCGGGTAGACCCGGGTTGTCAAGCGCGACATAGATGTCTGTTTCAAGCACTGGCGAGACTTCCCGTGGACGGACGCGCAGCGCCATGTCTGTCGAAATTGGGTCAATCTCCACCAACCTGCTCACGAGCGGGTATCGCACCCTCTCTCCGTCCTTGTTCCAGATCGCTACGCCGATACCCCAAACCAATTCTAACGCAGTTTCAGCCCCTTCAGTCTCGACTGTTTGCAGGAGATTGAAGAGCTTGTCATATACTGCGATACTGGCGCGACGAGGTTTCTCTGTTTCGACCCACTTCTTCCACGGTCCGTCGACGTACGTTTCAAAGGCGGACACGAGACTAGGAATCTCTTCGAAAACCAACGGCTTTTCCGGTAGCTCTGGGTTTGGCAGGGTCTCGCGGTGGCCAGGTTCTGACGAGGGATTATCTCGGAGTAACACCCACGGAATTAATGACGCCGGCGGGGTTGGTGGCTTGATCGGCCGGAGCCGCTCGATTTCCATCCAGATTTCACCAGAGGCATCGGCAAGATTGAAATGAATGCCAGGCAAGCGATTCAAATCATTCTGCCAGGCCACGAAGCCACCTTGGTGAGTAGCAACATCAAACGTAGGAACGCGATTGAGTTTGTCCCACTCCTCGAGGTAATCGAGCATGGACACAAGGCGCTGTTGTTCAGTCGATAGGGCCATAGTCTGCGAATAAATTGGTCGGCAGAAGTCCAATAATATTTAATAAATTCAAATAAATTTTGACGAATTTTTGCCGAAGATTATTTTTATGAGAATGCACAAGCCTAGGAGTAAGCCCTGCTCGTTCTCGATGCCGGAGGATCTGCTGGAAGAGATGGACACCAGGGTTGCGTCTCTTCGAATGAGCCGGACCGAATACCTGAAGGCTCTAGTTCGCATTGACTTGCACGCTCGCCCAGAATTCTTAGCCGTTCCGGCTGACGGCGTAGTTGCTTTGAAGAATGCAAGGCGAAAACGTTAAGCTCAGTATTCGAATCCGAACCGCTTCCGAAGGTCAATGAAACAGCGCACTCGTACTAGCTCCGGCCAGTGATCCGCATCGTTGACACTCTTGTGAAATGGCGTTTGGCAAATAAAAGCCCAGATCAGCGATGTTCGCCTTTCGAGTGAAGCACATTCTAAAATTTCGCCTAAACTCTGCGCATCACCTGCCGATTAGTGACGCTTCACGATGCTCAAATTGACTCGATCTCTCGTCCTTACGAGCCTAGTGCTCGGCTTATTGCGCCCTGTTCTCGCCGGTGAATTGGTGTACTAAAATGGCGCATGTGATCGAATTCGAATCTCTCGGTAACGCAGACTTGATTGTTGATGCGGTCTACGAGGGCAAGGACAGCCAACTCTCTTCGGACCCTATCTCGAGGCTTCTTCCCGGCTGCGGAAATATGGGCGGCTTCCGACTGGCAGGCAAAGGGTTAGACAAACAGTTTGTTGCGCTTTTTACCACAGGTCGAGAGAAGGATTGGCCTGATCGCATCGACCTAAACACCGGCCAATTTACTTATTACGGTGACAACCGGACGCCTGGGGAACTGCATAAAACGCCGTTGGGCGGGAACCGAGTTCTTAGGCGCGTGTTTGATCTGCTTCACAGTTCTCCGGCCCAAAGAGAACTGATTCCTCCGTTCTTTGTATTCCAAAAGTATCCGACACAGAAAAGCGCACGGTCCGTCCAGTTTAAAGGGCTTGCCGTCCCGGGTTACGGCGGTCTTTCTGCAACCGAGGATTTGGTCGCCGTATGGAAAACCTCACTGGGTCAACGCTTTCAGAATTATCGTTCGGTATTCACCATCTTGGACTTAGCGGTGATTGAGAGGACACGCTTGCTGAGTTTTATTGGCGGTCAGGCTACTCGCTTAAGCGATGCTCCTGAAGTCTGGAAGCGGTGGGTTAAAACCGGGGAGTATCGACCACTTGCCTCGGAGCCCACTACGGTGATCCGTACCCTGGCTGAGCAGATGCCGGACGGGGAGAATAAAATCGCGATTTTGCGTGCGGTGTATGAGCACTTCAAAGATTCACCGCATCAATTTGAAGGATTTGCCGCACGCCTTTTCCAAATGCACGACCAGCGCGTGATCATCGACCAGATCACACGCGCCTCGATCGACGGCGGTCGCGACGCAATTGGCCGCTACGTTTTAGGGTTAAAGGATGATCCTGTCTACGTAGACTTTGCGCTGGAGGCCAAATGTTACTCGCCCGGTTTCGACGGCATCGCCGCGAATACCATCGGCGTGAAAGAGATTTCGCGCCTAATCTCGCGGCTGCGACACCGTCAGTTTGGCGTCCTTGTTACCACCTCAGCGATCGCTCGCCAGGGCTACGAGGAAGTGAGAGGAGACAGCCACCCGATCATTTTCATCGCCGGCAAAGACATCGCCGAAATACTCATTGAGAAAGGACAAAACTCACCAGAACGTGTTCGGGAATGGCTCACGACAGAGTTTCCTATCATCTAAGGAACCTCCTGACTTTTGAAATGATCTATGATCTGGTCAACGGTTTCTAAGTATATCTTTTTAAACTCTCGAAGCACCTCGTTAATTTTGCCTTTTCGATACAGTTCGATCAAAACCTCTCGCTAGAAAGTTACGGCAACTCTGGATGTTACATACAAAACTTTAATTTGTATGTATAATGGAAGCTAATCATATCGCTAAAGCCAAGCACAATAAGGCAGCCCGCTGGATTGAACTCTTTAACGGGCTCCAATCTTTCCAGGAATTGGAGCAGAAAATTGCCAATCTTGACCACCAGACCGAAATGGGCGAGGCGTTCGAAGTCTTCGCTGAAGCTTATCTAGTTACTCAGCGTCCCGATGTATGCGAAGTATGGCCAACACCGGGCAAGACCTTGGGCCCATCGGTTCTCGAGGGGCTCAACATCCCAGTCAAGGACAATGGGGTCGATGGAGTCTACGATGACTACCTCCGCCGCAAAAACGCTTATCAGGTCAAATTTCATTTGGGCCGCCCAATACTAGGCTGGGAGGAAGTCGGCACGTTCTTTGGCCTGATTTCCAATGCCGTTAAGAGCGGAGCTATCGATCAAACGGTCATCTTTACCAATTGCGATGAAGTAGCTAAGGTCATTAATCAGCGGAAAGGATTTTTCTGCATCACGGGCAATGATCTTGACCGGCTGGAACCTGATGACTTTCAGGCAATCTATACTTGGCTAAAAGGTTCAATTATCCCGGTAGTCAAGAAGCAGCCCTTGGCTCACCAACAGAAAGCTTTACAGGCTCTAACTTCAAGCCTTGCAAGCGAAGACCGCGCCTCTTGCATCATGGCCTGTGCTACCGGCAAGACATTAGTGGGACTCTGGCTCGCAGAGGACGCTATCAACAATCAGAACGCTAAGCGTATCTTGGTCCTTTTCCCTTCGTTGAGTCTTTTACGGCAGACACTTCACGAATGGCAAAGGCAGACTACCATCAGTCCATTCCTCTATCAATGTGTCTGCTCTGATGAGACCGTTAAGGACAATAGTCGAGACAACATCATCACTGCTCAATCGGATCTGGATTTTCCAGTAACGACCGAATCTAAAAAGATTCGACGCTTCCTCAGAGCCAAGACACGGGCAACAAAGATCATCTTTTCAACCTACCAATCGATCCGCAGGGTTGAAGAAGCTGATCCGAATTACCATTGGGACCTCGCCATCTTCGATGAAGCCCATCGGACAGCTGGCCCTGATAAGTACAATTGGTCCTTTGCGGTCAAAGCCGAGAACATGCCAATTAGTAAGCGCGTCTTTTTTACGGCTACACCACGCCACTATAATCCTCGACTCGGGCGGACGCCTAATCATGACATCCAGCCAGAAGCGCTTTTCTCAATGGACAACCCTCTCATGTACGGCCGACACGTGCATACCTTGAGCTTTCGTAAAGCGATCGAACGGGGCTTGATCTGCCGCTACAAGGTGTTGGTGCCAGTAATCGCCACAGCGGACCTAACTGATCGACAGATCAGCCAAAGCGTTGTTGTACTCAATGGCGAACCGATCCGTGCTCGGCAAGTAGCTGGTCAGCAAGCTCTGATTAGCGCTATCCAAAATTACGGCGTCAAAAAGATCTTCACTTTTCATTCTCGCGTTAAAGCAGCCGAATCCTTCACTAGGCGGAATGAAGAAGGCATCGGCTACCATTTGCCAGAGTTCTGTTGTAACTCGGTCAATGGCGAGATGAAGACCAAGGTGCGGGACGCAATCCTAGCAGAGTTTGGTCGGGCCGAGTACGGGATCGTCTCCAATGCGCGCTGCCTAACTGAAGGCATCGATTGCCCAGAAGTCGACATGGTCGCCTTCTTGTCGCCAAAAAAGAGCCGGATCGACATCATCCAAGCTGTCGGGCGTGCTCTGCGTAAACCGAGAGATACCAAAAAAGAAATCGGATACATTCTGATCCCGGCTTATGTCCACATCGCTGAAGGAGAAACGATTCAACAAGCCATTGAGCGCGCTGATTTGGGCGAGTTGTGGAATGTTCTTAACGCCTTACAGGAGGTTGACGAAGCCCTTGTCGATATTCTTCGTCGAAGAGCGCTCCCAGTCAGCCAGACCCGAGGTTATGACGAATCCAGGCGCCAGGATCTAATAGAGTTTATCGCGCCTGAAGTCGGGCTGGAGGCGCTGCGGGACGCCGTCGAGACCTTTTGCTTAGACCGCCTGGCAGAACGCGCCATGGGTGATCCGGAGCCGTTTCCTGTGGGCACCCGCTTTGGCCGGTTAACGGTCATCGAGGGCATTAGAGAGCGCCCCACCGGTCGAGAACAACACGTCCAGTGCGAGTGCGGGAATGAGAAATGGTATACCCGCTGGCATCTAGCCAATGGCATGCGGACCAGCTGTGGCTGTTCTCAGAATCGTTATCGGCCGCTTGTGCGGGGCCAGCGCTTCGAGAAGCTCGTTATTACCGGGCAGACCAAGATGGACAAAAGCTCGACACGGCTCTACGAGGTCCAATGCGACTGTGGGGGCACCAACTGGTATAAAGCCAATTCTCTTCGCATTGGCCGACGCAAGAGCTGCGGCAAATGTCGGATGCTCGAGCCATTGCCAGCAGGTCATCGTTTTGGTCATCTGGTAACTACCGGTAATCACAGAACCGGCCATAGATTGTTTCAAGCGGAATGCATCTGCGATTGTGGGCACGTTGGCTGGTTCCCAGTGCATTATCTGCAGATTGACGAGCGAAAAAGCTGCGGGAAATGCCTGTCACACTTCTGCGCGGAGCGCGAACGTCATGGTCTCCTTACAGCTACGACGGAAAAAAAAGAAGGTGAAAACGGCAGACAACTCCAAGGCTTTCAATGCGATTGTGGTCGCTTCACATGGGCACGACCAAATCACGTCAAACAAGGCAGAAAAAGAAGCTGCGGCTGTTTGCGAAGCCGCCCAGGGCAAGATAGCCAAGGCTAATAAGTTCCAAAGCGCGAAACTCGTTCGAGGCTTTGCTCTTCACATTTTAAGGCAACTGACGTAGAGCTTTAACCGCAGATCAGGACCCTCCTGCGCAATTGAGACTCCAAAGCCCGTTACCGGGGCTCGTTCGGGTGTCCTTCAACCCGAAGCCACAACCCGATCTCTCTCTGCCCTTTGATGGATTAGTAATGTAACGCGGTCGTTGAACGGCGAGTCACTCGTCTTTCCATTTTTATATACCGCCATGCGATCGAATATAAACTGGAACGAAGATCAAGTTGAAAGACCGGACCGATATTGCTGCGCTACATTTCTAAGGCAATCAAATGCAGATGTCCGACTCTTTTTTTTAACTCATATTCGTGTTGTCGCGCCAAAAGAATCCTAAAGTTTGGTCAATAAAAGTCGAAGGTATATTGTATACATATCGTCGAAATTGCATCCCGGCTCTTCCGAATCGGAAGACGATTGGCTCCGCATGCGCGGCACAATGCGGTCAGTAGACAAGAATGTTAGGTTGAATGGGACACTCCAAAAGCCAAGAAAATCGTCGCGCCCGAGATGGCTAAAAACCTCACGGTCGATCAGCTTTACGATTTGCAGATGCAACGCTGGGAGCACGAAAATCCGGTCAAAGACGTCGCGATCCGATGCCAAGAAAGGAAAAGTCCGATGAACAGGAACCCTTTTTCGGAAGCGTGGGCCTTAAAGGAAAGTCGCCGCCGGCCGACGAATGCAAGAGAAATGATACTCGACCGATACGGCCATCGCTATAGCGACACCGAGAGCGCCGAACAGCGGGCGTCTTCATCATGATCATGTTCGCTGCGATGGGCGGCAACCACGACACCTCTTACACTTGGCGTGAGGAGGATCGCACCCGGGATACGCCCTACGGCAGCGTCGTTTATCGGCGCGCTAGGTAACTTTTTCGGAGAGTATCTATTCTTCACTACACTGTCACCTACGCGGACTCGAACCCTGGAACCTAGGAAACAAGCTTTTGCCGAGTAAATGTCGGCCAAGTTTAGCCTTACGGGCAAAAGAAGTCTTAGCGGATGCCGGGCGTGATGAAACTCACTGATCACGAACAAAAGCTCTTGTTGCGTGCCCTAGACAAGGCTAGTGCGCCAGCTGAAGCCGAGAAAGCTGCGCAAACGTTGATTGCGTCCTTACGTAACCGTGGGATCAGCGGCTACGATATTTTAGATGGAACCGCGCCTGCAGATACGGCCAATCCTGTGTATCGAACTCAAGCTTGGTGTAAAAAAGCTAAGGAAGATTGGTACAGAGACTATGTGAATCGCGGGCCTAATGATCCGCCTCGTGGTGTTGATCCGGACGGCTGGCGTTGCGCTTGGGAGAGACGCGACCCGACTCCAGAAGAAGCTGCACGGATGGACGTTCGCCAGGCTTGGGAAGATTGGCTCTTTTCCGATGACGATACGCCTCGCCCCCCAAACACCGGTTCCCGGCGCCATAATGGAAATGGCAGCAACGCTACTCCGCCGCCACAGCTGGATCGCAAGTGGAATTTTGTGCGTGAGCAGCGGCAAAATCCGCAGCCGCAACCGGCGCCTCAACCCGTAGCTCACTCCAGCAAGGTTGCTTCAGCGATCGGGATCGGGATCATCACATTCATCTGCTTCTTTCTGGCCTTTACGGTAAGCCACAACATGCTTGTTGCGGCGATCGTGGGCGGACTCGTTCTGCGTGGGTTACGGAGAGTTAATTTCCTTGGGAACTAGAGAGTAGGCGCAAGCGGGTGAGTTTCCGTGAAATTTAGTTAGAGGCGCTAACCAAAAGGCGAAAGACTGAGAATGTTTCATATTGACTTAGGCGGCTGCATTGTGTTGCTGCTGCTTTTGATATGCCGGGGCGGCCCGGAGTCGGTGGCGCGCTTCGCGGCGGATCTGAGCTGCCTGTTTGTGATTACGGGAGCCCGATCGAAAGAACTGGAAAACCATCCCAAGTTGCAAAAGCCAAATGCTCTAAACTCCCACGGCGGCATCGGACTATTGTCCTGCCAAAGACCAATCCGCGTTTTGCTCAGTGAACGAAACCCGAGCCGGTTAGCAAAATGCAGTTTTTATCTTCCAGTGTTCGATGTCTGTCGCTTAGCATGGAGGCGGCAAAAGATATCTTTAACTCTTTTCGCTGGCTTGCTACTGGTACAACTAGCCGTCGTCCAATTGCTGTTAAGGATCACATGACGTCACAAACGAGAGCGACACTGGCGATTGCTTTCTGTTCGTTGCTGCTCCTGAGGCTAACGCCAAATACCGCATTTGCCCAGACCGCTCAGGAAATTGCGAGAAAAGCATTCGCCTCAACCGTTCTTTTGGTGATGGAGGATGCCAGCGGACAGCCTCTCTCGCTCGGTAGCGGTTTCTGTGTCGGTGATGGGAAGCTAGCGAGCAACATCCACGTCATCGACGGTGCAGCAAGGGGATACGCGAAGCTGGTTGGCGAGACGACGAAATACGACATCGAAGGCATCGCCGCGCTTGACCCAGAGACAGATCTCGTCGTGGTGAAGATCTCCGGTGGCTGCTCACAAGCGCTCTCGCTAGGCAATAGCAATGCAGTTCAAGTGGGCGACCCTGTTTACGCGGTCGGTTATCCCCAAGGCCTAGAAGGCACGTTTTCCCAAGGTATCGTAAGCAGCATCAGGGAATTGGGTAGTAACAGGCTTCTCCAAATTACGGCTCCGATTTCGCCCGGCAGCAGCGGTGGTCCAGTGTTGAACGAAAAAGGAGAGGTGATCGGTGTTTCAGTAGCCACTTTCAGAGGCGGCCAGAACCTAAACTTCGCCGTCCCGTCGATATATCTGAAAGAATTGCTCAGCAAGGCTGGTCCTCTAATGCCGCTCACGCAGGCGAAAGCGCAAAAATCAGTCCTGGCAGACGTTGGCGGGCGCGGCAACGACGGCGTAGTAGGGGAAAAGTTTACATGGGATAATCCGTTCGGAGGTCTATACTCGTTTTCACTACACAATCTACTTCGAGAATCCGTAAGGAATGTTTCTTGCCTCGTCGTCTTTTACGACAAGACTAATTCGCCTATAGATTTTTCGGCGTTCACCTATTCCGGTATAATCCCAGCCGGTCTATCAAAAAGAGTCGACGGCAATGTCGATGGCGCTACAAAAGAGCTAAACAGTCCGCGTTCCCTCCACTTAGATCACCCAATGTCGCCGCTTTCGCCGGTAGAGGTTAGAGTCCTCGATTTTCAGATAGTGCAATAATCGTAAGGTTCTGACGAACATTCGGTCTGACAAAACCCTGTTTAGCTCGGTATCGCTCGCTGGCCTTTGCTTACCCACAATCCGAAGTTAGCGTGGTTGGACATCCTTGATCCATACCTGCGAGGCGGAGGAAAATGATGTTGAACCATTCTGACTGAGCAATTTCGTGACCTCCATAGGATGCGAACAGCGGTGAATTCCTTCACAATCTTTCCATCCTATTTTGACCCAACATGTATCCGGCGCCCCCAGTCATCCGATCTCATCAAGAAAATGGCCTTTTAGCGCCATTCTTTTCGTTACGCTTTCATGTCCTTTCCTCGCCCAAGACTGCCACAATGACATCGGAGGAAGCCAGAACCAACCGCCGGTCGGTTCGCCAATGATTGCGGCCGTACCCTGCGCCGCAAGTGCCGCGGTCAAAAGGCAAATGAGAGCTGCCCGAAGTTCGTGATCCTTCTCCGCACGCAAGCGGATCCAGAGTTTGTCTGGCATGTCCAAGCTTTTCGAGAGGATTGATTCCAGCCTTCCGGTTGTCGCTGTCTGTTCGTATAGCCAATCAAATCGCCGACCGCGTTTTAGTTTCGGTGCAGACAGCAGTTCAGTGTCCGGCGTCAGTACTGCTAAGAAAGCATTTGGAAAGGCCTCGACGATTGGACCCCTGTAACCGACATATTTGTGGCTCTCTAACGCGGAACTAAGAACCTGGCTGAACTGCGCGCAGGCCTCCGTTGATGCACGCCTCAATGCTAACCCGAACCCCAATGGCTCAGTCCGGGCTTACATCGGTTGTGAAAGGGGGAATGAACGAAAAACGCCTCACACAAACGATGGACAAGATTGTCAGCACCTAGCGGAAGCAGCGGCCCGTCAATCGCGATGACGGTAGCTCGAAAGCCGCTCGGGATTTGCGCCACTCGGTTTTCCCATGCCGTTCCCGCCCGTACTAGATGAATCTCATTGCCGTCAAGAACAGCAATCGCGGTCGTCGAACGCTTAGTCGAAAAGCCGACATCTACTCCTAAAAGCTTGGCGGCCATTTTTCTCAGAAAGCACACTATTGGCTAGCGACATTGAAAGCGGCAGATGGAGAGTTGAGAAGGCTTGAGGGGGAAATCCGCCCGGCAGTCTTCTTTCGTTGTGTACTGTTCCCCTCGATGCGAACTCCTGTCTTCGGCGACACGAAACCATCCTCTCAAACCAGTGATTTTCACTTTCAATCCGTGTCGCCTCCCTTCTTCGTGTGGTCGCTGCCCTGGAGAGTCCTTACATAGTGCACCAGATTCCAGATGTGCTCGTCAGATTCGACTTTTCCAAACGCAGGCATCCCACTAAGGCGAATCCCGTTCTTCACAATCCAGAACAATTCTCGATCGGAGTATTGTTGCACCGCAGGCGATGTCAGATCCGAAGCCCGCGGATACATCCAACGGCCGGTGTCCGTGGGGGTGTGGCCATCGGAGCCATGACACATTGCGCAATCGGTGCCGTAGAGTTTGTCCCCTTCCTCGATACTCGCCTGCAGATTGGTCGGTGCTGGGGGGATACCTTCGCGGCTGCTCCAACGAACCAGGAGGCGTTTTGCTTGCGTCGCGAGAACGGTTTCGACACGGCCGGGCTCCTGAAGCGCGTCGAGCCTTACTTGAGTAAATCCCACAATCACCACCACCGCAGCCAGCGCAAGGGCGATGAGCCCAACGAGCATCCAGCGCTTCATCCAATTAGCTCTGCGAAAGGAGCTGTCCGGAAAGGAAGAGAGGGCACGCTAAGCACTCGGCCCTCTCCGACAGCTTACGATGCCGATTTGATATCTGTGACGTGGATCGTCTTGGTCTGCTTGTTCAAGGTTCCCGTAACCTCTACCTTCTGCCCTGCGAACGACGCAGGCTTTTTCTGGTCGCTCAGTTGATAGAACGTCTTGTCCGCATTGAACAGTACGTACTTACTGCCTCCCTTTATGCACGCCTCAGTACACACCTTAGGATCGTTGGTACCCATCTTCTTGAACATCGACTCGTGCCCGCCACCCTTGGCACACGCATCATCCATGATCTCGCCTTTGAAGGTCGCGTCCTTCGCCGCCGCGAAACCGGGCGCCAGCAACAGACATGCACCGATACTAACTACTAGTTTCTTCATTTTTTTTCTCCTTAGGATTAAATCGCTTCTGGAAACTCTCTTGGTGTTGTCGCCGCCAACGTTTCGCACAGAATCTTCTTCCCGTCGTGTATAGTGACGTCCGCTGCCGACCAACTGAACCTCATACGGCGAAGCGTCTGATCAACAGCGCTACGACACCGCAAACCAATAAACAAAGAACCAGCTTAACGTGAAGAGTTGTTGACTGCCGAATTCACGTACACAAGATCAATAGAGGTGAGTGGGACAATAAGTCAATTGTTTTTTTGCCTTTAGCTGCTCTTTAACCTATCGTTGAAACAATGAAGATCCCTGGATGGCGTCGACGCATTCTGGCTAGCACACGAGGTAAAATCCTCGCCCTACTCCGGGCCGAGAGCCAGACCGTCAATGAACTTGCTGAGGCATTGGGATTAACCGATAATGCCGTTCGCTCTCACCTCACGAGCCTTGAACGCGATGGTTTGGTCCAGGAGTTAGGCACGCGGCCGGGTGTTCGCAAGCCGCATGTTCTATACGGTCTTACGGGCGAAGCGGAATATCTTTTCCCCACCGCCTATGGTTCGTTCCTACGCCATGTGCTCGCGGTAATCGGCAGGCGCTTACCTTCATCGGAATTGCGAGCGAGTTTGTGCGAGGTTGGTCGGACGGCCGCGCTGGAGCATCTCGATCAGGTTACGGGCAAAACGCGTAATCAGCGGATTGAAATTGCACTGAATGCGTTGAAGGCTTTAGGCGGTGACGCAACTGTCCAGGAAAGAGAAGGGAAACGATTCATTTTTGGGAATGGTTGCCCGCTTTCTGCAGCTACTGCCCATCATCCGGAAGCTTGCTTGATAGTAGAAGCGCTTCTTTCCGAAATCATCGGCATTCCTGTAAAGGAACGCTGCCACCACGGAGAGGCACCGCGCTGCTGTTTCGATATCTCCTGAAGGAATACGGCTCAAAATCGGCTTCGTGTAAGAACTAGAAACGAAAACGGAAGACGGAAATTGTACGGTTGAGAAGTCTTTTCAACTGGGAGCGTGTGGCGATAAATCAGTATTTCTGAGGGTGTCTTAAAATTTGTGTGTGGGTCACAACCTGAGATAAGAGATGGAAGTGACCAAGAAGAAGGAGCGAGTAGAGCAGGGCCAGGAAGGCAAGAAGCCGGGGATCGACCCGGCGATCATTGAAGAGCTGATGAAGGGCTACCAGCGACCGGAAGATCTGACCGGTCCTGGAGGGATCATGGAGCAACTGACCAAGCGGCTCTATGAGCGAGTGCTTGGAGCCGAGATGACGCACTATCTGGGCTACGAGAAGGGCCAGGCACCCAAGCTGGAAGCCGATCAGGAGCGCGAGAACCATCGTAACGGGACGAGCAAGAAGACGATTGTCAGCGACGATGGCAAGCCAGAGATTGAAGTGCCCCGAGACCGTACTGGGCAGTTCGAGCCGCAGTTTATCCGTAAGGGACAACGTCGGTTTGGAGGCTTCGATTCCAAAATTATCGCCATGTACGCCCAAGGGATGACGGTGCGCGAAATCAAGGCGTTTTTGGAAGAGCAATACAAGGTGGAGGTCTCGGCCGATTTGATCAGCACGGTGACTGACTCGGTCATCGATGAGGTGCTGGAGTGGCAGAACCGGCCATTGGAGAGGATGTATCCGGTAGTATTCTTTGATGCCTTGCGCGTCAAGATTCGGGACGAAGGAACGGTTAAAAACAAGGCCGTTTACCTGGCTTTGGGCATCCAACGTGATGGCACCAAGGATGTGCTCGGACTCTGGATCCAGCAGACTGAAGGAGCCAGGTTCTGGCTAGCGGTCATGAACGAGCTCAAGCACCGCGGGGTGCAGGATATCCTGATTGCGGTCATTGACGGGCTCAAAGGCTTCCCGGAAGCAATCATGGCGGTTTTTCCAGAGACCCAGATTCAGGCCTGCATCGTCCATCTGATTCGTAACTCGCTGTCGTTCTGCAACTGGAAAGAGCGTCGGTCGGTAGCCCTCGAACTGAAGCGTATCT
>WNFM01288659.1_pt1 | contig 20738 bp, 13 predicted proteins | sample 5400271 | NCBI WGS metagenome assembly WNFM01 (sample SAMN13153352, study PRJNA577476) | soil metagenome | isolation source: 60 cm saprolite on Douglas fir-dominated hillslope | place: USA:California | collected 2013-09-17
ATTACCTTGATGACCGAGCTGGGCAATGATCTGGGCGCCTTCAAGACTGCTCACCACTTTAGTTCCTGGCTCTGCCTGTGTCCGGATAATGAAACCAGCAGTCGGATCAAGAAAACCGAGGAGGTGCACTCAAGTGAATTGCTTCGCGATTGGCTTCAGCGCGCGCTAACGGACAGGAGCGACGATATCGCGCATTACCTAGCGAATCAAAGACAACGCTTTTTCAATGCGGTTGTTGTTGGTGTCTATGGCGGAAACCCGGAGTGGCATGCGATCTCGTTGAGAAAATCTAAGCTGTTTGACCCTCAGGACCTAAATCAGCGCGTCGCAGAAAGTTTAGGCTTTCTAGCGCTAAGCGGAGCCGAGAATTTATTCGCAATAGATGGGCAGCATCGCGTCGAAGGCGTCAAGCGATTTATTCAGCAGCTGCCGGAAAAGCAGCGGTCGGAGCTACAAGACGAGATCTGCACGATTTTCGTAGCACATAAGACCTCAGCAACCGGGGTCCAGAGGACGCGTAGGTTATTCTCCACCCTAAATAGAACTGCTAAACCCGTCAGCCTCACAGAAATCATTGCTCTGGATGAGGATGACATTGTCGCGATTGTATGCCGTAGCTTGTTGGAGAAGCATCCGCTCTTTCAACAAGGTCGTGTGTCTATCGCTCGCCAAAAATCTATCAGTCCGGACGACCATCGAAGCATCACTTCCCTTGTCGCGCTTTATCAGGCGATGGGCATTTACCTGACACAAGGGAGTGCGAAGCAATGGCAGCGTTTTCGATCAACACGCCCCAGCGAGGAATCTGTGGAGACGTACGTTCAAAAGGCGCACAAGTTTTGGGACAGACTGGCCGAAAGCCTCCCTGAGCTGCAGGCCATTATTCAGCTGCGGCAAGATGAAGATATTCCTGCTACCTTACGCAACCAAGAAGATGGAGGTGATGTGTTGTTCCGACCGATCTTCCCTCCCATGATGATCCGGTGCCTCCGAACAGCCGGAAAGAAAGGTATGAGCGAAAGCGAATTTATAAAAAGATTGTCTCGAATTCCTCGACGTTTGAGTGGTCCACCTTGGAGAGGGCTTCTTTGGGATGGGAACATGATCACACGAAGCAAGAACCAAAAAGTAGCAGAAGCGCTTATCCTCTGGATGATCGGCGTTAACCAGAGGTCCGGCCCTTTGAGGCAGAAGCTTGCCGAAATCCTCAACCGAAATCTCGAAGATTTTCACCTACCCGATCCAATCTCGTCGAAATAGGACAGCAGTAATGAGCTACTGGGTCAATCTGGATAAACGGGCGCGCAGCAATTGTCCGTTTGTGTCGGATTAATGAGGTGTTGGACTTAAGTTTCGTACGTGGGCAGGTGGCGCACATCTATGGTCGGCGAGGGAATAAATCGGTGACGGTGTCGCGCTTAGATGGATACTTTCATGTTCCCCGGCTTCCTGGTGACAGTAAGAAGGAAACAAGCGCTGGAAAAGAACCGACCTTGTTAGAGTGGACTAGAAAGCTGGCTCTTCAGATTCAACCCCACGCTGTGAAGTCGAAAAAACTCCTTCCGTCCGCGATCCTAGCCGTCGCAATTACGACGACGATTACGGCTACGGCCGCCGATCGGTCCCAACTCGAAAAACTCGTTCAGGACTCATCTTCCGATCTCTCCGGCCTAACTAAGTCCGAAATCGACGCAGCCGCTCAGTCTTGATGCAGAATTATATTTTAAGCGAAGAGGAACTAAAGACTTCGGAGAAGCCGCCTCTCTCGGTAAAGGGCACGCTCTAAATCATCATCTCTTAGGCGAGTCAGCAGATAGTTACAGCACCGAATTCGCCTCAGCGCTTGATAGCCTTGCTAAAACCCAAGCCGATGAAGCGCCGACTGCCGGGCCGGGGCAGCCGGCCAATCCAAATGAGCAAAAAACGTCTTCCCCCGCGCCGTATTCAAACACAAATAGTGACAGCCGATTCTTTGCCGGAGTCCATCTGGGCATGAGTATTAAACAGGCCATCGATTACTACAAACAATTCGGCAATGTCGGTGCCATGAAGCACAGCGGAGCGCCTTCCGGTCAAGGAGAAATCGATTTCCGAAATGATACAGTCCCGCAAAGGCGAGTCTACATTACTTTCAGAAAGAGCGATGGAAAGATTCTTTCAGTCACCTATTGGAAGCTCGGGGAGGAGGGAGACATTTTCTACCGAAGAGTTGCAGGCGCTCGTCCGCCTCAACGCAGGTAACGGGCCACTCATGACGAAGCTCATGGAGAAAAGCGAGTTTATGGTCACGACACCTAAACAATACCGACTTCAGCAAAGTGAGTATCAATAGTTCACCGCGGAGCATTCAAACGATTTTCTCCGAAGGCATCGAGTGCTATGTCTGACATTGGGTCGGTCCGGCTTGTTTTTCTTTTCACGATCGATTGATCGCGATGAACATCGAACTTGTCCCGGAGAAATCTTTGAGTGGTCAACCTAACTAAGCTACGAGTGAGTGCAACGTCAGTCGACCAAGCGTGAGCCAATGCGAATTGTTTTGCGTAGACAGAAACTGATGTTCATCGAGACCACAAAGGAACTCTGCTTCTCGATTCGGAACACGGCGGCGGCACTCGGGCCATCGTACCCTGACGCACGCGGATTCAACGAAGCGTTGGACTCGCTAGGAGTCTCGAGCAATGCCGTCACGATGCTGACTCGGGCATAACCTATTTTCATGTGGCGTTGCTCGGCTCGCCCTGTTCGCCGCTGTTGCCGAATGTTGGTGGATTTCCACCAACATTTTCCTTTGGTGCCCCGTTTGTACTTCATTTGCTCGACCGTCTTTGGGTTCCGGTTCGACGCGTCGGGCGTCAGGTCCGGTTCTTTCCGCTTTCCGTCCGGCCGCCCAAATTGCGCCTGACAGGCAGCCCTCTAGACATCAAAAATCGGTCACACTGCGTGCGAGAGTGATTGTGAGTGAGGCGGCTGGATAGGAGTGATGGAACAGATTTCGGGAAGGCTAATTCCGTTGTGCTTCATGCTCATAAAAATCTCTTCCTCTCCTTGTGTTTACTGTCCATTGCTTCCCGCGGCCGCTCGATTCTTATACGGGTTCAGGCTGTCAGGAACGGGGAGTCCTGTGGTTCCATCCACAACCGGGCATTAGCTTCTCTAAAGCTTCTTCATCATGGGGGCAGTTCACAATAACCGTAAACCCTGCCCATATTTATGGGTATGGCTTTTCCTTCCGGAGCACTTAATTCCGACTTCAATTTGAGACCGTATAAAAAAGGGTGCCTTCACTCGAGTATCCATTGGGAGTTACTGGCCGCGACTCGGATATGTAAACGCCTCACAGCGACCGCCTCCGCCCGTGCGATAGCCCTTGCAAACGCACCATATCGTCCTTGCGGTTCAGATTCCCCTCGCGCAATCCAATTGTAAAGGGTCGCGCGCGATGGCCAACCAGATCGCAGCAAGTTTGGTAGCTCAGCCCTTCTTTGATGTGTGCGACTAGCTTTACCTCTAACTGATCGTCTAGCTTGCCCCATTTGGCAAGATCTCCCGGCCTCAACTGTTTGGCTCGCCCATTGCGTTTCGGTGCCTTCATTGTCTTAATTCGTCCAATCTGGTATCGCCCTTTCATGCTCTTTGGCGAGCCGTTCCTTCTGCATCTGTTTTTTGATCGAGCCCTGACGAAAAGGCTAAACTTGTCAATACGTAAATCGGCGTACTCGCCTTCGCAAACCCCGCTGGACAATCGGTCTAAAAAACTCAAGGATCTAAGGTCGTGGTTATCTGTGTATTGTCGCGAGAGAGTGTCTTGCGAAGACTCATGCCATGTTTGCCCAATTTATTTCAATCAATGTGCTTGCCGACTGCGCTATATGGGGAACGCAGAAGGATGGGAACGTCATGGTTTGCTTGCTTTGCGAAGTTTATTTCGAGCAAATTAACAGAAGTGGTGTCCCCTTGGCGCGTTAGCCATTGGGATATCGGGCTCGAATATAATGGTAAAGAATTTATTTTGAGGATTTGCTTGCAATTAGCCATTTGATTTCCTGTGAGTAGAAACACTTAAATGCGTTAGACCATGCTCATGCTAAAGAGCATATCGATTGTCACTGGTAGGGTTCTCGAAAGTGGGACCGGTCAACCAATTTTCGATGCGAAGATTCGACACCTGCAAAGTCGTCGGTCCACAAACTCCGATGAGCACGGCGCGTTCAAAATACAGATTCCGAACCGCCAAGCGGTCTTAACGACGAAGCTTATTTTTCTAGCAGACGGTTATTGGCCCAGGATTACCAAGTTCGACATAAGGAGGAACTCCGAAGATCTACCAGAAAATTTGCCAGAAGATCGAACCTCCCTCCGACCATTTAAAGCGGAGGGCCCTTGGATATGGAAGCTACTCGCGAGCATGTTGCCTGCTTTGTTGAATTGGTGGCTCGGGTTAACCGCACGAGAACGGGTCCTAACGCTTTGTGTGATAATCTTTCTTTTCTTTCCAGCGCTCATCTTCGCTATCGGGCAAGGTCTTGACGTACCTTTTACGGATGTTGACGAATTTGTTCGAGAGCGGCTCCAGATGCTAGGGCTTCCGCTTTGGAAAATAGCTCCCGTCCGGTACCATTACGTCAAGTCTCGCTACCATTCCGGAGTTACATACATCATTCCAGCGGGAAAATACGACGTAGACCAAGATGTCGTTATTGAAGGGCGCCGACCGGCGATCGACGGAACACAGGGTAGCGACGAGTCGTTGAGCAAACAGACGGCGACGGTTCAAATTGAAAAAGGAACAAGACTTAGTTTTTCGTCAAGAGCGGGAATTCTTTGTTATGGGACTCTTGAAGCAAAGGGTGGCAGCCGTGAGGATGAGCGAATAACTTTTCAGTCCTCACCGCCGGCTCAACGTTGGGCGAACATCACGATTTGGGGTCGAAACACTCGAAACACTAGATTCGACAACTGCGACTTTATTTCGGGCGGCGGTCGACGAATGCTAGATTCGATAGATGGTGAGCCTATGTTAGCTCCAGACGGCCAACTCCGCGGCGGAGCTCTTACGGTGTACGATACAACGATAACCGTTACAGAATGTACGTTTCGGGATTGCCAAGCGGAGTTCGGTGGTGCCGTATACATGCGCAACGCACCCATCACAAAACAGGGATCTTTTCCGCCGCCGCGAGGCTCCGATTTCAGCCACGTGCGAATGGAACAATGTAAGGCGATTTCCAGCACCCCAAAGCAGATGACTGGCGGCGGCGCCGTATTTTTGAAGCAATGCTCACCGCAGTTTACGGATTGTATTTTCTCAGGGAATCAAGTCCAAGGACCTTCTTCCTGCGGGGGCGCACTATACGTCGGACTCAGAGCGAGAGTGGCGATTTCGCATTCTGAATTTTTGGATAACCGAGCTATTGCGGGCGAAGGCGGGGGTATTTACGCGTTAAAATGTGACGATTCGGGACCCGACTATAGTTGTGGTGTGGTCCTTAACACCTGTGCGTTTCGTGGGAATGAGGCGCAAGGCTCGGGGGGGGCCATCGCCGCCAGCAATGCGCGTGTATCGATTGTCAGATGCAGTTTCGAAAATAATGTTGCGAATCCCTTGTACTATGAGCGCGACAAAAAATATTGCGCTAGGGGCGGCGCTGTAAACATAGAGTGGACTGAGCCTTATAGTCCGCAAGTTTCAACGCGAATTGAGGAGTCAAGCTTCACGGGCAACCGTGTGAGCGCTGAAGGTTCCGAGGGAGCGGCAAATGGCTCCTTCGTAGGGGGCGCTCTCCATTACGAGTTTACGACAGCGACGCGGTTCGAAGCTTTGGTTACCAAACAAATTCAGTTTGACAGCAATAAGGCGCCCAAAGGCTGCCATGTGGCCGCATCGAAAGAGTCTAAGCGAATAGCCTGGACAGGCAAGTGGGACAATGAAACTAGGTTCTCTTCGCCGGGCCGCGACGACGCGCGAGCCGAAGAATACTATGGCCAATCACCGAAAGCATATAGTGGAAAGGCGCCGAGACCTCAGATTCAAGACGACCTTGATATAGGTCGAGGCTATTACGATGCGCGTCCTAACGGCCGAGCGATCAATACGATCGTCCTCTATCTTCTCCCGCTTGATGAATTAGATTTGCCGCCATCCCTCACACAGGTCGGTAAATCGTTGCAACGGCACTACGGAAATATGCGTTCCAAGCTCTCTGTCCATTATGTGGTGCTACCCACCGGAAGCATTCACAGATTGGTCCCAGATGACTCCCGTGCCTGGTACTCCGATCACATGTGTTTTCCGGATGGTGCCGAAAATGTTGACGATTGCTCAATAGGCATCGTCCTCGTCGTTCCAGAAGTCAGCGGGTGTTCGACTCAGCAGATCGACACGCTTGCATCCTTGTTATGCGATTTAAGGCGCAGCCATCCGGAGATAGGAACTGAACGGATCTTTGAAGCCAGTTATCTTCGATATCTTTGGAAGTGCAAAAATAGCCAGATCGAGACGCTTGATGCCGCAATTCCTTTACAATGGTCGACCTTGGTTTCTAGATTAGAAGAGGACGGCTTTGAATAGGAGAATATAGACGATGTGCTCTATTTCCCGGTTTTGCTTGATAGCATGTCTGTACAGTTTCCTAGTCGGATGTCACACTGCGGCTGCGAACGACGTGGTAGTGCGAACAGCAGAGGAAGTCGCAAGAGTTAGGTATTCGGGTTGCAGCTATGGAGATGATCCCAGCAAGAATCAGGTAAACTGTGTCCAATTTCTTGGCGCCGTCATTCAAGCGCTTTTACACCGACCCTTGACGGAAACGGAGCGTGATGCCATTTACATCCGGACTCAGTTTCCGGATCTGGCCCTGGCCGTTAAAAGAGGAGACCGAAGGACTGAAGGGGTCGTATACGCCTTAGTAGATGTGATGCGAATTGGCCGGCAAATTGAGCCCGAAGACGCGTCGCCCGGAGATTTCATTCAGTATTGGTTTCGCCGTAATGACGGGAGCTGGATGGGTCATTCCGCTATAATTAGCAAAGTATGGCACGATTCGCGGGGCGTCCCACGGGCTGAAATATTTGGCGCACACAGGTCGATCAATCGAATTGGATTTACCAGTTTCTCAAACGGAGAAGGTTTGGCTTTACAAGGGGTAGATCGCAAGATCTACGTCGCTAGGTTTGAAGCACTGGAGATGTCCAAGCCCTAATCGCCGAGAAGGACCGTGGCCGATCTCGTCTATCCTTCAGCGAGTCACCGAATGCGACTGCCGTGACCGTCAGCAGCTCGCGAGTGCCAAGCAAATAGGGCGGATGATCTCAATACTATGTGGAAGCATGGATTCGGTGCTGTAGGAACAGGCGGCTGGTTTTGATGTTAGCGGTCGGTCAAATCAAAGTCCAAGGGACCGAAATTAAGGAGTTCAAAACCGGCTACTTCTTGGGACAGGGAGAAAAAATGAAAACGCGGTTGCTACTACCCTTGCAGACTTAGCGATCGGCTTTGCTTTGCCGATGGGTGCTGGTAGCGCATCCACTATTCATGCGGCTGCCGGGAACCGAGACAAGAGTAACCGGACCAGAGGTATAACCTGCGGATCGCCCGGTTCCATAGCGATTAATTGATCGAATCGGCCAAAGAACTGATTGTCGTTGGTGATAGTGCACACCCGGTACACCAGCCGACGCAGCGCACAAAACCGACAGGGCGAAAAGCAGATTGTTCCAAAAGCTTGGGCAGCCACCAGAAACACTGCACCTAGAGCAGCGTAAACATTGTAAACGTCGTAACTCAAACTTACGACCTTTACAGTTCCTTCGAGTCAATAGATCACTGCAAGGGGCTTGGCGTGACGCTTACGATCAACCTTGCGCTCCGGTGTACTCGCTGGTGCTCTAAACGTTGAGGCTCCCTCAGAACGTTTATTCGTCAGATTTCCTCCTCCATCCGACGCCGTTATTCTTAAAGCGTAGCTCGCTTTAGGTATTTAACGATTCCAATAGGCGAACTCGGTTCAGCGCTCGTTTGGACATGCATGGAGTTACAATAGAAACGGACAAATGAATTAATGATAAAGAAACTATTCCTTTCGCTCGCCTGTGTGGCGGCACTAACTTTACCAGTCGTTGCCCAGGTACCTACCGGATCCTGGCACGCATCACGCGTTCCTTTGGACCTTGGTGGGGGCTTCGAGGCCCTTGGAAGTGCAGACGTTTCTACACATATGGACAAGGACGCACCCTCTTCGATTTCGTTCAGAGTTACCGCGACGACCCCAAGTGGACATTTAACGTCCACTGTAAGCGGTAACGGCTCGTTCATCCTGGGACCAATGAGCAACGACGGGTACTACTATGTAAATATGAATACCCAGGTAGATCAGCTAGGTACGAATAAAAATGAGCATTCGCAGCAGATGAGACGTGTAGGTATACGCTTTTTAAGTAACGGCGACGTACGATTTCTAAGCGGTAACTTTGATATGGTTCTGCAAAGAGAATAGTGATTGTTTCCCGCTCGCTTCGTACTCCGCGACCTTCACGATGTAGGAAGTAGTTTCCTGACTTAGATCTAGTTCAGGGGGATAGGGACCGTCAGCTTGCGCCGGAACGAGAAAAACCGGCACAGCAATAAATAGGAAGGCGGTCTTCACGTAACGGGGAATATGCAAGCGCTCTTTCTAGCAGTTTCGCCAACTTATACGCAAGAGTAAGGCATTTTTTGGTAGACTAACTTTGACAGTGTTAAGCTGGCTTTAGCTCGCTGGTCCAACCAAATCTTCTGCGCGTTCCAACTCTCGATACAGATGCTGAAGAGCGTTGCCGAAATCATCCTTTTTCTCGGCAATCAGCGTAGCATCGCGGAACCGGTAAACCGCTCGTACGAGGCTACGCATCACCATGTCACGACTCTCGACTGTTCGTCGAAGTCCCGACTCAATCACTTCGCGTTCGGTTTCGAACGTTCGGTCTTCTGGCGTTCCGATCTTCGTTCCGTTCGCTTCCAAGAACTTGCGCAACCGTTGGAGCGTTGCCCACGCGCTCCTTCTGCTTCGCCGATTTGCTTCTAATTCGCCCAAAAGCCTTAAAATCGCATCGGGAGTCACGCCCATGTGCCAGTGTTCAAAGAAACACTATGCTTGTCAAGATTGGGTCACACTGGATAGAATGAAACCGAAGCACCGGCGACGCTATTTTGACACCGTGGCAAAATGCCAAACTGGGGGAACCTAGCGATCGATTCTCGACTGTGCGATGCTCGGATTGCGAATTATTGCTTTTGAAAAAGTAGATCCACCTTGGCAGGGTCAGCCGCAGATTTCAGTGTTATGAAGTCTATCGCGCCACTGACATCAAGACCTTTGCGGCTTTGAAATGTTCTCGTAGCCTTCACCAGGTCGTCGCTTGGCACGAACGCATTTTTCTCACCATCGTAGAAGATCGCTTTTCCCACCTTCAAAAATTTGCCGAATTGGAGATACATTGTGATGTTATAGCCGCGAGCTTCTGCTTCCGAAGGTGCTTTGCCCGCAAGTACATTGCTAGCAAGCGCCGTTAATGCTGGGTCTGAGTCAAATCCCTTCTGAATCGCAGCATTGTATTTCTCAGCCTCCGGCATTGTGATCTTTTTGAGTTTTACTCCTTTGGAGAGTGCTTCTTCGCAGAAAACTGACGTTTGGTAATAAATAGACCCATTCTCTGGTATGAAGAGCAGCGCATAACCTCTTTCGCAATTTCCAGTAAACTGAAATTTACCTGGCGGATCCGTTTTTCCAAGACTCACCGACTTTCCGTCGGGTTGTATACCATCGACGTAGCATGCAACTGGCTGGCTATCGTCCGCGTCCGTAACAGTGATAGGCTGAGCGATCTGAGCTTGCACTACCCCATTGCACACAAGCATGGCCAACAATCCAAAGACCATCAGTAGAATTTGTAAATAGGTTTTCATCGATTCTTAGCGCCGGAGACCGCGTACAAGACGATCCCGATCAAACTGATTGCAAAAATTGCTTCAATAATCTCGAAGTCGTGCTCTGCAATGAACGTCTCGGGAGAAAACTTTACAAAGCGTACCGGTACGACTTGCACGTTCAAGGTTTTACCAGCATCGCCTCGATCTGAGTAATCAAAACTAATTTTGGTATCTTTCTGGGTCGCGCCTTTTATGAGGCGGGCCTGTAATCGAAATCTCCAACCTGGATGGAATTCGGGCAGTCTGTACCGTTCAATGGTCGTCTCTTCATTATTCGGATTGCTTGCAGAGCGGTCTGAAACCTTTGCCGGAGCAATCGGGGTCGTTAAAGGATCGATGAGACGTCCTCGATCTGTTATAATGTAAAACGAAATATCCTTAAAGACCTGATCACGCGTCAGGTTTGTTACTTCATATTTTATCCAAGCTTCCTTCGAATCTCTCGGTGCGATTTGTTTTTGTGAAACGGGAGTATAGAAATAAAAACTACCCCCGTCTGCAGGTGGGGGATCGGCGTTTATCTTGGTGTAATAAACCGTCGGCGATTTCTTGATGGCGTCTGAGAAATAAGTAACGGACCAACAAAGCAGACCAATAAATATCGTAAGTAGAAATGGTACTTCGGTAAGGCTCAGGAAACGCTTTTGTTCGGCAGACTTATTAGATTTGGAGTCCGGTTTGAGGTCTACGCCCACAGGTCGAGGAGGGTAGCAGCGTTGAGGAGAGCTTTGAATTCGAAAATTTCCGACCAAAACCAAATACCCCATTTAGTCCGCCGAATGATCATTCCGTATTGAGTCAAATGTACCACGTGCACATGTTGCCACATCATCAGAAAACAGTAGGGAACAAACACGAAGCGAGACGACGGAGCTAGAACAAAAGCTAAGGCTCTTGCGCTGAGCCTCTGACCAGTAATCTTACAATGCGCGAGAGCCCGCCGACTTCGGTCGGCGGGTTTTTCGTTTTTCGCACAAAGCTTGCTCGGTCGGTAAGATGGCGGAATAATCTTAGCGAAGTATGACTTGGGTTGAAATTCTGGCTGCGTATCCTTTTCTACGGCCCATACTCGACACGTTAAAACCGGTAATCGGAGACGCTTATCACCTGCTTTTGTCGGGCATCCGAGCAAAGCGAAAGGCGAGGGAGTTGCTGACTATGACAAATGCAGCGGTTGAAGCTCAAAGGTCGGCGCCTCACGCGAGCCTGTCGTATCAGCAAAGTGACTGGTCGATCACACTGCCGGGACAGCATCCCTCAGCCTTCAGCTTGCCGCCAGCATCGGAGATGAGACTCAGGTTGGATCAACACCGCTACGAGGCACTCGGGGGAGCGGTGGCGGAAGCCGCGGTCGAACTACGGAACGAAACGAGTTTCCCTGAGGAGCGTCCCAATCAAGATTGGGTGGCTCGGTATATCGAATCCGCAAGCCAGGTTACCGATCAGACCATGCAAGAGCTTTGGGGGAGAATCTTGGCGGGAGAAATCCGGAAACCTGGCACATTTTCCCTCAGGACTCTTCATGTTGTTTCGAACATGTCGCAAGTCGAAGCAAAACTGTTCGAAGCGTTCGGGAAACACGCCGTCCTCTGGAAGTGGTTTGGATTTATTCCTATGGTATCAAACGATGAATTCCTGCGAACCCAACGGATGGGCACAGCCACGGTTCGTATTCTAGCGGACTCGGGACTTGCAGCTGAAACACCAGCTTCCATCAATTTGCTTACGCCTGAAGAGGAATACGGCGCTTTTTTCTATGGTCAGAATCGAATGGTCTATGTTGGGCAAAAATCGCCGCCTGTAAGGGTCGAGCACAATTGTTGGACTTTGACGAGCGCGGGTCTTGAATTGCTCAAGTTGGTCGAACGCGAAGGCGATCCTAGAAACATGCAGCTACTCGTGGAGATCTTTCGCCGATCTGGATTGGAACCAGAAGTGGGCTCCTACGTCATGAAGGCTGATGGAAAGGGTGGAGAATTTACTCCTGACAGCGAGCGGGATGGAGTCGTCGCGACTATTAAGACTTTGGATGGTGAGCGCGACTGATTCGATAGCGTACGGCTGCAATGCATGCTGCTTTTTAAGGCTTCGCCAAACATGCTGACTTTCTGCTGACCTAGCTAGTTTCCCTCGTAAAATGCCCGCCCTGTCACGGCAGAGCGTCTAGAAGCTCACCTTCTCCGCCATCGACTTCGGCAACGCCTATATCGCGAGCTGGAGCGGGCGGAAGATCTGATCGGACCAGGTGGAGATCTTTAGTCTGCCATTCTTCGCAAAATTGGTCCGGCAATTGTAACCGTAATCCTATTCCTCTTCAGCCAACTCGCAGACCTAGGTTTCTGAAACCGATTTATCAATGAGTCCCAAAAAAGAGCAGCCTTCGCCAATACCAATTTCCGATCAGGAAATTCGCGACCGAATCAATCGGGCACTACTGCGATTTACCACGAACGCACAATCCGCATTCTTTATCCATACTGTTGCGGCAACAAAGTATCTTTCTTACCGGTCTGACTTCCTCGGGTGCAATTTTACGGCTTCTTAGAGTTAGAGTAGCCGCTGTCGGCGACTACTTTGATCCACTCGGCTTCCGGTAGTTCTTTAGTGTCATCAGTCGGTGATAGAAGTCGAGGTCACTGCCCGCGTTGGTCACTTCCTGGTCAACAGCTCATCGAAGCCTGCTAGGAAGCTTAGCGGGTCGATTATCAGCTAACCAGGAACATCGAAGTTAGGTGCTGATTTCACCGCAAAGGAAGTAGGCTCAAAGAGAGTTTTCACAGGTTATGAGCAGTTAATCAGAGCGACACCAAAGCAGCTGTATAAACCGAAGAGACTATAAGTTTAGAGGACGCCTTTGCTCTCCAGCCAAACCTCAAGACGGCGGCGCACAAGGACAAGGTGATCCGCCACGCAGCGCTCCAGGCTTCCAGCCGCCGCGCAGATGGTCCGCACGTCCTGAAGCATTGACTCGGGAGCGTTTGGCAGTTTTTCGGCATGCACAAGCAGTCTTTTCTCACCCGGATGGAATTGCCGGTTGGCAGCAAACAAAATGTCAAAGTAGCTAGAAAGCCACGCTGCCACGCGATGGTTGAGACTCACTATGTCTTGTCGTAGGAACGCACCCTGAATTTGCTGCTCGTAGGAGGAGATGATTGCACCCAGAACAGGCAAGTTCTTCTGCACGACGGCCCGAGCCAGTCCCTCGGGGTAGCCTTCAAGCAAGCGCCTCTGCGTACGCGCGAACCAACCGGAACGGTCCCAGAGTGCACGCGAGTGCTCCATGCTATAACAAATTGCAGTCGTGTAACCTAGCGAGGCCTCACACCGATCCAGCCTCGCCGCCAGCTCGTCTTCGATCCAGGCGCATGTCCGGTACATAATCTCCAATTCTGTGTCGTCGGGCTCAATCCACGCGTCTTCGTCTTCCCAGAAGGTGCGGTGCAACTCAAGTCTTTGCGCCCTAGGCTTCAGCAGGCCGTCGCGAACGGCCACGTCAATGGGTCGGCGACCATAGACGTAAAGATCGTAGTCTGAATGCGAATCCGACGTGCCTAAAGCAGCCGAACCTGCCAGTGTCACCGCTTCCACATGTTCAAGCTCCGAGAACCGCGACGCGATCTCCCGCAACCGTCTATCAGATGGAACTGCATCCATGACAACCTCATTTCCTATTGACCAGGTCGGAGTCAATCATTTTACACCCGGCGCGGAGTGATACGAGCACTGCGAAACACTGAAGCCCGCTCTTCTAGAAGCTTGAAAGCGTCAAGCCAGCCACGCTACGGTTTAATTTGCATTCTTCTAGGCTACCGTCAGAGCGAAGGCAGACCTTTTCACACGGTCTGGACCGTACGCGGAACACGTCTCCGACATCGGATGCAATTACCCGGAGACTAATCTACTCCATCGAGTCGCAAGAAATGCCCTTGGCCCAATTTGTCTGTGGCAAGAATCGTCTCGCCGTCCGAGGCGACGGCGAAACGCCGGATGGGACCCTCCACAGTGAAGCCGGCAAGGTATTTTCCGCTTTCCATGTCCCAGACCTGAAGCACATGGTCTGCCGAGACTGATATAACGCGTTGTCCGTCCGGCGTGACCTGTACGATGCTCACCCTGTCCACGTGCCCGTCCAGCATTCGTATCGACCGACGGTCGTTCAAATCCCACACCCGCAACGTTCCATCAGCGGAGGCCGATATAGCACGGCGTCCATCTGCCGTGACTGCTAGGGAATTGACCCAACTCATATGGCCATCGAGCATCCGGGCTGTTTGGCCCCTTTCAAGGTCCCAAATCCCGAGCGCCCCGGCAGCAGAGGCCCACACAACGCGGCGCCCGTCGGGGGTTAATGCTACGGCACTGATCAAGTCGGTATCAACTTCAAGTGTGCAAATAGATTGACCGCTCTCTAAGTTCCACATTCGCAGCGTATGATCAGTCGAGCCTGAAACGGCGCGGCGCCCGTCGGGCGTTAACGCTACGGCAGTAACGAAGCCCGTGTGAGCCTGGAGCAGCTGTATTGATTGACCGGTTTCCAGATTCCACACGCGTACCGTATGGTCAGCTGATCCAGAGATGGCGCGGCGTCCATCAGGCATCACCGCCACCGTAGTTACCCAGTCAGTGTGGCCTTGGAGCATGCGCAGCGATTCGCCGCTCTCTAAATCCCACACCAGCAGGGTATGGCAATCGGAGGCTAATAAGGCGCGTCGCCCGTCAGGCAAGAGTACCACGGCGGCGACACTCTCGGTATGGCCCTCAGATGTCCCCAGTGATTTGCCGATATCTAAGTCCCACACCCGCAGGGTCTGATCAGCCGAGGCCGAGACTACGCGGCGTCCGTCTGGCGTTATCGCGACACCCGTTACCCAGTCTGTGTGGCCGAGGAGCCTGCGAAGCGATCGGCCGCTCTCTAAATCCCACACTAACACTGTATAGTTAGCCGAAGCCGAGACGCCACGCAGTCCGTCAGGGGTGATAGTAACTGCCGCGGTCACCGAGTTGCCGTGGTCTTCCGATGTACGAATGGACAAACCGGTTTCTAAGTTCCACATCCGTAGCGTATGATCAGCCGAGCCTGAAATGGCGCGGCGCCCGTCAGGAGTGATTGCAATCGCGTTTGCCTTGCCGCCGTAGCCCTCAAGCACCCGCACCGCTCGGCCGCTCTCCAAATCCCAAACGCGCAGCGTATGATCCTCTGACCCAGAGATCACCCAGCGCCCCTCAGGCGTGACCGCCACGGCAGTGACCCAGTCCGTATGGCCCTCGAGCACGCGCACCGTTTTGCCGCTCTCCAAGTCCCATACGCGCAGTGTATGATCCCCGGACCCCGAGATTGCCCAGCGCCCCTCAGGCGTGACCGCCACGGCATGGATCCGGTCTTTATGACCCTCAAGCACGCGGAGCTTACAGCCGTTTTCCAAGTCCCACATTCGTACCGTTCGGTCGTGCGACGTCGAGACGGCGTGGCGTCCGTCGGGTGTTACTGCGACGGCGGTTACCCAACCCGTATGGCCTTCGAGCGTGCAGATCAGAGGCCCTCCGGGCTGAGTTAAACTAGGCGTCAAAGGCCGCAGCCAAACGCAATCGCTGCTCTTAGTAATCTGCTCAAGCAAAGCTTGGACACAGGGCGTTCTATTGCCAAGCAGCCGGCCCATTAATTGTCCAGCGAGTTGTCGGCGGTCGCGCGCCAGAACATGCGCTGAAAGTCGGATGGCTGATTGCAGAACCCATAAATCCGCCTCCTTAGGGAAATACTCGTAGTCTGCGATCAACGCACTGGCATTAGTAACTCCCAACTTCGCCTGGAGGAACTCGAAGTTCAAAAGCACGGTCCGCGCGTCCTGTGTACGACCCACTTGTTGGAGATGGCTTGCGATGTGGCGAAGACAGTAAACAGACATTTTTGAGACTCCGCGCTCATAAGCAATCCAACACCAATCGGCTAATTGCGTTCGGCCCTTCTCGAGGTTCACGTGGTACGGCCCAGCAAACAATTGGTCTAACTGAATGTCCCAGCCCGTCAGCCAGTCAAATAGTGATCTGTGGAAGAACGCATAGCGACTCTCACACACGGACACGAACGAAGCCAGACGGGCGAGGATATGAGGAAGTTCTTCTACGGTATCCAAGTCGGTGACAGCAGCGATTTCTTTTCGAGTGAGCGGTTCGACGGCTGCCGCGATGACTTCAAGCACTCGGCGTGAACGACCGAAGTCAACACCCGCATCGCGAAACAGCCGGTCGAAAAACACCCTGTAAAGGCTGCTCAAGCCGAGCGGCATCTTTTCGATTTGATCAAAGCTGAGCTGCCCGCTCTCGACGGCGTCAAGTGCAGTAGTAACGAACAGGAAGTTTCCTGCACTGGACTTCAGGAGGTCTTTTTCGAGCGCCGGCAAGGTCTTTCCCGTTGCCTTCACTTTGTCGCGCAAGCCTGGCTCGGCGAGCCGGTTGTGGACGAAGTGCACCAAATCATCCTGGTTCCTCGGATCTTGGGCGCTGAGCGGGTGCGCGCGCAGGCCACCCAATTGGCTGAGAACGCTTGGCTCACCGCGTGTCGTGCCAATGATGCACACCCACGACGGCAAGAGGCTAAGGCGAGTGGAAAGCATTTCGACTACCGTGGGCCGCTGCACCCTCATCAGGGCTTCGTCGAAGCCGTCGATGAGAAAGTAGTGCCGACCCCTTTGAGGCGGCCTGATTTTGTGAAGGGGACTAACAATGGCGCCCTCGAACGCACCGGCCGGGTCTGTCTCAGCAGATTGAAGGGCGCTGACAATACTGGGCTCGTTCAGCATCGCGGCATAGTCGCCTAACCGTGCTGACAACATAGCGACCAGGCTGCGCACGAAGCCCGCCGGCTCTAGCGTGGCCGGCGTGTCAGCGCGAAAACAGTGGTAAGCGAGGACGCGGCCGCCCGGGTTTTCATTAACCAGCGCCGCAACCAGTGCCGATTTACCAATCCCGGTTTCGCCGATGATCAAGAGTGCGGGCTCAGAGCCCCTCGCACGCCATTCGTCGATTTCTTGGAAAAGCCACTGTCGGCCGGTGAAATTCTTAAGCTTGGCTTCAAGAAAAGGGCCAAAATCCCAAGGGGCAGAGACCAGCCCGGCACTTCCTTGATGAGTTTCGGCGCGCAAATTTTGCGCTCTTGCCGCACTGCGGCGGAGCCGATCATGGTAAAGAACCTCCCCCCTCCCGAGTTTGCCAGCCCCCCGAACTCTTCGGAAGCCGGCCGACCGGCTTTTGTCCAAAACAGCCCTCGCTTCGCCCAACAGGGTGTGGAGGTCGGAGGGACTCTGGGGACGTGAAACCGGATTCTTGGCCAGCAAGGATTTAAGTACTGCGACAACTGGTTTCGGCACGTCCTTTATCGCCTCAAGGGGCAGCGGCGCGTGCAAATGCTCGTACATGACCTCCGCGGCAGAACCTCGAAATGGCACCTGGCCGGTCAACATTTCCCATAGTGTCACACCCAACGAGTATAAATCTGAGCGGATGTCTACGCCGACCCCTGCAAATTGCTCTGGACTGGCAAACCATGGTGTCCCAACAAAAGCTCCGGGCACTGAAATCGCCGCTTCAGAAAGCGGTTCGTTTACCGCCTTTGCAAGACCGAGGTCGATAATCTTTGCGGTTACGGGACCGTCGTCCTTCAAGCTGACCATGATATTAGTCGATTTGATGTCCCGGTGGACAAGATTCTGTTCGTGGACGGCGGTTAAACCGGCGGCCACCTGCGAAGTGATTTCAAGCGCCAACCTTACCCCAAGCCGGCCGGAGCGTTTGATGATCGTTTCAAGCGTCTCTCCCTCCACAAACTCCATAGCATAGAAGTAGTTCCCGCCGCTTTCGCCCAGGTATAATACCGAGGCAACGTTTGAATGCCGCAGCCTCGCCGCCGCGCGGGCCTCGCGTAAAAAACGAAGACGCGCCGATTCGTCACCGAGGTACTGCTCACTAATGGCTTTCAATGCCACGGGGCATCGCAGACCGACGTCGAACGCTTTGTAAGTGACTCCCATCGCCCCGTGCCCAAGCTCGATTGGTGTTCCGTCTCCGTTCTCGAGAACCCGATAATGTTCAAAACGAAGCCCTGACTCCGAAGCACTCGAATCGACTGCCGATCCGCTGCTATCACCGTCCGGTTTTAATGCCCCGCGCAACATGCAAACCGGACAGGGCGCGCTCGCTTCAGGAACAAATGCGCCGCAAACTAGGCACGTACGTCTATTCTCCACTTTCATGGACTGAACCACCCTCGTTCAAGAGAGGGTCTCTGCCTAACCCCTAGGGGTGCCTAAGCTATCAAAATTCCACGTTTACTGAAACCACATTCTAGCCCGTCGCGCGCAAAATCGGCGGCTAGATCGGTTGATTCACGGGCAATGCATTCCGCCGCCGAATTCAGATGTTCGGGGGATAATAGCAATGACAGTGAAACTCGGACAACGGGATCCTTCTGTAAAGGGATCACTGGGTTGTCGCATCTGCAAAGCACCGACGCTCTCGAGGATGTGCCGGCGAGGCGCTAAGCGCCGGAGCCTAGACAAGAGAAATTCAACAAGAGCAAAGAGAATTCGCACTCTTAAAAGTCGGGCTATCCTTCGACCAGGAGGAATTCAAGCCATTCCAGTCCCATGTGGACATGAGATCTTGCTTGACCCACTCGCAGAACCCGAGTCAGGATTGATGTCGTCGTGGGTCGCGGAACAGGAACGTTTGCTCGCCTCCGGTGATCTCCACTAGGCTCTCGCTGGCGAGATAACACAGCGGCCGCCTGGGCGGGGAGGATCAGACAACTCATCCCCAGCAATTCGCCCTTCTCACCTTCTCGAGTCGCGCTTACTAACCTAATGTTGCTGCTACTGATCGAATCTCTTTTGCAGAAAATTTTGTCCGGCGTTTACCGGTAGCCGGTCTTCCGGCCGCGTTTCTGCCGACCCCCCCCGCCGCCCCTTGTCTAGTGTCAACTATTTACTATTTTATCCTTCTGAACGTTAACTGATGTTATAACACTTTTTACGCTCGTTCTCCCTACGGAGCCTCTCGAGTCCTGATGCAAATTTAGGACAAAGAAGCACCACAAAGTACAGAAATGTGTATTTTCGACTTTTTACGCTTCAGGTTTCTTGGACCTCAAAGACCCGATCTGCCAAGGGTTCGCCGGCCACAGGTACGAAGCGACTAAGGACCTCGACCGGCCTAGCCACGCTCAGAGAAATTCCTTCTGGTCGTACCCACCCGGATTTGTTCCGGTGGAAGTGTTGAAGTCGTCGAGGGAGGTTCAAGCCTCTTGGTCGACTCGCCATGATTAGCTCTTCTCGCTTCCTTTCGCTGCGCCTCATTGCAATTCACCTCGACTCACTTCCGATCGCATCGTAAAAATTCGGTCGATTTCTCTCGCTAGTAGGCCAAAAAGAGTCTGCTTCATATCGGTGATCTTAGACGAACATTATACGCCAGTCCGCTTAAACACTTGATCCGCGTGGCACGCTGGCCAATCTAAAACGTTCACAACTTTTACATTTTATCCAAAGCGCCGCGTCTTTTTTGTAAAGACTGAGCGAGCCTCTAGACCGGCAGTAGAGCGCTTTACCCGTCAACTGTGTCCCTTACCTTGGGACACCGGCGAAAGATTCGTCTGCCTATTTGTTTCTTCGTCTTTTGGTCTTTTCGTTCTTTGGTCTTTCGGCTCTTTGGTCTGTAGAAGATTGGTCCAACGGTTCGATACTCCAAGACCCACGGCTCTAAAGGACCAGTGAACTAAGAACTACTGGGGCATCGGACGAAGAATCCTTCACCTTCAGATATGGTGATTGCTGACGGACGCGCCCATACTGGACAAGCTTCTTGCCTAGGCCGCGCTGCCGTTGAACCCGGGACATACCCCACCGACGCTTCCAAACTTCTTAGAAAATGCAAAACTCCCTTGGTCTCCCCATGCGGTTTACCGTAGGGGCTTATTTAGGACCCCTACGGTCGCGGATCGGCTCAGGGAGCGGCTTCGCGAGCGTAACCGTAGGGCTATAGGGTATTTTTCATATTTATAAAATTTTAGAGAGAGAGAGGCTCCGGGGCGGCGGGTTTCCTCCACGCTCAGCTCTGTCAGAAATTTCCAGCAAAACCCCTACGGCCTTGCGGTTTTCGTTGTAAGTCTCCGATTATTATGAACTTAAGTACCGTAGGGGTCTAAAAGTAAGCGTCTTCGTAACCCCATCGGGCGGATGGGAGCAGGACTTGAGAAGAGTTGGGGTGCAAGAGATTGAAGAAGCGAAAAGCAAGGTTCGGAGAAGGCGCCGGAGCCGAGAAAACATTGCAAAGTTGATCCAGGAGTTTAGAGCGAGTGGACTGTAAGCGTTCTGTTAACCCCATCTAGCGGCTGGGAGGAGGGTTTGAGAGGAATTGAGGGTGCAAGAGAATGAAGGTATCGAGAAACAAGGCTCGGAGGAAACGCCGGAGCCGGGAACAGATCGCGGAGTTGGTGCGGGAGTTTAAAGATAGCGGGCTAACCCAGCGCAAGTTCAGCGAGAATCGCGGGATCGGACTAAGCGAATTGCAGCGGAGTCTGAAGATCGTGCGCCGGGCAAGGGAGCCTCAGCTGATGGCAGTGCAGATTACAGCAGCAGAGCGCAATGATCGGGCGCTGGAGTTGATGGTTGGAGAGGGTTATCGGATTAAAATCGGAGCGGGATTTTGTTCTACGACCTTGCGCCGGCTACTAGAGGTGCTGGGCAGTTGCTAGAGGGATGCTGGGTTTTGGATCAGCGAC
>WNFM01262202.1_pt5 | contig 20733 bp, 14 predicted proteins | sample 5400271 | NCBI WGS metagenome assembly WNFM01 (sample SAMN13153352, study PRJNA577476) | soil metagenome | isolation source: 60 cm saprolite on Douglas fir-dominated hillslope | place: USA:California | collected 2013-09-17
GGCTTAACGAGGGCCCATAACCTCCTTTCGATTACAAGCAGTTAGCGCAGAGAGACCTCTTGAAATTCATCCACGCCGCCGATATCCATCTGGATAGCCCGCTTCACGGACTGTCAGCCTATGGTGACGCTCCAGTTGAAGAAATTCGGACGGCAAGCCGACGCGCATTTGCCAATCTCATCGACCAGGCGATTGAGCAGGAGGTCGATTTCATGGTGATCGCCGGGGACCTCTATGACGGACCCTGGAAGGACTACAACACTGGTTTCTACTTCTCCAGTCAGATGGGGCGCTTGCGGGAGGCTGGTATCCCTGTCTATCTACTTTTCGGCAATCACGACGCGGAAAGCGAGATGACCAAGAAGTTGTCTTTGCCGGACAACGTACATGTATTCCCCGCGAATAAGGCTGGCACCTTCAATCTGGACTCGTTGAAGGTTACCCTCCATGGAAGAAGTTTCAAGGAAATCGCTGTAACCGAAAACCTCGTTCCAGGCTACCCCGACCCCAAACCTGGTTGGCTGAATATTGGCGTTCTACACACGGCGCTTGAAGGAGGCACAGTGCACGCCGACTACGCGCCCTGCTCCCTGAACGAACTGATCGTTAAAGGGTACGATTACTGGGCTCTCGGGCATGTTCATATCCACAAAATCCTTCACGCGGACCCATGCTGGGTTGTCTATCCGGGAAACATTCAGGGACGTAACATCCGAGAAACTGGCCCCAAAGGCGCCGTCTTGGTTGTGGGTGATGATTCAAAAATTACATCGGTCACTCAGCTCACAGTGGATGTCGCTCGTTGGTATCGACTGGAAATCGACGCAAGTCCTGCCAAAAATTTGACTGACGTTGTGCAATTGACCGGTGAAGCACTCGAGAAGTTATTCAAAAGGGAGTCGGCCGTCGATTTGTTGGCTGTGCGAGTGACTATCATCGGGAAAACTGAGGCGCATGGAGAATTGTTCGGTAAAGAACTGCACCTCCGATCGGAGGTTCTCAATCAAGCACTAATTATTGGGGCAGGCCGAATTTGGATCGAAAAAGTAGCACTAGAAAGCGAGCCGCCTCTCACTACTCAGCAAATTCTCGATAGAAAAGATGCTGTCGCAGACTTGCAATCGTATCTGAGTGCGGCAGCGCAGGATTCACAGTTGCTCGGTGATCTGCATGAGGACTTACAGCTGCTGGTCAGCAGGGCTCCTATAGATGTGAGAAATGCTATTGGGGAGACTGCTCATACAAGTTCGGCTGATATGGCCGCGCTGGTTGCGTCTATCGCCCCCGACCTGATAGCGCGAATCATCAAAGCGGAATAGAACGCCGATATGCGCATCGCACGCCTAGACCTCACTAAGTATGGAAAATTCACCAACCAAACGGTCAAGCTTCCCCAGAACGCAAAAGACTTTCATTTCATTGTCGGGGCCAATGAGGCGGGGAAGTCCACGATAAGGAGCGCAATCCTCGATCTCTTGTTCGGCATTGAGATCAGAAGCAAATTCGACTTCCTGCATCCATCCACGGAAATGGAACTGGGAGCAGAAATTGATGGCACTCCTGGAAAACTAGAATTCCGGCGAGTTAAGAAACGCCAGTCCTCTATCCTGACGCCCGCCGGCGGCGCCTTAACCGATTCGGCCCTCTCTCCCTACTTAGGAGCGGCTGATCGGGCCTTTTTCGACCAAATGTTCGGCCTCAATCATGAGAGGCTTGTTTCCGGAGGTAAGCAGATCCTTGATGCCGGCAGTGATATAGGACAGTTGCTCTTTGAATCTGCCGCAGGGATCGCGAATTTCGGGAAAGTGCGCGAGGAGTTGGAGGCCGAGGCCAATAGCCTTTGGGCAAAGACAAAAAGCGCTAATCGCGTGTATTACATGGCTGCAAACGATTACGCTGATGCTGAAGCTGCGCTGAAGAAGGTGCTAGTTCGCACCAAAGGCTGGAGCAGCGCGCAGGCCACGGTAAAAAAACTTGGGGACGAATTTGATAACAACAAAGGCGAAGTAAAGCTGCTCGAGAGTAGACGAACCTGTCTGGAGCGAGTACGTCGTGTCGGGCCGAACATTCGAGTCTTACAGGAAAAAAACAAGGAACTGTCTGAGCTTGGCGAAGTCATTCCGTTGCCTGAGAACGCGAGCGGTTCCCTGCAGGCATATGACATTGCATTGGCAAAGACAGGCGTGGAGAAATCGCTGGCCGAGTCGCAGTTGGAGGCGAAACAAGAGGCACTCGACACGATCCAAGTCGATAGTCTCATCCTTGACAATAAGAATGACATCGAAGGGCTAGTGGCGCTTCGACAACGAGCGAAAAGCCATGCAACTGGAATAGAAAAGGCCGAGGCGGAAGTCCGTGACCACTGGGCCAGATGTCTGTTGCATGTCAAGGAACTGTCTTGGAGTCCTGGCGACGAAAATGCAATTCGAGAACGTTTGCCGTCAAGTCCAATTATGTCCGCAATCGAGGAACTGATCGAGCAGGCGCCTCTTGTGAGACGGAACGTTGATGCGTCTGCGGACGACCTAAAAACGAAATCAGATGAGCTAGTTTTGATCGAGGCGCAAATTACAAATTTGTCTGCCACTGCTATCTCACCACCTATGCAACGCGCCCTAAACGAAGCGCTTAAGCTTGGCGACCAAGTGAAGGAGGAAAGAAATCGGACAGCCCTTTTAGAAAAAAGAACTCGCGAACTTGCCGATGCCAAACGCGGCCTCGGTGATTGGCAAATAAATACCGATACCCTCCGGCAATTGGTTTTACCGGATGCTTCCGATATTGAGGCGTTGGTTTTCAAGATAAAGGGTATTGAGGCAAAAAAAGCTGGTGAAGCCGTCAGTCTGAAGGCCGTAGAGAAGGCCATCCTTGAGCAAGAGCAGGAGATCAAGAATTTTAAGGATCAACATCACCTAGTCACCGGTGAAGAGATGGAGGCTCTTAGGAAACAGCGCGACGAGCTTTGGATGGCCATCAAGTCAGGCCAGCGTACCCTATCGAACGAAGCAAATGCCTACGAGACAAAGGTTACCCAGGCCGATGCAGCGGCCGATGCGAGAAATGCAAAAGCCGAAGCGCTTGGGACCCTTCTAGGGAAGGTCAAGAATGTCGAGCGGGTGAGGCAAGACAAGTCCGACCTTATAACCTCTATCGCTGCAAATGGAGCCGAACTCAAGACCATCTTGGATTCCTGGAACGAAAAGATGAACAGCATCGGACTCGGGGGAATGACACCCGAGAAAATGGCCTCCTGGCGCGATGCTCAACGCGGTGTCATTCATGCAGAAGACAATTTACAAGATGCAAAAATTTCTGCTGAACAATTCACTGAGGACATTAAGTCCGTGCGAACGGCCATCAAGAAGGCGATGGTCGCTACTCCAGAGGCGTTGGACGAGAGCGCACCGCTAGCTACCTGGATAGATACGCTGAAAACAACTATTGACGAAGCAACCCGAAGCGAAGCCAGACGCGAACAATTGTTAAAAGCACGCGACGCGGCGATTCAGTCGAAGGCGGTCTCAGAACGCAAAGCCACGGCCACAAAAGAGACAGACCTTAAATGGAGAGAGAATTGGGGAAAATATCTAGCGCGGGCCAGTTTACCCAATGACGTGTTACCTGCCTTTGCAAAGGGTGCGTTGAAGCTTTTCAAAGATATTGAAAATTCGTTGGATAGCATTCAGACAATTCGGCTTGAGCGAATTCAAGTGATGCAATCTGAACTGGACGAGGTCTCAAAGTCTGCCGCGAGAATAGCTGGAGTAGTTGCGAAGGAGTTAGTCGGCCTACCAGTCTTCGACATAGCCGATAAACTCAATGCGCGGCTTGCACAAGCCTTGAAAGAGAAGGCCGAAAAAGGCGGGCTAGAAAGCGAAATCGGTAAGTTGAAAACTGCCTTGGAGGCCGCTAAAACGAAACATGACGTAGCCATTCGGTCCATTTCACCACTAACGGCGCAGGCTAAAGTTGAGACGCGCGATGAACTCGCTGCTGCAATTGAACGATCGGATGCCCATCGCAAACTGTCAGGCGAAGCAGCTGCCGCCAAAAAGGCTGTACTTGAGGGCGGTGGCGGGCTGGATTTCGATGCGTTGCTTGCTGAATTCTCTGCTACCGACATCGCTGCGATCGACAGTGACTTGCACCAAATATCCGAGAACCGAGACCTGCTTCAGCATGCTCAAGACAGTAATTTGACGGCATTGACAACCGCAAAGAGCGAATTGGAAAAGATTACCGGCCAAGATGAAGCAGCTCAGGCCGAAGCCTCCAGGCAGGACGCCATTACCCGGATGGTCGATGCGGCTAACCGGTACATCAAAGTCCATACTGCCGCTAAGCTCCTGGGCTGGGCAATCGATCAATACCGGGAGAAAAAGCAAGGTCCCATGCTGGCAAAGGCGAGCACGATATTCCGCATGCTTACGCTAGGATCATTTAGCAAACTGATTGTGGATCCCGACTCAAAGACACAGATGCTGGCAGGCCAACGCCCGAATAACGAGAAGGTGTCCATAGACGGCATGAGCGAAGGCGCCCGGGATCAGCTATATCTAGCGTTGAGACTTGCCGCCATTGAACTGCATTTCGACAATGTGGCTCCCCTCCCCTTCATTGCGGACGATCTCTTCATTAATTTCGACGACGATCGAGCCGAGGCCGGCCTTCAAGCACTCGCGCAATTATCCGAGAAAACCCAAGTAATCTTCCTCAGTCACCACGACCATCTAGCTTCCGTGGTCCAAAAAGTGTTCGGCCCCACGGTAAACACGGTTTCGCTCTAGTTGGTGACCGAGTTAGGCACTGTGATGTATGCGATGCATGCATGACCGCCATGCCGGTTGTATATGGCCTGGGAGCCGATGACGCGTCGCTCAACTAGTCCAAGCGGCTGTCCACGTACATCGCAATCCCAAGCGAATGCGATAGGGAGTCGGTTATGGCCTCAGCGATCTTTTCCCGGTAGTCGATCGACTGCCTGGAGGGCCATACTTGGGGGACGGAGATCCATACCTTTCCATCAAATGGGCCGGAGGCCAGCTCATTTTCCAAGAGATACTGGACGATAGGGTTAGTTATCTCATATGTTGATACATGGGCGAAACCGCAAGCTCCACTATCAGTAGGATGATTCGCTATGTATGCATTTGCTGCGGCTTTCCCTGCCTTTGACGCCACTGCAAACGCGGCGTCAATCGTTTTCTTCGCATTCGGCGGAGGCGAATGTATTGCAATCGGATCCAGTAAGTTGGCTTTACTCAACCCCTCGATTGTTTGAGCATCTAGATCTTTTCCGTTCTCGACGGCATCGACAACATTCTTCAAGACAATGATTCGAGAAGCGGCTATCAGCTTCTTGTCGAAGGGCGTGGCGTAGTTATTACTCCCTGCCAAATAGAAGCCAGTAAGCAACTCTTTGAGCTCCTCAGCCTCATCCTCTGTCCAGACAATCAAGCACAGCCGGGTGAACGACCGACCATCCAGCGTTCCCTTAAATAGAGGCAGCGCAGGTTCTGGACCAATGGTCCCATCATGGTGATTGCACCAAATCTCATCTTTGTCTTTGTCACGCGCAACCCATCTCCATTCGCGTTCGTGACTCCAGTCGATCCAGTGTGATTCCGTGGGGTTGTACGCAACATACCGATGCTGCTCAGAACGAGGAAGAACGGAATCAGTGAAGATTCGTCTTTTTGCTGAGTTCTCCACATAACCGATAGAGTCAGTCGAGAGTCCGTATACGGCATGCCGACCTCCCGCTGAGAAGAATTCTGACTTTAGGAATGCGATGCCATACGCAGAAACTTTCGAGGCGTCTCCCTTCGCCAACGCGTACTTCGCGAACGAGTATATCGGCATCTCGGTTGCGCATACCGCGGGCTGCCCTCCATAGATAGTGGTTCGTCCATTCCGGAATGAATACCCCGGTAGAAGGCCACCCAGACGTACAATCGCCTTCAGTACCTCGAAGGCGCCGGAGTCTACATCAAGTTCACCGCCGATATACTGACCTGCAGAGTCTTCATCCTCTCCTGGAAAATCCTGTTCGGGATTCCTGTCCCGCACGAAATGCACTAGCCATCTAGTGTGGTCGTATCTCAACGATGTTCTCCAAACATAAAATTATAAGTTCGGGGAGCAAGTCCGCCGTATAAACCTGTTAATTTTGACTAGCGCAGGCACGCAACAAAAACGACTAGCGTCATCTAAATTTGATCAGAAATGCGCCGTTTACCGTTGCGCTAATTCCCTGATCCTGGTGCAACAAAGCTGACCAAAGCAGCACTACAACAGCTTTACTCACCGACAATTGATTAACCCTATGTTAGATAAGGATTATCTATAGCGCAACACGTCCCGCAGTTACCATGATTACGCAGAAAATATCGTAGCTTTTCAACTTGCAGCATCATTACCGCTGATATTGAGCCGCCCGAAAAGCTGTTGGGTCCGCTGCCTCATGTCATGGTGGCGTGCCAGCAACGCCTGCGCTTGATCGGTATTACCGGTGGCTTTTTCAGCGGAAGCCAGCATGCCTGGCAGTTCTATCCAGGCCGGACTCAGTTTATGGGCGGTTTGCAAATGTCTTTTGGCTTCCGAAATTTTTCCGAGACTTGCGAGGGCTTGAGCCAGGTAAACATGAGCGGTGACCCGGGATTCGTCATCGCCCAAGGCCGCCTCAAGATATGGTATTGCCATCTTGGCATCCCCTCCGGCCAGAGCAAGCTTGGCAATCTCGATGCCCAGTTCGCCATGGCTACGACCAAAATGAAATTGGTAGTGCCGGTTGCACTCAACGGCGCGTTCCAGATCGTGAAAAACGGCATAAAGCAGGCCTGCTGCGGCCCAGGCAATCGCCTGTTCAGCCGCGCTGACGTCCAACGCGGATATGCGTTTTTCCAGGCCCAGCACATAAGCCATATCAGCGGGCAGTCGGCGTCCTCTGATCTGGCAAGCCGAGCGCATCCAGTCCGGCCGGTAGTCGGCGCAAATTGCCCGTGCTTCCTCCTGGCTATGCAACGCTTCGGGACTGCCGTCTTGCGCCAGACTCAACAGGTGCCAAGTGGCGGCGCAACGTGGATAGGCGATCAATTCCCGCCGACATTCTTTCTCTACCCCATGGCTGTCACCCACCAATAGTTGGCGGTCCATTTCAAGCAGTTTGTCAAAATGTCCGGCACTAGCGTCATCCCCCTGCCATAGCGCTGCCAGATAATCACCAAGGAACCGGTACCGCAGGGGCGTGAATCCACTGCTCACCGAGCGGCTGATGGTGACATCGAGCGGTTGCTCAGGCAAAGCGTTTAGCGCCGCAAATATCTTTTTTGGATTTACCCATACGGCATCGCCCGGGATAGCGATGAAATAATCGACATCGATGTCCACCAGGTATGTATTCGGCAACGGCAAATTCTTGAGGGTTTCGACTGCGCAAATGATCAGTTCCAGGCCAAGGAGACGGCCCGCGATCCAGCCGCCCGGCTGGCGTTCGAACGATTCAAGTTCTTCCAGTTCGATGCCCTCCATCTGCTGCAAACGCGCGAAGGCATGCTGCAAATTATTGGTGTCGACATGCGGTGGGGTGACCCATATCAGTTGTTTAACCAGGCCCAACTGGGCGGCCGGATAAAGAAAATCTTCGATGCTGTAGACGAATTCGTCGTCGGGCCATAAATGATGCGGCTTCGCCAGTGCCGCCAGTTGCTGCCGCGTGCGACAGCCCTTCAATCGCTCAATGCGTGTCCTGCTGACGAATTGCAGGTCGAAATGCGCGTCCAGATAAATCAGTGTCATGGGTTGCGTGGAACGCCGTTCCCACCAGTGTGCAAGGACCGAAGAGTGTTCCGCAAAGACGCTTACCTTCATGAACCGTTCCCGTTTTTGACAGCAAGAAAACGCCCGACAGTGAACGCCCCTGCTTCGGCAGCTTCGCCAAGATGCAGCAGACTTTCCATGATCATGCGCCGCACCGGGTCTGTAGTCGACTGCATTTCTTCGCTGACCTGCATCCTGTCACCCTGATCCACCATGAACCCGCGCAGCAAGGCCATTTCATGGCGCAGATCGACTGCCTCGCGGACTGTAAATCCCGCCGCCCGCATGCCTTCCGCGTAATCCGCACGAGTTCCCAGGGTGGGGATCGCCCAGGTATTGCAAATCGGACGGATGTAACGATCAAGTTGGTCTATGCTCAGCGCTTCGCCGGCCAGCCAATCTTCACCTGCCAAGCGCCCTCCCTGACGGAGCACCCGGTAGGCCTCATGAAAGAAACGAGTTCGGTCCGGGAAATGACAGGCAGACTCGAAAAACAACACGACATCGAAAGACGCATCGGCATAAGGCAAGGCGCCGGCATCCCCCAGATCAAAGCACACTTTGTCGGCGACATTTTTCGTGAGCGCAAGCGATCGCGCCAATTCAAGTTGCACCGGGTTGGGTGTCAGTCCATGAATTCTGGCACCGGTGATTTGCGCCAGATGGCAAGCCGGCCCGCCAATTCCGCAACCCACATCCAGCACCTTGCAGTCGACCGTCAATCCCGCGCTGGCCGCAATGTGGCGTTCCATGCGCAACTGATCATGCGGCCCGAGCGGTCCTTCGGGTGGATAGTAGCCCGTGTGCCAATGGTTGCCCAGGAACTCGCGGTAGAACGGGATGCAGAGCGTGTAGTACTGGTTGACCACCTCGCTCGTCCGCAATGCCGGAGAAGCCATCCGTTTAATCAACTCGCTGATGTCGGTGGACTGAGTCACGGTGTCATACCTTGTGCGGCGCTGCCCGCCTGTCTTGTTGACTGCTCCTAGCCTAACATGGCACCCGAAATTCCGGTGTCCGGCCCGTACCGATCAGGGAGTTGGAGCAATGCCGTTCCATGCATACTGCGGCTACAATGCCCGCGTAAACTCAAACTCCTCAAGGGTCTATACCTTGGAAAAAAACGTCGATTCGTCAGAGCGCGGTCAGCGGCTGATGCAACTGATGAAGACTTATGGCTTGAACTTCGGTCGGGAGGACTCGTTCAAGCTGTACCGGCAGGGCATGCTCACCAGGCGCACCTTGCTTGGTATCCCTGCCAATGAATTCAGTACCGAATCATTGCTGGAAATAAGTGCGGCCCTGGGCATGCCGACCGACTATCAGCCGCTTGTCGCTGAACAATTTGCCCATGCAAACATGGTTTTTTTCGGTCTTGAGGACCGCGATGACGGTGGCGTGTTCAAGGTTTATCTCGAACTCTGGGATCAGCTCAAAAAGCGGGTTCTCGAAACCGGCTCGACCGAACCTGCAATGCTTAACGTCGGTGTGAAATGGGATACGCAATCGGGCAAACATTGCCGGGCGGATTATCTGTGCTTTCCGATGCTGTCGGTGGCCGACATCGTCGGCAGAATCGATGCCATGTTTCGGGGCATGCCGGCCATGTCAGCCCGCGAATTGACGCTGAATGTGATTCGCCAGGCTGCTGCACACAACCCGGCGGCATCGTTCCTCTATGTCGAGGTCAGCGAAGGCGATTCGCCAAGAGGCTCATTCGATATCAACTTGTACAAGGCCAATCTTACGGTGTCCGACATCAGCGCCTTGCTGGTTCAACTGGCCGGGCAATATGGAACGGATGGCCAGGCTATCGATGTCCTGTGCAAGCGTATCGGGCATCGGCAACTGGGTCATTTTTCAGGCGGGCTGGACCGGCATGGCCGGAATTTCACCACGGTTTATTACGAAGTTGTAGCCCGATAAATGCAGTTTGGGCGCCGCAGTCTGCAGCCGCAAGCAGACCTTCTGCATTCCTTTATTTTGTTTTTACAGGGTGCTGCACAACGCCTTTCATGGTCGGGAATTCAACTCTGCAGCCGATCCCAGCCGGCAACACCCCCTTGGGGTTGGGCAATTCAAGGCGCACGCCAAATGTCCCGCTGGCCGAGTCGAAGACGCTGTCTACTACCCGGACGGTTGCCGGGTAGCTGCCGCCCAGACCTTCCGGGAAAACAGTCGCAGCCGAGCCGATCTTGACCTTGTTATGCGCATCGAGGGGGAGGACCACTTCGACGCGCAACGGCTCGACCTGGGCCAGTCTGAGCATGGCCTTGCGCCCCGTGCCCGCCTCGGCCAGATCGCCGGGATTCAGCATGCGGTCCATCACCACGCCATTGAATGGGCTGCGCAAAGTACGGCGGTTCAGCAGGTCCACATTACGGCGGTAATCGTGCTTGGCCAGTTCCTGGTTTTCCAAGGCGTCTTTCAAATCCGCTTCGGCGATCCGCTTTTCGGCCTCGGCCTCGTCACGGGCCTGCGGCGCGATGAATTTTTGCTTGTTTAACTCCTCGCTTCGATCCAGTTTTTTGTTGGCGTAATCCAATCGGTTCTTTGCTGAAGCGATGCGGCCTTCCATGGCGGCGCGGTACCTCGCCATTTCCGCAGTAGAGCGTTCGGCGTCGGATTCCAGTTGCACCAGCACTTGTCCGGTGACCACCCGGTCACCGCGCTTCACAAAGACCTTTTCAATGACGCCCTCGACTGAGCTGCGAATCTCCACAATCTGGTTGGGTTCGATCAGGCATTCGAAAGGATTGGCGAAGACAAATGGCGACTGTGACATTGCGAAAAGCGCACAAGCGCAACCCCATAGCCCGCCAATATTCGACGTTCGAGCAATTGCCGATACCCGCCTCATTCACCTCTCCCCGAAAATGCCAACACCTGGTTCAGGCGCCGATCCTGTTTCAAATTCTGCATGCGCGCCGATGTATTGCGCCGCTCGGCGGTAAATTGGGCCAGGATCTTGAGCCCATGGTAAGCGAAGTCCGGTATATATCCTCTGTGTCGCCGCAGTCCGACCAGCATACTGGTAAGCGCAGGCGCGCATAGCGTAAAAATTTCATCCTCAAGCGAAACGATCGCCTCGCAGCTGCCCGGGTCTCCTTGCCGCGCACAGCGCCCAAACAACTGCCGGTCAACGCGGGACGATTCGTGATATTCGGTCAGGATCACATGCAGGCCACCGGTCTCGACAACACCAGGGCCCAGATGAATATCAGTCCCGCGACCGGCGATATTGGTTGCGACGGTGACACAGGCCCGCTCTCCGGCTCTGGCGATGACTTCTGCTTCCGATTGATCCTGCTTGGCATTGAGCAGGGCATGGACGATGCCACGTTGCTTCAGGACGTTGCTGATTTCCTCGGATGCCTTGACGGACCGCGTGCCGATCAGGACCGGCCGGCCTTGATCACTTGCGAGTTGCTCGACAACATCGGCCACGTGGCACCATTTTTCCACCAATGTTGCGCAGACGGTAGGCCGCTGATATTTTCGCCGAGAAGGTTTGTGCAGCGGAATGCGCATGACATCGAGCCGATATACCGAGCTGATTTCGCGCGCCACCTCGGTAGCCGTGCCGCTCATGCCGGACAATCGCACGTAACGGCGGAACAGGCGCTGGTATGTCAGTCGTGCAAGCGTTTCGCGTCGTTCGCTGAGCTCGCAGCCTTCTTTTGCCTCAATCAATTGGTGCAGGCCGCGCTCCCATGAGCGATCCGGCATAACGCGGCCGGTTGACTCGTCGACAATCTGCACCTTGCCGTCCGTAACTACATAGTGGTGATCGCGCCGGTACAGCAGTATCGCACTGAGTGCCTGTACGAGCAGTTCTTCGCGGGCACGCTTGGAGGTCCATAGCCCTTCGAGACCGGCAGTGAGTGCATCGAGTCGCGTCTTGCCGGGTTCTCTCAACGCTACCCTCCGCTGCGAAAGATCCAGATCGTAGTCCTCGCCCTCCACCAGGGCATGCGCAAAGCTGAGCGCCAGCCCGCAATGGCCCGTCTCGGCGGTCGATGGCACTGTAGCCGAGAGAATCAACGGTGTTCGCGCTTCGTCTATGAAGACACTGTCGGCCTCGTCAACGATGCAGAAATACAGGCCGCGCAACACCAGCTTGTCATCATCGCGCTCGTGGCGATGCAGCCGCTGCAGGGCCTGGTGCAGGCGGCTGCTCCGACCTTCAAGCGCGACGCGGTCGCGCAGATAATCAAATGCCAGTTCCTTGTTGGTGCAATAGGTGATCGATTTCGCGTAGGCCTCGCGTCGCTCCGCTTTAGGCATACCCTGAACGACTGTTCCCACGGTCAGACCGAGAAAACGATACAGCGGCCCCATTTTCTCGGCATCGCGGCCGGCCAGATAATCGTTCACCGTAATCACATGTACCGGATACCCGGCGAGCGCGACCACACAGGCGGGCAGCGTCGCTGCAAAGGTCTTCCCTTCGCCGGTCGCCATTTCGACCATCTTGCCCTCGATAAGCGCAAAACCGGCCATCAGCTGGGAGGGATAGTGCCGCTGCCCGATCGTGCGCTGGGCCGCCTCTCGAATCAATGCGAAACACTCTCCCACCAGACCAGGTTCGAAGCCCCTTTGCTGCAGTCTCTCGCGGATTTTCTGCACATGAGCCAGCAGGTCGGTATCGCTGATGCCTTCAAAGGAGCGGGCATGCCGGTTGGTCAGGTCAACAATGCGTTGCAATCGCTGGCGCGAATTGTTGATGCGGTCCTGTATCGGCGCGACCGCGGCGGTAAACAGGAATTCGGCGATGCGATCATGCCAGCCTGGTGCTTCCTCGGCACGTTCGGCATAGGGACGGGCCGCAGCAAACTCGGCGCCCCCGGACAAAATGCTTGCCCTAGACATTGAAATGAGAGAGAAACAGCAGGCGAACGGCGCGATAAGCTTGCAAGCCCAAGGGGAGCATCCCGTGTTCAAAACGTACATATACCCGCTCGCCGAAAAAAGTTCCTGCGGTGACGGCGCCGGTCATCTCGATGTCCAGTTGAAACATCCTTTCCATCGCCTTTGTCCCCTTCTGGTCGCGCGGATCGGTTGCGATATGCCCTCCTCCCTCGGTCGCCAGGGCGCGACTGGGCAAATAGGCCTCGCTCGCCGGAACATGCCGCGCAATGCGCCCGTCGGCGACCAGTTCTGGCCGGTGGGCATAGCGCACCTTGACACTGTTCGCATCAAGCCGGACAAGGTCGACCGCATCCTGAGCGACGACTACGCGTGCCAACGGTCGCGCCTGATCGATCACATAACCAAGCAAATCCCCCTTTTTCTGGAAACGGCCGATGACGTCGGATGACTTGGGCACAAAAAAAGTACCCGCACTGGTCGCGCGGACACTAAGGCCTTCGGCGCGCTTGCGCAGCAATTTCAGCGTCGAACGTTCGCTATCCAGTTGCTCGCGCACGACGCTCGCCTGCGCGCGATCTTGCGCCAACTGTGCGGCGTAGGCTGCTTCCAGCTCAGCCTCCCTTGCCGCGCTCTGCTCAATGCGCGCATCAAGCGCGGGATTGGAAATTTTGAGCAGCACATCGCCCTTCGACACAATGGAACCGGGGATGACCAGGAACTGATCGATGAAACCCTCGTTTTCCGCGCGTATGATCGCCTGCTCGGGAAGCCAGATGACACCTTCCGCACTTGTGCTGTATGGAGCGGGTATCACAAACAGAAGCAGCACGAGTGCGCCGAATACGGCACCCGCAATGCCGGCAGACTTCCCGCGCCGCGTGCTTAGATTGGGGCTGCTGGCAATGTGTTTGAAAGCCTTGAATATGGGCAACACAGCCATGGCTGCAACTGCCCAGATTGCAAGCACGACGCCGATCACAAAAAACTGACCGGCGATAAACAAGGCGATGCTGATGGTCACGAAGGTCCGATAGACCGTCGACGCCATGCCATAGAACAGGAACCAGCCCTTTTCCGACCTGGTTGCATCCGGTTGCTCGATATCGCGTGCGCCAAACAGGTAACGCTCGGCCAGATAGCCCCAGTAACGCGTGGAACGATTCGCCAGATTGGGGATTTCCAGCATGTCGGCAAGTATGTAATAGGCGTCGTAACGCAGCAATGGATTACCGTTGAAGACAAGGGTGGAAACCCCTGCCACCAGCATGATATTGAACAGGATCGCGCGAACCAGCCCGGGTTCGGCAAGCAGCCAGAAGTAAAACGCGATGGCGGCAATGAACACCTCGACAATCATGCCTGCTGCGGCTACTAGGGCGCGCTCGTATTTAGACTTGAATGCCGTGGCGGCGGAGGCTTCGACATACGGGACCGGAATGAAGATCAGCATCACGATGCCCATATCGTGAACCTCGCCACCCCCGCGCTTGGTTGCGGCCGCGTGCCCGAATTCATGTGCGGCCTTGATCAATGGAAAAACCAGCCAGAGCACCAGCAGATTGTCCACGGCCAGAACGCGATCGGAAAAATTGCCCGTGAGCTCGGGCAGATGCGGCGGGATCAGCAGCAGCGCAGGAATGACCACCGCAAGCCAAAGCAGCCCGCCCCAGCGGCTCCATAGCAGGCGAATGAGCGGCTCGATACGATTCAGCACAGCATCCGGATCCCAAAGGTGAAGGCGCAATGCCATTGGATTCATGAAAGAACGCAAACGCAATGCCTTCTCCTGGCGCTCTCCACGGTCGAATACCTCTACCGCATCGGGCGTCGCATCGCTTTGCAAAAGATCCGCCGCGTGAAGCTGTCCTAGCAGATTGATGATTTCGTCCTGGGTTGGAGCCTCTTCTCCAAGATGCTTGTTGGTGAGTTCCCATAACTGGTTAACGCTGCGCTGGCCATCCATGGCAGCGATGAATAATCGCGCCGCCGGCGTAAAACGATGAATGCGATTCGAGACCGGATCCTGGAGCAGGTACCAAACTTGACCACGGTAGCGATGACGATGCAGCCGTGCGTGCGAACGCAGGCGCGGCTTCAGTTCAGCGACGCGATACCAGGCATTGGCTAGAATTGGCCCGCTCATATTTGCATATTCCGCTAGGACCTCAGGGCAACCATTTCCAGACCCACAAACGCAACCAATCGACCATGCTATGCGTCCAAATCCAGATCAGCTTGCGTTCACCGATGAGGACCTTGCCGACACCCTCCATGCCGGGTCGCAAGCGATCGGAAGGCCGGTCAATCTCGGCTTCGACACGGAAGAAGTTCAGGCCATCCTGCGATGTGGAAACCGGCGTGATCTGCTTGATGGCGAAGTGCAGTTTTTCATAAGGAATTCCCGAGAGAGCCAACTCGCCGGACTGGCCAACTTTGATGCCTGCGATATCGCGCTCGTTTATATTGAGAATGACCCGATATGCGTCCAGCGGCGCCACTTCGAAAAGCACCTTGCCCTGCTCTACCGGCGAGCCCATCAATTGGCTGAGATCGCCGACAACCACGATGCCGTCGAACGGCGCAGCCAGAGTCGCTCGCGACAGTTTTTCTTCCACCAGCGACAGCTGCGCCTGCACTTGCTGGACTTGCGCCGACGTCATCGCCATGCCTGCCCGGTCTTGCGCGGCTGCCGCCTGCCTGAACTTGCGCTGCGATTGTTCTCGCTCAGAAGTCCAGCGAATCTGCTCCAGCTTGAGATCGCGGTCGTCCAGGCGGCAAAGAACCTGTCCTTTCTTTACCGTATCGCCTGCCCTTACCAGGCTCTCGGCCACATAGCCGTCGAACGGTGCCACCGCCGCACGCTGTACCGCACCTTCAATCACGGTTTTCGCTGACACCCGGTAGTCGCCGCTGCCCAAGCTCAAGAAAACGAGCATTGCCAGCAGGACAAGGGCGATCAACTTGGCCCCTGGATGTCCAGGACCGAACAACGTGCGGGCCCCGGCATCGGCAGAAATACGCAGGCGCTGCCATGCGCTGCGCTCATTTTCGCGTTTGATCGCCAGGATCGGACCTAACAGCAGTCCGACGGTTCTGCATAGTTCGATCGTATCGTTATCGAATGACTCGCTACTGGTCCGCTCCAGTGTCAGTACGCCGACGGCGTGACCATCGTCCATCATTGGTACTGAACAGATGCTGAAGTCTTTACATTCACTGGCAAGCTCGCCATGTGCTATTCCACCGATTCTGTCACCAATCGGCGGATACACAATTGCAATACCCAGATCGAGTACTTCGTCCATGGCATCCGTGATCAAACGAATCAGATTAGTGCGGCGATCAAAGGTGGCCGTATGGGAAACCGCCTCGACCTCGATACTGCCGTTTTTTTCGAAACCCATGCTCACCCGGTCGCAGTTCAGCCGGGCAGCGAGTTCATTGACGACGGCTACCGCCGAGGCGCCGAGACGTCTCTCTTGCACCGACGTCGCAACAAGGTCTGCCGCCAATGAGAGACGGGTTACCCGCATTTCCTGTGCAACCAGCATTTGTTGCCTGAATTGATCCACCAACCAGGCACTGGCCCAGTGCATCAGCCGCAATGCCCGCTGCAACTCCGCATCCTGGCGGGGCAGCATGTCCAACACTACGGCGCCGTGCAGCGCCCCTGCCACTTCAATCGGATACCCGATATGTGCGGGTTCATCGTATTTTGCGCTGTCTTTCCCATTCGCCGCGACCACAATGCCGCGACGCTCTTTCAGGGTTCGCTCTGCTGTCGGTCCAAGATACTGCATATCGCGTGCAGCGTCCGGCCATACTGCCGCCGCACTGTAACTTCCGGCCTGGTCCGGCCCCAGCACCAGCAATGCACCGTTTACCTTGTCAATCTGTGCGCAAAGTATGGCGAGCCAGCTCGCGCAGAATTCGGCGCGATCACGCGGCGAGGAAAATTGTGCCCATGCAGCAGACTCCGCGCGGGCACGGGCTTCATTGGCCAGCGAGTAGATCGGGGCAGGACTTAACATCGAAGAATGCAGCATAGCTGCGCTGGAGTTCGCATAGGTAACGTTGTCACGTCAATATCGAGGTCTCACCGAACCGTATACGGCCAAGTGATACCTCATGAAAACGCCCGGCTGCACTATAGCGAACCGGGCGCTATCGCTACTCTATGATGCGCTCAATCGCCTTCAGCCCGGACCCGTTTTGCATTCTTGGCATTGATCGTCTTGGATTTGGTTTCCTCCGCCTCAGGCGCCTGCTCGACGGGTGACGGCTCGACAGCAGGGGCTGCATCGCTCTTGCCGCCAGGGATCAGCACCAAACGATCCTTCACGCTGGTGAAGTTTCGCATCGACTGGATGTGCAGATAAATGAGTTCGAGCTCATCCGTTTTGGCAAGCTCGGCGATTTTTTCCGGGCTCAGGCCTTTTAATTTTGCCCGGTCGACCACCATGAATCCGGTAAGCGACATTTTTTCACCGGTGCCAAGCGTGAATTGCGCCTGCATGGGTGCCAGCAAATCGAGCTCCTTGAGTTTTTTGCAAAATGCCTGGGTGCGCACAAATTGCGTCCGGTACTCCTGCAAGAACTTGAGCACATTGTCCACATAAGGCGTCGGCTTTCCGTCGGCAGTAAAAAGCGCTTGCCCGCGCCCCTGATAATTCAATCCAGGAAACGCTTCATCAACGCATAGCGTAAAGGTCTGACCATCTTCGCTGGTGGAAAATACGAAGGGATAACGCCTGACAAACGCCGGGATGTACTTCGCCTGCCATTTGTCGTCCGCGGTGAGATACAGATTTTCGTTTTTGCGCGCGCCAAGGATAACTACCGGCATCAAATCTTCGGCATTGCCGGCAAACACGATGGCGTACTCTCCCGCTGCCTCTGGAAACTCCACCGCCATCAGTGGTGTCGAGTTGATATTTCGGCTGAAGGCGTAACTGTTACCAACTTCTACCGAGCATTTACCATGGCGCCCGCTGGATACCGGCACTGCTGTTTCGTATATGAGCAACTGGGTAGACATTGTTTATGGCTCCTTTGATTTTCTCGGATTACACACGCGGCGTTAATGCATTCAGGGCCGGCAAGACTTTACTGCTGACCGGCACTTGCAGCTTGAGGCTGGCGTTAGGATTGCGCTGCGCTTCGCTTTGTGTGAGGTGATTAATGAAATCTCCCAGCCAGGTAGGCGTTTTTTCCGCTTTGACCGGTTTGATCCAGTCACCCTTGGCATTAAAGTCTGTTCCCCAGTTAATGACCGGGCTGCCGGACTCACCCATGTTCCAAGCAGGTGCTGTCATTCCATTGTTGAGCAGGGATACATCGCCAGCAAGTACAGAATACGGCGCATCGACCCTGATGTCCAGATTGGAAATCGCACCGATTTTGCGGGTACTGTCGGCAAGATGGTCGGACATCAATCCGCTGTCGGAATGATCCAGCCCAGCCACATGGCCCAGCTCGTGCGCCACCACCGTGAGCAGGTCCATATGTCCCGCGGCAGGACCGGTGCCGGCAACCAGATCGCTTCCAGTCAGCGAAAACTCGCTGTCATCGTTCAGGCTATGGTCAATAAACCAGCCATATCCGGCAGCATCGCGGTCAATAAAGATTGTGTCACCACTGTCTTCGCCAAGCAGCTGTCCGCTCAGATCTGCAAGTTGTATCGAAACCTGATCGAATCGGGCCAAGGTAGCAGCGTCCAGGCCAGACGCCGCCCAGCGCAGCGTGGCCTCGTGCAAGGTCGCGGCAAGATCGCCAGCTGTCGGCGCTGAAGTCGGTACGGCATTTGCAGGCGCCGGAGCTGTTGCAAGCAGTGCCGGCGGTGCATAGGCGGCATCGTCCGTTTTGACTTCAATGATGTCGAACGAAGTCTGGCCGGATGATGCGCCCTTGATACTGATCAGGCCGTATCCGCCGATGGTCACGGTTTCGTTGTAGATGAAGCTTTTCACCACCGCGCCATTCAACGAGACATTGACCAGACCGCCTTTCAGACTCACGCCCAGCTTGTAATCGGTTCCAGAAGAGATTGAGGTGTTGTAAGTCGCATCCGTAACCCATGCGGTCGGCGTCCGATGACCAATGACGATCTGCTTGCCATCTGCTGAAAGGGTCACATATTTGAAGTAAGAAGGACCCTGGTAGTCGAAGACGACGCCTCCCTGCCCCGAGGTTTTCAAGGTTGTCGCGATATTGAGTGTCGATCCCGGGCTGACCGGATAGCCAATCAGGTTGACGGCCGGCGTAGCCAGCACAGTCGACGTAGCTTGGAAATGTCCGTCGCTGGTGGTCACCCAGGTACCTGTTGACGGAGTCACCGTATTGAAAAGCTGGCCTGCCGGGCTGGTCGCACTGAAATCCGCGATCTTGTCCAAAGTGATCATGCCCGGAGGCGCCTGCACCACCACATTGTCGATGGTAGCCGAAGCTGCATTTGCACCGATGCCGACGAGGCCATCGTTGATCAGATGCTTGATGCCGAGTGAATCAATGCGGGCAGCATAGGTGTAGCTCACACTGATCGAGCCGACCGTCAGGGTGGCGGCACTACCATTCACCGTGAGCATAACCACATAGTCGACAGCAGCCTTAAGCTGTGCAGGCGTTGATGAATCGACAATCCAGCCACTGGCGGTGTGATGGCCAATCTCAAGCTTGTTGGTGGAAATATTGACCCCGGCAAACTTGAAGTCGGTCGCATTTTGGAAATCGAAGATCAGGTAGGCATTCGCCTTGGCGCCGCCAACTGGCTTGACCGCATTGATGGTTGCCTGCATTTCAAAATAGCTCGGGATAACGACATCAGACTCGTTGAAGACGCTTAACGCATCGCCGCTCGACTGCCGTTAACGACTGCCGAGTTCCCGGTGACGCCTACAAAGCCCTGCGGGTTACCGCTAGTGAAGTCCGCGGAGCGTAAAACATCTCTCGCGCCATGACTGTTGCCAGGTTGTGGATCCGAGGGACCACCGTGCTGGTCACTCCATGCGGCGTCTTTCTGCAACACAAGTCCGAGTTCGCCCCAAGGTTCACCATTTCGCGCAGGATCCGCACCCGTATCAGCTGCACGAGTCGCGTCTGCACCATCGCTAGCCGACAAGGCATAAAGGAACTCAATGAGGCCGGGTTGCAATGATCTGCTGATCGTCGCCGCACCAAAAGGTGAGAATGGCACCAGATAGCTGTTGAATTCGCCGGTCCAGTCGATCAGACGATCACCGCCGGTATTGGCAATCATCACATCACGCCCGGCACCACCGAACACCCGGTCTTCATAACTGGCACTGGTGTCAGGCTGGTCGTTCAGGGAAAGATGGGTAGTGAGATCATCATCCGCATTGATCAGGTCGTTACCCATGCCGCCATACATATCATCGCGACCTGTGCCGCCCACCAGCCAGTCGTTGCCGAGGTCGCCGAAGATCTTGTCGTCGCCATCGGTTTTCTTGGTCGCATCCAGAGCCGCAGCAGGAGCGCCGGCATCGTTGGCGTCGAAGTTCAGGAAGAACTCAACACCGGTTGGTACGGCACCCGCCGCCCACTTGGATGCCGTGCCGTCGGCGTTCAGCAGAATCTTGCGCAGCGGGTCATATTCGTCATATAGCGCAAATTCGCCGGCCCTGGTCTGATTGCCATGCAAGGCGCCGACATTGGGGTTGAATGCGAGCGAATTGCCGGGATTGAACGGGTGCGCATAGTCGATCTCGACAAGCTGCCCAGTGGGCAGACCGGTAATGGCGTCATAGGCAGGCGCATAAGAGAGTGCAAGTGCCTCGGCGCCCGAGATGGCATCATCTCCCGATCCACCATGCAGGAAGTCGTTGCCCAAACCGCCAAAGATGATGTCGTCGGAATTCTTATGGGTGACGCCACCAAATTCGTCGGTTGCCGGGTTCCAGTTCGGGTCGTTACTGAACGGCGTCAAATCGACCGATTTTTTCAGTTGGCCCGTGACATTGATATCGGCTGTCTGGATATTGCCGCCGGTAGCGATTGAAGATTGCGCCGTGGCTGTGGCAAGGCCAT
>WNFM01347880.1_pt2 | contig 20728 bp, 23 predicted proteins | sample 5400271 | NCBI WGS metagenome assembly WNFM01 (sample SAMN13153352, study PRJNA577476) | soil metagenome | isolation source: 60 cm saprolite on Douglas fir-dominated hillslope | place: USA:California | collected 2013-09-17
CGCGCCGGCCGACGATCGTTTCCACAACTCGCTTTCCGTCGGCCCAATGGAGCTTGCATCCGGGGCCGTCTACGGCGTGACCCACGTCGACGTGATCCCGCCGCAGAAGGACAACGCCATCGGCGCGCTCAAGGCGCTGGGGGAGGCGAGCCGCGCGGCGGCCGGGAATGTCCGTTTCGAAATCGTGCAGCAGACCAACCGCCCGAACCACTTCACCGTGTTCGAGGTCTGGCGCTCACGCGAGGCCTTCGACGCGAACGGCATGTCGGCGCACCAGCGCGAGTTCCGAGACAAGCTCGCGGGGATGGCCGGAGCGCTCTACGACGAGCGTCTTTACGAGATTCTCAACTAGGGGGACAACATGAAACGCACTGCCATCGCGATCGCCCTCCTTGCCGCTCCCGTGCTCGCTCTTGCGCAATGGAACCTGCCCGCCGAAAGCCAGCGCTGCCCCTCGAAATGGGGCGCTGGCGACGAGCGCGGCTCGGGCAACCACATGAAGAACCCCGAGACCGTGCTGCGCGGCGCGCGGCTCATCAAGACCGGCGAGGTGATCGAGCTCGGACACGTTCTCGGGCCCGGCATGCCCTTCTTCGGCACGCGCATCTTCAATATGCACACCAAGCGCACCTTCATGAATCCCGGAAGGAACACGCGCGGCAGCAACGAGGAGGTAGTGACCTCCGAGATCGGTCAGGTCGGCACGCAGTTCGACGGCTTCGCGCACCAGTCCCACGGTGATTCGCACTACAATTGCTTCAAGACAAGCGAGATCGCAACGCGCTCCGGATTCTCCAAGCTCGGGGTGCAGAACGCGCCGACTTTCTTCTCGCGCGGCGTGATGCTCGACATCGCGGCGCTCAAGGGCGTGGAGATGCTCGGCGACACCTACGAGATTACCCCCGCCGACTTGCAGCAGGCGCTCGAGCGGCAGAAGCTTAAGATTCTGCCGGGCGACGCGGTCATCATCCACACCGGCTGGGGCAAGCTCTACGGCAAGGACAACGCGCGCTTCGTGAAAACGACGCCGGGCGTGGGCGTCGCGGCCGCCGAATGGCTCGCGAAGCAGGATCCGCTTCTCGTCGGCTCGGACAACTGGCCGGTCGAAGTGGCGCCGAACCCCGACAAGGACCTGAGCCTGCCGGTGCACCAGATCTTCCTGGTGGTGAACGGCATCCACATCCTGGAGAACCTGAAGCTCGACGAGCTCGTCGCGAAACGCGTCTACGAGTTCGCGTTCACCATGCAGCCGCTCAAGATCCACGGCGCTTCGGGTTCGAGCGTCGCCCCTGCGGCCATACGCTGAAAACGCTGCGCTACGCGAGCTTTTGCGGCCCGCCGATGATGAGTCCCTGCGCGAAATCCACCTCGATCAGGCGCAGCTGATCGAGCACTTCGTGGCTCTCGACGAATTCCGCGATGGTCTTGATCCCCATGGCGTGGCATCTCTGATTGAGGGCTTCGACTTTCTCGGAAGCCGCGAGGCCTCGGCCGAGGTCCTTCACTGTCCCGTAGGTGAGCTTCACGAAATCGGGCTTGAGCACTTTGAGGAAGTTGAAGGAGCCCTCGCTGCCGTCGAAGCCAGCGAAGGTGAAGCGGCAGCCCAGGGGGCCGAGCAGCGCCTGGATATTCTTCACCTGCTCCGCGTGCAGCAGGGCCGTGTCCCAGCCGAGCTCGAAAGTGAAGACCCCTTCGGGCAGCTTGGCGTTCTGGATGTTCTTGGCGACGAAGTCGGCGAATTTGGGCTCGCGCAGCGTGTCCTCCGAAAGGTTGACGCCGTTCGCAGGTACCGGCGAGCCGGGCATCCGGCCGCCGGACTCCTGTATCCAGCTCACAAGCCGGCTCACCACCCAGCGGTCGACGTACGGCAGCAGCCGGTACTCCTGCAGCATGGGAAAGAACGTACCCGGCGGAAGCAGCTTCTCCTCCTCCTCGCGAAAGCGCACCAGGATCTCCTGGAACGGCCGCTCGCTTCCGCCGGAGGCCGCGAGCCGTAGGATTTTCTGGGCGTAGAGCACGAAGCCGCCCGTCTTCAGCGCCGAAATCAGCTTGTCGGCGATGTTCTTCTGTATCGTGCTTTCGTCTTCCATCTGCAGTGTCATGGTGCGCCGTCGGGTCCCGGTTCGGGGGTTCCCAGGGGACGGGAAGACGCAAGAATTGTTCCTGAACCGGATCGTTCAGATGCGCGCCGCCTCGCGCGGCAGCTCCTTCGCCGGGGCGCCGATCGCCTTGTTGATCCGCGGCATCACTTCGTTCGCCATTAGCTCCATCGAGCGGCGCGCGAGCGCCGGGTCCACCCAATCCATCCCGGCGTAGACGATCTCGCCGAAGTCGCCCGAGCGCTCGCGCAGCGCGAGCAGCTCATCGACGACCTTGTTGACCGTTCCGCAGAGAACCAGCTCGCCGAGCAGGCGCTCGAGGGTCACCGCGCCGTCGTCTTCGTCCTCGCGCAGCTTGAAGATGACGTGACGCTTGGCGCGCATCATCTTTTCGCGCAGCTGCTTCCAGTAGAAGCGGTAGGGGCTGGCGGGATCCTCGCGCGCGTAGCGCTCGGCGACCCGGTCGTCGTCGGAGACGAAGATCGTGCGCGCAATACGCCACTCCGCGGGATCGGGAACCTTCCCTGCGCGGCGCCTGCCTTCGGCGTAGTTCTCCCAGTGGCTCGGCAGCCAGTGCGGGAGCAGAAAGTTCGCCGACAGCGGATGGAAGTCGCGCTCGCCCATGGCGATAACGCCCCTCGAATGCGGTGCCACCACTGTGCCGACGATCTCGGGACGCGGCCTCTGGTAGGGCTTGTACATCACGCCGCGGCCGATGTCCGGGACGTAGCTCTTGGCCGTCGTGACCTTGTAGCGGTTTCCCGGCAGATCGATCTCATAGGGCGGATCGCGCTCCCAGATCGCGAGAATCACGTCGATCGCCTCGGCGAACATCCGGTTGCGGTCTTCGGCGAGGATGCCGAGCGCCTCCGCGTCCGAGGAAAGCGCCCCCGGGCTGATTCCGAATATGAAGCGTCCCTTCGCGAGGTGATCGAACATCGCCGCTTGGGCCGCGATCACGACCGGGTGCGATTGCGAGAGGTTGGAGGTGCCGGTGGCGAGCTTGATCCTTTTCGTCTCGCCTATGAGCGTGGCGAGGAAGATCAGGCCGTTGGTGACGTTCTCGCAGCGGTCGGTGAGATGCTCGCCGACGAAGGCGTCGTGGAATCCGAGCCTGTCCGCAAGGACGATCGCCTCGCGGTCCTCCTGCAGCGTTTGCGCCGGATCGCGGCGCGGCGGATGCAACGGCATGGTGAAGTAGCCCAGACGCATGGGCGGAATGTGCCGCATCGGGGCGCGGCAGTCAAACGCGATCGCCTCGCCGGCCGCACGGTACGTTAGAATCGCGCCAGCCCTTCAACATGAGAGCTGCGGGCGATCGGGGAAGCCAACGCCGGTGTTCCTGATTGGAACAGGCCTTGCTTCCCTCGATTCAGGCCAGCGACACGACTCGATGAATCAACCGTGATCAATTACCTGTCCATGTCGGGAGGGGACCCCGAGCAGGCGGCGCGGCTGCGCCGCCTCATGCTCGCGTCGGCCGCCTACGCGATCTGCATTCCCCTGGTCTGGCTTGCTTGCGAATTCAACCTGATCGAGCGCGGGCCCGCGTGGATCCTCGTCGCGATGATGGTCGTGGTGAACGTCGGGCTCTACGCGGTGTTTCGTGCGGGCTTGAATCGGAAATTCAGCGACCCCAGCCTGACCTGGCTGCAAGTCTTCGTCGGCAACGTCGTGGTGATGGTCGCCGTCTACAGCTTCGACCAGGGGCGCGCCGTCGTGCTAAACCTGAGCTTGGTCGTGCTGACCTTCGGCGTGTTTCGCTTCACCACCCGCGAGTTCGTCAAGACCGCGCTGCAGATTCTCGCCGGCTATGCGGCGGTGATCAATCTGCTCATGCATTTCAAGCCGGAGACGGTGAACGTCTATCACGAATGGTTCCAGTGGGCGGGGCTCGCCGCCGTGCTGCCACTGTTCGCGGTCATCGGCGGCAGAATCAGCGGTCTGAGCGAGCGCCTGCGCACGAGCAACGAGGAGCTCCGCTCGGCGCTGGGCAACGTGCGCCAGATCGCCACGCACGACCATCTCACGGGCCTGCCCAACCGGGTATTGTTCAACGAGGAGCTCCAGCGCGCGCTCGCCAGGGCGGAACGTCACGCGAGGCCCGTCGCGCTCTTCTTCATGGACCTCGACCGTTTCAAGAACATCAACGACACGCTCGGCCACCAGTTCGGCGACCGGGTGCTGCAGGAAGCCGCCAAGCGCCTGGCAAGCTGCGTGCGCGAGGGCGACATCATCGCGCGCCTCGGCGGGGACGAGTTCGTGCTGCTGGTCGAAGAGCTGGGCGACCCGGCCACGCTGACCGAGATCGCCCGGAAGCTGCTCGCGGCCGTGTCCGAGCTCCGCAAGATCGACGGGCAGGAGCTCAACGTCACGCTGAGCATCGGGATCTGCGCCTATCCGGCCGACGGCCGCGACTCGAAGGCGCTGCTCGCGGGAGCGGACATCGCCATGTACCGCGCCAAGGAACGGGGCCGCAACGGATTCTGCTTCTTTTCCGCCGAGCTGCAATCGCATACGCCGGAGAAGCTCGCGCTGGAGGCCGGCTTGCGGCACGGCCTGGAGAGGGGCGAGTTCCGCGTGTACTACCAGCCCAAGATCGACATGAGGACCGGCGCGATCACCGGGGTCGAGGCGCTGCTGCGCTGGCAGCACCCCGAGCGGGGCCTGCTGCTTCCGGAGAAATTCATCCACCTCGCCGAGGAAACGGGAATGATCATTCCGATCGGCCTGTGGACGCTGCGCGAGGTATGCATGCGCGCTAAAGCCTGGAAGGACGCCGGCCTGCCGCGGATGCCGATCGCGGTCAACCTTTCGGCAAGCCAGTTCCGCGAGGAGCAGCTCGTACCCCAGCTCGCGGAAATCCTCGAGTCCACCGGGACGGACGCCGACATCCTCGAGCTCGAGATCACCGAAAGCATGGTGATGCGGGACCCGGATCAGGCGGTGAAGCTCATGCACCATCTGCGCGCGATGGGCGTGAGCCTCACCATCGATGACTTCGGCACCGGCTATTCGTCGCTCGGCTACCTCAAGCTCTTTCCGATCAACAACCTGAAGGTGGACAGGAGCTTCGTGCGCGATCTGCCGCACTCAAGCGACGACGTCGCCATCACGCGCGCGGTCATCGCGATGGCCCACAGCCTGCAGATGAACGTGATCGCCGAGGGGGTCGAGCTGCGCGAGCAACTCGACGTGCTGCGCAAAGAGGGCTGCGACGAATTCCAGGGCTATCTGTGCCGGCCGCCGCTCGTGGAAGAAGACCTCATCCGTTTCATCAGGGACGGCGGCACGCGCGGCACGCTCAACTTCCGTGCAGAGAAACACCCCGCCGTCCTTCCGTAGGCCGGCGGGGCTGCGTGCGATCAGGCCGGAACGGGTTCCCTAGGCTTCGCTTCGGGGGCGGCCGGCTTCGCCGGCACGGAGGGTTTGTTCTTGCTCTCGTCGGCCGTCTTTTTCCTGCGCGCTTGCTCGGCCTCGCGCGCCTTCCGGTACATCTCGTCGAACTCGTAGCACATAAGGACTCCTTTCGCATCAAGTGAAGGCAGGTCTCCCTTGTCACGCTTGGAGTTGTTCGATCCATGCTACTCCCGGCGCGCGGGAAGTTCAACGGGAGCGACCATCAAGCGTTCGTGATATGAAAACCTGTGCTACCGTTGCCGGAAGAATCGATCCCCTGCGCCGCTCCATGAAAGAGAATCCGATCGGCTCCGTCCGGCTCGCGGCGCTCCTTGCCGGCGCGCTCTTTCTCGGCGCCGCCCTCGCGCAGTCCTCGGGGTATCCTGCGAGGACGATTCGCCTGGTGGCGGGCACCGCCCCCGGCGGCATCACCGACTACCTCGCGCGCGTGTCCGCCGAAGGCTTGGCGGCTCTGCTCGGAACGCAGGTCGTGGTCGAGAACAAGGCGGGCGCGACCGGCAATCTCGCGATCGAGCACGTGGCGAGATCGGCACCCGACGGCTACACGCTGCTGATCGTGGCGGGAGGAAACGTCGTCATCACGCCTTTTTTGTACGGTTCCCTGCCGTTCGATCCTCTCCACGACATCGTGCCGGTTTTCAACGTCGCGGGCGCGCCGCAGCTGCTGATCGTGCCGGGTCCGCTCCCGGTGAAGGATCTGCGCGATTTCATCGCGCTCGCCAAGGCGAATCCGGGAAAGATGAACTACGCGTCGGCGGGCCCCGGAAGCACGACGCATCTCGCCGCCGATCACTTCGCGAGGCTCGCGGGCGTGCAGATGGTGCATGTTCCCTATAAAGGCACGGGGCCTGCTCTCACCGATCTCGTCGCGGGCCGAGTGCAGATGCTCTCGGTGGGCCTCTCGCCCGTGCAGGCGCATTTGAAAAGCGGCGCGCTCAAGGCGCTCGCGGCGGCTTCCAAGACGCGTCTCGCCGCTTTGCCCGACGTGCCGACCTCGGCCGAAGCGGGGCTCCCGGGCTACGAGATGACCACCTGGTTCGGCATCTTCGCGCCAAAAGGTACGGGCCCCGAGACCGTGCGCCTGCTCAATGCAAGAATGCAGGCGGTGATCGACGATCCGAAGACGAGGCAGCGTCTGTTCGAATCCGGTATCGAGCCCATCGGCGGCTCCGTGGAGGCGTTTGCCGAGCTCGTGCGCTCGGACTATCGCGCCTGGGAGCGGGTCGTCAGGGCCTCGGGCGTGAAACTCGACTGAGGTCGTTCGGAATCGAGAGGAGAAGCGATGAAGATCTGCCATTACAACGAGGGCCTCGCGGGGGCCGTGGTCGGGGAAAAGCTGTATCCGATCGGTGATGTGCTGATGAAAGCGGGCCATCTGAAGCCGGGCCACACCATGCTCGAGGCGATCGGGATACTGGCGAACGAACCGGCCGCAATGAAATTGGCGCGATTCGCCGTGCAGACCGGGTCGTCGGTGTCGCTCGCGTCGGTGAAGCTGCTTGCGCCGATCCTAAATCCGCCGGCGATCTGGGCCGCCGCGGCCAACTACAAGGCGCACCAGGCGGAGATGCGGGAAAAAATGGGTTCCTCCGACCGCGCTAGCCTCTCCAAGGACGAGCTGATGGCGGAATTCTTCTTGAAACCTGCGTCCTCGATCATCGGCCCGGGCGACACCGTGGTCCTTCCGAGAATATCCAAAGACGTGGATTTCGAATGCGAGCTCTGCGCGGTGATCGGAAAGACGGCACGCCACGTCGGCGAAGACCGGGCGCTCGACCACGTATTCGGCTACACGATTTGCTGGGACTTCAGCCAGCGCGATCCCTGGGGGCGGGGCAGGCAGAACACGCGCAACATCCGCAAAGGCTTCGACACCTTCACGGGCCTCGGGCCGTGGATCGTGACGCGCGACGAGATCGACGATCCGCAAAACCTCGCGATCCGCGTCGAGCAAAACGGCAAGCTCGCGATGAGCGCGCATACCGGCGATATGATCTGCGGGCTGCGCGAGCACATCCGCTTTCTGTCGGATGTGATGACGCTGAAGCCCGGCGTCCTCATCACGACGGGCACGCCGGCGGGCGTCTCGAAGCTCGCCGACGGCGACCACCTGATAGGGAGCATCGAGCGGATCGGCGAAATGGAAGTGGCGGTGCGGGCCGAACGCTAGCGGGGCGCGGTGACCGGCGACGCGGCAATGGCGTAGACTGGCAATCGGCATCCGAACAAGAAAAGAATGAGGGACATGCGTACGCTCAGGATCGCGGCCGGGGGCCTTCTCGGCCTCGCTCTTGGCGCGGGGGCGACGCCCGTCGCCGCGCAGAGCGCGTATCCGAGCCGCGCGATCCGGATGGTCGTGGACACTTCCCCGGGTGGCCTCACCGATATCCTCGGGCGCCTCGCCGCCGAGGGTCTCGCGCAGCAGCTCGGCCGGCAGGTCGTGGTCGAGAACAAGGCGGGCGCCTCGGGCAACGTCGCCATCGAATACGTGGTGAAATCCCCCGCAGACGGCTACACGCTGATGATCTGCGCGGGGGGAAATCTCGTCATCAAGCCTTTCCTCGAGCACTCGCTCGTTTTCGATCCGCTGGTCGATCTCGTTCCGGTGTTCAACCTCGCCGAGGCGCCGCACATTCTGGTCGTGCCGGATTCGCTTCCGGTGAAGGATCTCGCGGGGCTCATCGCTTACGCCAGAGCGAACCCGGGCAAGGTCTACTACGGCTCGGCGGGAACCGGGAGCCCGCCGCACCTCGCCGCCGATCAGTTCGCGCGCCTCGCGGGCCTGCACCTCGTGCACGTGCCGTACAAGGGCGTGGGGCCCGCGTTCCCGGATCTGATCGCGGGCCGCCTGCAGATCATGTCGATGAGCTACGGCTCGGCGCGGCCCTATCTCAAGAGCGGTGCCCTGCGCGCCCTCGCTGCCGGATCGAAGCGGCGCCTCGCCGGACTGCCCGAGGTGCCGACCTCCGCGGAGGCGGGGCTGCCGGGCTGGGAAATGAGCGCCTGGTTCGGGATCTTCGCGCCGAAAAACACGAGTCCCGAGATCGTGCGCCTGCTGAACGAGAAGTTCCAGGCGGCGATCGAGGAGCCCAAGGCGAGAGAGCGGCTGCTCGAGGTCGGCGCCGAGCCGCTCGGCGGCCCGCAGCCGGCGTTCGCCGAGCGCGTGCGCGCCGACTATAGGATGTGGGGGCAGGTCATCCGCGAATCGGGAATCAAGCTGGAGTAGCGCTATGACTCGGTCGGTGCTCAAGACGAAGTTCATTTCGCACGGCACGCTCGGCTCGAAGGATCTCGAGGCGACGCGCCGCTTCTACGAGGAGTTCCTCGGTCTGGAGGTGGTGCGCACCAGCCCCGTGTCCCTGATGATCCGCCTCGGCGGCGACCACGTGTACGCGGTGGTGTATACCAAGAAGAAGGAGCGCATGCCGCGCATCTACCACAACGGATTGGACGTAGCCACCGACGCCGAAGTCGACGAAGCCTGGCGGGCGTGCCAGTCGCAGGCGGACAAATGGGGATTGCACGACATCGACAAGCCTTCGGCGCGCCACGGCACCTACAGCTTCCTTTTCTGGGACGCCGACGACAACGCCTGGGAAATTCTTTCCAACCCCAAAGGCGGCTACACCTGGATCTTCGAGCAGGGCGATCTCGAAGGCCGCGGGCATTTCGAGCGCGGCTTCCGTCACAAGCGTCCCGACGCGAAGAAGGAAACTGCGTGAGGGCGGTGTACTACGATCGCAAGGGGCCCGCGCCGAAAGTCCTCGTGCTGGGCGAGCTGCCCGACCCGCAGCCGGAACCGGGCGAAGTGCGCGTGAAGGTCCATGTCTCCGGGATCAATCCCACCGATACGAAATTGCGCGGAGGCTGGGACGGCAACCTGGAGATGCCGTTTCCGCGCGTGATCCCGCATCAGGACGGCGCGGGCGTCATCGACAGGGTCGGCGCGGGCGTGCCCCGGTCGAGGCTGGGCGAACGCGTGTGGATTTATGAAGCGCAGCGCGGCCGCGCTTCCGGAACCGCGGCCGAGTACGTCACCCTCCTCGCGGAAAACGCCGTCACCCTGCCCGAAGGTGCGAGCTTCGAGACCGGAGCCTGCCTGGGAATCGCGGGGATGACGGCGCACCGCTGCCTCTTCCAGGACGGAGGCATTCAGGGACAGACCGTGCTCGTTGCGGGCGGCGCGGGCGCGGTGGGCCACGCGGCGATCCAGCTTGCGAAATGGGGCGGAGCGCGGGTCGTCACCACCGTGAGCCGGCCCGAGCAGGAGAAAATCGCGCTCGAGGGGGGCGCCGATCTCGCCGTCAACCGAAAAACGGAGGACCCCGTGGCGAGGATCAAGGCGTTCACGCGGGGGCAAGGCCTCGACCGCGTGGTGGAAGTCGCCTTCGAGGCGAACCTCGAGCTCAACCGCGCGGTGCTCAGAGCCAACGGGGTGATCTCCACCTACTCCTCCGGTCCGCCCGACAGCGCGCCGCGGATCCCGTTCACGTCTATCATGCGGCAGGGAATAAGCGTGCACTTCATCCTCGTATACGTGATGCCCGCAGAAGCGCACCGGGCGGCCGCGCGCGACCTGAACGCGGCGATCGAGGCGGCGCGCTACCGTCCCCATGTCGCAGGACTCTTCGAGCTCGATGAAACGGCCAGGGCGCACGAAGCGCAGGAAAGCGGCGGCACCGTCGGCAAGCTCCTCATCAGTGTCTGAGGCCACGCGGACCGACTTCATGAACAAGCTGCGCGCAGGCGCGAAAAAAGCGGATGGAGCCGTCAGGGCGTGGCTTAGTCGCGCGGTCGCTCAAGCGGACAAGCTGCGCCCGCACACCGCAAAGATGCTCGAAACCGTCAAAACCTGGTGGATCGCCTGCGCGAACAAGCTGCGCGCATACGCGGGAAAGGCGCTCGAAAAACTCAGGACCCGGTTTCCGATTCTGGACGTTTATGCGCGCACGCTGCGACTGCACGCCGCCCGGTTGCTCGAAGCCGTCAACAGCGGATACCGCGCAGGGGTCGCCGCCATCGCCAGGTACAGCCCGCGTACCGCCAGAGCAATCGTGGCCTGCGAGACCTGGCTCCGGCAAAGCGACTGGCGCAGGCTCGGCCTCGCGGCGCTCGCCGTCGTCCTCGTGCTCGGGATCGGTTTCGCGGCGATTTTTCCCGAAGCAGCCGGGCGCTACGGCCGCGTGATATTCACTTCGAACCGGATCGTGCCGCTCCCGGATGAAACGCGCCGCGCCGTCCGCGAAAAGGCGAAACAGCTCGCCGCGGCGCTCGACAAGCGCCTGGACAGGAAAAGAAAGCTCGCCGGCGAGACCTGGACCTCCGCGCAAATCCTCGTCGCGCTGAGGGCAAGCGATCCGGACTACGCGAGCCGGATCGACGTCAAGCTGATAGAGCGGTATTTCCGCTCCGTGGCCGGACCCGAGTGCGCCTGCTGGCGCCGGTTTCCCCAGGGGAAGCATCCGAATCACCTCGGCGTCACATCGTGGGTGCTGTGGACCTTCGCGCAGTACGGGATCCCGGCCCACAAGAACGAGCTCGAGTTTCTGCTCTCGGCCCAGGGCGCGGACGGAGGCTGGCCCCTGTTCGCGGGCGCGCAGCAGGAAAAGTTCGCCTCGAGCTACGGGACGGCCGCCGCCATACTCGCGCTGCACGAGCAAGCGGCCCTCCAACCCGACCGTGAGCAGAAGAAACGGCTCGCCGCCGCCGTGGACCGCGGAGCCGACTGGCTGAAGAGCCGCGTCGTCGCCGGCCGGGCGCGCTGGGTGGACTATCCGGCGCGGCCGGAGGCCCAGGAAGACTTCCTGGGGGTCTCGGGTTTCGCGCTTTTCGCGCTGCATCGCGTGGGCGCCTGGTGGCTCGGTTCGCTCGACCGCGACTGGCTGCGCGGGCTTCCGGCGCAAGCGCCCGGCGCACTGAGCGGCGAAGCCTCGGCGAAAGCGGTGCAGGTCGGCAACCGGTCCTTCCCGGACCAGACGCGCTACTACGAGCTCCCTTGGATGATTCTCGCGACTGAGGAGGTCTACCGGAGCGCCTGGATTTTCCGAAAAGTCCGCGCGGTGCAGTGGCTCGAGCGCGCCCTTGCGCCCGGGGCTTCGATCTACGGGCTCACCGGACGCGAAAAGAGCGCGACGATCGCCGCCGAAGCGCTGCTCGCCTTGCGGAACGAAGTGAAGCATGAGTAGCGCGAAGGGGCGTCGCGGCGCCGAACCCACGCTCAAGCGCGACGTGGCGCTCGCCAACCTCATCATCGAGCGTTTCGGTCTCTCCAACGCCTTCGGGCACGCGAGCGCCCGCATCCCGGGCACAAACACGTTCTTCATGCCCACGCGGCGCAGCCCCGGCCTCGCCAGCGCGAGCACGCTGCTGGTTCTGGACTCCGAAGGCAAGATCCTCTCGGGCAGGGGGACGCCGAACAGCGAGCTCTGGATCCACGCACGAATCTACGCGGCGCGCCCTGACGTGGGCGCAGTGGTGCACGCGCATCCGCCGGCCTGCGTGTGTCTCACGCAGATCGGGCAGCCGCATCGCGTCGTGCACAACCAGGGCGGGGCGTTTTACGCCGGCGTGCCCGAATTCGAGCGCATCGGCCTCATCCGCACCCGCGAATTGGGCGACCTGCTCGCCCGCAAGCTGGGCGCCGGCCTCGCCGTCATGATGCGCGGTCATGGCATCACCACCGCGCTCCCCGACGTGCGCGCGGCCACCGTCGCCGCATGCATGCTGGAGGAGAGCGCCCGCATGCAGCTGCGCATGCTCGCCTCCTCGGGCGGGGACGCCGCGCGCATCCGCGTCTTCAGCCGCGAGGAGGCCGAGAGCGTGAGCGACCAGATCAGCCCCAGAGTGGTGGAGCGGGCGTGGGAGTATTACGCGCTCGCAGCGGGACAGAAACCGCTGGGCGGCTAGAGAACTCCAGATCGTCCTCGACCGGCCGTCTCACTTCCTCCCCGGGCCGGCCTCCTGCACGAGGTTCTTGTCGATCAGCGTGATCTCGATGCGGCGGTTCTTCTTCCGCCCTTCGGGGGTGTCGTTCTCGGCGACGGGCTGATATTCGGCGCGGCCCGAGGCGATCATGCGCTCGGGCGGGATGCCCACTTCCTGGAGATAGTGCACGACGTTGGTCGCGCGCGCGACCGACAGCTCCCAGTTGGAGGGAAAGACCTTCTGCGCCGACTTGCTGATCGGCACGTTGTCGGTGTGGCCGACGATGCGGATGACCTTGTCCTCGTAGCCTTTCAGCGCCTCGCCGACTTTCTTCAGTACCGCCTTGCCGGTCTCCTTGAGGTTCGCCCGGCCGGAATCGAAGAACAGCTGCTCGGCGACGTCGACCGTCAGCATGTCCTTGTACTGCCGCACCTGCAGCTCGCCCTTCTTGACCTCCTCGGTGAGGTTGCGCACCAGCGCGTCGTATTGCGATTTGTTCTGCTGGCTGGCGGTCAGCAGTTGCGTCTTCTGCTGCTCCAGCGCGTCGATCTGCCTGCGCAGCTCCGCCTGCTGCTGCTCGAGCGACGTCTTCTGCGACTGCAGGCCCTGCACCTGCTCCTGGAGCCCGCCGCGCTGCTTCTGCAGCGCTGTGATCTCCTGGTTCTTGTCCGCCTCGAGCTTGTCGTAGGTGCCCTGGCTGACGCAGCCGCACAGCGTGAACACCCCGGCGAGCGCGGCGCCCGCAGCGTGCAATCTCCTTCCGTTCATTTCCATCTCCTTGTTCAAAGCGATGACTCCCCTGGGTCGATACAATATAACACCGCGATAGAAAAGACGGAGGAGGCTCGCATGAAAGGGATCGAATCGCTGCTCGCCATGCCCGCCGCGGCGCTGGCGGTATTCCTCGCGGCCTGCGCTGCCACGCCTCCGGGGCCGACCGCCTCGGTGAAAGCCGAGCTCGCCCCCACGGGAACGCTGCGCGTGGCGGTCTTCACCGGCAACCCGGTGCTCGGCACGCGCGACAAGGCGACGGGAGAGGTGGGCGGCACGACCGCGACGATGGGACGCGCGCTCGCGGAAAGCGCGGGCGTTCCCGCGAAGATCATCGAGTACACCGCGATCGCGAAGCTCGTCGAGGACGCGAAGACGGGCGAGTGGGACATCGCGGCCGTCGCCTTCGATCCGGCGCGGCGCAGCGTCGTGGATTTCGCGCCGCCGCACATCGTCGTCGATCTGACTTTCCTCGTCGCACCGGGCTCGACGATCGGGAGCGTGGCCGAGGCCGACCGTGCCGGGGTGGCGATCGCCGCGGCGCGCGGCGCGGCGACCACGCTCTACCTGCAGCGCGAGTTCAAGCAGGCCCAGATCGTGCAGGCCGAGAACGAGCCGGCCGCGTTCAACCTGCTCAAGGAAGGCGAGGCGCAGGTCTACGCGCAGAACCGCACCATGCTTCTGGGTCTCGCGGACAGTCTTCCCGGGGCGCGCGTGCTCGAAGACCGTTTTTCCGCTGCCGAGATGTCCATCGCGCTGCCGAAGGGGCGCCCCGCTGCGCTCGCTTACGTGAGCGCGTTCGTCGGACAGTCGAAAAAGTCCGGGACCGTGCAGCGGGCGATCGAAACGGCGAAGCTGCGCGGCGTGCGCGTCGCGCCCTAGCCTCTACCAGCTCGCTGCGCCGCGGCTCCGGGCGACGGGGACGGCCGTGCGGAAAGTGAAGTTTCCGGCGGTGATCGCGTTCGGGCCGTTGAAAGTTCCGGGCATGATTCCGGGTCCGACGACGTTTCCGGCGGTCAGTCCCGTGAACGAGGTGCGCACGGGCATGGGGCGGCGGTGCCGGACAGGGACCACCGCGATGGGCCCGGCATACGGCATGGTTCCGCCGTAAGCGTCGCAATCCACGCGCCGGTCCGCAAGGCAACGCTCATACGCCGCCTGTGTGAACGAGGCGAGCTCATATTGTTGCCGGGCCAGCCGCTCCGCCTGCAGCTGCCGCTCCAGCCTGTCCACGCGGTCCGAAAGGGCCGGGTCCGGTGCGGCAGTCGCCGCGGCGCGCGCTAGGAGAGAAGGGTCGGGGGCGTAGACGGAGATCCTGTCCGCGACCGTGTCGATTTTCTTGCGGCCTGCGGGCGCCGTATCGGAGTAGTGCGTCTTGCCCGCCTCGTCCACCCACTTGTAGATCTGGGCGTGGGCCGGTCCGCTGCCGGCTCCCAGCAGAATCACGACCAAGGATGAGCCAAGAGCTCTCATGATTCAAATGCTAGCAAAGTCCCGGACCGCGCGGGGTGACTATATTGTTTCAAATTGTGTGGCCGTAGCACTTCGGCCACATCCGGCTAAGCCTGTATTCGGATGGGCAGCGAGCGAATCGGCTTGCCTGTCGCCGCGAACAATGCATTGGCGACTGCCGGCGCGATGACCGGCGTGGCGGGCTCGCCGACTCCGGTGGGCTTCTCGTTCGAGCGCGCGATGTACACGCCGATCCGCGGCATCTCGTTCATGCGCAGCGGCATGTAGTCGTGGAAGTTCGACTGCTCGACCACGCCGTCCTTCAGCGTGATCGCGCCGTGCATCGCCGCAGTGAGGCCGTACGCGATGCCGCTTTCCATCTGAGCGCGGATCACGTCCGGGTTCACCGCCAGGCCGCAGTCCACGGCGCACATGACGCGGTCCACGCGCCAGGAGCCGTCGCGCCTGATGGTGACTTCCGCCACCTGCGCGACCACCGTGTTGAACGACTCGTGCACGGCGATGCCGCGCCCGCGCCGCTCGCCGACCCGGGCCGACACGAGCGGGGTGCTCCAATCGGCCTCGGTCGCCGCCATTTCCAGGACCGCCTTGTGCCGCGGGGATTTCGCGAGCAGCGCGCGGCGAAGCTGGTAGGGATCCTTTCCGGCCGCCAGAGCGAGCTCGTCCAGGAAGGTCTCGGTCGAGAACGCGGTATGGGTGGAGCCGACCGAGCGCCACCACTGCACCGGCACGCCCATCTTCGGTGAGTGCAGCTCCACGCCCAGATTGGGAACGGCGTACGGGAGGTTCGCCGCGCCCTCCACCGAGGTTGCGTCGATCCCGTCCTTCACCATCATGCCCTCGAAGGCGGTGCCGGCGAGGATCGACTGCCCGACGATGCGGTGCTGCCAGGCGATGAGGTTCCCTTGCGCGTCGAGGCCGGCTTTCAGCGCGTGGTAATACATCGGACGGTAGTGGCCCGCGCGCATGTCGTCCTCCCGCGTCCACACGAGCTTCACCGGAGCGCGCCCATCGATGGCTTTAGCGATCTGCGTCGCCTCGACGAGGTAGTCCGCGTGCGGATTGGCGCGGCGCCCGAAGCTGCCGCCGGCGAAGAGCATGTTGAGCTTGACCTGCTCGGGCTTCATCCCCAGGACCGCCGCGACCTCCGGCTGGTCGATCGACTGGAACTGCTCGCCGTTCCAGATCTCGCAGGCGTCCGGCGAGAGCTTCACGACGCAGTTCATCGGCTCCATGCAGGCGTGCGCGAGATACGGGAACTCGTAAGCCGCCTCCAGCGTCTTCGCCGCGCGGGCGAACGCTCCGGGGAGATCGCCTTCCTTCCTCGCGGGCAGGCCCGGCGTCGCGGCGAGGTTCCTGTACTCGGCCATGATCTCGGCCGAACCCAGCTTGAACGCGCCGGACTCCTCCCAATCGACAGTCAGCGCGTCGCGGCCTTTCTTAGCCGACCAGAAATCGTTCGCGAGCACCGCCACGCCCTGCGGGATCGCCACCACGTCGGCCACGCCCTTCACCGCCTTCGCCCTCGCCGCGTCGAAGGACTTCGGTTTTCCGCCGAAGCGCGGCGGATGCGCGACGAGCGCCGTGAGCATCCCGGGGAGCTTCACGTCCTGCGTGTAGATCGCCGTGCCGTTCGACTTGGCGCGGCTGTCGGTGCGCGTCACGCGCCGGCCGATCAGGGCGAAATCCTTCGGATCCTTGAGCTTCACTTCCTGCGGGACCGGCAGCTTGGCCGCGCTCGCCGCGAGCTGGCCGAAGGTCGTCCTGCGGTTCGAAGGCGTGTGCACCACCGCGCCGCGCGCGATCGTGATCGAATCCGGCGCGACTTTCCAGCGCTCGGCCGCCGCGGCGAGCAGCATCGCTCGCGCCGCGGCGCCTGCCTTGCGCATCTGCTCGAACGAATTCGCCAAGGCAGTGCTGCCGCCCGTGCCCTGCATCGTGCCGAGGAAAAGATTGTTGTAGCGGCTTGCGTCCGCGGGCGCGCCCTCGACCCGGATCTGGCTCCAGTCGGCGTCCAGCTCCTCTGCGACGAGCGTGGGCAGGCCCGTGTACGTGCCCTGGCCCATCTCGAGGTGCTTCACGATCACCGTGACCGTGTTGTCCGTGCCGATGCGAACGAAGGCGTGCCGCCGCCTTGGCCGGGGCCGGCCATTTGCGCGAGCGACGGCACGGCGACCCCGAGGGTCAGCCCCGCGCCCGCCTTGAGGAAGTCGCGCCGGCTGAGATTGATGATTTCAAATGCGTTCATGTCTTTCTCCGACGCGTCATTTCAGATTCCGCGACGCCTGCCTGACCGCGAGGCTGATGCGATTGTAGGTTCCGCAACGGCATACGTTGCCGCTCATGGCGCTTTCGATTTCGGCGTCGGTGGGGCGCTTCACCTTGGCGAGCAGCGCTGCGGCGCTCATGATCTGGCCCGACTGGCAGTAGCCGCACTGCGGCACGTCGTTCGCGACCCAGGCCTCCTGCAGCACTCTCCCTTCCTTGGTCTGGCCGATACCCTCGATCGTCGTGATTCTCTTGCCGGCCGCCGCGCTCAGGGGCGTCGAGCAGGATCGCGCGGGCTGGCCGTTCAGGTGCACCGTGCAGGCGCCGCACAGCGCCATGCCGCAGCCGTACTTGGTGCCGGTCATGCCGAGGTGGTCGCGCAGGACCCACAGGAGAGGCGTGTCCGGATCGGCGTCCACAGACATGGGTTTGCCGTTGACGTTCAGGGTGATCATCGAAGAGCTCCTAGGGAAAAAACCGCGAGCGCGTCCGGACCGCGAGCGCGGCGACGCCGCCTGACCTCAGTGGTGGTTCGCGGACATCGTCGTGTTGGAAGTGGCCACTGCCGCCGCCGCGGCAACTGCCGTCCCGACCACGGCCGCCAGGGTCGACATGACGCCTGGTTTCCCTGGCGAAGCGCCGACGCCCGGCGACGCGCCGCCGGACATCTGGGCGACCTGGACCGGGCCCTGGGCGGGCCCCGGGGTCTGCGCAAAGCCATTCGCTGCAAATACGAGCAAGACGAACGAGACTGGCAAGGTTTTCACCTGTCCTCCTGATTCCAAGCATTCGAAGACCCGACCTCCGGATTATAAGCTTGGTTTTGGGCCTTGAGACAGGTCTGCCGTGACTTTTTCCGTCATGGGCCCGCGAGGGCCGGATAAAGCGACTGCGCAGTGCGGGAAAAAATCCAGTCGCGATCCGGGCTCGGAAGCGCCGCGAGCGCCGAGCGCGCCTCCCCGAGAATGCCCGCGAGCGTCCCCTCGGAGGCCGGATAATTCGAGCCCCAGGCGATGCGCGGGGCGCCGAATTCTGCCACGACGCGCCCAAAGAAGCTCTCCGGGGTGGCCTTGCCGCTGCGCGACTCACGCACGTTGTGCGTGGTCAGCTTGAGATAGAGATTCTCGTGGCGCGCGAGCGAAAACAAGCTCGAGGCCGCGCTGTACGGCGGCCCGGCGTCGAGGACGGGCCGCGCCATGTGGTCGAGAAGGACGCGCACACTCGGAAACCGCTCGAGCATGGTCCTCAGCTGCGGCAGGCCCGCCGCGCGCAGCTGCACGCACACCGGGATGCCCGCTTTTCCGGCGGTTTCCCAGGCGGGAAGGGAGCGCGGGTCGTCGAGCCGCGCGTCCTTCGCCGCCGCGGTGTGCCCGGCGATGAACACGCGCAGGCCCGTCAATCCCCGGCTCATCCAGTAGCCGATGCGCTCGGATGCGTCGGCGGCGCAAACGTCCACCGAGAACACCCCGGTGAAACGCTCCGGGTGCGCCGCGACGGCGTCGGCGACATAGGAGTTGTCGTGCGTGTACGAGGTCGATGCCTGGACGAGCGCGGACTTCGCGACGCCCGCTTCGTCCATCGCGGCGATCATCCGCTCGAAGTCGACCGGACGCTCGCGCGCCCAGTCCGATTGATGCCCGCCCATGGGCGCGAGCGGATAACGCCGCGTGTCGGCGGCGATGACGTGCGAATGCAGATCGATGACCGCGCTCATTCGATGCGCCCGACCGCCTTTACAACCTTGGCCATTTCCTCGTAGTCGTCGCGGATCAGCCGCTCGAACGCCTCGGGGCTCAGGGGGCGCGGCTCGACGCCCTGGCTCGCGAGCCGCGCGAGGATCACCGGGTCGCGCAGCAGCTTCGCCACTTCCGCGTTGATGCGCGCGATCACCGCCTTTGGCGTCCTCGCCGGCGCGAGCAGCCCGAACCACGAATCGAACCCGTATCCTGGAACGCTCTCGGCGACGGGCGGAACTCCGGGGAGGAAGACCGAGGGCTTTTGCGAAGTCACGCCGAGGAGCCGGATGCGCCCGTCCTTGACGAAAGGAATCGCGCCGACGTTCGGCACGATCACGGCGTGCGAGCGCGCCGCGAGCACGTCGTTGGTGGCGTCCTGCGTGGACTTGAACGGGATGTGCACCATGTTCAGCCCCGCGACGCTCGCGAAATACGCCATCGCGAGGTGGCCCGAGCTTCCGTGGCCGGGCGAAGCGTAGTTGAGCTTCCCGGGGTTTGCGCGCGCGTACCGGATGAACTCGGCCACCGTTTTCGCGGGAACTGCGGCGCTCGTCATGAGCACGTAGCTCTGCATGCCGATGTTGGCGACGCCGGCGAAGTCCTTGATCGGGTCGTAAGCGGGATTTGCGCCGAGCAGCGCCGTGACGTTGTGGCTCGACGCGGCGAAGACGAGCGTCTGGCCGTCGGGCGCCGCCTTCGCGACGCTCGCCGTGCCGATCGCGCCGCCCGCTCCGGGCCGGTTGTCGATGATCGCGGTCACCCCGAGCGCGGCGCCCAGCTCGCTGTAGAAAGTGCGCGCGAGCACCTCGCGCGCGCCGCCCGCCGCGAAAGGCACGACGATGCGCATCAGCTTGCCGCCCGGCTGCGCTTGAGCGGGGCACGCGAAAGCGACGCCCAAGAGCGCAAGGGATATTGATACGCAGCTGGGCATCCGGCTCACGATGCCGGGACTTTAGCAAATTCGCGGTATCGGCTCGGGTCTACAACAACGTGCTCATCGGCTGGAGCGCGCCGCCTCCAGTTCACGGCGCGCCTGCTCCGCGTCGTCCTCGAGCTTCTTCTGGCGCTCCCAGTAGGCGTCGGTCAGACGAGATCCGGCTTCGGGGCTCGTGCCCGTCCCGGTGCCCGTATCTGTTCCGGTTCCGGTGCCCGTACCTGTTCCGGTTCCGGTGCCCGTACCTGTTCCGGTTCCGGTTCCGGTGCCCGTACCTGTTCCTGTTCCGGTGCCGGTTCCGGTGCCGGTTCCGGTGCCCGTTCCGGTTCCCGTGCCAGTCCCTTTTCCCCGACGGGCGATGCCAAGGCGCTCGCCGGGAAGCGAGTCTCTGCCCGCTTCGCGTGCCGCTTCCGCTTCGCGCAGCGCCTTCTCGGCCGCCCGCAGCTTCTCCTCTTTCTCTTCGCGCTGGATCCTGGCTTTCCGAAATTCCTCCAGGAGCTGGGCCTCGCGCGGACTGGTGCCGCCGATGCCGGCTTTTGATGTGTCGGGCCGACTCTCTATGACTTTCGCCGCGCCGGGGGCGGGCTTGTCGCCGTACACGATGCGGCCGTCCGGCAGGATGGACTTGTAGAGGACTTGCGCTGCGGCCGCTGCTGGCAGTCCGAACGTCGCGATCAGGCACCCGCCACAGGCCGCGCTACGCAGCCGGGCCGCGAGAATCAACCGCGATGAAAGCATGGTTCGATTGTAGTTGGCCGATTCCTTTCCCGCTGTCGTGGCAACTCGAATTTGTTGTGGTTTCATGACGACAGCGTGTCGTCATTTCAAGGACTCCCCGGGGCGCAGCTATACTCTCCGGCGTATTGGCCTCAGGGAGAAATGATCGGATGAGATCGCACGCCAGCCTCTTCGTCGCGTTACTCGCCTGCGCGGTGCTCGTCGGTGCCGCACACGCCCAGAGCGCCTACCCCAACCGGCCGATCAGGTTCATCGCGCCGTTTCCTCCCGGCGGGTCGACCGACGTGCTCTGCCGGCTGCTGGGCTCGAAGCTCGCCGAGGGCCTGGCGCAGCCGGTGACCGTGGACAACCGCCCCGGCGCCTCC
>WNFM01099095.1_pt1 | contig 20715 bp, 26 predicted proteins | sample 5400271 | NCBI WGS metagenome assembly WNFM01 (sample SAMN13153352, study PRJNA577476) | soil metagenome | isolation source: 60 cm saprolite on Douglas fir-dominated hillslope | place: USA:California | collected 2013-09-17
TCGCCGCAGCGGTCGACGCCGGGGCCCTTGCCGTACCAGATGCCGACCACGCCATCATGCCGGGCGCCTTGCGAAAGGTTGAGCTGCTGCGAGCCCCAGATCGCGGTGGCTGCGAGGTCCTCGTTCACGCCGGGCTGGAATTTGATGTTGTATTGCTCGAGGTGTTTTCGCGCGGCGAATAATTGCTGGTCATAGCCGCCGAGCGGCGAGCCCCGGTATCCCGTGACAAAACCCGCGGTGTTGAGACCGGCGGCGCGGTCGCGGCGGATCTGGGCCATCGGCAGGCGAACCAGCGCCTGAATTCCGGTCAGGAAGACGTGGCCTGAGCCTTGGGTGTATTTTTGATCGAGACTGATCGGACCTTGGTTGATTCCCATTCCGCCCTCATAAGCCTTGCCACCCTGATAAGCCTCGATGCCTAAGCCTTCATGTCTAAGCCTTGGCGCCGACGGCTCTTTTTAGCTTATCCGTTAGCTAGTCATGCCGATTGCCAAATCCAGTCTATGTCGGTTTTCCCAAGCCGCGCATCACAAATCTGAACAATGGAGCCCCGCGTCCGGGAATCGCAATTTCATGTGCAAAACCGCGGTCGCCGTTTTCGCTTTGTGTCGTTCCGCAGGCGTGGCGCGAAACGACGTGCCGCTTTCGGAGCGTGGTTTTGCGCTACAGTGCGGCCAAGGAGGGACAATCCGGTGCAGGGACGACATCGCATGCGGCCGATCCTCGCGGCCGTGCTTTTGTGCGGCGCGTCAGCCTTTGGCAGAGCGCAGGCCGAGCCATCGGCCGAGACCATCGCGCACGGCAAGGCGCTGACGGAAGCGGGTGATTGCGCAAGTTGCCATACCGCCGATCCCGCAAAACCGTTCGCCGGGGGAAAACGCATCGATACCCCGTTTGGTGGGATTTATTCACCCAATTTGACGCCGGATCGCGATACCGGGATCGGAAGCTGGAGCGACGACGAATTTTATCGTGCTCTGCGCTACGGCATGGACCCGGACGGTTCGCGTTATTACCCGGCGTTCCCCTATCCCAACTTCACGAAGCTCATCCGCGACGACATCCTGGCGATCCGGGCCTATCTCGCGACGCTGACGCCGGTTCAAAACAGCCCGCCGCCGCCGCAACTGCGTTGGCCGCTCAACTACCGCGTGGTGATGCGGGCCTGGAATTTCCTGTTCTTCCGGCCCGGCATCTTCGAGCCTAACCAACAAAAGAGCGCGGAATGGAATCGCGGCGGTTATCTCGTCACGGGTGCCTCCCATTGCGGCGCTTGCCACACCCCGAAAAACATGTTCGGCGCCGACAAGCGCGGCCGGGCCTTTGGCGGCGGCCTCGTGCAGGGCTGGTTTGCTCCCAGGCTCGACAGCGCTGAACGCAGCGGGCTGAAATCGTGGAGCGTCGATGACATCGCCGAATATCTGCAGAGCGGCCGCAACGGCAAAAGCAACGCCGACGGGCTGATGGCCGAAGTCGTGGTCAATTCGACCTCAAAGATGAGCGACCAGGATATCCGCGCCATCGCAGTCTATCTGAAGGATATTCCGGCGGGCGCACCGGAGCCCGCGGTGACGCCACCGCCGCAGGCGGAGATGGCGGCGGGCAAGGCGATCTACGACCACCTCTGCATCGCCTGCCATGAGGCCGACGGCTCGGGCGCGCCGCGGATTTATCCGCCGCTGCCCGGCAATGCCAATCTGCAGTCCGGCGATCCCGCAAGCACGCTGCGCATCATCCTCGACGGCGCCCAGACGGTGACGACGCCGCGCGCGCCCAACACCGGGTCGATGCCACCTTACGCCAAAGATTTATCGGACCAGCAGATTGCCGATGTCACAAATTACGTCAGGAATTCCTGGGGCAACGCCGCACCATTGGTGACGCCGGCGCAGGTTAAGAAAGCGCGGCGGTGAGCGTCATTCGGGGTTGCCCCTACTTGCGATCGTCGCTGAAGATGAATTTCGGCATTTCCCATTTGTAGCGGATCGCCAATAGACGAAACGACAGGCCGAGCACGAAAGTAAGCGCCGTCCAGATTTCGTCATTCAACTTCAGGCCGAACGCGGTCGCATAAAAAAGTCCGGTGACAACGGAAACGCTGGCGTAAAGTTCGGAGCGGAACAATAGCGGCACATCGTTGCAGAGGATGTCGCGCAAGACACCCCCGGCGCACCCCGTGATCATCCCCGACACGATCACGATCGGCAACGACGCGTTCACCTGCCAGGCGACATCGCATCCGGCCATGGTGAACACCACGAGGCCAATCGCGTCGAGGACGAGAAACGCCACACTCAGCCGATGCACCGCGCGGGCAATCAGGATGGTCGCGAAGGCCGCGCCCGATGTCAGCGCGAGATAGAACGGGTTTTCCACCCACGGCAGCGGATAGTGCCCGAGCACGACATCGCGAATCGTTCCGCCGCCAAGTGCTGTGATGCATCCGAGCAGGCATACGCCGACCCAGTCCATGCGGCGCCTTCCCGCGGCAAGGGCCGCCGTCATGGCCTGCGCCGCGAGCGCCGCCAGCGACAGCACGTGCAGGACACTATCGCTCGGAGGCAGGCCCCACATCGCAACCTCATGCCACGGATTTTTGGAAACTTACGTCGCGGGTTCCATTCTGAACAGGTTGAAAAATGGCACCCAGGGGACCTGTACCCGGAACCCGCACCCCTCCCGGCGATTGACCCGGGCTAACGGGAGGAACCATTCATGGCCAACGAACGCAATCCGGACGATCCCTATCGCTCCAATTTCGCCGATGACGAGTATCGCCGTGCCGCTCGCCTCGACAATGACTTGCAGCCCGATCCTGAACTCGCCGAGGGTCCCACCAGCGGGGGCAGAGTTGCAGTGTTCGCGATCGCTATCGCGGTGGTGCTTGGTGCGGTTTTCTACGGCCTGAACAACTCGTCGATCCATCAGGCCGGGACGTCGTCGACGGCGCAAAACACGCAGACCTCACCGCCCGCCGCCCCGCCGGGCATGCGCGACGTGACCCCACACGCCAACGCTGACCAGGGGATGACGACCGGTGCCGCTCCGGCACGCCCGCAGATGCCGCCGGCGACGGCTCCGGCCCAGATGAACCGGCCCGCCAATCCGTCCGACAGCAACGCGCCAAGCAAGTAACGGCGGGCAACGGTCGATCCGACCAGCCGCAGCGGGCATCTATTTTGCCCGCCGCGGAGTTGTCAGCGCGCCTCAGCCGAACATCTTGTTCAATTCGCCGCCGGAATAGCCGTTGCCCAATTCGGTAAACGTTCCCTTTTCCGCGATCTCACGCGCCGCGCGCATAAAACCGCCCCAGGCGGCGCGCGCAAGCGAACCGCCGACGCTGATCCGGCGGACGCCGAGATCGGCGGCTTCCGCGACGGAAAGCCCGGGCGAACCAAGCAGAAGATTGAACGGTTCGGGATGCACGGCCTTCACGACTTCCGCGATTTGCTCCTTGGTGCGGATGCCCGGCGCATAGAGGCAATCGGCTCCCGCATCGGCATAAGCATTAAGCCGGTCGATCACCATGTTCAGGTCGGTCTGCCCGACCAGAAAACCTTCGCAACGGCCGACCAGCATAACGCCGCTGCTATCGGCATCGATGGCGGAGCGCGCCGCCTTGATGCGCTCGATCGCATGCGTGCGCTCGTAAAGCGGCTTTGCGGCGTCTCCCGTTGAATCCTCGATCGATAGCCCGGCGACGCCGGTCTTGACCGCGCGCGCCACGTTGGCAGCGACTTTCTCCGCCTCATGCGCAAAGCCGCCCTCGAAATCGGCGTTGACGGGCAGATCGACCGCGCTGCACAGCGCGGTGAGATGCGCCAGCACCTCCTCAAGCGTAACATGATTGTCGGCTTTTCCGATTGCCCACGCAAAGCCCGCGCTGGTCGAGGCGATCGCCTTGAAACCTAAGTGCTGCAGCGCCTTGGCGCTGCCGACGTCATAGGGATTGGGCAGCACGAAGCATCCCGTTTCGTGCAATTTGCGGAAGGTGGCGCGCTTGTCCGCTGTGGTTACCGGCATGGTCTCTCTCCCTTTTATTCTCTGTTTCTGCCTGAGCAGGATAGCGATATGAAGCGTATCGGGCCAGTGCGGCCCGCGCTATGCGACCACCTTGCGCAAAAACGTCCGTTCCTCCGCAAGGATGAATTTGTTCTCTTCGGCGAAATTGAAATTCGCCATGGCTTCGCTGTCGGCGCGCAGCCGCGCGCGGTAACTTTCGTAGGCTCCGAGATTTTCGAAGGAAATCAGCGCGAATGCGATGTTGTTGGTGCCTTCATGGGGCATCCAGTAGCCGACCAGGTCGCCGCCGCAGCGGGGAATGATGCGCAGCCAGCGCTTGGCATATTCCTCGAACATCGCGCGCTTGAAGGGATCGAGCTGGTAGCGGATGAAGACAGTAATCACGGGAACCTCCGGCGCTGACTCTCCGTCATTGCGAGCCAACGGGTCGCGCGAATGCGCGCCCGCTGACAGGCTCCGCGAAGCAATCCATGAGTGCCGCATAACGCAACATGGATTGCTTCGTCGCTCCGCTCCTCGCAATGACGGAACCAATCTTACAGTTCTGAGAATAGCCGCTTGATCAACGCCGATGCTTCGGTTATGATCGAACTATGAAAGCAGGTCCCGATATCGCCATGGTCGCCTCGCTGGTCGGCGACCCCGCGCGCTCCAACATGCTCACCGCGCTGATGACCGGCCGCGCGCTGACCGCGACCGAGCTGGCGCACCAGGCCGGCATCACGCCGCAGACCGCGAGTTCGCATCTTTCGAAACTGGAAGCCGGCGGGCTGATCGAGCAGGAAAAGCAGGGCCGCCACCGCTATTTTCGCCTCAGTGATTCCGATGTCGCCGGCGTGCTCGAGGGCCTCGCCGGTCTTGCCGCGCGCGCCGGTCACATGCGCGTGCGCACCGGACCAAAGGATCCGGCGCTGCGCCGGGCGCGGGTGTGCTACGATCATCTTGCCGGCGATCTCGGCGTGCAGATGCTCGACAGCATGAAACAACAGAGATTGGTCCGTCAGCACAAGCACGAGATCAAGCTGACCGCGGAGGGCGCGCGCTTCATGGCGAGCGCCCTGCAGATCGACGCGGAAAAACTCGTTCATCCGCGCCGGCCGCTGTGCAAGGCCTGCCTCGACTGGAGCGAGCGGCGCCACCATCTCGCCGGCACGCTCGGTGCCGCCGTCATGAACAGGCTCACCGAACTGAAATGGGCCGCGCGCGATCCAGCCCCCGGCAGCCGCGTCGTCAATTTCAGCCGCACCGGCGAAAAGCGTTTTGCCGCGCTGTTCGGGAATGGCGAAGGTTAGTTTTCACAATCTTGACGATCGTAACCCGGTCATCCACGTCTTTTGATTTGCTGCCCAAAAGATTTGGATTCCGGCATCGCGAAAAGTTTACGCAGTTTGCGCGTGGCATCCTGCTATGGCCGGGCATGACGGAAAAAAGTCTCCGGAGCTATTGATGAACCGTGCCTTCGTTGCAGCGGTGTTCGCCGCCTTCTTCGCCCTGCCCTGCCTATCGGCCCAGGCCGCGGAACCCGCGCCGCGCGAACCCTATGGCATCGGCCTTGAGGGTTTTGCCTATCCCTATCCCGTCAACATGTTGCCGCTAACCAATGACGGCGAGCAGGTGCGGATGGCCTATATGGACATCGCGCCGGCGCAGCCGAACGGCCGCACCGTGGTGCTGCTGCACGGGCGCAATTTCCCGTCGAGCTACTGGGCGCCGGTCATCAAGACGCTTGCTGACGCCGGCTACCGTGTGGTGGTGCCGGACCAGATCGGTTTTGGAAAATCTTCAAAGCCCTGGGGCGAGCTGCATTTCGACACGCTGGCGCGCAACACGGTGGCGCTGCTCGATCACCTGCAGATCGCCAAGGCCGATATCGTCGCCCATTCGCTTGGCGGCATGCTCGGCGTGCGCATCGCGCGGGCCTACCCGGACCGGGTGCAGCATCTGTTGCTGGCGGCTCCGATCGGGCTTGAGGATTACCGGCTCTATGTGCCGCCGACGCCGACCGAAAAAATCCTGGAGAGCGAAGATAAGTTGACGGCCGAGGGCTACCGCAAACAGCTCGAGACCAATTATTCGATAAAACTGCCGCCCGACCAGATCACACCGTTCATCGACGCGCGCTTCAACATCAAGGGCAGTCCGGAATATCCGCGCTGGCTGCGCGCTTTTGTCTCTTCCGGGCAAATGATCTACCGCGAGCCGGTAGCGCATGAGATTCCGCTGCTGACGCAGCCGACGCTGTTCATCATGGGCGCCGACGACCACAACGCGCCGGGCAAGCCGAATGCGCCGGAGGCGCTACGGCCGAAGATGGGGCAAAACGCCGAACTCGCCAAGACGCTGGCTGCCAAAATGTCAAACGCGAGCGCCGAGGTGATCCCGAATACCGGGCATCTGGTATTTCTGGAGGCGCCGGCGAAATTCAACGAGCTGATGCTCGGCTTTCTGGCGAAGTAATTTTTGGGCTCGCCAAGGCGGGGGCCGTCAGCCCGGTCCCCGCCCTGTTCCGAAATTTACCAATTCCTGACGCAACGGCGGCCATACGGACCGGTATGCCAGCCGGGCGGGCAGTTGTACAACGGGCGGCATCCGCCATAGGGACCGCGGTGCCCGCCATATCCACAGCCTCCGAAGACGCGGATGATATCGGCCGATGCGGATTGGTCGAGCGGTGCCACCGGCATTGCCTTGGATGCGGTCATGGCCGCAAGGCTGAGGCCAATAGCAAATACAGATGCAGCAAGCAGTTTCATGGAACTTCTCCTTCCTTCCAGTTTTGCCGCGATGCGGCAGTTTCAAACTTACGCAAGCAACATGGCAGTCTGGTAAAGCCGGACCGCCTTACCAGTAACGGCGGTGCCGCCAGTGCCGGCGGTGCCAGCGCCGCCAGTGCCGGTGGCGCCAGCCCCAGTGACGGTGGTGCCAGTGATGGCCCCAGCGCACTTGTTCCGGCTTGAGGCGGTCCACTTCGTCTTCGGTCGTAATGGCGGCACGGACATTTTCGTTCGACGGCGGCCGTTCATCTTTCGCGAGCGGCTGCGGTGCGAGCGGCGCAGCCTGCGCGCTCGCGGCGAGCGCCGCAGCACCCGCGGCAAATCCAACGGCGAATTTCAGAAAGTGGCGGCGCTCCATGACATCTCCTCCTTCATCTTTGCGGGTGATGCGAGGAGAGTTTGACTGCGTCGAGATGAATGGCCGCTGAACTAGCCACATTAAATATTTGCAACGCGCGCGTGCGTTAACTCTATCGTCGTCCCGGCGAAAGCATGCGAAAGCAGGGACCCATACGCCGCGGCCTATCGATTAAGCGATGGGGCCAGCGTCTCGCACAACATTTACGCCTGTGGGTCCCCGCTTTCGCGGGGACGACGATGCCGTATGACAAGGGTGCATCACCCCGCGCCGAACTCTTCCGCGAGTACAAAAATCTCGCGTGTACGGGGGACATCGGGCCAGCAGCGGTCGAACTCGGCGACCAGCGCTTTCAACGCATCGCCGTTCATCGCCCGATCGAGCGCGGCCTCATCGGCGAACTCGTAACTGGCCTGATGCAGGGAGGGATCGTTCACGCTCCAGAACCGCCGCGCCTTCTTGACGCCGAATGCTTTTGCGGCGTCGGGCAGATGTTCCCGATGATACCATTCATCGAACGCCATGCGTTTTGACGGATCGGCGACGGTGGCCCGGACGACGAAATAGGCTGACGGCATGGGTTTAGTAACCTCGGCACCACCACGGGCAATACCAGTAGTGGCCGTAGAGATTGCAGCCGCAATGGCGCCAGCCCCGATGGTGCCAATAGTGCACCCTTTCGGGCTTGAGAAGTTCCACCTCAGCTTCGGTGGCAACCGCGTGACGGGCATCCTCACTCGCAAGCCGCAACCCCAGGTCCTGGGCAAACGGATGTGGCGCAAGCGGCGCGGCCTGGGCACTCGCGGCCAGCGCGGCCACGCCCACGGCAATTGCAAAACCGAGCTTCAGGAAGTGGCGGGGTTCCATGACATCTGCTCCCTTGCGCCGCGAAATGGTATCCGATCGCGAGACCTAAATCCACCCGCCGCGCGCCATGATCGCCGCGCAAAGCAGGATGATCACGATGGCGAAAAGTTCGCCGTTAATCGCCGCCGTGACCAGTCTCAGCTTTTTCGCGCCGATCGAAGGCACCTGCCCCGCCTTCAACGCCCCGCGCCACGACAAAAATTCCATGGTCGGGACGATCGACAACAGACCAACCACGATGAAGAGCGACAGTTTGGTGAGAAAGGCGTGGCTGTGGAAATAATAACTCGCCCCCTTCTCAAAAAAGAACACCCGCAACAGCCCGATGACCAACAGCGCGCCCGCCGCGATGCCGTATACGATGTCGGTGACCTGCAGCCTGCGCGCCGACGAAAGCGTTAACTCGCTGCGGATCAGCGCGAATTCGATCGCGACCGCCGACACCAATGTGAAGGCGCAGAGGTGATGAAGGAACGCGAACAGCGTGGTCATGGCGCGGGGCTCCCGTTTGCTAGCCTGACAGCTTACCGCCGGCAGGCTTGTAAAACTGGGCAAGCTGGTTTGCGAGTAGAGAGTCATCGGGTTCGAGGTGGCTATCCCACTGATCACGCTCCTCACCCGTCATTCTTTATCTTTAGCTAGCTTCTCGGCCTCGCGATCGACCATTTCCCGCGTGATCAGCTCATTTTCGAAATGTGTGTTGCCGTAGACGAAACTGCGTCGCTGCTGCTCCCGATGCTCCGGCGTCGGCTTGGCAGTCTTTGCAGCTTCAAGGAATTTTTTCAGGACGTCCGTCATGGGAATAATATATTTGACTCGGAACAAGGATGCCATGTGATTTTGTTTGCGGCATCCTTCGTGGGTCAAGATACAACCGCCGTACACGCCGGTATCGGTCCCGGCAATTGCGGGGCCTCGGCATAGGGAGCACTGATATCAGATGGCATTGTTCCGGGCGAACCGGACTGATCCGGCATAACAGTTATATCAACGTAAACACCGTGGCGTGCTTGCGGGAACACTACCGTATATCGGAGGTCGTCTGAGCCGATGTACCCCCATCGAGAGAAATATACCACACTCACGCCACTGATTTTGCGGCCCACGCAATGCGTTAGATTTCCTACAATCGCCTCGCGCAATCTAACGTCATTTGTGCGAAAGCAGACAGTTCCGTGATCTGGCGGTTTGTCGAGATAGAGCGCTGGCGGCTCGACGCCATCGCAACTTTGATTAGACCGAGCATATCCCAGAATGACAAGATCATGAGCCGTTTTGGTTGTCCTCGTTAAGCGCTCATCTTGTGCAACTGCCGGTGAGCAAAAAGTTAGAGCGCCAATTGCCGCCAAAACGCACAACAGGCCAAATAGCAGAGATGACCAGGACTCGCCGCTAGTCGGGGACTTCGATTTAACAAGAGCGATCGCCATCGCCACCTCTCGGCATTGAGCCCGCAGATCAAGTCACAACGGCAAATTGTCGTGCTTCTTCATCGGCATCTCCACCTGCTTGTCCCGCAGCATCGCCAGCGCCCGGGCGATGCGGCGCCTCGTCGAGTGCGGCATGATGACGTCGTCGATATAGCCGCGCTCGGCGGCGATGAAGGGGGACAGGAAGCGGTCTTCATATTCTTTCGTACGCGCGGCGATCGCTTCGGTGTCGCCGATATCGGAGCGGAAGATGATTTCGACCGCGCCCTTGGCGCCCATGACGGCGATCTGCGCGGTCGGCCAGGCGTAGTTCATGTCGGCGCCGATTTCCTTTGACGCCATCACGTCGAACGCGCCGCCATAGGCTTTGCGCGTGATCACCGTGACCAGCGGCACCGTGCATTGCGAATAGGCGAACAAGAGTTTGGCGCCGTGTTTTATCAACCCGCCATACTCTTGTGCGGTGCCCGGCAAGAAGCCCGGCACGTCGACAAACGTGACGATCGGAATATTGAAGGCATCGCAAAAACGGACAAAGCGCGCGGCCTTGCGGGAAGCGTCGCTATCGAGCACGCCCGCCAGCACCATCGGCTGATTGGCGACGAAGCCGACCGTGCGCCCGGCGATGCGGCCGAATCCGGTGACGATGTTTTTCGCAAACGCCTCGGAAATTTCAAAAAAGTCGCCCTCGTCCACGACTTTCAGAATCAATTCCTTCATGTCGTAGGGCTTGTTCGGATTGTCGGGGATCAGCGTGTCGAGCGACATGTCGAGCCGGCCGATATCATCAAAGCTCGGCCATTCCGGCACGCCGTCAGTATTGTTGCTGGGGAGAAAATCGATCAGCCGGCGCATCTGCAACAATGTCTCGACGTCGTTCTCGAACGCGCCGTCCGCGATCGAGGACCGCGTGGCGTGCACCGAAGCGCCGCCGAGCTCTTCAGCGGTGACCACCTCGTTGGTGACGGTCTTCACCACGTCGGGTCCGGTGACGAACATGTAGCTCGTGTTCTTCACCATGAAGATGAAATCGGTCATGGCCGGCGAATAGACATCGCCGCCGGCGCAGGGGCCCATGATGACGGAAATCTGCGGGATCACGCCTGAGGCGATGACGTTGCGGCGGAACACATAGGAATAGCCGGCGAGCGCCGCGACGCCTTCCTGGATGCGCGCGCCGCCGGCGTCATAAAGCCCGATGATCGGCGCCCTCGCCTTCATCGCCATATCCTGGATCTTTACGATTTTCTGCGCATGGGTCTCCGACAGCGAGCCGCCGAACACGGTAAAATCCTTGGCGAAGACAAATGTCTTGCGGCCGTTGACGGTGCCCCAGCCGGTGACGACGCCATCGCCCGGCACTTTTGTCTTCTCCATGCCGAATTCTGTGGAGCGGTGCTCGACGAACATGTCGAATTCCTCGAACGAGCCCTTGTCGAGCAGCAGCTCGATGCGCTCGCGCGCGGTCAATTTGCCGCGGGCGTGCTGCGCCTCGATGCGCTTCTCGCCGCCGCCGAGTTTTGCCCCGGCGCGCCGTTCTTCGAGGATGTCCAGAATTTCTTTCATCTAGTCCTGCCCGTCTTTGCCTGACATTTGGACGGGTTCTAACACGGCCTTTTCCCAACCGGAAACCTCCATCCCGGCATCTGGCACCCCTGCCCGGCGCACGATATATCCGCATCCTCAATGGAGGCGACGCCATGGCTGATACCGAAAACGCAGAGACCGGCGCCGTAACCGGCGGAGTGCGAACCCTGCTCCGGCTCGAGGGGCTGACACTGTTTGCAGGCATGACGCTGCTTTACGCGGTCTGGGGCGGATCGTGGTGGATCTATTTCATCGTGTTTCTGCTGCCCGATCTGAGTTTTGCGGCCTATCTCGCCGACCCCAAAACGGGCGCCATCGTCTATAACGCCGCCCACAGCTATATGGCGCCAGTGACGCTGATGACAGTCGGCTTTGCGCTTACCTCCCCGCTCTGGCTTTCCATCGCGATGATCTGGATGGCGCATATCGGCATCGACCGCGCACTCGGCTACGGCCTGAAATACTCGGCGGGATTTGGCTTCACCCATCTCGGCCGCATCGGTAAGGGCCGCCTGGTCTAAATCGAGAGCCCGACCATCGCCGAAGGAAATTGCGCCGCGCGTCGACCCCGACCGGATCGTGCTGACGGGATTTTCGCGCGGCGGACAGGCGGCGCTCCATGCGAGCCTGACGCGTTTAGAATAAATCCGGCGTGCAGCGCCGGCCGCCGGCCGCGGCGACCGCAAGCGACGACATCAAGACCAACGATTTCGTGATCCCTATCAATGTGAACAATCGTGAAGGCACCAAGCCTAGCTCGGCGGAACCGCGCGAACCAGATGCTTTTGCAGCCGATGAACGGGCTGGGCGCTGTCGCGTTAGACGTCTCAACTTGGAACCATTTGGAGATCACAAAAATGTCTAGATCAAACATCGCGCGGACCGGGTTGCTGCTGGCAGCGCTTTCCCTGCCCGGCGGCGCCACTTACGCCGCAGTTTCTTCTCCTTTCGCCGCCCTGGCGGGTTCATGGTCGGGCGGCGGTGTGCTGAGCACGTCAGACGGAGGGCAGGAACGGCTGCGTTGCCGGGCGACCTACGACGTCGACGGGCCCGGCAATGAGCTTCGCCTCAATCTGAGATGTGCCAGTGACAGCTATAATATCGACCTGGCGGGCAACGTCGAATACCGCGGCGGGGCGATCTCCGGCGAATGGACCGAAGCCAGCCACAACGCCTCCGGGACTATTTCGGGGCGTGCCTCCGGCGGTCACATCGAGGCTGCGGCAAGAGGCGATAGCTTCTCGGCCGATCTGTCGCTGACGACACGCGGCGGCAGGCAGTTCGCGATCCGCCCACAGGGAACCAGCATCACGTCGGTTTCACTCGCCCTGAACCGCCGTTAGTTTTTGGTTCGACGCGGTTGGATGCCGCAAGCTAGATCGCGCCGATATCGGCGAGGCATTGTTGCGTCAGCTTCATGCGATCGGCGATATGGCGCGGCTCGCGCACGTCCATATTGAGCGCAAACACGGTCTGCGCGCCGGCCTTTTCGACCCAGCCCACCATCCATCCCAAGGACGGCTTGCCGAGTTCGGCGCCGAGCAAGCCGCTCTTCGCCCTGATCGTGGCATCGCCGACTTTCGTCACCGGCAGGATGTCGCGCACCAGATCCTGGCTGCGTTTGGAGATCGGCAGCACGCCGCGGCGCAGCCGGTCCACAAAATCGACCTGCTGTACCGGGTCAATGCGCAAGTCTCCCGTCAGCCAGAACTGATCGATGCCACCGCCGATGTTGCGATTGCCATACTCGAACAGATCGACATATTTCTGCATCCGCTCTTGCCCGATGCGCCGGGCGATTTCCTGATAGACCGGCACGGCGGAAGCCGCGATCGCCGAGCGCATGGTGTGGTCGCGATTCCAGGCCTCGATGCTGCGCTTCACCCCGTCCCATTTGAAGACGTCCTTGTCGGGGTCTTCGACCACGCCGGTCTCCAGCGCAATCAGCGAGTTCGGAATCTTGTAGGTCGAGGCCGGCAGCTTGGCCTCTCCGGAGCGCTCGGTGTCGCTGAAGATGACAAGGTAATCGTCGGTCTTGTAGCCGACGAACGTGCCGACCGTTCCATCGTCGGTAAAATGTTTTGCCAGCTCATCGCGAATCTCGCTGCGCTGGGACGCGACGTGGGCCAAACCGCGCCCCGGCAACAGGCTCGCGGCGGCAAGCAGACCAAGTGCATGGCGGCGGTTGATCATGGCTGATCCGATGCGGGTAGGAACGCGGCCGCGACGATGCTGATGACATCGTGGTAAAACGATGACGGGCGGACGTGCGGCGGCTTAACTAGCGAACTCCATCAACACGTCGTCCCCGCGAAAGCGGGGACCCACCGGCCTTCGTGGTTACATTGGCTGTCGCCAGCCTGCCCAAATCGATTTACCTGTGGCTATGGGTCCCTGCGTTCGCAGGGACGACGGTGGGCTTGTTCTACCGAATTCGGCCTGACAGTTTCAGGACAAAAATCAAGACTTCCGCGACCGCCTTGTAAAGTTCGGCCGGAATTTCATCGCCGAGCTCGACATTGGAGAGCGCGCCGGCCAGCACTTCGTTCTCTTCGATCGGGATATCATGAGCCTTGGCGACTTCGATGATCTTCTCGCCGATGGTGCCCTTGCCCTTGGCGACGACGCGCGGCGCGCCCGTCTTGTCATAGTGCAGCGCGACCGCAAGCTGGTTTCTTGTCTCCACGCTCATAGCGCGCGATCCAGAAAATGCCCGGCGCGCGCTGGTGCGCCTTGCGGCCGCGCGCCGTCGCGGATCACGATGTCGCCGGGCCGAAGTTCCGCCCTGCTCAGCGCCTGGCTCAATTGCGCGGCACCGGCGCGCAGTTGCGCCGCGGTCGCAGGCCGTTCTGCCCACATCCGCACCGATGTGCGGTCTCCGCTCAACGACACCAGCGCATGAACCGGGCCGGCCGGCTCGACGTCGAGCGAGAAACGCGCCCGCCATACCCGTTTTGTACCCTCGACCTCGTTGCCGCCGCCGTCGCGCGAAATCTCGAACTGCGCCATCGCCGTGCCTTGCGTCGTCACAAACGGAATTTCGAAATTCCACCGCGGCGTCGCCGGATCGGTCCGTGCACCCGTCGTATCGATACGATCCGGCAGCGAGGCCACCTGCAGCAAGGTCTGGCGCGCAATGGCGGCGTCGGTATCGCTGAGCAGATGATGCGCGCTAGCGGCGAGCGGCGTATTGGACGCGATCGATGGCGCGGCAATCGGCTGCGCCGAGGGCAACGCGCCGCGAAATGGCGGCGGCGGCGTGTTGGTGTGGACGGTGACGTCGTCGTTCCAACGGGCTTGCAGCGTTGCCGTTGCCGGCGAAATGTTGCCGCCGACCACAAGCGGATTTCCTTGCAGTGTCTCCTGCAACAGATTCAATACGGTGCCCGCCGTCATCGTCCGCGACCCGGCGTTGAGCAGTGTTTGCGGGAGCACGATCCGGAGCGGGTTTTGCGATCCAAGGGAATCATCCACCGGTACACGTGCCTGCGGCAGAAGAAGTATTTCCTGCACCTCGATCTCGGGAGACAGCGAAGGCGAAGGCGTCGATGTCGTCGCAGCGGCATGCGGCGGAGACGCGATATCCGCCGCCGAAGTGCCGACGGCCGTCGAGACGGGTTGCTGCGCAACCGTCGCCGACGCGGCAGGGCTATCGCTGGAGCCGAGCGAGGACAACAGCGTCTGACGAAGCACGATCAGCGCGGCCTTCAGATCCGGGACGCCGGCTTGCGGCGGAACAGAGCCCGAGGCGAGTGAAGCCTCGAGAAAAAGTCCGGACTTTTGAAACGCATTCTTGACGTCGCTACCGGTCAGACTTGGATCGAAGCTGGTACGCCGCGCCAGCACTTGCAGGACGGCCTGTTGCAGTTTCGGCGGCAGGCTGTTCGACGTCGCCGCGACGCCAAGATTTGCAAACAGCGGCGCCAGGCTATCCTGCTGGGTGGCGGCGTTCGCGGCCGCCGCCGAGACGGCGGCCCGCTGCAGCGGCGTCAATACATTCCCCGAAGGCGCGGCGCTCGGGGCCGAATTCGCTACCGCATGGATCGGCGCATCGGGCGCAAGGGTTACGGTATCGGCAGACGTGCCGGAGCTGCCGGCCGCGGCGTCCGGTCCGACCACCGCAAGCCTGATGCCATCCGGCGTCTGCGATACCGCAAGCTGCAAGTTCTGGCCGGCCTGGAGCGGCACTTCCGTCAGCACATCGATCGCAAGATTTGAGATCGCGATCCGCACCAGATTGTCAGAGAGAAGTTTTAGGACCTGCGCATCGACCACGGTTCCCGGCTGCAGCACGAGATCGGGCGCGACACCTTGCGCGGCAATCACAGGAATGGTCGGATTGACGGTAATCGACATTGAACGCTCTCGCTGGACTGCGAAAGCTAGCGCAGCGTCGTAAACCTCTCGTTAACCGAGCACAGGATTTAGCGCCTTTAGAATGCCTGCGGCGGCGCGGAAATCGACCAGCCGGGCGGCGCGGCGCGCCGCAACCTCCTCATCGACGCCCCATTTTTCGCTATTCCAGTCTTCATCGACATGGGCGGCGGCCCAGGCCTGATCCTGATCAACGACGCCACGGAGCAGCGCCAATGCCAATAGCGCCGAGCCGGTCAGCGTCGTGACCACATGCAGCGCCGCGATCGACCAGGGGTCATCCGGCAACGCCGCGCGGGTCGCGGCGACGGCGGACTCGGGCTGGCGGACATGCACGATGCCTTCGGCAAGAATAAAATGGGCACCGAGCGCATCCGCCGCCCAAAACACCGGCGGATCCCAATGTGCCGCCTCGCGCGCGACCAGCGCGTCGGGATGACCGGCCCGATAGAACAAAAGATCCGACTGAAAATATTTCGCGATATCTTCCTTGACGGCATCGACCCGGTCGACCACGGCCTCGACGACGCTGTTGGCAAATCGCGTCAACGGCATGGTCAGGGGATCGATCACCTCCTGCTGCGCATCCCATTCGGCGGCGATGGCATCGGCAAGCCCGCGTGTCGGCGCGACCACCGCACGGCCGGACGGGGTGCGGATCGGCTTGTCATCGAGGGTAATGGCAAAACCATCCGGCGATTCGACCACGCCGGCCTTGGCATAAAACCGCTTCCGGCGCGGCACGCGCGTTGCACGCCGCACCGCCTCCTCCGGATCGAGCGGCGATTTTTCGCCTTCGTCGAACAATTCACGCATTTTGCGTTTTCGGCTTCCATTGCCAGCGGTAATTTTCGTGCAACACTACGATAAGGATGGACACAAATAAAGCGAGCCGCATGGCAAGGATCGGTTGTGCGTTTTTGGTGCTGTTTGCTGGTCTCGATATCTCGACCGCCTGGGGCGGATTCCGTTCGCCGGAATCGCTGGTCAGGAACGTCTACGCCTATTACGGCGACCGGTCGTCCGATCTCTCGAATGGACTGCCCCGGGATGCCGCTACCGCGAACCAGTTCTTTGATCCGAGCTTGCAGGTCGCATGGACTTCTTCAAGAAATCAGCCTTACGATTTTTTGGTGCAGAGCCCGACCTGGAAGCTCGGCGCGGTCTCGATATCGATCCTGCGCCAGCAATTCGACAAGACCTATGTCGCCGTTGCCTTTGACAACAAGGGCCGAGAGGTCACGATGAATTTTATTGTGGTGAACGGTCCCGATGGCTGGGTGATCTACGACGTCGAGAGCCCGCATGATTCTCTGCGCATGTTTCTTGCGCAATATAGAAACTGAGGATTTTTCGGTCACCGGCTATTGGCGCAGGAGCGCGAATAGGCCGCGCGCTCGTTCGGGCCGAGCCCGTTCGCTGCTGCTTCATCGAGACAGCTGTTGATGCGATCGCTGAAGGAAGGACGCGGCGGCGGCGCATAGTTCTGCGTTACCGGCGCGTGCATCTGCGGGATTGCCGGCACTTCGATCTTCGGCGGCGGTGGCGGCGGAGGCGGTGGCGGATTGAACTGGGATGCGCCCGGCGGAAGTATTTGCTGCGCCGAAGCGGCATTCCCCACAACTAGCGCTATTGCGACCGCACAGAGAATGACCAGTAGGTTTTGCATGAAGATCATGTTGTGATCCCCGGGCAAAGGTGCAAGTTAAATTATTCTTCAGGCGCGTTCTCGATCGGATCGAACCGGTCGGCCTCGAGGCCGAGCAGGTTCCATGATTGCAGCATATGCGGTGGCAGCGGCGCGGTCGCGTCGATAAACCCGCCCCGCGGATGCGGGATGACGATCCGGCGCGCCAACAGATGCAGCCGGTTCTGCAGGCCGCCCGGCAATTCCCAATTTTCCTTGTTGAAATATTTGGGATCGCCCACGATCGCGTGATCGATATGAGCCATATGCGCGCGCAATTGGTGCGTCCGCCCGGTCACCGGCTTTAGCGACACCCACGCCAGCTTCTGCGCCGAGGTCTCGACCACGGCATAATAGGTCACGGCATGGCTCGCACCCTCGTCGCCGTGGGCGGCGATCCGCATAATGGTGTCTTCCTCACTTTCTTCCTTGGCGAGGTAGGTCGAAATGCGGCCCTGCTTCGGTTTCGGCACGCCGGCCACCAGCGCCCAATAGATCTTGCGGGCGGAGCGATGGCGGAACGATCCGGTCAGCGCGGTCGCGGCAAAACGCGTTTTTGCAACCAGGAGACAGCCCGCGGTTTCCTTGTCGAGCCGGTGAACCAGCCGGGGTTTCTGGCCCTTGGCATCGCGCATCACTTCCAGCATTTGATCGATGTGCCGCGTGGTGCCGGAACCGCCCTGCACGGCAAGGCCCGCAGGCTTGTTCAGCACCATGACATCGGCGTCCTCATAGAGGATCATGTCTTTCAGCGCCTGCAGCGTTTTCGTCGCCGCTTCCGAAAGCTGACCTGCGGCCTTCGGCGCATCGAGTTTTAACGGCGGAATGCGAACGCTTTGCCCTTCTTCCAGCCGGTCCTTGCTGTCGGCGCGCTTGCCGTTGACGCGCAATTCGCCTTTGCGGACGATGCGCTGGATGTGGGAGAACGACAGGCCGGGAAAGCGCGCTTCCAGAAAACGATCGACGCGCATGTTGTTCTCATCCGCCGTGACCACGACGGTTTGAACTTTTGTCGGCAGCGGCGGCGGCTCGGCGGCCTTCGCGGGCTCAGCGACGAAAGGAGCCGGCTTCTCGGCACGCGGCGCGGGAAAGCGCGCGGGCTTGCCGCCCGGACGATGCGCATGCGGCCGCTCCGCCTGCGAGCCCCGGTACGGACGGGCACCCTTCGGGCGATCGCCGGGGCTGCGGGATTTTGTCAGCGGTCTCTTGACGCGACGGCTCATGTGGCTAGCGGCTCCAAATCAAGCCGTTGGGTAGCGCAAAAGCAGCTAGTCGTCACGGCGAAATCAGTGCAAATCGGGCATGGGATCGACCATATTGGGCCGACAGACAAGAAACAAACGGGAGCCCCCCGGATGGCGCCATTGAAATCGGCCTTGGCCGTTATTGCGGCGATGCTCGTGAGCGCGGCGTGGGCACAGCAAAGCCCGATGCCGGAGGACATCGCCTGGAGGCTGGTGGAAATCGGCCCCGTCGTCGATTATCCGAACACTGCCGAAATCTACGCGCCATTGCAGGAAAAAGAACCCTATCAGGGCGTCCGGATCGAGCGTGACGTCAAATACGGCACGGCCGATCGCAATCTGCTCGATGTCTTCAGGCCGAAGACGGCGTCGCCGCCACGCCCGGTGTTGATGTTTGTTCACGGCGGCGCCTTCGTGGCCGGCGACAAACGCGAAGGCGGTACCCCATTTTTTGACAACATCATGCTTTGGGCTGTGAAGAACGGCTTTGTCGGCGTCAACATGACCTATCGGCTTGCACCGCAAGCGATGTGGCCGTCAGGCGCGGAAGATATCGCCTCCGCGGTGCAATGGGTCGCTAAGAATATCGGCGAGCGCGGCGGCGATTCTGCGCGCATCTATCTGATGGGACATTCCGCGGGCGCGGTCCACGTCGCAAGCTATGTGTCGCATCCGGAATTTTACAAGGTGCATGGCGGCGGCCTTGCCGGGGCGATCATGGTATCGGGTTTTTACGATCTGACGACGATGCCGCTGGGCGATCCCGAGCGTGCTTATTTCGGCGCCGATGCTTCCCGCTACGCCCAAGAATCCTCGCTGCAGGGTTTGCTGACGACGACAATTCCGCTGATGATCGTTGCGGCCGAACTGGATCCGCCCGTATTCCTGCGGCAATTCGAGCTGTTGAAAATCAATCGCCACCTGCAAAAGAGCAGGCGGATGCGCCCGCGCGCTCATATTGCCGCAGCACAGTCATACGTCGGAGGTGTATTCGATCAACACCGCGGACACCCGCCTCACGGACGAGCTTCTTGAGTTTGTGAAGACAGGTAAGTAGCCAGCCAAACAACTGCATGGTTGCTGCGGCTCGTTTACAAAATTGCTCGAAATATTTTGTTTGAACTTAATCACCTTCCCCATGCCTAAACCAATCAGCAACGTCGCCACAAGCAAACATATCACAAATATCAAAAGAGATCGGATGCTGAATCTTTGCATCAGGCTTCCCCACCATCCGCATGCGCAAATCCGATGCGGCCATTACAGGAAATGAACTTCATCGTGCTGCCGGGCCGGATTGATTATGATCCGGTTACAGACCTTGAAACTTAAATGGTTTTGTCTCCTTGAAGTTCCTCAAAGCATTCCCGGCAAAAAACGTTCCTTTGATCTTTTCCGAGATCAAGCTTCATTACCTTGCCCGTCTGCGCCGAAAACTCCACTTCCTTTAAGTCGACCCAGAACGTGTTTGGCGTCAATGCGGACTCAAAAAAGTAGAGCCTGCGCTTGTGATCAGCGACAGTCCGCCAGCGCGTCGAGGAAATGTTGGGCTGATCCGGCGTCGCTATGCCATAGGGAACCGATATGTTGTGGATTATGCTGAACACGCTGGCGATAGCGATAACGGGATCTTCGTTCTTGGGTATCGCGTTTACGTAAAACGATGCCCGTGCAAACCGATCGGCTGAACGGTTGGTTCCTGGAAGCATGACCGTGCCGCCGATCTCCCTCCAGTATTCGTTCAGAGCTAATTGCTTATCGAAGATCGGAGAATTGGTCATTACTTGGTATCTGCGATCATGATGAATGACCTGTTTGCCGCCTATGTATTCCACGATCGCGCTGTCTCCGGTTGCATCGGACATGGACAGATGAAGCGTGGCCAACCGCGCGTCTCCGGGCATGGTGTCGGTGACAATCGTGAATGGCTCGTGTTGGAGAACGTCAACTTCTTCTTGGACAGTCGCAAAATTGTCGAGAACATACTGTGCCCATGCCGCAATGGAGAGCCCGGGCTTAGATTGATCGAAGACCGGATATTCGGATTCGACAAGCCATAGGATATTGGCGGACAACCCCGCTTCGTTTAGTCCATCGGATGTCGAGATATCGTACGCGGAAGCGATCACGCTGCCGTATTTGGAAACCCATTTCACCGAGTTCGGCCCAGCTTCTCCGCTGCGTTCCATCCCCCTTGGGAAAATCCAGAGGTTGGTCGCAATGTCGGATTTCCAATCCATCGATCGGCCGGTTATCACATCATCATTTGCCCCTAGGTCAGCGTTTTCATAGTTTGAATCATATCAGGCTGCCTCCGCGAGCTTGTATGACCAAGTGTGAATGACGGGATGGCGGTTGACATCGTCGATAC
>WNFM01008203.1_pt1 | contig 20709 bp, 16 predicted proteins | sample 5400271 | NCBI WGS metagenome assembly WNFM01 (sample SAMN13153352, study PRJNA577476) | soil metagenome | isolation source: 60 cm saprolite on Douglas fir-dominated hillslope | place: USA:California | collected 2013-09-17
CGATACATCTGAAGGGTACGTAATGCAGCCTGATAACCATAATCGTTATTGTGATTCCCTGTGAGTTCCACGATGTTGACATGCAGGTCTTTGAGTACGTCGAAATAGCTATCCTTTGCGCACAGATCGCCCAACAGATCAATCTTGCCGGGACGGGGACAGCCTGCGGTAAATGAGACTTCGTTGCTAGTATGGACGAAATCAATGTCTTTGAAGACGGGGGCCATGTCGGCGGCGGCCCAGGCTGCGCCATGTATGTCGAGCGCTGCGGCGGTATCGCGGGACATTGCTGTTACTCCGGTCATTGCAATTGCGGTGAGTTGAGAGGGATCGTAGTCGGGATCAGAGGATCGAAAGGCAAGGGGATAGGTAACCTCACCCCCTGTTTGACCAAGTTTGAAGAGGTCCCAACCGCCAATTTGCAACACTTTGAGCCGAGGTGAGAGGGAATCAAAGGGCACAATGAGCCATGCGTCTGGATAAGTTTGGGCATAGCTAGCAAACTATGCGGATGGAATGATATGCACATTCGTGCCTGCGTTGCCTAACTTGAAGAATAAAACATCACAGGTGGATTGATCCTCGGCTCCTGTCCAGCGGGCTTGTAATTCGTTCCATGTCACGGTATCGTGGACAGTGAGAAAATCAGCAGCAGCAGCGTAAACGCGCAGGCCAATACCATTAGAGGCGTGAACTACATGTGCCAAATTTAACAAAAAAATGCTGCTTATGAGCAGAAGAATCTGGATAGTGCGACGAATATATCGAAGGTACGAACTATCCTCGCTGAGTGAATTTGAACGAGAGATCAAGGGGTGCGGTTTCCGCTAAGGCATTTCAGGCGCGTTTTTGATACGCCAGACCAACCCACTGAAGCGATGCGCCACGCGATCATTGTCCACTGCCATCTGGATAGCGCGGCGCGTACCGACCAGTACCACAAGACGCTTCGCCCGCGTGATCGCCGTGTACAGAAGGTTCCGCTGCAACATACGGGCAAACTGCGGCACAAGCGGGATCACGACAGCCGGGTACTCGCTGCCCTGACTGCGATGGATGCTGATGGCAAAGGCGTGAAATAGGTCTCCCGTCTCTTTCCAGCCGTAGGTGACAATGCGCCCATCCATATCGATCTCCATGTTTTGCTCTACTGGGTCGATACTGAGGATGCGCCCGATATCGCCGTTGTAGACTTCCTTCTCGTAATTATTGCGAGTCTGAATGACCTTATCACCCATGCGGAACTTGTGCCCGCCAATCTGGTGTTCGCCGTTAAGCCCAGACGGATTGAGGACAAATTGTAGTCGCTCATTCAGCGTGTGGATACCTGTCTCGCCCTTGTACATCGGCGCGAGAACTTGCACATCGTTGAGTGGATCGAGGCCAAATTTGGTCGGGATGCGGTTCTGCACAACATCCACAAGCAAATCAGCGGTTGTTTCTGGTTCGCCATCGGGCACGCTGAACATGAAGAAATCACTGCTGTTGTTGCTCAGGTCGGGCATCTCGCCCTTGTTAATGCGGTGTGCGTTTAGCACCACATGGCTATCGCTCGCTTGCCGGAAAATTACATCCAGGCGGGTGACGTGCGCCAATCCGCTATTGATCACATCACGCAGTACATCACCTGCGCCGACACTTGGCAACTGATCCACATCGCCGACCAGTACCAGGTGCATTTTCTCAGTCATTGCATCCAATAGGTGAGCGAACAGATCGAGGTCGAGCATTGACGCTTCATCCACGATCACGACATCGGCTTCGAGCGGTATGCTTTCATCGTGCAGAAAGCCGTTATCCGGCGAGAAACCCAATAATCGGTGAATAGTACGCGCGGGTCGTTCTGTGGCGTCGCTCAATCGGCGGGCGGCGCGACCCGTTGGGCTGGCAAGCAGATACTTGGCGTCGATAGTGTCCAGCGCCCGTATCACAGCGCGCAGTGTCGTCGTTTTTCCAGTACCGGGACCGCCAGTTAGCACACACAGTTTATTGGTCAATGCCGCGCGGACAGCATCCTGCTGCTGATCGGTCAATTGGACTTTGCTGGTATCCGCTAGCTTCTTAAAATAAGTGTCCCAATCGAATGTTTTGACTTTTTTGAGCGACGCGCCTTTGGCCTTGGTCATCGCCAGGAGTTTTTCGGCTGCGCTGACTTCGTTCTCCCACATCGAGCGCAAATACAGTGCTTCGAGATTCCCGGATGGGCCGTTCTTGCGCTTGATCGAGAATATATCTTCCTGTTTGAGCAGTGACGAGATAGCGGTTTCGCATAATTCCGGCGACACATCGATCAGTTCCCCGGTGCGCTCAATGACCATCGGGCGTGGCGCGTAAACATGTCCATCCATGGTCAGCGTGTTCAGGGCATACAGGATGCCTGCCCGCACCCGCTGCACCGCATCGTTGGCAAGTCCCATTGTACGGGCGATCTGGTCAACCGTCTTAAACGTCACGCCTTCGATATCAACCGCCAGTCGATAAGGATCGGCCTCGATTTCCTGAATCGTATTCTCGCCGTAAGTATCATAAATCTGGTGGGCCAACCCTGCGGTGATGCCGTAATTCTGCAAGAACAACATCACTTTGCGGGAATGGCGCTGCTCTTCCCACGACTCGGCAATGATTTTGGCACGATTTTTGGGGATACCTGGAACTTCATTGATACGGGAAGGGGTACTATCGAGGATGTCCATTGCATTCGCGCCAAAGTGATCGAGAATTTGCTTCGCCGTCTGCTTGCCAATGCCCTCGATCAGGCCGCTGGCGAGATAATTTTGCACGCTATCCACGGTTGAGGTGACGAGATGCACGCTGTTGGCTTTGAACTGCTGTCCGTAGTCCTTGTGAACTGTCCAGGAGCCAGTAAAGCGCACCGTCTCGCCCGGTTGCAATTCGAGCATCTTGCCGACGACCACAACTTCATCGTCGAAGCGGCTGGCATCTGCCCCGCCCGGCACAAGGCTCAGGACAGTCCAGCCAGTTTCCGGGTTGTGGAAGATGATATCCTCGATTACGCCTTCAATGGCTTCCTGCTGCATAAGTCCCTTTATCTGGCTATTTCAAACCCGCCCGCGTTTCGGCTATGGCTTGAACATCACTTGCCAACGCATGGGCATCACTGAGCAACTGATCGGCAGTTTCGCGCAGGTGGGCGGCGAATTCCTGATCTTCAAGGCTGGTGATATTTATACGGACGTTGAGCGATGCGCCTTCGATAGCTGCTATCGCCATATACGCCGCGACTCCGGCGTCAGTGGTGGCGTTGGCATTGCCCAGATCGGCAACACTGCGGGCCACACCCAACACTTCGCGGGAAAGCTGCATTACGCGCAGTGGCGCATCCGTAGCGCGTCGCAGTGCCGCCTGGATCGCGGCAGAGCGTGCGGAATCCGACTTGTCGCGATGCTGAGCATCCATCACTGCATTGAATGCTGCTACGTCTTCGTCCATCGCTGCCAGCAGTTGGCGGCGCAACGAGTCGGCAGTCGTGATTGCAACGTTCATTTGTGCTTCGGCAGCAGCGTACTTCTTCCGACCCGCTGTCAAGCGGGCCACCATCGCGGCGAGCGCCGCCGCCAATGCTCCAGCCAGCGCGGAAATTGCACCGCCGCCCGGCGTTGCGGTTCCAGCCGCCACTTCGTCCAAAAAGTCATTAAGGCTTGGTTCTGTCTTCATAGGTCGAGCATTGATCGTCGATGCTAATATCGTTGAACCTTCTGGCACTGGCGGTTCCGGCAGCTTTGGCCCCGGCTCTGGCACACTTTGCAAGCGGCGCTCCATAAGCTGATCCGGGTGGAAGGCGTCAAGCTGCATATACCAGCGAGCGCAGTCGATCAGTGCATCTTCTGGGGTCAGGCCAATGAGTTCGGTAAAGGCAATGCTAACGCCATAACGCTGGGCTTCGCGCCGGATCAATTCGACAGCACGATATATTGGTGTTTTGGAAAAGTTTGTCAGGTTCATCGAGACCTGCGCCCGACCTTCGACCAGCAGGCCAAGGGCTTTGACAAAACGCAGCCCGCCATTAGAATGACGCACTGCTTTCGCGATTTTGTTGGCGATCTCCACGTCATTTGTTGTCAGATAGACGTTGAATGCGATCAGCGGTGGACGCGCACCGATGACCGTTGCACCCGCCTTACCCAACGCAGCCGGGCCAAAGTCGGGCATCCGCAGCGGATCAGTGTAGATGGCTTCTTTCAATCCCTCATATTCGCCGCGACGGACGTTTTCCAGATTCTCCCGGTCAGGACGGGTGGCTGCGGCTTCGTACAGATAAACCGGGATGTTGAGTTCCTCGCCAACCCGCTTGCCGAGCCGTTGCGCAATCGCAACACAATCCGCCATCGTCACATCGCGGATTGGGACAAACGGAACAACATCGGTGGCACCAATGCGGGGATGTTCACCTTGATGCTGATCCAGATCGATGTGCTGGGCCGCTGCCTTGATCCCGGCAAAAGCCGCCTTTTCGACGGCTTCCGGCGATCCTACAAACGTCACCACCGAGCGATTATGATCGGCATCGCTGCTGACATCCAACAATCGTACCGCGTCCGCCGTCTGGATTGCCTTGACAATGGCATTGATCACCTCGGTACGGCGACCCTCGCTAAAATTCGGGATACACTCGACGAGTGGACTACCCATGAACAACCCTTTGGTCCTTGAACTCAAATAGATATGCCGCGTTATTATACCATTGCGTGCGGCAGATTCAGGATAGCAGCCAATCCTTTAATGTGAAATCTGAGATGCCACTTGCAATGTCGTTCCACCAATGTCTGCCGCGATAGAAGCATCTTTTGCATTTTCGATGACCACGGCAACTGCTGCCGAGTGCCCGTTGGGCAAATCTACATAGCCGATAAACCACGCGGCTTGCTGCTGCCGTGGCCCGGTGTAGGCAATGCTGGCATGTCCGTGAACCGCTAAATTCGGGCGATCAGCAGCGTGAGCAGCGCCGCCAGTCACCGCCTGACGCATCGCTGTGCCAAGCTGGTCCGTGATATTTTGCGGCAGGACTGCTTTAGCAGTGTCGGTAGTCGTCAGCAGTTGCCAATCGGTGGCCCCTGGTTTNNNATCGTCGCGACAACCAACCCCATTTGAATTGGCGTAACCGTGAGGCTGCCTTGACCAACCGCCTGCGTCGTCAATTGCACTGGATCGGTAATCTGGTCAAGAGGCGTCACGGCTCGGCCTGAAAACGTTTCGAAATTCGCGAGGTTTGAGGCTTGCAGCAGGCCGAATGAGTCGAACATTTTCTGAACAGGTGCCGGGCCGGGTTGATTGAGCACCGCATTGACAAACACAGCGGGACAGGCGAGGGCATACGCATCTTGCAGCGTCGCAGGCGATCCCTGGGCGGCACAGGTCAAAGTCAATCCGTTTACGATGACAGGTTTGCCCGCATCTGTGACTGGCGCGGCAAGATCGGCTTTGTTGGTCAGCATGGCAGACAGCATTACCGATTCGAGGGATCCTCCAGGCTGGTAGAGTCCCTGCGTTACGCGGTTAAGGAGCGGCGAACTGGTCGCTTTGCGCAGCACATCGTAATTGGCGTCCAGTGTATTGGGGTCGTAGCTCGGTTCGCTGACCATCGCCAGCACTGCGCCGGATGGTACATCAAAGACGATGACCGCGCCTTGCTGCCCGTTCAGCGCCTTAATGATGGCTGATTGAAGCCCAATATCCAACGTCAGGCGCACGTCGCTGCCCACCTCTGGGCGATGCAGAAGTGAATCGAGGGCGATCTGCCCCGTGTCGCGTAGATCGTCTCCGCGCAATTGTTTATCGAACGACGCTTCAATGCCGCCGACCCCATGAACGAGGCTGTAATAACCAACGGCAGCCGCTGCATCCGGATGCGCATACTCGCGCTTAACCACCTGTTGACCTGACGGCGACTTGCCGACAACCAGTGTTTGAGCCAGTGTCTGACCGTTGCGGTCATAAATCCCGCCGCGCACAATTGCCCGCTCATCTTCGACACGCCGGGGGTTGTCGTCGCGGGCTAACATGCTGTCGGAGATCAGGACGCTCCAATACATCAAGCTCAGCGCGACGACGGCAAATCCAAGCAGGATCACGAGCGTCAGGCGGTTGAGACTTTTCGTCATGCGTCATTGCTCAGAACAATCAACAAACTAACCATGATAAAGTTTGCCAGGAGCGAACTCCCACCATAACTCAGGAAAGGCAGCGTTATCCCGGTCAGCGGGATAAGTTTGAGCACGCCGCCCATAATCAGCAGGCTCTGCATTGCCAGCGTAATACTGATGCCCGCTGCCAAAAATGCCCTGAACGGACGGGCCTGCGATCTGGCTGCGATCTGCATTCCGCGCACGACGAGAAGCGCCAGACACACGGTTACGACGAGTGTGCCGATGAAGCCCCATTCTTCTGCAATCGCAGCAAACACAAAATCGGAGTGAACGACAGGAATATATGTGGGCGATCCTTGTCCAACGCCTTGCCCGAACAATCCACCTGCTGAGAACGCCAGCAAACTCTGCACAATCTGGAACGAGCGATCATTAGCGTAGGGCCAGGGATTGGCCCACATATCGACCCGAAGTCGGACCACCGAGAACCGCTGGTAAGCTAGCACGCCTGCCAGAAACAATAACGCGGCACCTGACACCACATACCGAAATTTTCCGGTAGCAACATATAGCATTGCCAGAAACACGACGAAGAACAATGTGGCGGTTCCGAGGTCCTGCTGCCAGATCAGCACGATGATGCTGATGCCCCACATCAGGATTAACGGAGCAAGGAAGCGCAGCGGCAGCAGCCGAAACGGCCCCACATTCGGCGTATCAATGTCGAGCAAAAGGCGGTTGTCGGCGAGGTAACTTGCCAGAAAGACCACCAGAACAACCTTCAGAGACTCCGAGGGCTGGAAATACACATCGGGAATACCAAGCCATAGGCGGGGACCACCGCCCGATGGATTGGTCCCAAGTACAATCGTGAGGATAAGGAGCAGCAAGCCGCCACCGAGCCACAGGTAGCGGTAATTGCTGAGCCAACGCAAATGGCCCGGTAGCAACACAATTGCCACCATGACACCTACCGCGATGATGAGCCACGCAGCCTGGCGTGTCGCGAAGGGTGGGGCCAGACGATCAATCAGGGTCAGCCCCCAGCCTGCAAGCAGCATAACCGTTGGGAAGAGGAACGGATCACGGCGTGGCAGGCGTCGCCGCAACACCAGATGGCCTAATGCAGCGCAGACAATCCAGATAGCGATATACCACAGGTTGCTCACATCCAGGCTACGGGCCGCAGTCAGGCCGCTCTGGATGGTCAACAGGAACAGCCCGGCAATCACCAATAGCAGGCGTTCACGAAAACCAATCGAGGCTTCAAAAGTCTGTTCATCTTCCGCCGCTAATGGCGGTAGCTGTGTGGTATCTGTCATCAGGACGGAAAATATTTCCCGATAATTGGCTGTAAGCGTTGGACCACTTCAGGCGAAACACGTTCCCGCTGCGTGGCAAAAGCAACCTTCAGGGCTGATTCACAGCCGCACACGAAGTTAGATGTGGCTATGCGCTCGACTGTCTCCGCGACAGAACGCTGTGCGAGAGCAATGTTGCTATTAAACTGCGCAAAAACCGCCTCTGAACTGACCTGTTCTTCGTGCCAAACATCGTAATCGGTGACGTGCGCCATTACAGCGTAGTGCATTTCGGCTTCACGGGCTAAAAAGGCTTCAGGGCTGGTTGTCATGCCAATAATGCTGAAACCCATCTGCCGCCACACCTGACTTTCGCCTTTGGTGCTGAAGCGTGGACCTTCAATCGTGACAAATGTTCCGCCTTCATGAACAGTTCCACCCGCCGACTGGCACGCTTCGCAAACTACGCGGCTCAACGACGGACAAAACGGATCGGCCACGCCAACATGTGCTACGATGCCGCCGCCAAAGAAACTGCGACCACGCTCATCCTTTGTATAATCAAACAGTTGATCCGGGACAACAATGTGACCCGGCGCAAGTTCCAGTTTCAGCGAACCGCACGCACTGACGGCAATGACTGTCGTGACGCCCAATGTTTTCAGCGCGTAGATATTGGCGCGGTACGGTACTTCGCTTGGACTGAGCACATGGCCGCGCCCATGCCGGGGCACGAAAGCGACGCGCTGCCCGCGCAAATTGCCGACAATAATCGCGTCGCTGGTCGGACCAAACGGCGTGTCGATGCGATGCTCGGTAGCATCGGTAAACTCCGGCATGTTGTAGAGGCCGGAGCCTCCGATCACTGCGATGCGAACTGGTTCCATATGCTCTCCAAAGAATGTGAGTCATCTATACTTTAGCGCATCGCATCGCCATAGAAAAGCAAAACGCGTGAAAGCCGTGGCGAACCAGCGGCAAGTTCTTTGCGTATATAGCTATACTATTTATATATTCCGCACTAAAAATAGGTAGGATCATTGATTACCGCAAAACCAAGTTTGTTAGCCCGTTACGAAGCATTACGCCGCAGAGAATATGAACGCCTGACTGCGCTACTGGATACGCTTGGTCGCATTGATGGAATGCCTGATGAGCAAATGGATCAGGCCCGCGACGCACTTTTTCATGCCGACCACCCGTTTTTGATTGTGCTGGTGGGCGCGTTCAACGCAGGCAAGTCAAGCATCATCAACGCGCTGATTGGTCAGCCCGTACTGGAAGTCGGAGCAACGCCAACCACGACAAAAATTGCCATTTTGCGGCACGGTCCGGATGTACAGCGTTTGCAGGCTGGCGAGGTGGAAACCGTGTTCGATCCTTCGCCGCTGCTGGAACGGGTGAGCCTTGTCGATACGCCCGGCCTTGAATCGGTGTTCAAACAACATGATGAGGTGACGCAGCGCTTCCTGCATCGTGCCGATATGGTGTTGCTGGTCATGCCTGCAACACAGGCAATGTCTGCCAAAAATGTCGAATATATGCAATCGCTGCGGACTTACGGCAAACGCGTGATCATCGTGATCAACCAGACCGATGCGCTCGATGCCGATGAACAAAAAACGCTCAAGGATTTCGTGGCGGAGCAGAGCAAGCTGAATCTGGGCTTTGTCCCGCCGATATGGATGGTGTCGGCGCGGCTGGCGATTGAAGCGCAGCAGACCACGCCGCGCAACGAGGAACTCTGGCAGGCCAGCGACTTCAAGCAGATCGAGCAATATATCAACGAGACATTGGGCGACCTGACAAGAATCCGGCAGAAACTGGAAACGCCTTTACAGATTGTCCGCAATGTGACCACGGTTGCCAGTGCGCGGGTCCGCGAACAGCAGAACGCCCTGGCGGATTTCCGTCGCTCGTCGCAAAATGTCCGTAGCCAGATCGAAGCCGCGACTCGTGAACAGCAGGCTACCGTGCGCCAGATTATCGAAGAAGTGAACAGCACATTTGCTGAGGCGATTACGCGGGGCCGTGAGGCGATTGCCGACATTTTTCAATTCTCGAAAATTCTGTCCACGGCAATCGGCAGCCTGATTGAGTTACTGGGGCTGGCGCGGCTGATCCGCCGCTTTGGTGCAGGAACCCCGGCACAAAAAGCCTTTGAAACACACAAGGTCAACGAGCCGCTGGATCGGCTTCCTGGGATTATTGACCGGCTTGGGCCGCGTCTGGAAGGGCGTGATGTCAAAGATATTGACGATCTTGTTGCCTACACACGACGCGAGATTGCCCAGTTGCCGGGCGCACTCCAACAGAAAGTCGTCGGAAAGCTGGAAGTGCCGCCTACCTATGACCGCTCAATCGTGCGCGGCGCACGCGAGGGGTTGATGCAAATAGTGGACAGGGCGCGGACTGTTGAGTTCAAGCACATCGATCAGGCGGTGCGCAACTGGCTCGTGTTTCTAGGGGCATATGAGGTTGTCATCATTATCGCCGCTGTTATCGCGGCCTTCGCGCTGGCTGGCTCGCAGAACGGCAATTGGCTGCTTTTGCTTATTGTCGTCATCGCGCTGTGGCTGGCTGGATTATTCCTGCTGCCGCTGCGGGGTACAATCATGGCCCAGGCTTACGGGCGGCGAATGCTTGGCATTGAGGCAGAGCTTGAAAAGTCGATTGACCGCATAGCGCAGGAGCAGATCGAGGCAGGGGGACGGCTGCGTTCAGATGCGGTTGCCCCGTTCATGCGGCTGGTTGAATCACAGATTTCGCAGGTTGATGAACTAAAGAGCGAACTCGAAGGCCATGAATTGGGCCTGGTAGCTCTGGAGAAAGAACTCGGCGGCTTGCGAGAGTAACCTATTGTTGCGCAGCAGCTTCCAAGGCTTGTAAGGTCAATTGGGCAGCTCGATCCCAGGTAAATTGTGCCGCCTGCTGATGCCCTTTTTGCACCAGTGACTCCCGCAACGCTGAGTCGCCCGCCAGTTGTGCCATACCAGCAGCGATTGCATCCACGCGGAGCGGATCGACCAGCACCGCTGCATCACCTGCCAGTTCGGGCAATGACGAGGTGTTGGAGCATATTACGGGCGTACCGCACAGCATGGCCTCCAACACTGGAAAACCGAATCCCTCGTACAGCGACGGAAACACCAATGCCAATGCACCGCTGTATAGTGGCGCTATCTCGTCATCGTCAATATAGCCCGTGAAAATGACTCGTTCGCGTTGTGCGGCAGGAAGCGCTTCGAGAGCCTGTCGCAACACATCCTCGATGAGCCAGCCGCGCTTGCCAGCAAGGACCAGTCCGATATCGTGTTCAGCGTTCTCAGTACAGTACCGCCCAAAGGCCTCGATCAACCGCTGGATGTTTTTGCGCGGTTGCAGTGTTCCCAGAAACAGAAAATAGCTGTCTGGCAGCCCGTACTTTGCTCGCGCCGCTGCGATTTGGGCTGTAGAAGCGCGAGATAACCCCTCGACACCGGGATAAACCACGTCGATTTTGTCCGCGCTCACGCCGTATTGCGCGACTAAATCACGTTTGGTTGCCAGCGAATCCGCGAGGATACGACTGGCACGCCGAGATGTTGTGCGGGTGGTCAGGTCCAGATAAAAACGCTCATAGGCTGGATGGGCCTCCGGGAAAAAACGATAGCCTAGATCATGGACAGTAGCAACAGCTTTGCCGGGGAGGATCAGCGGCAGCGCGTGCGCGGGAACGAACGTCACGTCTGGACGATCTATCCACAATTCCGCCGCAAAACGCACGTGTGTCCACAGCCGGGCGAAGGGAATGACCTTCACGTGAATATTTGGGGCCGATGCAAATAGAGTCGGCGAAGGCTCCTCGCGGAAATAGAGCGTGAACTCGTGGAGCGAAGGTTGCGCTAAGAGAGCACGGATAAGTTGTAATGCGTAGTTCTCAGTTCCGGTTCGAGCCGCAATAGTTGTCCGGCTGGCATCAATGGCGATCCGCACAGGAATTTATTCGGCGCGGTCGCGAACCGCACTCGGCAAGACCGCCAGCGCCAACACTAACAACAATATGGGCCAATACAGCGCCACGATGGATAGCACACTGGTGCTGAGCAGCGACATTGTGAACAGCAGAATTGTCCCGCCCGCGACCATGAACATGAGACTGGGCAACAGCAAGCCCCGGTCATGGCTGCGCTCAAAGATGAAGGTCAAGAGCATGGCTGCGCCGGGTGTAACAATGAATAACGGCCACCCCTGACTGAGATCAAGCCAGTTTTTAGACGCCGCGCCAAGCAATCCCGTCAGGATCAAAATCATAACTGCAATGAAAAACAGCCCGCGTTCGCGGCGACCATTGAACAGGAAACGCAATACGAGGGTCAACGCAACACCGCTGATCGCGATGACAATTATCAGTAGTCGTGTGGCAGCGTCCGGGCGCAGTAGGAGCAATACACCCGCAGCGACCAGCAGTAGCGCAGGCAGAGCATTGCTGAATTGCATCCGGCGCTGGACACGGAACTGCATCGCCCGCGAAGGTCGCGCCAGATCGCTGTCAGCGCCCACATCATCCGGGTTTAGTGAGGCATTCTGAACGCCGTCCTGTGCAGGTTCATCTGGAGACGTTGGCACTTGCACGAGGACCGACACTTGCGGTTGCTCAAATGCTTCCTGCGTTTCATCTATGGACTGCTCGTCCACAACGTCCGTATCTTCGGCTGGCATCTCGTCTGCCGTTTCGTTCAGTTCTGGCTCATCAGTCATCGTATTCTGCCCGGTTATCGTTCTACATCCGGCTAATTGTACAGAATCGAGCGCAACTACTCAACTGTTTGAGCAAACGGCTTTTGAGGCTACAATTTCAGATTATTGCAATCTCAAGGACACGGACCATGAAAGCAACAATTACGGTTTTACCGGGTGACGGTATCGGCCCAGAAGTGACTTCGCTGGCAGTGTCGATTCTCAAAGACATCGGGGCACGCTACGGGCACGATTTTACGTTTCAGGAAGCATTGTTTGGCGGCTGCGCTATCGACGCCACGGGTGACTCGCTGCCCGACGAGACAATCAAGACGTGCGAGAGCGGCGACGCGATTCTGCTTGGCGCAGTTGGCGGGCCGAAATGGTCCGATCCCTCAGCAAAGGTGCGCCCAGAACAGGGATTATTGCGTCTGCGGGCACATTTCGGATTGTTCGCTAATCTGCGTCCAGTCAAAGCCTATCCAATGCTGGCTGATCATGCGCCTGTGCGGGCTGAACTGCTCAAAGATGTCGATATCCTGTTCATCCGCGAATTGACAGGTGGCATTTACTTTGGTCCGCGCCAGGAACAGGGCGACGGCGACAGCGCCTGGGATACGATGATCTACAGTGTCGCGGAAGTTGAACGTGTGGCAGAAGTTGCGTTCAAGGCGGCACAGGGTAGACGCAAATTTGTGACCTCGGTGGACAAAGCCAACGTGCTCGCTTCGTCGCGGCTGTGGCGGCGCGTCGTGGAACAGGTCGCGACACGCTATCCCGACGTAAAGCTCGAACATGCGCTGGTCGATTCATTTGCCATGCAGATGATCAAGACGCCGGGCCGCTATGATGTCGTGGTCGCCGAGAATATGTTCGGTGATATTCTGACGGACGAATCGGCAGTGTTGGCTGGATCGCTTGGAATGCTGCCCTCGGCGTCACTCGCCTCCAGCACCTTTGGATTGTATGAGCCGATCCACGGCTCCGCGCCGGACATTGCCGGACGGGGCATCGCCAACCCAACCGGCACGATTTTGAGTGCGGCGATGCTGCTGCGTCACAGCCTGGGATTAGAAGCTGAAGCACAGGCAATTGAGAATGCCGTGCAGCAGGCGCTCGAAGCGGGCGCACGAACGGGCGACATCGCGGAACCCGGCAAACCTGGCCTGGGGTCGGCGGAATATGCCGAGCGAGTTCGTGCCGCGCTGGAAGCGGTGAGTGTGAAGTAGCGCCCGACGTCAGTTTGGGCACACAAACAGGCCAATAGCGAAAATAGGCAAGATTAGTCCGCTCCACCGCGCCCGTTGTAGACAGGACTGCCACTTGCTGCGAATTCTCTAAACACGGCGACGGCTTTCTCGGTAAGCAGACCGTCTACCAGGGTAACGCCGCGATGCGTGAGTTCGTGTTCCCATTGGGGGTGAATCGGGCCTTCGTCAAAGCCAGTGATCTCTTCAAGTTCAGGGCCTCTACCAGCGATGACCAGCGAACGGACGCCGGACCATAGGACCGCCCCGAAGCACATGGCACAGGGACGCCAATTGACGACTAATTGATAGGCTGGCATATTCGGGCCGCCCAGATCATAGGTTCCGAGTAGTTTTTGGGCGAGAGACAGTGCCATTACTTCGGCGTGGGCGGATGAGCAATTTGAGGCTACCACCCGGTTCACGCCGATGACGATCAACTTTCCAGTTTCGCGCTCAAAGACACCAGCGGCAAATGGCCCACCTGTGCCTTTCTCAAAGTTCAACTGTGAAAAGCGAATGACTGCTTCCATACGCTCTTCTAGCGTTGCTAGATTTGATGGCAGGCGTTTTTGTTCTTCGACTGCCCAATCGGGAAGAGCTAGCGTAAATTCCACTGTGTTTGCTCCTGTCGCCAGACCTGGTGATTATACAGTAACGTGAGTCCGACAAGGTTTGAAGTTTCGGAAAACTATGATCTCAATGAGATATCGAACTCCGTACAACAGCCTAAAAGCCACAAAAACACGGCCCGGTAGGTAGTCCAGGCGCAGCCTCCGCGCTGTCGTATCCTTCCCCCGCAAAGGGATGTCCAAAGGAGAGGACTCCATGCGGCTAACGGTGCTCTTTGACACACCCTATTGGATTGGCCTGCTAGAGGTTGAGCGTGACGGTAGCCTATATGTGGCCCGGCGCATCTTCGGTGTTGAGCCAAGCGACGCCGAAGCCTGCGAATTCGTCCAACGCGATCTGCTCACATTGCAAGCTCGGATGACGGTGGGAGTTCCGATTGAGCAGCGCGCCAGATAACTACGCTCGAATCCAAAGCATGTTCAGCGTGAAATCCGCCAGCATATGGCCGAGCAAGACATCACAAGCAAAGCACAGGAAGCGATGCGTTTGCAGATCGAGCAGAACAAGCACGAGTCTGTACAAATGTCGCGCGAACAGCGCGAAGCATTGCGACTGTACAAACGTGAGATTGTCCGAAAAAAGGCGAAGGCGCGTCACAAAGGACGATGATACCGATCTACGAAGATTCGTTCTGAAGTGATTTGACGATCTTCAATGCGCTGGTTACATGGGCCTGCATATTGATGCGCGAGGAGAAAACGTTACGGACAATGCCGAGTCTATCAATGATGTAGGTAATGCGTCCAGGGAAAAAATCAGCAAATAGCCCCTGGACCCCATACGTCTTTTGGACACTGCCCTCAACATCACTTAACAGGAGAAAAGGTAAGTGATAGCGCTGGGCAAATGCTTGATGCAACTCTACCGAATCACTGCTAACGCCAACTACGGTCACTCCGGCTTGCTGAAAGGCTTCGTAGTTATCTCTAAAAGTGCAGGCTTCAGCGGTACAGCCCATGCTGAAATCTTTGGGATAAAAATACAGAACGACGATGTTTTGCTTCACGAGATCAGAAAAGCGGACTTGATTATTCGATTGGTCAGGCAGGCTAAAATCCGGGGCCAGATCGCCCACCTGAACTTTGCCCACTGCCCGCTGCATTTTGTCGAGACCCGATTGATTTAACATTACTGACCTATAAACCCGGTAAACGATTAGCAGATTATACGCATTAGCAGAACGAGATAGCAATATGCACGCGGCGTGGCGATGGGAATAAAAACAGGCAGAGAAATTCTTCCCTGCCTGCCAACTCATGCTGAAGCGCTATAGATTTAGAGTGATGGCGTTCCTTCGGGAGCGGGTGGAGTAGCTGATGAGCCAGTGCCGTTCTGCGCCTTGTTGCCTTTGCCAAGCGGATAAGCGGTGTTCATCAATTTCGTCAATCCATCAGATAGATTGCCAAGCAGTGTTGTGGCCTGATCTTGTTTGAGTTTACCTGCCGTGACGGCTTTGTTGATACGATCTGTTGCTTGCTTTACGGCTGACGAAACAATCTGCGTAGGATCGGCGTTGTGCTCGGTGGCGATCTGCGCGAGGGTCTTGCCACTGCGGATTTCCTGAAGAAGATCGCGCTGCGAGAGTTTGGTCGCGTCGGCTGTCGCCTTAATTAGAATGCTCAGGCCTGCTGCGCGTAACCGTTGAAGCCGTGGATTCTGCGCGAGTGGGAACGTGTGGTTAACAGCTTGATCCAGGACTCGATCAAGTCTGGACGTGAGGCGATCTGCCTGCGCCTGGGTGAGCTTGCCGTTGGTCACAGCCTGATTGATATCGTTGATAACGGTGGTCTTGGCATCTGCCTCGACGCTCGCTACGTCGGCGTTGTGCTCCTTCAGCACATCGGCAAGCGTTTTGCCAGATCCAAGCTCTGCGGTGATATCGGCCTGGCTCAGATTGGTTGCCTTTTCAGCAGCGCCAAGCAGCGCATTGGCGAGCGTGCGGACAGGGTTTGCACGTCCTGGGGTTTGTGTTGGAGCGGCTGTTTGCGCGTTGGCAGTACTAATACCTAACGCCATCATACAAAGCGCTGCAATCAGCGCTACACTGCCCAATTTGGTCCGGCGAGTCATGTTGAGGTCTCCATTTATCTCTTATTTGAGTTAGAGATAGTGTGGAATGTATTTGTAAAGTGGCTGTTACCTATATTGGTAGGTTGGGTAAATTTTGGAAGTGGGAAAAAATTGAGGGTCAGAGACGCCGACTCTGACCCTCTTTCAAAAAGGAGGAGAAGAAGAGGTTTCGCCCTTCAAATACATGATAATAAATTCATGTGACGTAATCCCGCCGGAAAGTATACGTTTACCCTACGCTTACCCTACGCTTTGAATCGTCACGCTGACATTAATCGCTTCATGAACGGTTACAAGCGTCCGCGTCGATCAAAAAAACTATTCCGAAGACGATGTGGCAACATCAAAAAGGCCATGAAAATTTCGTGAAATCATTCACGTAGTAACCAAATCGTGACACAAATAGCGTAGAGCTACACTATAATATAGGGCGAGTAGGTTCACTAATAACTACGTCGAGGTCATTATGGCAACCCAGGCTCCTCTTAATATGTCAGCAGTTCTTGCCGATTACATTCAATTGCGACGCAATGGTCGGTCAATGGACGATGCCGTCAATGAACTGCGCGATGCTGCATTTCAATTGAGTAGAGATGAACGTAAACAGCTTGGGCAGGTCGTCAATGAATGGGAGGCCCGTTATGGCGCTCAGCCACGGTCTGCCCCACCCATGCTCAAACCGGATGCCGTTGCTCCTCAACCGGTGGTTCCACAGAAACAAATGAGTCCCGCGCCGTTTGGGACAACATTTCTCGATCCCTCCAAACTGCCTCCCGCGCCAGTCCGTTCAGTGGATCAAACCGTCGCCTGTCTACGTTGTGGCAAAGCGCTGCCACGTGGCACGACCGTGTGTCAATTTTGCAATCAGACTATGCCACCTTTATCCATCGTTACGCGCCAACTTCAAAGTCTGGAACTCGTTAATGGCAAGGCACCATTGGTCAGCCCAACCTTTTTTGGCCCGAATTCCACGCTCGTTATGCTGATCCTGGGACAAAAGAAACCGATTGAAGCCTTTCCGCGCAGCCAGCTTGTCATCGGCAGGGCTTCGCCGCTGAACCCAAAGCCCGTCAATATTGATCTGACCACATTCAATGCTGAAGCACTCGGTGTCTCGCGGAATCATGCGCAGTTGCGCTGTCAGGACAATATGCTGCTTCTGGTTGACCTTAAGAGTCCCAATGGAACCTTCGTTAACGAACTGCGGATTTATCCCAATGAAGCACGTGCGCTGCGATCCGGGGACGAAATTCGGCTTGGCAAAATGACGATAAAGATAACATTCAAACATTGATGCAGCGGCCAGATCATTAGTGGATGGTTAGGTAGCAACCAAATCTATTGCGTTCTGAGGCACAGCCGTTACACTTTGCGGTATGCGCCGTGTTATATATTTATTGCTAGCACTGATTATTGTTAGCGACATACACTTACAACCTGCCCAAGCCCAATCCGACGAAGGGCCATGGCTCCTGGTTCAGCTTAATACATTGCGCCAAAGCAAAGGTGCCGGGTTGCTCGTCATAAATCCGCAGCTAACTATCTCTGCCACTAACCACAGCACTTATCTGTCTACACATCAATGGGGCAACCCACATGTCGAAGATAACGGCTCAACGCCGAGTTCGCGGGCGTGGGCTGCCGGATACCTGGGCAAACTTGTCAGCGAAAATGTGGTTGGCGGCCCGACGGCGACCAAAGAATGGGCCTTCCAGTGGTGGGTGAATGAACCGATCCACTTCCAAAATATGACCCTGCCACAGTGGACCGAAGTTGGCATTGGCGTTGTCACTGGCCCTGAAGGCCGCTTTTACACAATGGACTTCGGCACAACCACCTGGGGAACCATTGTGACGGCAGCACCTCCCGCCGCACCGAGTGCTTTGCCGCCGACGGCTGCGCAGGCGGCCCAGGTCGCAGCCACTGCACAAAACCCGGCAAAAATCTCCGCGCCGCCCACCAAGCGTCCCACACCGATTCCCACATCGACGCCAACAATTACGCTTACGCCAAGTGTAACCTTCACGCCACACGCCACCTTTACGCCGACTTTCACCGCGACCAGCCCGCCACCGACGATGACGGCCATCGTGATGTTAGTCTCTCCGCCACCGCCGCCCACCACCGGATTGACCCTCATAGCGGCTGTTTCTACGACAGCGCCTCCGCACACAAACTCAGGCAATACGCAACCAAGCGACCTTATTCGCAGTCTCATTCCGATTGCGATTGCCCTGCAAGTGGCGGTTATCGGCGGACTCGTGATGCGTTCGGTGATCCGGCGCGGACGTGGCTAGCGCAGCGATTTAATCGCCCGTTGACCCAAGCGCTGGTAATTGTTCTCTAGCACCGTACCAGGCGGGCCACGGTGTAATGTCCAGCCCGTAATAAGTTTCGACAATGCGGCGCACAATCGGCGCGGCAATGTATGAACCTTCATTGCTGTGCTCGATCATGGCGACGATTGCAATGTCTGGTTTGTCAGCGGTTTTACCTGCAAAGGCGGCAAACCAGGCGTGCGGCGGATCGTTCGAGAGGCCGGACTCGGCTGTGCCGGTCTTCCCACAGACAACCGCCCCTTTGAATCCCTGATATACAAAGGTCGCGGTACCGAGCGTTTGGTCCGTAGTGACTGCGCACATTGCGTCACGGATGCCCTGCAATATTTCCGGCTTGATGCCAAGCTGGCTGCTTACAATAGGCTTGACACGCTGCGCATCCGCCTGTCCAATGATGCCATATTTTTCTACGAGCAGCGGTTGGTAAAGCGTGCCACCGTTCGCGACAGCCGCGACCATACGGACGATTTGCAGCGGCGTGACCTGCACCGCGCCCTGCCCGATCACCGTGTTGAGCGCATCGCTGCCCCGCCACTTGATCCCATCTGACGTGTAGGTGTCAGGATTCGGCAAACTGCCTGTCGCTTCCGAAACGCCTTTGATGCCAGTCGGCGCAGCAAAGCCGAATTTCTTGGCATAGTCGATCAAGATATGCGGATCAGCATTATTAAGCGTCCAGCCGACGTTCCAGAAGTAAGTGTCGCAGGAGCCAGTCAACGCCTGCTTGAGTGTAAGCGTGCCGTGGCGGCCCGGCCCCATCGTATAAATCCAGTCGTAGCGCGTGCGATCCCCAATCGAGGTGCCGTTCCATACGCCAGAGCAATAATAGGTCGTGTTCAGGTTGAATTTGCCACTGTCGGCGGCAGCGGCCATACCCACAATCTTGAAGACCGATCCGGGCGGATAAACGCCAAGCGTCGCACGATTAAAGGTCGGCTTTTTCGGGTCTTTGGCCCAGGCGTTGATTAATTCCTGCGCGTTCGGAAGGGCTGTGTAAGGATTAAACGCGTCAATATTGAAGTCGGGATAGCTGGCAATCGCAAGGATTTCGCCCGTGTGAACATCCATCACAATGGCCGCGCCGCCCGTAGACCATGCTCCCCACACGGCGTTTTTGAAAGCGTCGGCAAGGATGCTCTGCACAGACGTTTGCAGCTTGCGATCTAGTGACAGGTAAACACTCTGGCTCGGCACTGCGGGACGATCCGCGATAATGCGGGTGATTGTGCCACCATCAGTGAGTAGCAGTTTGGCTTCCGGGGTCCCTGCAAGCGTATCCTCCCAGGCGCTCTCGATGCCATCCAGACCGACTAACGCGTCCGGGGAATAGCCACGCGACACCCAGTAATCCACTTGCTCAGCGGGAATGCGGCCCACATAGCCGACGACATGTGGCGCGAGTCCGCCTTCCACGTAGCGCCGCGTGGCCTGCTGATCATAAGTGAGCTTACATACCTTTTCCAGATTAGGTCGCTCGGCGGTGAAGACTTCCTGACTCAGCAGCCCGATCTCATAGGCGAAATCCTGTCCGGTACGCGGCCCGTAAATTGTCTTCATCTGCTCGGCGGTTCGTGACTTGAATACCCGCGCTAACTGGTTGAAGCAATCGTCGGGCGCGTTGGTCGGGTAACTTTTGGTCAGCAGTGTCACCCGGATCGCGACACCGTGCTCATCGGCAATTACCTGACCATCACGGTCATAGATATTGGCGCGGTTGGGCGCGGTTTGCTGCACTTCGAGCTTTGCACCATCCTTCATGCCGGTGAACACATCATCCTGTGACCACGCGACTCGCCAGCCATCGGATGTACTGGTCAGATGTATCACACGGCCCGAATCGGTAAAAGTGCCGAACAACTTGGTCTTGAACGTCACGTCATACGCAACATCGACGTTATCACCCTGCTGGATGAGGTTGGTAAGCTGATAGGATTTACCACCGGACGCCAGCGTCATAATATTTTCCGCGTTGCGGTAAAAGTTCTGGAAATCAACACGATTGTAGGCGTCGCGACTGTTGACGGTCAGCAACGCATACATTCCATCATAGCCATCGATCATCCAGGTATTGAGGAAATCCGCCGCGACACGCTGCGCATCATCACTGTTGAGCGGCGTTGCGGGACTTTGCGATGTGCTTTGCGGCAGAGGAATTGCGCCGGGTTGAGGATTGCACGCCGAAGCGATGGCTGCGGCAAGGCAGATTAGAATAAAACGGCGTTTACGCACAGGGTACTCAATCGGCAAAGTGAACGTTATTAAACAATGTTACCAGAATTTTACAGATCGGAAATCA
>WNFM01334651.1_pt1 | contig 20696 bp, 22 predicted proteins | sample 5400271 | NCBI WGS metagenome assembly WNFM01 (sample SAMN13153352, study PRJNA577476) | soil metagenome | isolation source: 60 cm saprolite on Douglas fir-dominated hillslope | place: USA:California | collected 2013-09-17
GACTGCTTCCTGGCGCATCAGCATCTCCATGGGGTCAGGGCTGGCCGGGTCGGCGACGTCCGGGGCGGCGTCGATGGGTTCAGCATTGCGCACCGTCCGGCTGCGCAACAGGTCGAGGGCGCGGTTGTGGGCGATGCGGAACAGCCAGGGTCGAAGCGGCGTCGCCTCGTCCAGGTCCGGCATTGCCGCGAGCGCGCGAACGAGCGTGTCCTGCACGACGTCCTCGCCGTCGATGACCGATCCCATGAGTCGCGCGCAATAGCGGTGCAGCTCGGGTCGCAGCTCCCCGGCCAGGACGAGGAGTTGCGCCCGGCGGTCGCCGTCCGGCGCAGGCCCTTCTGCACTCAAGCCGCCGCTCCCTCGATTGCCGCAGCGACGAGGCGCTCGGCGACCAAGGCTTCGCGCACCTTCGGGCGCGCGGCCACGCGAGCCATGTAGGCAGACAAATTGAGATAGGGCGCGAGATCGATCTTGAGGAAGTTCGACCAGTTCACGATGGCAAACGCATAGGCATCCGCGACCGTAAAGGTATCGCCCGTCAGATAGGCACGCGTCGCCAGATGCCGATCAAGCTCGGCGAAGCGAAGGCTAAGCTTGTCGCGCGCCGCCTGCTTGGTGGAGTCCGCGGCTTCGGCCTGCCAAAGCCAGGGACTGAAGGTTCGGTGCAACTCGGAAGCGACGAAGGCGAGCCACTGGTTCACGCGGAACCGCTCCTTCGTTCCGGCCGGCGGCGCAAGCTTCGACTGCGGCGCCTGTTCCGCCAGATATTGCACCAGCGCGGCGACTTCGGTGTGGACTTCGCCATCATCGAGTTGGATCGCCGGAACATAGCCGCGCGGATTAATCGCGAGATAGTCCTCGCCCTTCTCGGTCTTGTGCGATGCAAGATCGACCTTGACGAAATCGATGGCGAGGCCGGCTTCGCGGGCGACGATATGCGCGGCGAGCGAGCACGCGGCGGGTGAATAGTAGAGTTTCATGACAGGGGTTCTTGTGTAGATGAATAGTGGAGGTTCGTAACAGGTCTCCCGTGACTTCAAGACCTTTGCCGATGTCCAAAAACCTTGCGGGTTACAGGTATGTAAGGCAAGTATTTACCTGCGCGTTGATTATAGGCAACCGTTTACTTGCATGTCAAGGGGCAACACCCTGCCGTACGGTAGTTCCCGGTCGAACTAGCGGTGCAGCTCGGGCCGCAACTCACCGGCCAGGACGAGGAGCCCCGCCCGGCGGTCGCCGGCTGTGCTGTGCTCAAGCCGCCGCTCCCTCGAGAATGGTGACGCCGGTATCGCCCTTGAGCCCGAAGGCGAAGCCCTCGGCATATTGCGGATCGTTCAGCACGGCAACAACTTTCTCGCCGAACGCCCGGGGTGGCATCGGCGCGGGAAAGCGGGCCAGGAACGCTTCGGGCGTGACGCCCATGGCGCGCGCATAGCCGTTGGCACCCGCATCGCCGACCCCGGTGCCCCCGACCATCTGCATCGGGATGATCGTCTGGAAGCGGATCCCGAGGTTCTTCTGCTCCGAGACGCCGTTGGCGTATTTGGCCATGAACCAGAGCATGCGCTTGGCGCCGGCGTAGCCGCCCGACAGCGGCGATCCTGTGTGGCCCGCACCGCTCGATCCCACCAGGACGCGGCTTCCAGGCTTGAGCGGCAGATTGAGCGCCGCCTGCAGCCAATAGAGCCCGGCCTTGACATCGGTCTCCCAGGTCGCGGTGAAATCCGCCCAACTCAACTGGTCCAGCCGGCCCATGCGCGGTTTCGCGCCCGCGTTCAGCGCCAGGATGTCCGGACGGACCTCGGCGAGGATGCGCTGGGCGGCGGTCTCGTCCGTGATGTCGGCGGAGATCGTGGCGACGCCCAGCCGGGCGCGGACGGACGCGAGCGCATCGGCGCCGCGGGCGACGACCGTCACCCGGGCGCCGTGCGCGACCAGGGCCTCGACCAGTCCCAGGCCCAGGCCACGGCTTCCGCCGGTGACGACGACACTCTTGTCTTTGAGGCTCATCATTTCTGCTCCGATGTCTAGGTACAGCTAAGACGATCGAGGCTCGAGAAAGGAGTCAATCAACGCCGCCGCGAGGCGATGATGCAAGCGTTTTGCGGCCAACGTCAGGGCATATGAACCGAATGTTTCTCCTGTGCGAGGTGTGCGCTGCGGATTTATTCAATGCGGCTTGCACGGTTTTGCCGCGGACCGGATTGTCGATCAGTGCCGCTGATTTTACGACTGTCGCGGCGAGAGGTGATGTCTGGCATTGGCGAGGCGTTTGAGGCAAAAATGCTTCGAATGCCGCGCCAGTGCTTGCGTTTGGCATTTCGTAATGGCCAAAACGCCAAAGCGTCGTCATCTCATCGACGGCAGGAGGAGAATTATTTTGGTCTGAGCTGTCCCCTATTACGCTGCTTTAATTGCTGCCTTTGATTGCTGGCCCCTTTGATTGATTTGCGCCTTTAATTCTGAAAAAGATCCCGCTGTCGAGTTTTCGAATCGATTGCGATGGCTTGCTCGGGCAATTTAAGGCCCCACTTCGGGGGGTAAAAATAGTTGATTGACGCATGCGTCTCAGCAAACCGCTGCTTAATTCTCGTACGTCCAGATATGCCAGCAATGTTTGGGTGTTTCACGCGGGCATACTTGTCAGCTTCACAAAAGAGATTTTGTATGTCGATAAGTTGAAGTCGGCGCCCCCACAAATTTTTGAAGCTAAGCCCTAGCCGCTCGAATTCATATTCTTGGCGGTCTGCCATTAGGCGAATAATGTCTCCCGCAGCTAATCCGCCCAAAGTTGAAAAACACTTTCGGATTCCATCAAGTGCGCCAGGGCCCGGCATCGTAAATTCCATTTCAGAAAAATCAGTGAGCGTGCTGTAGTTAAAGTCTGTAACTAATTGGTAAGCGAGGAAATCCCCAATCAACGGATAGGCCCGCAGCAATTCGAATGCACCGCGCATCGTTGAGCAATCCTTTAACCTCTCCGGAACAAATTCAGCAAGCATGAGTTCAATTAGTTTCAAATGGGATTGGTGTTTGCGCTGTACGCCAAAGATCTTGCCTCCCGACGCCATGATGTAAGCAGCAGAGTAAATCGTCACATTTGAGTTCATGGCTCGCGAGAGAACTCGGTCGTAATCGGCATATCGAAAAGACTCGCGGCGGATGCCACCCAGCTGCGACTCGAGGAGTTCCCACGTTTCAATCTTATTAAAGAGTTTGAATAGCAGTGTGCGAAAAAATACATCTTCACTTTCCTGAGGGCCTCTGTAAATCACGTTGCGTATTAGGTACTGGCTAACTCGATCAGATGCCCGATAGGCGTTGGTAAATTTGTATTCATTGAGGATAGGATCATCGGTCCAAGGCTTAGGCTTGCCTTCTAATCTCGCGAAGAATACTTCCTGCCGTTTGGCTGCAAAGTGCCAATAAGTATCGAACACCTCCGATGTCTTTGCCGGCGTTAGCGAAACGAATACTCGGGCTGCACCTTTGGCACTGGGCGACGTTCTATTCTTTGCAGCATTTCTAGCTGGCGCACGTGGCATCGCTTTTTTCTTCGTCATTTTCCTACCGATGCATCAGCAACCATTGAACGCAAATCGTTTGCGAGTCGATCCAACGCCGCCTGTGATTGGCCGCCTCGCTCCAATACAGAAGCGACACACACAAGCTGGCTAAGTTTCAATCCTAACTGCTTTGCCATAAAGCTACCAAGCCAGTAAAGACCAAGATAATTTCCATATGCTTTTTCGAATTGGTACTGCGTTGCATAGAAACCTGTTATGGAAAGCCTTCCGTGATCTAGCGGAGTGAATGAAACCTGCTGCATGCATGGGAACCCTTTCAATCGATTGTTGGTGTGATCGCGAGTTGGATCAAGAATTGATGCTTGTAACGCACTCTTTCTATGGTTTCCGCGCGCAAATGTCTCGCAAATAAATTTGAGTTGATTGATGGGTTTCTCCGAACTGCCCTTCGGTTGAAATGATGTGAGGCGCCGAAAATAGACTCCCCTTCGATTTGCTGGACACTTTTGAATACCTTTCCATGCTCTTTCATACCGACGATAAAGAACATCAGCGTCGTCGACCGTATTCGGGTTCCACATTGAAAAGGGAAAAATTGTGCCCGCTACGGTTGCGCACGAACTTTTCTTGTACCTCAATAACTCTTCATCGATCCGTGCACGAATTTCTGGGCTCTCGCGAAGCTCGTCATTTTCGAGCCCGTTCACGGTAATTACAGCGGGATGCCGAGTGTGTCCACTCGGCTCCATTAAGCTAAGAAAAGTCTTGGCCCAAGCTATTGAGAAGTTGGTTTCCACTACGATTGCTGGAGCAATCATTCCTCCACCTCTTCTTCAAATCGAAAACAACTGCGACCTGTGTAGCCTCGCCGCGAAACGCGGACGTAGGCTGCCCATCCGTTATTCTCGAGAAAAACTCGCCCGATTCCCGGCCGCACCGCTTCGACAAGCATTCCCTGCTTTGCGTCGATAGAACTAAACAGTTGCGCCCCCTCGATCCGCGTGCCACTTGGCACTAGTGCCTGATCGCCGACTTCCATGTCAATCGCTCTACCCAGCCAGTGCTCATCGACCATATGAAGATGAGTCGCTATTGTGTGTCCTAGCAATCGAAAGCGGATTTCCTGCGGGCTTGACCTCAGAAGGCGTTGAGTTTGATCGTGAAGTATTGCGTTCAAGCCGTATCGCATGTGCAAAATGAGAGTTTTGTAACCAACGCCAAGCCAGCTAGCCATCGCGTAAACGTCAAACGGTTGCAATGATCCATAGCTGAATCCTCGGAGCTTCATGCCGTTATCGATTGTCGCCTTCGGCATGAGAAAAAAAGCGGCAAATGAATCTGCAGTGAACTCAATCGGATTATCCTTTCTGAGCATAGACTTCTCGCCGACCAGTTCATCGAACTGCTCGCCGTGTTCAAAGACATGATGTCCAATTTCATGTGCGCAAGTAAAGCTACGTCGGCCTTGTGGTCGCAATGAAGAGAGAAGTATCTGGGGAGCCTTCCCAGCAACATACATTCCCTCCATCGAAGGAATGTCGACAAAGCGCGCCTCAACTCCTAGTCGCTCCGCTGCATCAAATGGAGAAAGTGAATTGGAAAGAGGTATGCCCAGTTGCTTACGTACTCTTAGTGCCTTTGCAACAGCCTCAAGTGCTAACTGCTTCCTGCTGAGCATTAGGAACTCCCTCCTTCTCTCAACATGCGAAGCATTGTCATCAGACGATCCAAATCGCGCTGGCTCATCTTGCTCAATTCGCGCGCAGCCATTGCCATTCTTACATCAGCAGGCTCGTCTAAAGTCGTTCCGTTGACAATCCACTCCAGTGAGACACAATACAAATTGGCAAATATTTCCAATTCTCCGGCGCTCACTTTTCTTCGGCCGGCTTCGATTTCACTAATTGTCGGCCGATGCATATTAAGCTTTCGCGCGACCTGTCCCTGAGAGAGCCCCGCAGCTTCGCGCGCCTTCCGAAGCCTTTCTGACATCAAGTTGGTGGCATCCATATTCAACCCTAGCCTTCTTTTAAAATGCAGCTTAGCAGCCTGCTAGCCGCTTGCTGAATGGTAAGTGCCTTGTCGTCCTCAACGAAGACATTATTGAACTTTAGATCCTGTTGTAATTTATCTATCGCATCTACTGTAGCTTCGACGCCGTTGAGGCTGTCGAATCCCGGCATATCCAAAACAGGGCGGGTGGCATTTGAGACACCGATACTCTCCCGACCGCTCAGTGTTTGAATTTCACATACAATTTTTATCAACATCTGTTCAATTTCGCCTTGTGTCATGGCCTTCTCCTAGAAATTCAAGGTATTACCATTACGTAAGAAAATCTTACCATGTAATACAGAAGAAAACAAGCATTCACTTAGCGATAGTTGGCATTTTTGAATTTTCAAACCAGCGGTAGGATAGCCGGGGCGCTTAGAACAGATGTCTCAAAAGCCATAAGACGACGCTCACTAATGGTTCAGCGTTTCCGATATCAGTTATCCGTCGAAGTGAGGCTTGAAAAATAACATTGAAAGCGGGGGTCAACGCTATGTTTTCACATCGCCTATTGCGATGGCCGTGCAACAAAGGACTTCGGGCAGTTCGAGGAATGCGAGTTGGAAATCAATTGCACGCAACTGCCACATTGTTTTTTGCACTTCTCCAATTGCCTTAACCGCAACAGTTTTCTTGTCAAGAAATTTTAGATTTAGTTGGCTGAGTAAACGTGCTGTTGGCGTACTAATTCCCAGCGCGGCAAGTATGGCTAATTTTGCGGCACTAGTTCTTGACTGCCCCTTGGGGTCGTGAGGCACACTCCCCGTCCCAATCCCAATCGCTATGCCCTTTAGCCTCAGGAAAACATCTGGTGAAAAGGTCAGACTTCGCTCTTGCATATTCACTGTGACAGTACCCTGCTTTTCCATTCGCAACGCGTGAAAAACTCGCGCACCATCAAAAATTGCATCCTCCCATTCCCAGAACTGGTTTTTCTTTACCTCAAGGCCAGAAACATGTTCCTGTAGCGACTTCAGGAGGCGAAACGGAATCGCACTACGGGTTGGAAATTGGCGCTCTGGTTCCCCCGGCTTTGCGCTTGCAGTTTCTTGTGCGAGTCGCTTGCCATCAGAGTGAATGGCTTTTACTACGACTTCTTCGACTAGCAATGCGCGCGCTCCATCCTCCACCTCTTCGAGTTTGCCAGCACTGCGCTTTCGCTTGATATTCATTAGCTTTCGCATGACGGGCGACCAACTTAGGTGCGCAATATTGGACAAGTGCATCACATCGTGAAAACGATATCCATCATCCTCGTATGAGTTGTCGGTTAGGGGGTCGCCTAGCTGACGACTGTTCATATACATTCGAGTTTGATTTGGCCCGACACTTACGAAACAAACCTCAAACTTTCGAGGGAATCTCTCGGCCAAATGTGCGTTGCGATCATGAAGTGGCGTTTTGTGCGATCTGTCAGAGCGGAAATTAACTTTTTCGACATTTTTCGCAACGACTTCGTCTAACGATAGCTTGTAAATTCTGGAGATGGCTGAAACGTGCCACATAATCTCTCCAAGAACTTCATTCACGTCACGACTCGCTATACTTTTGTTTATTCCTAGCTCTACACTCGGAAGTTGCATGCGTAACAACTCGGCGCCAAGTTGCCAAAGGACTGCTAAGCAGACATCCAAAAGCACGCGTCCCGATGTTCTCGCTGTTGTAAATGCCAACTTCTGATAGTCATCGAATTTTAGACGCTGCGATTTTGGGAACCGCTTAGCTTCAGTTAGAAAGCGATCATTTTTGGATGTGTCGAGTGCGGCCAAAGCACGACGAATCTTCTTTGCTTTATCGGTGTCACTTCCGATCTCAATTTTTAGCGCCGCAATGTTGCTTGAGAGAATGTCTGCATACGCTGATTTATTAATAATCTGCGCCATAGAAAAGGTATACCAAATAACGTCACCTAACTCTAAGATTATTTCCTCATTGGCCTTGTTCCAGCCTTGCTTCCCATCCTCCGCCAACAGTTTCTTCTTGATTGCGGCGAGAAGCGAACCTATTTCACCCGCAATCCCGTATAGCGCAATTGCGTGCCGATTTTGGGCCGACTGCCCCTTGTACTGATCCGTCTGTCGCACGAAGTCGTCATATTCAATTACTAACATTGTGTGTTCCCTGGAACGCATTCATTGCTACACCGAATTAGAAGGAACGAAAATCAAAGGTGACGGACGTACAATATTTTTTAAATTAAACGGGCTAGCCACACAATATTTTTCACCCGCCCCCCAACTTCACCCCCCCCACCTGCCGAAACATCTTCAAAAAAACAAATCTGTTCCAAGCCTCCACCACCTTCCCGTCCCGCCCCGAAACATCAGCGTCGCCTCGAACGCGACCGGCTTGCCGGTGATCATGCCAAAGCCTGCGACCGTAACGACACGCCGATTTCAATCCAACCGTTCTGTATGCCTGTTGCTAACCGAGGGTAGGCGGCAGGTGTATGGAAGTCAACGCGGATGCCGCTTTCCTACCTGAGCAGGTGGGCTTGGGGTGCGTGTCGGGGGAAGGCTTGGCACTTGCCCGTTAAAAATACAAACTCCAGCATTGGCGCGGTGTTTGGAGCATTTTTGCCTGGACAGCCGCGCCGAATGGCGTTCTACGTATTTTTTTGAATTTCATGAGTGGCCGCGATAAAGCGTGCGCAAGCGGCGTTGGTCGACCGAAGGTTGCGGTCCCGGATTACCCCCGGCTTCAATCATGCCGGGGTTCATCCGGGCTACGGAATGTCTACCCGTTCAAGTGGCGGGCGCTGGAATGTCGTGATGGGGTGCGACGTTAACAACCCATGGCTGAAGCTTTAAAAGCTGTGGGGAGGGCTCGCGCCTCGCTGCTTACGCGAACTCGAACCCGCCAATAGTCATTCCACCGTCAACGACCAACATTTGACCGTAAATGTAACTCGCCTCTGCAGAGCAGAGCCAGACTGCAGCGGCAGCCACTTCACCCGGCTGAGCGCCGCGCCTGGCGGGAAGTGTCGAAACTGCCTGCTTTGCAAAGGCCGGGTTTTGCGCGCTGGCGGCAGCGACCATTGGCGTCTCGGTCCATCCTGGGGCCATGGTGTTGACTCGGATGTGGTGTCCGCCATTTTCCATCGACGCGACACGCGTCAACCCGTGAATTCCATGTTTCGAGGCCGCGTAGGCGCACATTCCGCCCGGCCCGGTTAGCGCTGCTACCGATGCGGTGTTACAAATTGCACCGCCACCCGTGCGCTTCATAATGGGGAGTTCGTATTTCATGCAGAGAAAAATGCTGCGGAGATTGACTCGCACGACGTTGTCGAAGTCGGCGGCCGGATAGTCTTCAATCCGATGGGCACCTCCCAGGATGCCGGCGTTGTTGAAGGCAACGTCCAGCCGTCCTGCTTCCTTATCAATCCGCGCAAGCAGCGCGGTCACATCCTCCTCGACGGATACATCGGCGCGTGCGACCTTCGCTTGGCCGCCTTCCTTCGCGATTAGTGTCCTGGTTTCGATCAAACCCGGCTCAAAGTTTCCAGCGCAATAGACCTGCGCGCCACGGGCAGCGAAGATACGAGCAGCTTCACGCCCAATACCGGATCCCGCACCTGTGACAAGAACAACCTTACCGTTGAAATCGGGCGTTGACGAAAATGCGTTAGTCATCTTGATCCTTTCGTCATCTTCTTGAGTGCGGTGGCAATGCCATCGCGTTGCATTGCCAATTCATGATCATTGCTTGTCGAACACACCGAGTTGATGAAGCCCCGTCAGCCAATCCTCCGTATGCCACGTCCGAACAATCTTTCCGCCCTTTAATTCGTGGATATCGATCGCCTGGATAGTCAGCTTTCGCCCCTTCGCTGGAAAGCCCATCAATGCCGATTCGTGGGTGCCCGAGATTTCGGAACGCACCGTCACCTTGTTTCCATCCTGCAGCATGTCGAGAACGACGATCTTTAAATCGGGCATGGCTTGCGTAAGCTCGACGAGAATTTGTTTCGCGCCGGCTGGTCCGAGCGCTTGATTGGGCGCAGGTGGAATATCGGCCCAAGTCTCGCTCAACACTTTGTCGAGGAGCGCAGGATCGTGCTTGTCGAACGCTTGGTACCAAAGCATCACAATGGATTTCTGAGAATTTTGATCGGCAGCATTAGCGGACATAGTCGGCCCCAGCATGATAAATAGCGCGGCAGCGGTGACGCATGTAAGCGTCAGGTGAATTCGGCGGTTCATTACTGTCAAGGTAACTGGATTAAGTTCAATCTCGGCAGCGGCCCGCTTGGCGATTGTTGCAGCCTTGCACCGGTCGCCAGTGTGCCAAGATCGATTGTTGCGAATCCGATCTTCTCCAGTATCTCGGCGACTTGCCGCTTTGCAGCAACGTCGTCTCCGGACATGAATAACACGCGATGTCCTCCACACTGCTTCGGATCAGCAGCCAATAGGGCGCGCGGTAAGGTATTGCAAGTCTTTACGACACGTGCGCCCGTTACAAGCGACGCGACAAACTCACTTGAACTCTGGTCCTTCAATTCGTCCAAATTGGTTCCGGGAGGGACCATAGGATTAGTCGCGTCGATCAAAATACGACCATTCCATGCGGGAAGGTCAGAGAGCGCTTCACGCAAGTGCGGCCATCGCACCGCCACGAACACGACATCGGCCCGTGCGGCCTCGTCTCGCGTACCGCCCCTCGCCTTTCCGCCAATCTGGCTTACGACATCAGTCAAGGATTCCCGACCACGCCGATTGCTGAGAATTACTTCGTACCCCGCTTTTGCGACGTGAGTTGCGAAAGCCTGTCCAATGCCGCCTGCGCCGATGATGCCAATCGTCATGAAACGCTCAAGTGTGCTCACATTAAAAAGCAAGGACTACTTCTTGGGCGTGTTTAACAGCTGCTGCTCCCATGTCAAACTGGTACCGACATTGCCCATGTGCTCGACCAGCATTTGCCCATACCCGGGCACCGTCGCCTCTCGTGCCCAGTCGCGCTGCAACTCAGCGGCAAACACAGTCCAGGTGAGTGGGATACCTCCGGCTTGGATCATGCGTTGTATCGCCACTTCATGGGCTTCGATACTCACACCACCGGAGGCATCGGTGACGAAATAGACCTCATAGCCCTCGCCGAGCGCTTGAATGACTGGAAACGCTAGGCATATCTCGGTCCAAAGTGCTGCCATGACGATCTTCTTCCTGCCGGTCTTCTTCACCCAATTGACGCAGCGGGCATCCTCCCAGGTGTTGATGAAGGTCCGATTGATCGGCTTCTGCTCCGGAAATACGTCTTGCAGCGGCTTGAGGAGGAAGCCGCCTCGCTCCTCGACAACCGTGGTCAGCAATGTGGGCACGCCAAAGACTTTCGCCGATTTAGCCAAACCCACAACATTGTTGACGATCGTCTGAGTGTCGTGACTACGCAGACCAGCGAATTGAAAGGGCTGGTGGTCGATCAAAATCAAAACGCAGTTGTCCGGCGTCAGCAAAGCGCCAAGTCCGGCTTTCGGGTTGTTTTGAGTTGTCATCGTGTCTTCCTTAAGTTGATTCGCAGGGATCATCGGCCCCGGGCACCAAAAGGTAACAGCGGCCCACGATCAGAAATCGCCTGTGCGTGCCAGGGTAGTGGGCTGTGAATGCCAGTCGCCACGCCATGACAATGAACTCTTAGGCTCGCTAGAAAGCCGACGGCCAAAGCCTGCCGTTGAAGTCCTACGACTCTCGGTTTCGGCGAAGGTTACTGGGAGTGCGTCCGAAGCGCGCGCGGCACACTCGGGCGAAGTGAGAGGGATCCAGGAAGCCGGCGCGTTTCCCAATTTCCGCTGTCGTTACTTGATCGAATAGCCGGGATTGGAGCATTCGAGAAGCCAAATCCAGGCGCGCATCGATTAGCCTTTTACCGAATGTCTCCCCGTGAGTCGCTAGAATTCGATGCAGTGTCCGAGGTGATAAATTCAGTGAAGCGGCTACATCGGTGGCGGTCAGTTGCAGCTCCGAGCATCGTTGTTCAATACAAGCGTGAATTCGGGCGCGCTGTTGAACAGAGCGCGTCTGAACATTCGGCAAATACCCCCGCATTTCGTCCGCAGCGAGTGCGAGCAACACGCCGATCTGATCCGCCATGACCTGGGCTGGCAACGGGGGGGCCGTAGCCAACTCGGGAGTGACTTGGGAAAGATAGTTCGACAGCATCTTCCCCCAACTGGAATCACGGGAGATGCGTTGACCGACCAATTGTCTGGGATCCGGAATCCAGGCCTGGAGCCATTCGATAGGCAGTCGTACATTGATAGCCAAACAATCGGGCGGCCAATGTACGGACAGTTCTTCGCGGGTGTCGGCCAATAGGACGTCGCCTGGCAGAAGCAGTGCTTCACGGTCCTTTTTCCAATGCCTCCAATTGCAACCAACGCCGACGGTCAGGAGATAAGTGAATTCTTGGGCACGAGCAATGTCTTTTCGTGTCCGATGCGCGTCATGGGGCGATCCCCCTAATCGGGACACAGTGAGAGGACCCAATTGCGCAGCAGTTATCTCGGCATTGAAGTTGAATCTCACTGGACTGGACGTCGTGATACTCAAGATGCGATTGTCTAGCATGCCCGCGTAAGCATCCAGTCGCTCAGATGGGGCGAAATCATTCGTAGACCACTTAAACAATGGTGCTCGATAATCGGATCTTTCCAAAGTGCCCTCCGCATTATTTGTATTATTTTGGGACAGACCACGTTCTCTTTTTGCCGCTATTTAATGGAGCCAGACACTGAGCCAGACGCGAATGGCACTTGCTTAAGCCCGAAACCAATGCACGACGAGGTCCATAGCGGTCCGTAGCCCGGATTTCGCTGCGCTACTTCCGGGCTACATTTTCCGAGCTAAGTTCAGCTTAAGTAAATGCCATTCGGACCTGATTCGTTTTATTGAATATCAGCGCCATTCTGATGGCCCTCGTAAAATTTGCAAACTCCAGAACTGGCGCGGTGTTCGGAGCATTTTTGCTTGGAAAGCCGCGCCAGTGCTTGTGTTTAAAATATGATTCAACGATGGACTGGATTCCAGCCTGCGCTGGAATGACGGCATTTTTTTGTGGCTGTGCGAGTTTTTTAGTGGTCTGCCGATCATGCTTTGCCAACATAACCTGAGCGGCAGAAGTCCAAACCCATAGCGAAACAGCATGAATTTCGCCACATTGTTCGGCTACGATGACTGCATGAAAACTTCCAATGATCCTTCCCTACCCCCGCTTTTGCCAACACACCGCCGCATCGGCATCATCGGCGGCATGGGCCCGGCCGCCACGGTCGATCTGATGCAAAAGATCATCGACGCCACGCCCGCCACGCGCGACCAGGACCATGTTCCGATGGTGGTGTGGAATGTGCCGCAGATTCCCGAGCGCGTCGAGCATATTCACGATGCCACTTCGCCTTCGCCGGCCCCGGCGATGCGCGCCGCCGCCAAAGCCCTGGCCGAGGCCGGTGCCGAGGCCATCGCCATCGCCTGCAATACCGCGCATTTCTGGGCGGCGGATGTGGAGGATGCGTCCGGTTTGCCGCTGCTGCATATCGCCGATGCCGCGCTGGCTGCGCTGGCGCATCGTCCTTCACACGCCACTGCGCAGCCGCGCCGCATTCTGCTGCTGGCCACCACCGGCACGCGCGAGGCCGGCATTTATTCTCAACGCGCGGCTATCGCTGGTGTCGCGCTGGAATTGCCGGATCAGCCGACCCAGGCGCGCATTTCGCAGGCCATCGCCGCGGTGAAGGCCGGGCGGGTTGAGGCGGCGCGCGCCTCGCTGTTTCCGGTGTTGACCGAAGCACTGGCCGGCGGCGTCGATGCCCTGCTATTGGCCTGCACCGAATTGCCCATCGTGGTCGGCGGCTCGAAGTTTGAGGCACAATCCGTGGATGCCACGGCGGCGCTGGCCGAGGCGATTGTGGAATTTTCATTGGCGGCCTCGACCGAGGCGGCCAACGACACATCGCCCCGCAAGCCCGCGCGCCCTGGCACGTCCAACCCAAGTGCCCGAACAACCCAACCGCGGAACCACCACCTTGGAGATCAAGTGGCTTGAGGATTTTTTAAGTCTGGCCGAAACCGGCAGCTTCTCGCGTTCCGCCGAGCAGCGCCATGTCACCCAGCCGGCATTCAGCCGCCGCATCAAGGCGCTGGAAAACTGGGTCGGCGCCGAACTGATCGACCGCACCTCCTACCCTACCAAGCTGACCCCGGCCGGCGATGCCTTCCGCGAGCGCGCCGCCGAGATCGTGCAGGATGTGTTCGACGCCCGCGCCACCCTGCGCGGCCAGCGGCCGATACCCGCCGATACCCTGTCCTTCGCGGTGCCGCACGCACTGTCCCTGAACTTTTATCCCAAGTGGCTCACCAAACTGGAGCGCAACTGCTTCGACGGCGCGCCGCTGGCGACACGCCTGGTGGCCCTGAATGTGCACGATGCGGTGATGGCCCTGGTGGAGGGCAATTGCGATTTGCTGATGTGCTACCACCATCCCGAGCAGCCGATCCAGCTCGACCCGCAGCGCTACGCGATGATTCCGCTGGGCGCGGAAGGCTTTCGCCCCTATACCAAGGCACTGCGCGACGGCTCGCCTTCGCTGACTCTGCCGGGCAAGGCGTCGAACCCGGTGCCGCATCTGGCCTATTCGCCCAATGCTTTTCTGGGGCGCATGGTGGAGATCATCCTTGATGCCGCGCGGCGCCCGCATTATCTGCGCCGCCGCTATGAAACCGATATGGCCGAGGCGCTGAAGATGATGGCGCTGGAGGGCCATGGCGTGGCCTGGCTGCCCGACAGCGCGGTGGCGCGCGAACTGAAATCGCGGCAACTGGCCCTGGCCGGCGGCGAGCTGTGGTGGGGCAAGATGGAGATACGCCTCTATCGCGAGCGGCGCAGCATGAAGGCCGGCGCCAAGCCCTTGCTCGATCAGTTGTGGATGTATCTGGAGGCAAGCACCAAGGCTCCGGCCGGCAAAAAATGAAGGTCCGGCCGCCCCTGCGCATTTTCCGCGGGCGCGCCGCGTTGCGGGCATGGACATTGCTTTTGGAACTCGGGTACACTCGATTCGCTACGGAGTCCATGAGCACGCGAGGATGGCATTCCACTCACAGCGTCGCAACCATTTCATCATTATCAACACCAAAATCCGAGGAGCACTAACACATGTCAACGCTATCCAGAATTTCCACTTTGGCAGCCGGCCTGGTTGCAGCCGCCACGCTGGCGACGCCGGCGTTCGCCGACGAGCTGATCGGCACCCTGAAAAAGGTCAAGGATTCCGGCACCATCACCATCGGCTTCCGTGAAACCTCGATTCCCTTCTCCTATCTCGACGACAAGCAGCAGCCGATCGGCTATTCGATGGACATCTGTTCCGCCATCGTCGAGGAAGTGAAAAAAGAACTGCAAGTGCCGACCCTGACCGTGAAGATGAATCCGGTCACCTCGCAGACGCGCATCCCGCTGATGTCGAACGGCACCATCGATCTGGAATGCGGCTCCACCACCAATAACCTGACCCGCGCCAAGCAGGTCTCGTTCGCGCCGATCACCTTCATCACCGGCACCAAACTGCTGGTGAAGAAATCGTCCAAGATCAAGACCTACAAGGATCTGAAGAACAAGACCGTCGTCGTCACCCAGGGCACCACCAATGAGCGCGTGATCAAGGCCCTGTCGGACAAAGACGACCTCAACATCAAGTTCCTGAACGCCAAGGACCATGGCGAATCCTTCCTGAACGTGGAATCGGGACGCGCCACCGCCTTCGCGATGGATGACGTGCTGCTGTTCGGCCTGATCGCCAAGGCCAAGAAGCCGAAGGATTTCGAAGTGGTCGGCGATTACCTCTCCTATGATCCCTATGGCGTCATGTACCGCAAGAACGACTCCGACTTCGGTGTGGTGGTCAATCGCGCCGTCGCCAGTCTGATGCGCTCGGGCGAGCTCGCCAAGCTCTACGACAAATGGTTCCTGCAAAAACTGCCGGATGGTTCGACCATGGCCTTCCCGATGAGCCCCCTGCTCAAGGCCGCCATCCAGTTGCAGGCCCTGCCGGAATAAACGCGGTCACGACGGGGAATCGAGCGATCGGTTCCCCGTTTTTATCTTTTGCAGATGCCGCGACTCGAACTCGAATAAACAACAATAAAACGCAGCGCCACCAACTGGGAGCATCAGCATGGAGTGGAAAGTATTTCTGGAGCAGGCGCCCTCCGGGGGCATGACTTATCTCGGCTGGCTGATGTCCGGCCTGATGTGGACCCTCCTCGTATCCGGATTCGCCTGGATCATCGCCTTCACCCTCGGCTCGATCCTGGGCGTGTTGCGCACCACCCCGCTCAAGTTTCTCAACTTCGCCGCCACGGTATATGTGGAGATTTTCCGCAACATCCCCCTGCTGGTGCAGATGTTCCTCTGGTATTTCGTGATGCCCGAGGTACTGCCGGGCGAGATGGGCGATTGGCTGAAACAGACCTACCCGACGTTGATCGAGCTGCCGTTTGCGCAGTTCAGCCTCTGGGAATTCACCGCCGCCGTGCTGTGCCTGGGCCTCTACACCGCCTCGCGCGTGGCCGAGCAGGTGCGCGCCGGCATCCAGTCCCTGCCCAGGGGCCAGACCAATGCCGGGCTGGCGATGGGCTTTACCCTGGCGCAGGTATATCGCTTCGTGGTGCTGCCGATGGCGTTCCGCCTGATCATCCCGCCGATGACCTCGGAATTCCTCACCATCTTCAAGAACTCCTCGACCGCGCTGACCATCGGCGTGCTGGAACTGACGGCGCAAAGCCGCCAGATTTCCGAATACACCTTCCGCACCTTCGAGGCCTTCGCCGCCGCGACCCTGATCTATATCGTCATCACCCTGACGGTGATCTTTCTGATGCGCCTGCTGGAAAACAAGGTGGCGGTGCCGGGCTATGTGTCGCAGGGAGGCCACTGATGGAAGGCTTCGACTACGGCGTCATCGTCCGCAATTTGCCGATCCTGTGGGGCGGCCTGATGCTGTCCCTGCAATTGTTCGCCATCGCCCTGGCCGGCGGCGTGTTCTTCGGCACCCTGCTGGCGATGGCGCGGCTGTCGAGTTTCAAGCTGCTGACCTGGCCGGCCGCCGGCTTCGTCAACCTGATCCGCTCGATCCCTTTCATCATGGCGATCTTCTGGTTCTACTTCCTGACGCCAATGCTGGTCAGCAAGTTCACCGGACAGCAAGGCGAGGCCGTCGGGCCGTTCACCTCGGCGATCGTCGCTTTCATCATGGTGGAAGCCGCCTACTACTCGGAAATCATCCGCGCCGGCATCCAGTCGGTGCCGCGCGGCCAGCCCTGGGCGGCGTATGCGCTGGGAATGAATTACTGGCAGGCGATGGGCCGTGTGGTATTGCCGCAGGCGTTCCGCAACATGATTCCGATCATGCTCACCCAGGCGGTGATCCTGTTTCAGGACACCTCGCTCGTCTATGTGGTCGGCCTCAAGGATTTTCTCGGTGCGGCGGGCAAGGCCGGGCAGATTTCCGGGCGCATCGTCGAGCTGTATGTCTTTGTCGCCCTCGTTTTCCTCGTCATCTGTTTCAGCGCCTCGCGGCTGGTGAAATACCTGCAGACGCGCATGAACGCCGGCACCCGATAGTCACCAACACAATCGCAGCATTCGGAGAACCCATGAGCAACATGATCGAAATCAAAAACGTCAGCAAGTGGTACGGCGAAAAACAGGTGCTGGTGGATTGCACCACCCATGTCGCCAAGGGCGAAGTGGTGGTGGTGTGCGGGCCGTCCGGCTCGGGCAAATCGACCCTGATCAAGACCGTCAACGGCCTCGAGCCTTTCCAGAAGGGAGAGATCCTGGTGAACGATATTTCGGTCGGCGCCAAGGGCGCCAATCTCGCCAAGCTGCGCTCGCATGTCGGCATGGTGTTCCAGAATTTCGAATTGTTCCCGCATATGAGCGTGACCAAAAACCTGACCATCGCGCAGACCCAGGTGCTGGGCCGCAGCGAGGACGCCGCGCGCGAGAAAGGCCTCAAGCTGCTGGATCGCGTCGGCCTGATCGAGCACAAGGACAAGTTCCCCGCCCAGCTGTCCGGCGGCCAGCAGCAGCGCGTGGCCATCGCGCGCGCGCTGTCGATGGACCCGATCTGCATGCTGTTCGACGAGCCCACCTCGGCGCTGGACCCGGAGATGATCAATGAAGTGCTGGACGTGATGGTCGAACTCGCCAAGGAAGGCATGACGATGATGGTCGTCACCCATGAAATGGGCTTCGCCAAGAAGGTCGCCGACCGCATCATCTTCATGGAAAAAGGCGGCACCATCCTCGAGGACTGCAGCAAGGACGAATTTTTCAATACGCCGCGCAAGCAGCGCACCCAGGATTTCCTGTCGAAAATCCTGCACAACTAGCCCTTATGTCCGCCGCCTGGTTCAACCGGGCGGAGGGTGTCATCACGCTGTCGCTGCATGCGCAGCCCGGCGCCAAGCGCACGGAAATTCAGGGTTTGCATGGCGATGCCCTGAAGGTTCGCCTGGCCGCGCCGCCGATCGAGGGCCGCGCCAATCAGGAACTGCGGCGTTTTCTCGCCGAACTGTTTCAGGTGCCGCAGCGCAATGTCAACCTCGTTTCCGGCGAGGCCTCGCGGCAGAAGCGATTTCGCATCAGCGGCAGCGCGATTGATCCCATGAGTTTGCTAGACTCGCAGTAATTATTTTTTGATCGAAATCCATGGCCGTCATCGAAATCAAACACCCGCTGGTCAAACATAAAATCGGCCTGATGCGCAAAGTCGATATCAGCACCAAGAGCTTTCGCGAGCTTACCGCCGAGATCGGCCGTCTGCTGGCCTATGAGGCCTGCGCCGATTTCCCGCTGGAAAAAGTCACCATCCAGGGCTGGTGCGGACCGGTGGAAATCCAGCAGATCGAGGGCAAGAAGGTCACCCTGGTGCCGATCCTGCGCGCCGGCCTCGGCATGCTCGAAGGTGTGCTCGATGTGATCCCCAGCGCCAAGGTCAGCGTGGTCGGCATCGCGCGCAATCACGACACCCTGCAGCCCGAGCCCTATTTCGAACGCTTTGTCGGCCAGCTCGACGAGCGCATGGCGCTGATCCTCGACCCGATGCTGGCGACCGCCGGCTCGATGATCGCGACCATCGAGATGCTGAAAAAGAACGGCGCCAAAAATATCCGCGGCCTGGTGCTGGTGGCCGCCCCGGAAGGCGTGGCGCGGCTGCAGAAGGCCCATCCGGATGTCGATATCTATACCGCCGCGATCGACAGCCATCTCAACGAGGTCGGCTATATCATCCCGGGCCTGGGCGATGCCGGCGACAAGATTTTCGGCACCAAATGAGTTTCATCCCGCTGCCGCTCGGCGACCAGCTCGCGCTGCTGTGGTTCCTCGCGAGCTGGGTCGGTTACACCGCCTTCTCGGGATGGAAGGCGCGCCACAGTCCCAGCCTGCTCTCCACCACCGATAGTTATCGGCGCCGCTGGATGCGCGAAATGCTGTCGCGCGAACAGCGCATGGTCGATGCCTCGATCCTGCGCAATCTGCTGTCGGGCTCGAATTTTTTCGCGTCCACCACGATGCTGATCCTGGGCGGCCTGATCGCGCTGATGTCGAGTATCGGCAAGGCCGTCGACCTGGTGGCGGGCCTGCCGTTCACGCGCGCGCAATCGGAGCACACCCTGGAATTGAAAGTGTTGCTGCTGGTGCTGATTTTCGTCTATGCGTTTTTCAAATTCACCTGGTCGATGCGCCAGTTCAATTTCGTCAGCATCATGGTCGGCGCGGCGCCGGCCCATGACAAGGTCGAGGAGTTCGACCGCTTTGTCGAGCGGGCATCGAGCGTGGCCGCACTGGCCGGCGAAAACAACAACCGCGGACTGCGCGCCTATTATTTCGGCATCACCGCCCTGACCTGGTTCCTGCATCCCATCGCCCTGGTCGCGTCCAGCGCCATCGTGGTGGGCATCCTCTATCACCGCGAATTCAAGTCGCGGACGCTGAAGGCGATGCTGGCTTAGTGCCTTCACCTGGTTTGCCGGCAAAAACGCATTTTCAAAGTCCAGCACCGGGGCGGCTCTTGAGGCGAAAATGGCCTGGAAGCCGCGCCAGTCAAGGACTTTTCACTTTTACCAGCGCCACCTGTCTCTATTTCGCCACTCGTCGCGCCGGCAGATGCGCGCTGCGATTTACTCGTTACAATGCGTCACATATATTCGAGACGCGCCATAGAACGCGCCCCTCATCGCCCCCTCACCCCATGGACAATCACGCCCCTTCCGCACTGCCGCGCCAGGCCAGCATCGTCTTTATCCGCATCCAGGATTTTGCGCGACGTCCGGTGGGCGAGCAGGCCGAACTCAGGGATCGGCTGGAGCATCTGGTCACGGAGGCCACCAGCCTGTTGCCGGCGGATGGCCGCATTGTTCTCGATGCGCTCGACGGCACCGCCATCGTGGCGCTGGACGTAGCCGCCGCCGTACAAAAATCGGCCGCCGATCTGCCGTTTTCCATCGGCATCAATTACGGCGCAATCAAGGCCGTTTCGTCGGCAACCGATCCCGACAATACCGATGCCACCCTGGTCGGCGATGGCCTCGACACCGCGCGCGCGGTCGCCGAATTCGCCAAGCCCGGGCGTTATCTCAGCACCCGCACTTTCCGCGAGGTGCTGAAAAATCGCGCGCCGGACAAGGTCCATGCGTTCGGTCCCTCCGGCACCTTTACCGATCTGCGCCTGCGCACCCATGAACTGTTCGTGCACGATGCCCGCTTCGCGCGCCGCCGCCGCTTGAAGCTGTTTGCTTACGGCACGTTCGGCGTGGCGGTGATCATTTCCCTGGGCCTGATCGCGCGGATGGCACGGCCAGACCCTCCTGTCCCGATACCGCCGCCGCCCGAACCGATCCAGCCGGCCATCCTGGTATTCGACATCAAGCCGCCGGCCGAAGTGATGCTCGACGGCGTGGTCAAGGGCAAGACGCCACCGATGACCCAGCTCGAAACCAGTCCCGGGACCCACACCTTGCGCATCACCCATGGTAAGTTCCCCCCGATCGTGCTCGAAATGGATCTGGACGAGGGGGAGCGAGCCACCATCAAGCATGTGTTTGCGGCGGG
>WNFM01243613.1_pt2 | contig 20680 bp, 19 predicted proteins | sample 5400271 | NCBI WGS metagenome assembly WNFM01 (sample SAMN13153352, study PRJNA577476) | soil metagenome | isolation source: 60 cm saprolite on Douglas fir-dominated hillslope | place: USA:California | collected 2013-09-17
CAGCGCTCAAGCCTATGGAGTTGCGATCGATGGGGGAATCGCTGCGGTTGCGACTGCGGGAGGACTAGCCACCGTCGATCTTTCCGATCCCGTTCATCCCCGACCTCTCGCGCGAGTTGCGCTGCCTTTCGCATACCCTTACTTCAACTTCGACAGGCAGACGCAGGCGATAGCGGCATCTTCGGTAGTCATCAACGACGGACTGGCTTGGGTAGGCAGCTTCGCGCAAGGGATGCTGTACCAGTACGATATTCGCGATCCCGTCTTGCCACGGCTTGTCGGCCATTCCTTGGTGGGCGGCCCCCTGAGCGACGCTCCGTTGGCCGGGACTAACGGGCTAATCATCGACGGCGAACTGATCTATGCGTTCGGAGATCTTTCCGGACGCGGAGTCCTCGGTCTAGACATCACGAACCCGCGGAACGTTCTTACGTTGACGCAGCCAGAATCAAAGTTACTGAAGCACTTTTAGGGTCACGGATCGCATTGAGTGTCGGTGCTCAATGCCACAAACATGAGGAGGCTTGACGCTCCGGAGCCTGACTTAGGGCGCGCCGCTGCACCGAAGAGTTGACAGCCTCTGCCACACACTCCTCGCTGCCCTGCGCCGGGACTACGGTGTGCTCAAGGAGCGTCGCCGGACTGTCTCTCGCTGTCAGACCCATCGCGTACGCTGTCAAGCTGACAACGACAGCATCGGCCTGAGAACCTATGATTCAAACTAGATTCTTTATAGGTTGACGGATGGCGGCGTTGGTTAGTATGCTTTTCGTGCAAGGGAAGCCGTCAAGGGGGCACAGGCGCGTGAACTCGCTTGAAATCGTTGGCGACACAGCAACCGTACTGCCTCACGATGGCGAACGTCGTACCGTTCTGCGACGACGGAACGAAGCAACCGATCGCGGGATGTGGACTGCAGAAAGCGTGGCCGCGTTTCTCAGGGTGAGCGTCTCTTGGGTGCGCCACCGCGTCGCGGCCAACAAGCTCCCGCATCATCGCGTCGGTGGATGGATCGTTCGCTTCGACCCCGCGGAGATCCGCGCGTGGGCGACAACTCGAAAGAAGAGGTAGCCATCATGGCGAAAGCACGCGGAGCAACCGCCTTCTGGTGGGCGCGAAAGAAGGCCGGCAGGACCGAGAAGGTCGCTGCCGTTGACTACACCGACGACCTCGGGCGGTCGCGCCGGCTAACGTTCGACACGATGGGCGAGGCTCGCGCCTGCGCAGAGGAAAAGCGCGCTCAACTCCGTAGACGAGGCATGGGCCTCGAAGTCGCGAACGCGCCATGCGGAAAAACGCTCGTAGAGCTCTGCGAGTGGTGGCTCGAGAAGTGTTGCAAGGCGCGCAGCAGGTCACGTGAGGAGTCCCGACTTCGAGTGCAGATCAAGCTCGAACGGAACAGCGAGACGCCGCGCAGGATCGGCAAGCTCCTCGCAGCAGACGTGAGCAGCGACCTTCTCGAAGATCACTTCGACCAACTGGCGCAGGAGGGCCTCGAAGGATCCTCCATCAACAAGCTCCGTCAGACCCTCCGAACCGTCTACAACAAGGCGCGCAAGCGGAACGTCTGGCGTGGCACGAACCCCGTGGTCGACACCGAGCCTCGTCCGGAAAGCGCGATCAAGTACTTCGTGCTCGAGTTGCGCCAGCTGAACCCTACGCTCGCGCACATCGAACCTGAGTGGAGGGACCTGTTCGCAACCGCGATGCTGCTCGGCATGCGCAAGGGCGAGCTGTTCGGTGCGCTGAAGGCCGATGTGAATCGTTCGGACCAGACCATCCGGGTGAACCGTTCACACGGCGAGGACCAGACGAAGACGAATGAGGAGCGCTGGCTTCCGATTCCGGGCGGGCTGTGGCCCTTCATCGAACATGCGCTCGGCGCGTTCCCGGGTCCGTATCTGTTCCCCGATTCCCAGGGCGAGCCTCACAGGCCTGAGATCAAGGTCGAGCAGAAGCTGCGCTCCGCGCTGGCGAAGGCCGGCATCGTGGAGGGCTACATTCACAAGTGCCGCCGATGCGCCGCACGCGGGGGCAAGCACAATGAGGAGCACCCCGACACTGAGCGCCGTCGCTGCCCGACTTGCGGCATGATGCTGTGGCCCGCGCCGGTGAAGGTGAAGATGAAGTTCCACGAACTCCGGCACTCGACGAACACGCTCCTCGCAGCTCTCGGCGTACCGGAGAACGTGCGGGCCGACATTCTCGGGCACCGCACGCGCGCTATGACCAGGCGGTACACGCATCTGTCCGTGCAGCAGATGCGCGAGGGGTTCCGGAAGCTCGACGCAAAGACCCCCATCCGCGTGGCTCCCGGCGTGCCTGCTTCGCTTGCGGCCTACCTCAAGGGGCGAGTCGCCCCGCCTCGCGAGGAGCCCTCAAACGTCGTCCCGCTCGCTCAAGCGAGGCACCAAAAGCGCGTTTCCATGCAGCGAGATGCAACGCGTGGCACGCCGGCTACTGACGCAGGACTGACGCCGCGTTCCCCCGCAAACAAGAAGCCCCGGACCCAGGCGAAAACGCCACAGAGTCCGGGGCCTTATTGGAGCGGAACACCGGGTTCGAACCGGCGACCTTCGCCTTGGCAAGGCGACGCTCTACCAGCTGAGCTAGTTCCGCGAAGCGGACGGCGGATCTAGCCCCGCTGTTCACCAGTGTCAAGAGTGTAGAACGCGCGTACGTAGTCGATCGCCGAGACGATTCCGGGCACCAGCGAGAGGTAGATCAGCGCCAGCCCCACCGCCTGGAAGTCGGTCATCGCGGTCCCGAAAATCCAGTCGATCGCGAAGTGATAGTGCAGCATCAGGCAGATGATCCCGGTCAATTGCAGAGACGTCTTCCACTTCCCTCCCTGCGACGCGGTGATCACCAGGCCTTCGCTGACCGCGATGGTGCGCAGTCCCGAGATGAGGAACTCGCGCGTCACGATGATCACCACCACCCAGACCGGCACGCGGCCGAGCCGGACCAGCATCACCAGAGCCGACAGCACGATCACCTTGTCGGCCAGCGGGTCGAGGAACTTGCCGAGCGTGGTCACCTTGTTGGAGATGCGCGCGAGCCAGCCGTCCACCCAGTCGGTCAGCGCGGCCACCGAATAGATAGCTGCGGCCAGGAAGCTGTTGTGCCTGTTCTCATAATATAGCAAGTATAAAAACCACGGAATCAGCGCCATCCGCGCCAGCGTCATCAGATTCGGCGCGTTGAAGATCTCCTCGCGCAGCCGCTCGCGCCGCGTCTTCTTTCGGGGGAGCGCCGCCAGCACCGGCTCGGCCGGACCTGTCATCTGCGGCGCAGCCACCGTCTATCTCCCGGCCGGCACGTCGAGCAGCGCCCGGCCCTCGCCGGCCAGCTCCAGCGCGACGCCCATCTCGGGCGCCTCTTCGACGATGGGCACCAGCCGCGGCTGGATGAGCGGCCCGTGCCAGCCCACCAGCTGATCCATGGGAATGCGCAGCGCTTCGCCGCGCTGCACTTCGACTGATCGGGGAACGCCGTGCGTGACCAGCAGCAACTTCCCGCGGCCGCGCAAGTGTACGAGGTGCAGGTCGGTGCCGCCCTTCGACGGCACGCGCCCGTTCTCGAAGAGGATGCTCTCCTCGAACGCGTAAAGCCCCTCTTCGCGGAAGTAGGCCGGCTCGTCGCCCAGCTCCAGCGCGGTGAAGGTGCGGCCCTCGCGCGAGATGACGAAGCGGCCCTCGCCCGACGCGCGCAACATGCGGCGCGCGCCGTCGCCGAACGGCTTGTCGGTCGCTTTGCCGCGGAAGCGCTTCAGCTCGGGTTTCATGCTCACCGAGCCCCACGAGGCGACCAGTCCGTCGAGGCGCGTGAGCACTTCGCCGTGCACGTGAATCAAGACTTCGCTCGCGCCGATGGCGAACCCGCCGCCCTGCTCGGCCGGAACGGTGAGCCGGCTCGACGAGGTGAACTGCGTCATGGTGCTCGGCGAATCGCCCGCGGGCGCAGCGGCGGACGACGCGGCTTCTGTGGCCGCTTCCGCAGGCGAGCCGGCCGGAGGCTGCGAAGGCTCCGGCGTGTTCGCGACGATTCTTCCGTGCGCGGTCGCTTCCGCTTTGGCGGTGACCGGCGGCGCCGCGGCCGAAGCAGGAGCCGTCGCCACCCAGCGCGTTCCCAGCGGCGGCGTGGGCACAGGCGCCGGGGCGGGCGGCGCCCCCTCGAGGCCGGCGGGCTTCGCCATTTCCAGCGTGTCGCGCTTCTTGGCGCGAACTTCCGCGGGCGCTTCCTTCTTCTCCTCGACGGCGGGCTGAAACGGCTTGTCCCCCGCGAGCGCCTCGCTCGCGTCCTGAGCCACGTCGCGGATCGGCGCCTGCTGGAGCGCCTGGGCCATCCGCTCGGCCACATCGCGTCGTTGCCGGACTTGAGGAACCACTCTCGCGCGCGCGCCAACTCGCCTTTCTGCGCGAGCGCCAGCCCGAGATAGTTCTGCGCCTTCTGGTGATCGGGCGCGAGGTCGAGCGCGGTCTCGAAGCAGCGCACCGCATCGGCCGAGGTGTTGGACTTGAGGAAGACGAGGCCGAGGTTCACGCGCAGCGTGGGATCGGCGGGATGATCCTCGATCAGGCTGCGGTAGATCTCCTCGGCCTTCGGCAGATCGCCCAGCTTGAAGAGCGAAAGGCCGAGCATGTTGCGCGCGCGCTGGTTGCGCGGCTTGTAGCGCAGCGCCTTCTCCAGCGCGATGCGCGCCTCGCCCGGATTGCCTTGCGTGAGCGATTCGGTGCCCGCGGAGAGCGCGCGATCGAACTCCTGGTTCTCGGCGAGATCGGAGTCGTCCTCGTCGAAGATGCCGGTCTCCACTGCGCCCGCGCGCGGGTCGATCACTTCTCCGGCTCCTGACTGGACGCCAGCTTCTCGTGGACGGACTGCGCCTTGAGTTGCCGGTAGTAGGCCATCACCTTCTTGCAGTACTGGCGCGTTTCGTCGAAAGGCGGAACGCCGCCGTACTTGCGCACGGCATCCGGCCCGGCGTTGTAGGCGGCCAGCGTCAAGAGCATGTCGCCCCGGAACTGGTTGGCGAGCCAGCGCAGGTAGCGCGTGCCGCCCTGGATGTTCTGCGCGGGATCGATCGCGTCCTGCACGTACATCTCGCCCGCCGTCTGCGGCATGAGCTGCATCAGGCCCACCGCGCCGGCGTGCGACCGCGCGGACGAATCGCCGCCGCTCTCAGCCCAGATCACCGCGCGCACCAGCTCGGCGGGAATGTTGTTGAGCTGCGCGGCGCGGTCGATTTCGTCGGGCGGCGCGTCGCTGCGGCGCTCCCACCAGCGATCGGCGCGCTTGGCCGGAGCGGCGGGCGTGGTCTTGCGCGGCGAGTTGCGCACGCGCGAGGGCGGCGGCGGCGGATCGTCGGAGATGTGCAGCACGCCGTCCTTGTCCGTCCAGGTGTGCAGCGCCGGCCGCGCGAAGGCGGGGGCTGCGATCAGCAGGGCGGTCAGAAGAGTGCGCATCATATACAGAGAGGACGATAACCCTTCGGACAGGCACGGCGCAATCTTTGAAGAGGGTGACCGTCCATCTGCTATTGGTGCAGCCATGCAGCAGCAGTTCGACTATCTGGTTCTGGGCTCTGGCATCGCCGGGCTCTCCTTTGCCCTCCAGGCCAGCAAGCACGGCAGCGTCGCGCTCCTCGCCAAACGCGGCCGCAGCGAGACCAACACGGCCTACGCCCAGGGCGGCATCGCGGCCGTCCTGCAGCCGCCCGACACCGTCGAAGAGCACGTCCGCGACACGCTCATCGCGGGCGGCGGTCTCTGCCGTGAGAATGCAGTTCGCCTCACGGTCACCGAGGGACCGGCGCGGGTGCGCGAGCTGATCGATCTGGGCGCGGAGTTCACGCGCGATTCGACGCCGCTCGGCTACCACCTGACGCGCGAGGGCGGCCACTCGCGACGCCGCGTGCTGCACGCAGCCGATCAGACCGGCCGCGAGATCGAGCGCACGCTGCTCGAGGCTGCGGCGCGGGCCGGCGTTCAATTCTTCGAGGAGCAGCACGCCATCGATCTGATCCTCTCTTCGAAGGTGCACTCTTCGGCGCCGGGCCGCGTGCTGGGCGCGTACGCGCTCGATCTGCGCACGCACGAGGTCAACGCCTTCGTCGCCAAGGCTGTCCTGCTGGCGACGGGCGGCGCGGGCAAGGTCTATCTCTACACGTCGAATCCCGACGTGGCCACCGGCGACGGCATCGCCATGGCGCACCGGGCGGGCGCGGCCATCGCCAACCTCGAGTTCATCCAGTTCCACCCGACCGTGCTCTTCCATCCGCAGGCGAAGAGCTTCCTCATCAGCGAGGCGTTGCGCGGCGAGGGCGGCGTGCTGCGCAACCGGGCGGGCGAGGCGTTCATGGAGCGCTACGACCCGCGCAAGGAATTGGCGCCGCGCGACGTGGTCGCGCTCGCCATCGACACCGAGCTGAAGCGCCGCGGCGACGACTCTGTCTTCCTCGACATGACGCACCTCGGGAAGGCGTTCCTGGTCGAGCATTTCCCGCACATCTATACGACCTGCCTCGCCTTCGGAATCGACATGGCGGTGGCGCCCATTCCGGTGGTGCCGGCGGCGCACTACGTCTGCGGCGGCGTCTGCACGGACCTCAATGGGCAGACCTCGATCCCGGGGCTGCTCGCGGCCGGCGAGGTGGCCTGCACTGGACTCCATGGAGCGAATCGGCTCGCGTCCAATTCACTCCTCGAAGGAATGGTCTTCGGGCATCGCGCGGCGGCGCTGGCGAAGACCATCGCGGCCGAGTCGCCGCGGCCCGCCCAGGTGCCCGATTGGGATCCGGGCCGCGCCGTGCCGCCCGACGAAGGCGTGATCGTCAAACAGAACTGGGACGAGATCCGGCATCTGATGTGGAACTACGTCGGCATCGTGCGGACCGACAAGCGCCTTTCGCGCGCGCAGCGGCGGCTCGACAACCTGGTCGACGAGATCGCCGAATACTACTGGGGCTACCTGGTGACGCGCGACCTGCTCGAGCTGCGCAACCTGGCCGACGTGGCGCGCCTCATCGTCGCGTGCGCGTCCGAGCGCAAGGAGAGCCGCGGATTGCACCACACGCTCTCGTATCCGGGGCAACTCGAACCGCGCGATACGGTTCTGGTGCGCGGCCGGCCAGCTCCGGGCGCCTGGCCGCGCTAGGCAAATCCGGTCAGTTCAGCGCTTCCTGCCGTGCACGTGCTCGTGCTCCTTTTCGAGCTCGGGGGTCGGGCTCGTGCTCGTTTTTTGTTGGATGCCTTCGTTCGCGTGCTGGTCCTCTCAGCGGCCATCGACATCGCGAGGGCCACGGGCGATTGCGATCTTGAGCAAGGACGCAACGCACGCGAGACGGCTGGCCGCGTCTACGCTCTTCTGACCGGCCTGATCCGGCGGTACGATTGTGAGACGATCGGTCCCAAGTCGAGTCACGCGCACGAGCTCGATATCGAGAACGAACTCGAGCACGAGCACGAGCGCGGCTAGGGCCTCTGCTTCTCTTCCGGCGCCTCGCCCGTCGACGGTGGCTCCGGCTTTCCGTCGAGCCGCCAATGGAAGGCGAGCCTCGCGAGCGCCCCCGCCACCACCAGATTCGCCTCCGACGGAGTGAAGCTCTCCTGCGCGCGCGTGGCCGGCACTTGCGCAGTGGTGGTGTTCGTCTCCTGCGTCGGCGCCGACGGCTCGGGGAAGCGGATCAGATACGCGGTCGAGTATTCGTCGAGGTAGGGCCAGAGCGCGCGCAGCTCAGCGTTGAACGGCCGCTCGAAGCGAAGCACCCGGTCGGGCCGCCGCTCGCCCTCGCCGAGATTGAGCGCGATGCGCCACACCGACTCCGGCTCGTTCCAGTCGTTGGCGCCGTGGTCCGGAATATAGGTGATGGCGAAGAAGGTGGGCTGGCGATACTCCTCGCGCAGCCGCGCCAGCGTCTCGGCGGCCTGGTCCGGCAGTTCCGCCCGCATCTTCGACAGCTCCTGCGCCTGCACGGTGACGAATTCCGGCGAGAGGTACACCACCCGCACGAAGGCGCGCGTCTCGAGCCCGTGGTAGGCGGCCACCGTCCGCGTCCAGCGCTTCAAGGTCTGGCCGTAGTCGCTCTCCAGATGCGGATCCGGAAACGGCAGCGACTTGCAGGAAACGCTTGCCGCGGCAATGATTGCAAATGAAACGAATCGGCGGCTCATGGGAAGTCGCTCCTGCGAAAGAGCGGGCGCAGCGCGACGCCGGCCGCCTCCACCGCCTGCCGCCCGCCCTCTTCGCGATCGACCAGCGCGATCACGCCCAGCACCGTGAAGCCTTCGCCGCGGACGCGCTCGACCGCCTTGAGCGTGCTGGCGCCGGTGGTGACGACGTCCTCCACCACTGCCACGCGCGCGCCGGCGGGGATCGACTTCTTCCCCTCGAGCCACTGGTTGGTTCCGTGGCCCTTGGGCTCCTTGCGCACGTAGAAGGCGGGCAAAGGCTGGTGCTCCAGGAAGCTGGTGAGCGAAGTGGCGCTGGCGATCGGATCCGCGCCCATGGTCATCCCGCCCACCGCCTGCGCGCCGGCGAAGTGCGCGCGAATCTCGGCGAGCACCATGCGGCCGACGAGGTAGTGCCCCTCCGCGGTCAGCGAGGCCTGCTTGGTGTCGATGTAGAAATCGCTCTCGCGTCCCGAGGAGAGCGTCACCTTCCGCTTCTCGTAGGCGAGCCGGGTGAGCAGCTCGAGCAGCCGCTCGCGATCGCTCATTTTCCCGCCACGGCCTTGGCTGCGCCGCGCGCGCGCTCGTCGAGCCAGCCGACCAGGTCCTTGAAGACCATCGCCCGCTCGGGCTCGTGAAAGGTTTCGTGGAGCAGGCCGTCGTACAGCTTCTGCTGCTTGTCCTTCGAAGTCGCGTGGTCGAAGAACTCGCGGCCCGCGGCCGGATCGGCGATGGGATCGGCGCCGCCGAAGATCATCAGGAACGGCGTCACGAACTCGGTCGCGCGGCGCAGCACGGTCTCCTGCGCGAGCGTCGACTGCGTGAACCAGCCCGGCGTGGCGATCTGCTGGTAGAGCGGGTCGGCCTTGGTGGCGTTCTGGATGGCGACGTCGCGCGTGAGTTGCTCGACCTTGAGCTCGTTCTTCATGGGAAGGCTGGGCAGGATGCGCGCCATCAGCCTGCCGGCCATCAGCTTGAGGGCCGGCACTTGCAGCTTGAGGCGGAGATAGGGCGAGGAGAGCACGGCGCCGCGCACCGCCTCGGGTTTGTCGAGCAGGTAGCGCGCCGCGATCAGCCCGCCGTGGCTGTGGCCGACGAGGAAGACCGGCAGCCCCTTCGCCTGCTCGTGGACGCGGGCGAGGAAGAGCTCCAGGTCGGAGAGGTAGTCCTCGAACTTGTCGACGTGCGCGCGCTTGCCGCCGCTCTGGCCGTGGCCGCGGCAGTCCAGCAGGTGGACGGTGTAGCCCGCGTCGTTGAGCGCGCGGGTCACCTCCGCGTGCCGCCCGAGATGCTCCGCATAGCCGTGCAGCACCGCCACGTGCGCGACCGGCGAGGGCACTTTCGCGCTGTGCCAAAAGAGCCGAAGGCCGTCGCGCGCGCTGAAGAATCCTTCCTCGGTCTGGATGTTCTCCACGCTGCGACCTCCTTCTTGACCCCGCGCCTCAGCTGAGTTCACGCGTGTAACCTGACGCGCACGAGGCCGATCCGGCGCCGTCGGCGCCTCCACCAGGGTGGATCTCGCTCCCCCCTGGCCCCCCCAAAGAACGTCGGGGCCCCTCAGAACATGGCTCTGTGACGCAGTCAAGGAGCGGGATTGCGGCGCTGCAGTGTTTTCAGTTTCTCTTCCAGCTCGCTCTTGACCTTCTCGTCGCCGGGCTCCGGGAGGCGATCGGGAGGATCGATCGAAGCGCTCGCCTGCGTCTCCGGCTTGCGCTGGCCCCGGTGCAGATCGGGCGTGAGGCGCGCCAACGCGCGGCGAAATGCCTCGAGCGCCTGGTCGCGCAGGCCGGAAGCGAGCAGCGCGTCGCCCAGGTGGCTCAGGATCACCGGATCGCCGGGCGCGAGGCGATCGGCGCGCCGCAGCTCCGCCAGCGCCGCCGGCACCCGCCCCAGCTTGAGCAGGCAGAATCCATAGGAGTCCGCGATCGCGCCGTCGTCGGGCCTGAGCTCGACCGCGCGCGCGAGCAGCGTCTCCGCTTCCTGGAGCTTCGCCGGACCGCCCTCTTCGGTGAGAGTATACCCGATATAATTCAGTGCACCCGCGTGCTGCGGCTGGAGCGCGAGGACTTTGCGCATGGTGGCGAGCGCCTTCTGCCGTGCGCCCGCGCGATCCTGCGCGTTGGCGAGTCCGTAGAGCAGCGTCTCGCTGCCCGGGTGCGCGCGCGAAGCCGCCAGCAGGATCTGCTCGGCCTCGGAGGCGCGCCCGGCGCGGTCGAAAGCTTCGAGCAACGCCAGCGGCACACCCTCGTCCTCCGGGTGCTCGGCGAACAGTGCGCGCATCCGGTGGAGGCACTCCTGCGTCTCGCCCGCCCTCCCGCGCGCCAGCGCCGCCTGCACGCGCGCGTCGAGCGCCAGCGCCTCGGGCGCGACGCCGAGCAGCTCCGGCAGACGCGATCCTTGCACGTGCAGCTTCTTCTCTACCTGCTCGAAGGCGAGCGCGCCCTCGTGCGGGTGACCGCGCTGCACCAGCGCCATCGCGCGGTAGAAGGCCAGCTCGGGATGTTCGGGATAGAGCCGCAGCGCGCCCTCGAGCGCATCCTGCGCATCCGCGCTGCGCCGCGCGCCCAGCAGGGGAATGGCCACGCGCAAGAGCGCGCTCGCGGTCTCGCGCCGGTCGTCCTCGCGATCGGTGCTGGTCCCGCTCCAGGGATCGATTCCCGCCGCCAGCCCGAGGAGCTTGCGGGCGTGCGCCTGCACCGTCTCGAGATCGCCCTCCTCCAGCGCCAGCCGCGCCAGCGCCGCCAGCACGTCGGGCGCTTCGGGCCGCTGCGCGAGGAGCCGCAGATAGAGCTCGCGCGCGCCGGCGAAGTTTCGCTGCGACTCGAAGAACGACGCCTCGGCCGCGAGCGCTTCCGGATCCGAAGGCTGCGCCGCTCGCGCCTGCGCGAAGGCCCGCAGCGCCGAGGCTTCGTCGCGGCGTTGCACGAAGGCGCGGGCTACGTCCACCCATGCGCCAGCCGCGGCGTCGCGCATGCGATCGGCTGCGACCAGGCCGGCCCCGCGCCCGGGATCGCTCTCTTCGTCGTGCTGCTGCCGTTCGGCCAGCAGCTGGGCAGCGCGGCTCGCCTCGGCGAGTTTTCCCGCGGTCTCCTCGGCCGCCGAGAGATTTCCCAGCGAGAGCTCGAGGCGGACCAGCTCGCGGTACGCTTCGGGATCGTCCGCATCTCCCTCGATGGCCGCGCGCAGGTGATTGCGCGCTTCCTCGGACCGGCCGCGCGCCTCGGCGATGCGCGCCAGCATCACCCGCGCCGGAGCGTGGGCAGCGTCGAGCGAGAGAGCCGCGCGCAGCTCCTCCTCTGCCTCGGCCACCCGGCCCTGCTTGAGCAGCACGTCGGCGAGCACGGCGTGCAGGTGCGGCGATTCGGGATCGTAGATCAACGCTTCGCGCAATTCCGACGCGGCCCCCGCATAGTCGTCCGCCCCGCGCGCGAGGAGCGCATCGAGGTAATGGCGGTAGGCGCGCGGGCTGACGTAGCGCTGCGCCTCGAAGGAATCGCGCGCTTCCTCCATCGCCGCAGCGTCCACCACCGCTCGACGGGCGCGCCCTTCTGCGCGTGCACGCAGGCCGCGAGCGAGAGCAACAGCGCTGCCCGCTTCACTGACATTGCGAGGCCGCGTTGCGGCTGTTGCAGGAATCGCGACCCGGCCGCGGCCAGGTGTTCTGTCCGGGGGCGAGCGCCGCGACGGGAAGCTGCAGCGCGGTGACCCAGCCGTCGCCGTCCGCGAGGTAGGCGACGCCGCTGCCGTTGTGGGAATCGATTGCCGGAGGAGCCGGCGCGGCCGTCGCGCCCACGAGGAGCAGCGGCGAAATCCCGGCCGAGTTCGCCAGCGCGACAACGCCGTCGGACCGCACCACCAGAGCCGTGGCCCGCTGCAAGAGGACCGGCGCGGAAATGATCGCCGAAGCCGCGACCGGCAACGTGCTCCAGGGAGCCGGCAGCGCCGCGCTTCGCAAATCCGCCGACCAGGCCGCCGCGCCGCTGGAGCGGTTGAACGCGTAGAGCTTGCCGTGATCATCGGCGGCGTAAAGGACGGTGCTGTCGAACACCGGCGTGTAGGGAACGCTCGACGCCGCGGCGCCAGGAGTGAAGCCGCCAACGTCGGTCCAGCACGGGATCGTCAGGCAAGTGCTCATCGAGGCGCGCCGGACCGAGTCGTCGGGTGAGAGGCTGCCGAAGAAGGCGGCATTGACCGGGTTGTTGCCCAACAGTGCAGGCGGCGCCGCCGTCGGCGCGCTCGCTCCGCTGTAGCTGCTCGAAGGGGCGTTGAACGCGCTGTCGCCTCCATTGCGATCGGCCGAGGTGAAACCCTGGCTCGCGGAGGCGAGAAAAACGCTGGGCCAGCTGGCGCTGACGCCGGGGAAGTCGCCGGCGCTGACCAGATCCGCTTCCGGCGAGTTGCACGCGCTCGTCTGGAAGAGAAAGACGTTCGCCGTTTGCAAGGCGCCGAAGTGGGCGGTCGACACCACCACCGCGCGCTCTGGGTTCGCGGCGATCACTGGAGACGCGCCGAAGCTGACATTGGCGACCGAGCAGGCCTGCACGGTGGCGGTGGTGGCACCGCCGCCCGGCGACGGAATGATGTCCAGCACGCCGGAGCAGGAGCTGCTGCACGAGGCCTGCGGCGAGACGGCGTAGACACTTCCGCTCGAGCCGGTGGCGACGTCGCCCGAGATCTGCTGTGGAACCTGGGCCGTCCAGACGGTCGTGCCGTCGGGGCCCAGCACGAAGAGGTTGGCGCCCGTTCCCGGCAGCGTGGTTCCGAAGGCGACCTGGCGCGAACCGGCATTGCCCGGGATCAGGGCGGGCGATCCACTGGGCTGCGCGCCCGCGGCCACCTGGTTCCGCCAGCGCCAGAGCGAGACGAGCGCGAGGCCGTCGCCGCTCGCGCCGCTGTTGGCGGCGCTCGCGGTCGCCTGCGCGAAGCGGTCCACCCCGTTGGCGGTCAGCTGCACCAGCGTCGTGCCGGCCGTGTCCACCGGAGGGTCGTACTGCAAGCCCAGCGAGCCGAGGTTGAGCTGGAACGCATAGTGGTGCGTCCGGTCGGTCGAGCCGTTGGAACAGGGCGTGCCGGTCTTGCTCTTGTCGGCGGTGGCGATGCTCTGCGATCCAGCGAGCGTGGCGGCGGCGGAGTTCTGCGGATCGCCCATGCCCACGCCGCAGTCGAAGGCGTCGAAGGTCACGGTGACGTTGTCGTCGGCGAGCAAGTGCGTTCCGGCCTGACGGCCGCACTTGAAGGTCGCGCTGTCGGCCGGCCCGCACGCGCTCGAGGGCGCCGCGCTCGAATAGACGACGTGCGGCGTAGTGATGGTGGGCGCGAGCGCGTCCACCTGGATCTGCGTGTGGGGATCATCGGGTCCCAGCGGCGTCGCGTGCTGGAGCTTGTCCAGCGCGGTGAGCGTGAAGCGCAGGTGCCCTTCCCGGCCGCGCACGCCGCTCGCGGGCAGCTTGAAGTGCCATCCGTCAGAGGCCAGAGTGCCGGCCGGATCGAGCGAGCCAGTGAAGCCGCCGACGAGATCGGCGGCATCGAGGTGCAGCGCGAGCGAGGCGACACCCGACCCGCTGTCCGTCACGGGAATCGCGATCTCCACGTCCGCGGCTCCGGTGCCGCCCTGGAACCAGGTGGCGGCGTCTTCACCGGTGACGCCGGTGGAGACGAGCGCGAGCGTGCCGAGCTGCGGCGGCGCATCGTCGATCTGCACCGTCCCCGCTCCCTGCGCCTGATTGCCCGCGACGTCCTGCGCCTTCACCGTCACGGCCAGCGGCGCTTCCGATCCGGCGGCCTGCACCGAGCGCGGGACGGCGAACGAGTAGATGGTCGCTCCGCCCGCCTGCGACACCAGCGTCCCCGGGTACGTGCACGCCGCCGACGCCGGGCAGACATCGAAGCTGAGCGCGGCCGACTGCGCTCCGCTGTAGACGGCGCCGTCATCGACGGTGGCGCGCACTTCCAGATCTCCGCTGGTGCGCGGGACCCATCCCCCAACCGCGTCCGAAGCGGCCGGCACGAAGACGGTGACAGTGGGCGCCTGCGCGTCGATGAACGCCGGCACCGAAACCGACGAGATGGTCTGCTCGGTCAGGCCCGGCACCAGGTAGGTCAGCGTCGCGTGCACCGAGACGTTGCCCGCCACGTTGTTGGGAACGAATTGCGTGATGGTGACGAGGTTGTCGCCCGTCTGCGGCGCATCGATGGCGCCGGTGGCGACAGCTTTGCCACCGAGATCCGCCTCGAGCGCGAGTTGGTGCAGCGCGATCGCCGCCGCCGCGTCCACGTGCACGTTGAGTTGCGGGAAGGCGGGGCTGATGATGGTTCCAGCCGGCGCTGTCACCGAGAGCGCCGGCTGGATCACCGCGCAGGTGGTGCCGCTGCAGATCTCGCCGCTTCCGCAGGGCGGCGAGCAGGTGCCGGAAGCAGCCAGGCAGATTCCGTCGGGGATGGAGCAGTAGGCGCCCTGACGGCAGTCCGCCGTGGTGGTGCAGCGTCCGCGAACGGTCGGCTTGCAGCCAGCGACGGCCAGCACCGCAAGACCAGCCAGCGCGGCGCTGCGAACGCTCATCCGCCCCGGCCGGTGTCGGCGAGCTGCGCGCGGCCCGCGTCGGGGGAGAGCTTCCAGATCATCTGCCCGTTCTGGTCGAAGTCCAGATCGAAGAGGCCGCGGCCGGTGAGCTCGCGCATCTTCGCGGTGGCCTCGTCCTTGGGGAGCCCGCTCGCCTTGCAGACCGCTTCGACCTGGACCTGGCCACCGTTCTTCTTCGCCAGCGCCTGGGCCATCTCCGAGAAGCTGCGCTCGTCGTTCTCGGCCTCCATCCGCGCGCGCTTGCGGCCGGCCGCGACCAGCGCGAGTCCCACGGCCAGGACCACGCCGCCGACCACGAGCCCGGAGAGATCGACGAAGCCCTGCCCTTTGTCGACGAGGAAGGCCTTCACCATCAGGAGCGCGAAAATGCCGCCCAGGATGGCGATGAAGGCCCCGCCGATGGTGAGGATTCCGCTGGTGCGCATGCCTTTGGCTCCTTACTGGAAGGAGACCTTGGGGACGGCCTTCGCGCCCGCCTCGGCCTTGAAGTAGTCCTTCTGCTGCGGGAAGCCTCCGATCTTCGCCCACCACGCGCCGGGGATTCCGCGCACGTCGGTGTTGTACTGCTGGACGGCCTCGTTGTAGCGCTTGCGCTCGACCGCCAGCCGGTTCTCCGTGCCCGAGAGCTCGTCCATCAGCCGCGCGAAGTTCGAGTCGGCTTTCAGGTTCGGATAGTTCTCGGTGATCGACATCAGCTTGGAGATGGTCCCTTCGAACGCGTTGGCCGCCTGGATCTTGTCGGCGCGGGAGCTGGCCCCCAGCATGGCCGCGCGCGCATTGGCGATGTCGTCGAAGACGCCCTTCTCGTGCTTGGCGTAGCCCTTCACCACCTCGACCAGATTGGGGATCAGGTCGGCGCGGCGCTGGAGCTGGTTCTCCACCTGGCTCCAGGCGGCCTCGACCTGCTGCTCCTCGTTGACGATGCGGTTGTACCCGCAGGGGCCGCAGCCGGCAGTTATCAGGACCACGAGGACCGGGATGTACTTTCGCGTGCGCATTGATGTGCCTCCTCGGAGCTGCGAAGTGTAACACGCCGCTTTTGCGGCAACCGCGAAAGCTAGGCTCGCGGCGCTCCTGTCAGGTATTCGCGCACGTAGTCGCGCGCGGTCACCACCGCGTCGCGGATCGAGTGTTCGTGAGCGAGCCCCGCGGCGATGGCGCTGGAGAGCCGGCATCCGGTCCCGCGCGCGGTCGCCCGGATGCGCGTCCCCGCGAAGTGCTCGGCGGCGCCGCCCATCGCCAGCACGTCCACCGGGTCGCCGGCGAGATGACCTCCCTTGACCAGCGCGGCCCGCACGCCCCTGCTCACCAGCGAGCGCGCGGCTTCCTCGAGGGCGGTTGCATCGATCGGCAGCTTCGGCAGATCCAGCAGCGCGGTGGTCTCGAGGAGATTGGGCGTGATCATCGCGTGCGACGAGATCGAGAAATAGGCGTCGCGCGCCTGCTTCATGGTCCCCTTGAAGAGCAGCGTACCGCTGGATGATTCGAGAACGGGATCGACGATGATGGGAAGATCGCGGCGCGTCGCAAGCAACTTGGCGATGACGTCGGCGATCTTGGCGTCGCCGATCATGCCGATCTTGATCGCGCGCGGATTCTCCTCGAGGAGGAGCGCGTGTGCCGACTCCTGCACCAGCGCGGGGTGCACCGGCTCCCAGCGCTTCACCGACCGTGTGGTCTGCACGGTGAGCGCGGTCGCCACGCAGACCGGGCGAGCGCCCATGGCGCGGATGGCCTCGGCGTCGGCGAGAAGTCCGCCGCCGCCGCTCGGGTCGAGACCTGCCAGTACGAGGACGGTCGGCGCGCTCATCCCGGTTCCCTTCGAGCAGCGCCACCGGTGCCGGCGCGCGCATGATCGACCAGCGCGCTGTAGAGCGCGAGGTGCAGCGGGTCCGCGAGTAACTCCGGATGCCACTGGACGCCGATGGCGAAGCTGCCCGGCAGCTCGATGCCCTCGACGATCTGGTCCGGCGAGACCGCGTTGACCCGCGCCCGCCCCGGATCGCAAACGGCCTGGTGGTGCGTCGAGTTCACTTGAAGGTCGCGGACGCCGAGGATCGCCTCGAGCGCCGTGCCCTCGAGGATCTTCACCGGATGGCTGGGCTCGCGCGAGTCGAGCTTCTGCTCGTGATCGAAGGCGCCCTTCACCTCGTCGCCGATATCCTGGTAGAGCGAGCCGCCCAGCTCGACCGCGAGGAGCTGCATGCCGCCGCAGATGCCAAGGAGCGGCAGCTTGACGGCGAGCGCGGTGCGCAGGAGCCGCTGCTCGTAGGCGGTGCGGGTGCGCTTCATCGGACCCATGCGGCTGCCGGCCAGCTGGCCGTAGAGCTCGGGCGGGAGATCGAACGCGCCGCCGGTGATCACCAGGCCGTCGCAGAGATCGACGGCTTCGGCGGCGGCGCTCTCGTCTTCGCTGTAGGGCAGCACGATGGGCAGCCCGCCCGCGGCGAGGACGGCGTCGGCGTACGCCTCCTTCAGCTCGTAGCGCGGCATCGGCGGACGGCCCGGACGCCCCGAGGTCTCGCCTTCGTCGGGCGTGATGCCGATGACCGGCCTCATGAGAAAACCCTGGCCATCGCGCGGACCGCAGCCTCGGGATCGGGAGCCTTGCAGAGCGCGGCGATGGCGGAGGCGCAATGAGCGCCGGCGCGCGCGATCGCGGACGCATTCTCCAAGGTGATTCCGCCGATGGCGACGATCGGAATCCTCGATCGCTTCACCGCACGCGCGAGCGCGTCGATTCCAGAAGGAGGCTTCGCGCCAGGCTTGCTGTCGGTCGCGAAGACGGGGCCGAAGCCGAGGTAATCGGCGCCCTGCGCGGCGTCGATCTCGTCATCGGAGTGCGCCGAGACGCCGACGATCAGGTTGGGTCCGACGATCTGGCGCACCGCCTGCCACGGCAGGTCGTCCTGGCCGACGTGCACGCCGTCCGCTTCGGCGAGGCGCGCGACGTCGGGGCGATCGTTGACGAAGAGCAGCGGACCGCCGGGGCGGCAGAGCTTGCGGGCTTCGCGCGCGACCTTGAGGAATTCGCCCGCGCCCGCGTCTTTCAGCCGGAGTTGGATCGCCGCCGCCCCGCCGCGGACGAAGGCCACCACCAGATCGAGCGGCGGGCGCGGAGCCGAGCCGTCGACGATGGCGTAGACACCTCGGGGAAGCGCCGCGCGCATGGAGGCTGTACCATAGCGCAAGGATGTGCTAGAAGCCCGCGCCCCAGTGCGCAATACCCCGGATTGTCGGGATTTACAAAGGAGCACGCAGTGTCCGAGAAGGAGAAGGAGATCCCCGTCCGGTACCTCGATCGCCGCGTGGTCGAGCGCTACATCAAGCGTGGTCTCCTCGACGAAAAGGAGTACGCGCGGCACCTAAAGTCGCTCCAGGATCTGGCCCAGAACGCCGGCAGCGTGGAGACGGAATTCACCTCGGTGGGCGAGCTGGGTCCCACGCGGTAGGCAGTGCTCGCCGCTCTTCTCGCTCTCTCTCTGACCATCGGGCCGAGCGCCGCCCGCCGCACTCCGCTGGTGCTCGCCGTCGAGCGCGCCCGGCCCGCGGTGGTCAACATCAACGCGCACGAAGTGGTCCGAGCCCAGGCCAACGATCCGTGGAGTGCATTCTTCGGGCGCGGGCGCGATCAGGTCCGCAATTCGCTGGGCTCGGGCTTCGTCTTCGATCCCGCGGGCTACGTGCTCACCAACTATCACGTGGTCGCGAACGGCAGCCGCATCCAGGTCAGCTTCGAGGACGGCAGCGACTACACCGCGAAAGTCGTCGGCACCGATCCGGGCGGCGACCTCGCCGTCCTGCGCATCGAGAGCGACAAGAAGTTCAACGCCGCGCCGCTCGGCACCTCGAGCGATCTGCTGCTGGGCGAGCCCGCCATCGCCATCGGCAATCCCTTCGGGCTCAACCAGAGCGTGAGCATCGGCGTGGTCTCCGCGCTGCATCGCCCCGTGCACGCCGAGGGCCACAGCTATTACGACTTCATCCAGACGGACTCGTCCATCAACCCCGGCAACTCGGGCGGGCCGCTGCTCAACGCCGACGGCAACGTGATCGGCGTCTGCTCCGCCGTGCTGGCGACCGGACAAGGCATCGGCTTTGCGATTCCCATCGACCGCGCACTGCGGGTGGCGCGTGAGCTGGTGAAGTCGGGCGGGCTCGCCGACGCCTGGTGGGGCTTCGACGCGGAAGCGCTCGATAAAGAAGCCGCCGAGGCGCTCGGCACGCACGCGGGCGCGCTGGTCACTTCAGTCGAAGATGGCTCGCCCGCCGCTGGCGCGGGTTTGCGGCGCGGCGATGCGGTGGTGCGCGCGGAGGGATCGCCGGTGCACGACGCCGACGAGCTGCGCTTCCTCTTGCGCGACGTGCCGGTGGGGACGCGCGTGTCGCTGGGCGTCGTGCGCGGGAAAGAGAAGATCGATCTCCCGATCACTTCGCAGCCGCTGACGGCCGAGCGGGCGCTGGGCATGTTCGAGCTGCGCAGCGGCGTGAAAGTCACGGAGCTGTCGGCGAACGAAGCGCGCAAGGCCGGTTACGAAACGAAGAAGCCGGTGCTGGCCATCGGTGCCGTCGAGCGCGGGTCAGCGGCGGCGCGCGTCGGGCTGCGCCGCGGAGATCTCGTATTGGCGGTGAACAGCGCCGACGTCGAGAGCCTGCAGGAATTCCAGAAGGCGCTCGCGCAGGCGCGCAAGAGCGGGCGGGCGGTGCTGCTGGTGCAGCGCGGGTATCGGTTGCAGGAATTCACGTTCGATCTGGGGTGATGCATGGCAGACGAAGGCAAGGCGCCGACGCTCGACTTCAATGCGCTGGTCCTCTCGCTCGGCTCGAGCGTGATCGTCCATCTGGGCGAAGCGCCCGACCCGACCAGCGGGCAGAAGCGCGAGAAGCCCGAGTTCCAGATGGCGCAGCAGAGCATCGATCTGCTCGCCATGCTGCAGGAGAAGACGCGCGGCAACCTCACGCCCGACGAAGCGCGCTTCCTCGACAACATGCTCTACGACCTGCGGATGCTCTACGTTCAGGTCTCGCAGAAGAGGCCGTAGCGGCGCTGGCCGTCGTCGCCGCTCACCGTCCAGCCGACGTTGCAGCCCGCGAATTTGTGCGGGCCCAGGCCGCAGTCGGGAGTGAGCAGGAACGAGAGCATGCGGCGGGCGCGCAGCGTTTCGATGCCCAGCGATTCGGCGAGAAAGACGATGCCTGCGGCGGTGAATTCGTCGAGGGGGACGCGGCGGCCGTCTTCTTCCTGCGTCGCGCCTCCGTAGGTCATGTCGCTGCGGCCCATCGAGGCGTCCATCGATTCGAAGACCAGATCGATCCGGGCGACAGGAAGGGGGACACCATGGGGGGGGCCCCCCGCCGGGATGGAGTCCCCGACGTGTGCGCGCAATTCGGCGAAGGGCGCTTTGAAGAGCAGCGGATCGCCGAGCACGCGGGCGAGCGACTTCGCGAGCGGACTCGACGCAAGTCGCGCGGCGTCGTTTCCGATCAGCCGCCGTTCGCGCGCGCGCCGCGCCGATTCGCTCAAGGCCACAGAGCGCGCCTGCAGCGGGAGATTGGGACCGATGCGTTTCAGGAGCTCGTCCAAGTCGCGCGCGGCGCCCTCGTCGTCGCCCAGCGCTTCGAGTGCGGCGGCCCGCTGCGCGCGGGCGCCCGTGTGATCCGGATCGATCGCCAGCGCCTCGCCCTGCGCGAACGCCGCCAGCCCGACCTCGCCCGTCTCCAGATGCGCGAGCCCGCGTTCGTGCGGGATCTCCGGATCGCGCGGCAGCAGTTTTTGCGCCTGGCGGTACGCGCGCACCGCCGCATGCGCCTCGCCTGCTTTCAGCGCGGCGCGGGCCTGCACCAGAATTTGCGTGGCGTCGTCGGACATCGAGAGGCGATTCCTAGCACGGGCGCCAGCTTGCCAAGCGCTCCGGCTGTCTTACCTTGGAGG
>WNFM01348694.1_pt2 | contig 20673 bp, 15 predicted proteins | sample 5400271 | NCBI WGS metagenome assembly WNFM01 (sample SAMN13153352, study PRJNA577476) | soil metagenome | isolation source: 60 cm saprolite on Douglas fir-dominated hillslope | place: USA:California | collected 2013-09-17
TGCCGGTTGGATGCGCCCCGTAAGCGCATGCGGGCTCGCGGCGGCTGCGGTAAAGATCCAGTGGAGGTCCGCAGCAGGGGATCCCAGTTGCTATGCTCACCGCTTAGAGCGGACGCATAAAGATGTTCGCCTCCTTGGCGCGGACCATTATCTCATTTTGTTTCAAGTCGCCGGGCGGTCGGCCCTGACCCAGATCGATCGGACCGTGCAACTCGCTGTCGGCGATGTTGCGCTCATCGATGCGGCGCGGCCGGTGAAATATCTCTGCCGTCACAGAAACGCGCAATGGTTGTCCCTTCGGCTGCCGCGGAAGTCGGTGCAGTCCCATCTCGGCTTCGAGCCGCAGGGTGGTGTTGGCAGCCACGGAACCCGCGCTGGCCGTCTGCTGTTCGACCTCATTCGTGGTGCCGATAGCGAAGCAGCGTTTTCGTCTGCCGATTTCTACATGCAACTGGCCGTCTACGATCTCGTCGGCGCGCTGTTTGCTCCATCCGATAGTCCGTCCATCTCGCGTTCCACGGACAAGCTGTTCGCGCGCATCTGCGGCGTGATCAAAGACGCCTTTTCCGATCCGCATTTTGGACCTCACGAGGCGGCCGTCGCAGCGCGGGTCTCGCTACGTTACGTTCAGAAGCTGTTTACCGCGCGCGGCACCACCTGCAGCGAATTCATCTATTCGCTTCGGCTGGATCACGCCGCGTATCTTCTACGCCGTCGCGCGTTGCTCGGTTCAGGCCAGCCTCTTGGCGAGATCGCTTACGCTTGCGGCTTTCGCGACTATGCGCATTTTGCGCGAAGATTCCGCAATCGGTTTGGCTGTCCGCCGGGTGCGCATGTCGGACATGGTCAAAGCGCAGGTGATGGAATAGTGCGCGCTGGTACAGTCGAAAGTGCGTCGTTGACAGGCGACCTTCAAGCTCCGGCGTCTTAGATAGGATCTGCGCGATGGTAATTCGGTTCGGGCATTGAGGCCGGAAGATGCCAAATTAACCGTCGATTAAAATTCAAATTGAGAAAACACAGCTTAGTGACGAATTGAAACAGTACTGCTTAGTGTCGAAAAAAATTGAGAGATCAATTCATGCTTGCGGATTGCGGCCATATCGTTGTCGTTGATGATGACCCCTCGCTACGGCAAATGGTGATCAAATACCTTGAGGATAACAATGTACCAACGAAATCTGCATCAAGCAGAACAGAGTTCAATCGGCTTTTTTCAGGGCCCCCTCCCAGCCTGATCATCCTGGACCTGCGGCTCGGTCAGGATGATGGGCTCGATCTCTTGAGGGAAATTCGTTCTCATTCGGATGTTCCGGTCATCATCACGACCGGCCATCGTCCCGACGAAATCGATCGCATTGTTGGCCTCGAACTCGGGGCGGACGATTATATCGTAAAGCCATTCAGCCTCAGGGAATTGCTTGCCCGCGTCCGTGCCGTCTTGCGGCGGCAGGAATTAGGGCGGGTTGCGCGGACACGTGATCCGGAGCGAGGCGGGTATCGATTCGGAGGCTGGCGGCTTGATCGGCGGGGCCGAAGGCTGCTCGATCCCAATGCGACGCCGGTCGCGCTGAGCAAAGGCGAGTATGCGTTGTTGCTGGCCTTTCTCGAAGCGCCCCAGCGGCCGCTGTCGCGGGAGCATTTGCTGCAGGCCACCCGAGTTCACGAGGATATTTTCGATCGCAGCATCGATGTCCAGGTCTTGCGGCTGCGGCGCAAACTGGAGACGGATCCCAGCGCCCCGCGCGTGATTCAAACCGAGCGCGGCGTCGGCTATGTGTTCGCGCCGCTGGTCGAACCGTTCTAAAAGTGATGAAAATGTGGCGCTCCGTCATTACGGTTGTAACCGAATTGCCGGCGCGCGTGATGATCCCGTAACTGGCAGCCACCAGAGTCTCCGTATCAATTCACGGAGAATCTCGTGTTGTCGAAATGCCAATCCCCTCCGATGCCTTCGTTGAGCCAGCGGGCGTCTTCGCTCGTGAAAACGCGATGGTTTGTTCATGTGCTCGCCAGGCTCGCGATCGCGGCGACCTGCACCAGCTCGGCAGCCGCTCTCGACGCCAAATCGATCGCAGCACGCGACTTTCATCCACAGCCAGCTCGAGGGAACATCTCATGCCGAATTCACCCAAATCAGCGAACCGGGTCACCAGACTGTACAGCGTTCCGAGCCACACGTTACGCGTCGACTTGCGCGACAGACGCGACATTGTGCATGAAGGATTGACGCGCGCTCCAAGGCTGGACGGCGTGGACGTGAGGTCGTCTTCGGCGGCGATGACGCAACCAGATGGCCAGCCAACCGCTGGACCCTGGTCGGCGATCCTTGCATTTTTCCTGGAAGGGTTTGCGTTATACGGCGCGTCATATTGCGGTTCGCCGCACGCAATCGCGGCGTCGGCTGTGGAGGCATCGCCTCCGCAAGCAAGTGCTACGCAGCCGGAGGAGATTTCCTGGCGCGAGCGACGTAGGGCTATCGCCATCGTTTCTCTCTCGACGTGCTCCGAAGTGACAGAAGTCGAGGACGATACCGAGCGAGCCGGGCTCGGCTCCGAGACGGCATCCGGAGATGCCTTGTTCGGTACCGATCGGTCAAACCGCCGCAGTTGGCTGACCGAGCCTTGGCGGGCCGTCGCAGGCCGATGGGCGCAGCGGCGCCGCGAGCGTGAGATCAAAAAGGCAATCGCTGCCCTGATGGACATCGAGGGCAGGGCATCGCGGGAAATCGGCACCCCCAACCGGTCTCGTATCGGCCAGATCGCGAGGTATCGCCATGGTAGTTGATGTGGTGAACTATGCGATCGCCGGAATCGACTTCATTCATGCAGTGGGTCGCGTGGTCGTCCGCGAGTGTTTCTCGGCCGGCGTGAACACTGTTATGACGCAAAACGGCGTTATACGGCGGGAACAATGTCGGGAGTGGGATATCTCCGCCCTGACCGAAGCCTCCTGAATATGCGGTTCGGAACATTTCTAAAGTTGCTCAGTCGCGCTGCACCCGGGATAGCCCCAATCGCCCGCGGCCGGTGTCGCGCTTTCGCAGTCAGCGTGCTGATCTTCGGCAATTTGCAACTCTGCGCGGTACAATCGCAGCCGCTCGGTCAACCGCTCGAGTCGAATAGCAGCATCGCGGATGAACCTATCACTCCGATTCCCGAGCCGCCACCGATCGATCCGCTGAAAATCAAACTCGGGGAGCGTCTGTTCGGCGATCCTCGCTTGTCTCACGATAATTCGCGCAGTTGTTTGTCATGCCACAATGTCAGCACAAACGGCGCAAGCACCAAGAGGCTGGACGTCGGCCTGGATGGCTCGAGCCTTCCATTCAACACCCTTACCGTATTCAACGCGACGCTCAACTTCCGTCAAGGTTGGGAAGGAAAAATCCGCACCGTCGAGTCGGATATCAAAGCCGCGTTGGATAATCCCCAGGTCATGGGTACCAGTTTTTCCGAGCTGACGGAAAAGCTCGCCGCGGATCCCGCCATGGGCCGGGACTTCATGGCTGCCTACGGCGGTGGCCCGGACGCCAAGAACATCCTGGACGCCATCGCCAGCTTCGAGCGAACGCTGGTAACGCCAGACGGCCGCTTCGATCGCTGGCTGAAAGGAGATGCAGCCGCGTTGTCGTCGGACGAACTGGACGGATACCAGTTGTTCAAATCCCTGGGGTGCGTCTCCTGCCACCAGGGCGTAAATGTCGGCGGCAATCTTTTCGAGCGGCATGGAATTTTTCATCCGCTGGCGTCGCCGCAGCCTGAAATTCTGCGCGTGCCGAGTCTGCGAAATGTCGCGACAACGCCACCCTATTTTCACGACGGCAGCGCCCCGACGCTGGATGACGCCGTTCGGAAAATGGGCCTTGCCCAGTTGAATGCAACGCTCACGGATGGGCAGGTGAAGGCGATTGTTGCCTATCTCCAGACCCTTACCGGAAAATACCACGGCGTGCCCGTCGGAACCTCGCCATGAAGATGACGCCCGTAGTAATCGTCGTTTCGTTTTTTCTGGTGCTGCTCACCTGGCTGCTTTTGAGCGGACTAAATCTGAATTCTGCTCGCTTTGATCGTGAGGTCGAGGCGCTCGACGAGTTTTCCCAACTTGAGCGCGGGTTGGACAGAGAGGTATTGACCGCACGCGCCGGTTTGTCACGAAACTACGATGCGCTGGCGCGCCTGACGGACGCCTACGCCGAGTCGCTTGATCGATTGCGGGAAGCCGCGGGTCCTTCTTCCGAAGAAAGCGCCGCCATCCAGGTCCTGGCTGCACGCGCGCACCAGCAGCAGGTCCTCGTCGAGCAGTTCAAGAGCAGGAACGCATTGCTGCGGAACTCTTTCGTCTATTTCGGAATATTCAGTACCCGTCTTGCCGCGTCGGACGACAGGCCGGTGGTCGCTGCCGCCAGCACGCTGGCATCCGCCATGCTGCACCTCTCGCTCGATACGTCGCCGGCCGCGGTCCGCGAGGTCAAGGATCGGTTGGAGCAACTTGCGCGTCTGCAGAGCCCGCCCGGCGACGCCGACTTTATACAGGCGGCAGTCGCGCATGGGGGCGTGTTGCATGACCTGCTGCCGGCGACCGATGCCGCGCTGAAGGCGCTGACCGCCACGGCAAGTACCCGCGAGCAGGATGCCGTCCGTTCATTGATCATGAAACGCCAGCTTGCCGCGCGAGCCTCGGCCCGCCAATACCGGCTTTTGCTTTACGCTGCATCCCTGATGCTGCTCGGCGCCCTGGTTTATCTTGGGCTGCAATTGCGGGCGCGGGCAATCACCTTGCGGCGGCGCGCCGCTTTTGAGCACGTGATCGCCGGTATCTCGACGCGATTCATCAATTCACAGCACTATGAGATCGCCGAACACGTCGCGAGCGCGCTCGAGAAACTGGCCGGGTGCGTCGGCGCGGATCGCGCCTATTTCGTAGTGGCCGGCGAGCCGAAGCAAATCTATCGATGGTCGCACGAAGGAGCGGAATTTCCGCCCGGCTGGCCCGAGCGTGCGCTGCATCTTGCTTCGCGTTTTGGTCGAGGTAACGACAGCATCATTCAGATTCCAAAGGTCAGGCCGGCGCATCCTGACGACCCGATGAATCTGCTTGTCGACGCTGGCCTTCAAGGCTGGCTGTGCATCTCAAACCCGTGCCAGAAGAGGGGGCACGCTATACTCGGCTTCGATGCACTGCGTGCAGGAGCCCTTATCCGATCGACGGAAGTTACGCTGTTTCGCATGGCGTTCGATGCGATCGGCCAGGCAGTCGGCAGGGTCTTTCTCGAACGGGAGAAGGAGCGTCTGGAAACGAGCCTGCAACAGGCCCGCCGGATGGAGACCATTGGCACCTTCGCCAGCGGCATAGCCCACAACTTCAACAACATCGTCGGGGCAATCCTTGGTTATACGGAAATGGCCGATGCCCCGGTCAGGTCGGGTGGGCAGCCGGCGGCAAACCTCGCCGAAATTCGCCGCGCCGGCGAGCGGGCACGCGAACTCGTCGGTCAGATTCTTACATTCGGGCGCCGCGGGGAGGGCCGGCGAGAGCACGTCCGCATCAGCGCCTTGGTCGCGGAAACCAACAGGTTGCTTGCTGCGTCGCTGCCTTCCCATGTCGGGATCACGGTGAGCGAGACATCCGAAACGGCGGTCGTATCGACGGAACCCGCACAATTGCAGCAGGTCATCCTCAACGTCTGCAACAATGCGGCACAAGCAATGGATAGGCCGGGTGTCATCGAGATTCGCATTGAAGTGCGGGAACTAACGGGGGCGTTGCGCGTCGGCCGTATTGACATCGGCCCCGGTCGCTTCGCGATCGTATCGATCTCGGATCCCGGGCGCGGCATGGACGAAGCAACGCTGGAGCGGATTTTCGAGCCGTTCTTTACGACGCGTCCAGACGGTAACGGTCTGGGGCTCGCGACGGTTCGCGAAATCGTCGAGGAGCACGACGGGGCCGTGGAGGTGGAGAGCACTCCCGGGGTTGGAACGCGTTTCCGCATCTGGCTGCCATCCGTCCCGTCCAATGAGCCAACATCCGTTCAACATTCGCCCGGCATGGCCGGTCGTGGGTCTGGCGAGACCGTGCTGGTGCTGGAAACGGACCGCGCGCGCTTGCTGCGGCATGAGGAAATTCTGGCGGCCCTCGGCTATGAGCCGGTCGGATTCACAGAGCTGGCTGAGGCCGTGCAAGCCTATGCCGTGCAAGCTCGCTTCGACGCGGCGCTCGTAAGCCACCATCCCGGAGCCACTTCCGCGCTCGATTTCGCAACAGCGTTGCATGAGATTGCACCTGACCTGCCGATCATCCTGGCGACACCCTCGGCCCGGGATTTGGACGCTCCAATGCTGGCAGCCTCTGGAATTTCCGAAGTCATCCATCATCCGCTGACGTCTGCGGAATTAGCCGGAGCATTGTCGCGTTGCCTGCCGGCGTCCGTTGCCCAGCAGTTGCAATATAGATCCAACTCGCGGTGACCGGACGCGAGATGATGGCCCTGCAAGGCCTCACCAGCTTCTTGCTATGCCTGGACGAAGGCGAGCAACGTGCCGTTGGCGGCGGCGGGTGCGACGCAAACCGCGCCTCCGCTGCGGACGCCGGAACGACCGACCGCCTTATCCGTGGCGGCGAGATCGGAAGTCGCCAGCACGAGGCCCGCGCCGCCGCGCTCCGGCAATCCCGCCAATGAGAGCTCGGGATATCGCCGGCCCAGCTGGTCTTTGGTGAGGAACACAAAATCGGCGCGATCCGAACCGGAGGGCACCGCGACGGCGCCGTCCGGCTCCGCCTTGACCTCCCGATCGATCATGCGTGCGAGATGCGCGGCATCTTTCGCGGGCTCCGGCGAAACGACCAGCGCTTGCTCAAGACGCTTCGCGCCATTGGCGTGTTTCATCAGCTCCGGAATCCACACGGTTTCCCGCGTCTTGTGCTGACAGGCAAAAATCCGCAGTCCACCCGGCGCCTCGGCAATCGGCCATTGGAAAACCCGGAATTTGGCCGCCGACAGGCTGCCGTCCGGCATCGTCACCGGCCGCTCGAAATCGGTCGGGCCAAGCGGCTCATAGCCGTGGGCGCGAATTTCTTCGGCGCCGGCAGCCGAATCGACCGCCGTGAATGCGACGCGTTCGATGCCTTCGCCGCGTTTTTCGAGAAATGCGCGCGTCGGCGCATTATGTTCGGTTTCAACGAGAACGCCGAGCAACTCCAGATAATCCGGGTCGAGCATGATGGTGTAGTTGCCCGATCCCATCTTGGCGCTGTGGGTGCCGCGCGGCGACACGGTGAAGCCAAGCCGCTTCCAGTTCTCGGCGGCCTTGTCGAGATCCCTGACCGTGACGACGGCGTGATCTATTCCGATGACATTCTTCAGTGCCACTCTTTTATTTCCCCGGCATGAATTGGCATACTAAGCTAACCAGATCGATCCGGCATCTGCAAGCCAACCAAATCTGAGGTGACGCCTGGTTCACCGGCGTCGATCGACCATGGAAGGATGATGATGGATACCGCAAATATCCGCTGGCCCGACTCATTGTGGGCCGCGGTGACGCCGCCCGGACCCGATCTGCCTCAACTCGTTGGGATGACTGAGGCCGATGTCATCGTCATCGGTGCTGGCTTCACCGGCCTGTCGACGGCGCTGCATCTGCGCGAGGCAGGCGTGGATGTCGCGATCGTCGAAGCCATGGAGCCGGGCTGGGGCGCCTCGGGGCGCAACAACGGGCAGGTGATCCCGACATTGTCGCGGCCCGACCCGGACGACATCGTGGCGAAGCATGGCGCAGTCGGCGAGCGTTTCGTCGGTCTGTTGCGTGACAGTGCCTCGACCTTGTTCGACATTGCGCGGCGCTATCAGATTCAGGCCGAGCAGGAGCAGGCCGGCTGGATTCAGCCGGTGCACTCGCCGGGCCGCATCAGAATCGCGGAACGACGGGTGCGACAATGGTCCAAACTCGGGGCACAGGTCGAACTGCTCTCGCGCGACCAGACGCGTCAAATGCTGGGATCGGATGCCTGGTTCGGCGGCTTCTGGAACAGAAGCGGTGGCCACATCAATCCGCTGGCGTTGTCGCGGGGTCTCGCGCGCGTAGTGCTGGAGCAGGGCGGCCGCATCTATGCGCGCTCGCCCGCGATCAGTTTCGAACGGCAGAACGACCGCTGGATCGTCAAGACAGCAAAGGGCGACATCAGCGGCCGGGCTTTGATTGTAGCGACCAATGCCTATACCGGCGAATTCTCAAAATCGCTGATGCCGGCGATCGCGCACGAAGTCATGCCGGTGCTTTCGTGGCAAATGGCGACGCAGCCGCTGCCGGATGCGGCGAGGGCGACTATCATTCCCGGCCGGCAGGCCATGTCCGATACCCACGGCGAGCTTTATTTTGCGCGCTATGACGCACGGAACCGTCTCGTCACGGGCGGGGCTGTGATCGGACCGGGGAACAAGGCGGAAAGACTCAAGCTGCGGGTCGCGGAGCGATTGAAAAATTTATGGCCGCAGATCGGGCAGGTCAGCTTCGATTACCTCTGGAACGGCTATGTCGGAATGACCACAGATTTCCTTCCCCGCATTCATCGCCTCGGACCTGACGCCTATGGCTGGACCGGATGCAACGGTCGCGCGGTCGCGCTGTCGATCGCGCTCGGAGACCAACTTTCCAAAGCCGTGCGCGGTGTTCCGGAAAACGATCTCGCGCTGCCGTTCACAGATCCTGCGCCGATCGTCGCGCATGGATTGCTGCGCCGGCTCGCACCGCTGATGTTGATGATCTACCGGCGCCGCGATGCGCGGGAGATTGCTTGACGCAAACAGCGGAGAATGCCGTATCACGCGAGCGACCGTGCCTCGCGTCGTCTGGCAAAGTCGCCGCCGGGTATCGATTCCAGGAGCGCCTGCGTGTAGGGATGCCGAGGGCGGCCAAAGACATCGCCGGCGAGGCCTTGCTCCACCACCTCGCCGTCTTTCATGACCGCAACGAGGTCGCAAATCTGCGCTGCTACCCTGAGATCATGCGTAATGAAGACGATAGAAAGTCCGAGGCGCTGGCGCAATCCGGCGAGAAGTTTTAACACTTGCGCCTGCACAGACACGTCGAGGGCTGAAACCGCCTCGTCTGCGACCAGAACGCTCGGACGGAGCGCGAGCGCACGGGCCAGGCCAATACGTTGACGCTGGCCACCTGAGAATTCGTGCGGAAAGCGGTCGATGGCCGATGGATCGAGCCCGACAAGGGCGAACAGCTCCTTTGCCTCCGCGATGGCTTTTGCGCGCGGGGCGCCGTGGACGATCGGGCCCTGGGCGACCAGGTCTCCGGCTTTGCGGCGCGGGTTGAGCGAGGCAAACGGATCCTGAAATACCATCTGGATGTGGCGGGTTTCGCGGCGAACGTCTTCGCGCGTCATTTTTGCCCAGTCCTTGCCGTCAAGGACAATCGAACCGATGTCGGGATCGATGAGCCTGACGATACAGCGTGCGAGCGTCGATTTACCGGATCCGGATTCGCCGACGATGCCAAGCGTCGCGCCTCGCGGCAGCTTTAACGAAACATCTCTCACCGCTGGCGTCACCCGCGCGCCGCGTCCGAGAAACCCGCCGGTCCGGTATGTCTTGGAGACGTTGTCGATGGTCAGGATAATGTCGTCCGACAGTTTGCGCGGCGGCGGCGAGGTGAGCGGCGGGACGGCTGCGATCAGCTGCTTCGTATAGGGATGCTGCGGGTCATTGAGGATCGACGCGGCGTCGCCCTGTTCCACAATCGAACCGTGCTGCATGACCGCGACGCGGTCGGCTATCTCGGCAACAACGCCGAAATCGTGCGTGATGAACACGACCGCCGTCTTCTTCCGCTTCTGCAGGTCCCGGACCAACGCCAGGATCTGCGCCTGCGTTGTAACGTCGAGCGCGGTCGTAGGTTCGTCCGCAATCAGGATTCTTGGATCAAGCGCAAGCGCCATCGCGATCATGGCGCGCTGGCGCTGGCCGCCCGACAATTCGTGCGGATAGGCGCGCGCGGCGCTTTTCGGATCGGGAATGCGTACGTCTTCGAGCAGCGCCAGAACTTTTGTGCGGATCGCCGCGCCGGATAGCCCGGTATGAATCGAAAACATCTCACCGATCTGATCGCCGATGGTGCGTAATGGATTTAGTGCGGTCATCGGTTCCTGGAAGATCATCGCAATGCCGGCGCCGCGCACGCTTCGCATTTCGGCCGTGCTTGCCGTCGCGAGATCCCGCCCTTCAAACATCACCCGCCCACTATCGATGCTTACCTCGCTCGGCAGCAATCGCATGATCGCGTTGGCCATGATCGACTTGCCGGAGCCGGACTCGCCGACAATGCAGAGAATTTCGTTCGCAGCGATCGAGAGTGATACGTCGGACAGCGCGTGCGACCGATCGGCGCCGGGAGGCAATCGTACGCCGAGCCTCTCAAGGCTCAGGATGGCGGCGGATGGTTCACTCATCGCCCCTTGAGCCTTGGATTGAGCGCGTCGTTCAATCCCTGTCCTACCAAGGACACGGCCAGAACCGTCACCAGGATGGCAATTCCCGGAATGGCCGAGACATACCATTGCACCCGCAACACATCACGGCCAAGGCCGATCAAATTGCCCCAGGATGCGACGTTCGGATCGGAGAGGTGGAGAAAGGCAAGTGCGCTTTCAAGCAGGATCGCGACCGCCATCACCACGCTGGCGTAGACGATGATCGGCGGCAAGGCATTGGGCAGAATCTCGCCGAGGATCAGCTGAATGTCCCGCATTCCCAAGGTCCGCCCGGCCTGGACGAATTCCCGATTTCGAAGTGAGAGAAATTCGGCGCGCGTCAGCCGGGCGGGCGCCGGCCATGATACGACGCCGACGGCGATGGTGACGGTGGTCAACGTCGAGCCGAACACCGCGACCAGCACCAGCAGCAAGACGAAATTGGGCAGTGTCTGAAACGCTTCGGTGATGCGCATCAGGACGTTGTCGATAAAGCCGCCATAGAAGCCGGCGAAGGCGCCGATCAGAACGCCGATCGCGATCGCGATGGCCGTCGCGACGCCGCCGATCAGCAGTGAAATGCGCGCGCCATAGAAGATTTGCGCGGCGATATCGCGGCCGGAATTGTCGGTACCCAGCAGGAAGCGCGGATTTGAAAACGGCCAGATCAACGGCCGTCCTGCCAGCGCAAGCGGTTCGCGCGGATAGAGCCAGCCGGCGCTTATGGCCATAACTACCACGATCAGCAGAAGCACCAGCCCGATGACGGCGGCGGGGCTGCGAAAATACCGTTTGACCACGTCCATGCCTCAACCCTCGGCCACGATGCGCGGATCGAGCCGCGCATAGATGAGGTCGACGACGAAATTGACGGTTACGACAAGCAAGGCAGAGACGAAAACGATTCCCAGAAGCGTATTGAGGTCGCGCTGGACCACGGATTCATAGGCGAGGCGGCCCAAACCGGGCAGCGAAAACACGCTTTCGACCACAACCGAACCGCCCAGCATCGTTCCGGCCTGCAGGCCGATCAGCGTCACCATCGGCAGAAGGGCATTGCGCAGAACGTGACGGGTCACCACGCGGGTCTCGTCGAGCCCCTTGGCGCGCGCGGTTCTGATATAATCGAGATTGAGCACTTCGAGCATTGAGGCGCGCATGATGCGAAGATAGATGGCGAGGAAGATCAGCGCGAGCGTCAGGGTGGGCAGAACGAGGTGACGTATGATGTCGAGCGTGCGCCAGATGCCGGTCTGGGCCGCCCCGATGTCCTCGAACCCGCCGGCCGGCAGCCACTGCAGATAGATGGAAAACACCACGATCGCCATCAGCCCGAACCAGAACGACGGTGTCGCGTAAAAGATCAGACCGACCGTCGAGATCACCGTATCGGGCCATTGGTTGACGCCGCGTGCGGCGATCACGCCGAACACCAGGCCGAAGAAGAACGCGAATGACAGCGACGCCGTCATCAGAAGGATCGTCGGTGGCAACCGTTCCAGAATGACGGCTGCGACCGGCTTGCCATAGATCGACGAGAAGCCGAGATCGAGGCGGACGAGGCGCCAGAGATAGTTGCCGAGCTGAACGGGGACAGAAAGATCGAGACCGTAGAATTTGCGCAGCTCCCGCGCGGTAGCTGCGTCGCCGCCGCCCATCTGCGCCATCATCGCGTCGACGGTATCGCCTGGCGCGAACTGCAGCAGCAGAAATACGCCGATCAGGATCAGGACCAATGTCGGAACGGAGGCGGCGAGACGCCGCCCCGCAAGTCTCAAGATGCGCATCGGGTCATCTTGTCGGATATTACGTCAGGCGGAAAGCCAAAGATCGTGCCAGCTGGTCGAACCCCAGCGGGGCGTATTGGAGTGATTGCGCGCTTTGGCGCTGATCACGGTAACAAAAATCTGCTCGATCGGCATCCAGACCGGCAGCTCCGTGTTCACCTCTTTGACGAAATCCGCATAGAGCGCCTTGCGCTTGGCAGGATCGATTTCGGTCGCCGCATCATCGATCGTCTTGTCGACCGCCGGATCTTCCCATCCCCACTGGTTGGTCCAGGGCGCGCCCTTGGGCTGGCCGGAGCGATACCATACCGTGGTCGAGACCGCGGGATCGTTGCGATACTGATGCCAGCCGGTAGCGAGATCGAAGGCGTGTTCGTCATAGACCTGCTTGAGAAAGCCGCCGCCATCGTTGCGCACGATCTCGATCGGGATGCCGACCTCGGACAAAGATTGCTGGATGAAGGTCGACCACAGCGAGATGTCTTCGCCCCACGGCGCCGGCAACAAGCGCAGCGAGAAGCGGGCACCTCCGGCGCCGGGCTTGAAGCCGGCTTCATCGAGAAGGGCTGCCGCCTTTGCCTTGTCGTACGGATATTGCGGCGTGTTCGGGCCCGGATAAAAATCCGTCGAGGGTGACGGGATAGGCCCGGTGCCGAGCTTGGCGAAATCGCCGAGAAAATTGTCAATGAAGAATGGCACGTTGATGGCGTGCGCAATGGCGCGGCGAACCCGGACGTCCGAGAGCTCCTTGCGGCGAAAATTGAATTCGATGGTGTTGGTCCGGGCGTTGCCCTCATTGCCCTTGGTCGTGACAATGAAGCGCTTGTCTTTGCCGAGCCGCGCCATGTCGGAAATTGTCAGGCCCGAGAACGGACTGTAATGCAATTCGCCGGCTTCCATCTGCGCCGCCGCCGCCGCGCGATCGGTGATCACGCGCCAGACGATCCGGTCGAGATAGGGTGCATTCGGCCGCCAATAATCCGGATTGCGGTCGGCAATGATGTACTGGCCGCGCTCGTATTTGACGAACTTGAAGGGACCGGTGCCGACGGGGGCGAGATTGGTCGGGTTCTGTCTGATGTCGCCGGATTCATACAGATGTTTTGCGGAGATATAGCCGAGGTCCGGTAACGCGCGCAGCAGCAGATTGAGCGGCATCGGCCGCTCATAACGAAAGATGGCGGTCTGCGGATCGGGGGTGTCGACTGCGTTAAGAAATAGCTGCAGCGTCGAACCGTAGTTCAAAATCTTCTTCCACATCTGCATGGCGGTAAATTCGACGTCCGCCGAGGTGAAAGGCTTGCCATCGTGCCAGCTGATGCCTTTGCGAAGCTTGAAGGTGACGGTCTTGCCGTCAGGCGAGGCCTCCCAGCTTTCCGCGAGAACGCCGACGGGCTGGCCGTTGCCGTCCAGATCGACCAGATTTTCCTGGATCTTGCCGCCGATGATGTAAACGCCGGTCGACGCCTGAATGCTGGGATTGAGCTGCCGCTGTTCGGCGCCGTAATGGACGTTGAACACACCGCCCTTGCGCGGCGTCTCCTGCGCGAAGGCGCGCACGGGATCGAGCACGTTCGCAGCAATCGCAGCCGACGTCATCAGCGCGGCACGGCGACTGATCTGAAGACGTGTAAAATCCATCGAACTCTCCTCAGCGTAACCTTTGCTGGCCGCGCCCCGCCGTCAATATCACACGAAATCAGCCCGGGCGCGCCCGCTATTAGCGCGTGGTCGTTGGCGGTGACGGAGTTCGCCTTCTGCTCACATTACTCGCTGGCAGCAACGACGGACGGCGCGACCACCATTCGCCGGCCGAGCAGCAGGTACAGACCTCCGGACACGACGATCCCGAACAGCCAGCTGAGGTCCGCCCCGCCCAAAAACCCGGAGATCGGGCCCTGCAGCGCGGGAACCAGCCCGTCCTCCACCGACCAGGCGGCGATCAGGCCTGCGAGAAACGCGATCACGCCGCTCCAGTTGATGTCGCCATAGGCGCTCGTTTCCGGCGAACGGTAGAGTTCGGCGACGTCGATCTGGCCCTGCCGCTTGATGAAGAAGTCGGCCATCACGACGCCGGCCCAGGGGCTCATCCACAGCAACAGGCTGATCATCCAGTTGTCGAATGCCTTGGCGAACGAAGGCGCGAAGATGAAGTAGATCGTGACCAGGTAACCGGCGATACCGACGACCAGCGCCAGCGCCGTCCGCGACAGGCGGATGCCCATGCTGAGCGCCGCCAGCGCCGCCGAATACACGTTGAGGATATTGGTCGCGATCGGGCCGTGCAAAACCAACAGCAGCACCAGCAGGCTAGACACGCCCCCGAACACGGCGCTGACCATCTTGGCCGGATCGGTATCCAGCGTAACGCTGGCGATGGTCGCACCGAGGATGGCGAGCCACACCGTCGGCACGAACATTCCAATATAGCTATACCAGAACACGGACGTGGAAGAGACGCTGCGGGGCACGAAGCGCGAATAGTCCGAGGCCCAGGTGACCCAGGAGATTCCCCAGCCCACCCCGATCGCCGACATCAACAGCGTCAGCATCGCCAGATGCGCGCCGGGTGGAAGCGAGCTGGTGAGGTTCCAATTGACGACCCCCGGCCGGCTCCAGGCCAGCACGCTCATCAGCACCATGATGACGACGGTCACCGGCACCGTGTACTTCTCGAAGGTCCGGATCGCGTAGAAGCCGTAGATACCGATCACGACCTGCAGCACCATGATGACGGTGATGACGAGGAAGGTCGCGACCAAATTGTCGGGAATTCCAAACTGCGCCAGAATGGCCATCGCGATCTTGACCGGGAAATAGGTGTTCACCCCGATCCAGCCCAGCGTCATCAGGAACATCAGCGCGCTCGGCAGATAGGCTCCGCGGCGCCCGAACGCCGAACGGCTCAGCACCATCTGATTGACCCCGGTCTTGTGGCCCATCACCGTGAAGGCCGCAAAAATCGCGCAGCCGACGAGGTTGCCGATGACGATGACCGCGATGGTCTCCCACAGGCCGAGCTTGAGGATGATACCGAGCGCGCCGAGCGCCCAGTTGACCGGCGCGATATTGGCCCCGGCCCAAATCCACATCTGCTGCAGACCGGTCGAGTCGCGGTCGGCGTCGGGGATCGGTTCTATGCTGTGAATATCTGCCCGCAGCTCGGAATTCGTCATGACGCCCCTCGCTCTTTAAAAAAGTTCTCGGATCAATAAAAACGAGCAAGAATCGTACCAAAGCGCGCCATCGCTATCGCCCCAGCACCCGCCGCATGGCCTTCCGCGCACGCGTTCGCAAAAGGTTCATCAGGAGCGAAAGGCCGTTCAGATCTTGCGATCCCTCCGCCGCTCCATCCTGCCCAACGCCCGAAAGGTGCCGATCGAGATTGCGGGCAAAGTCAGAGGTCAGCCGGGCAGCCAGATCGCGTACCAATCCATCACGGGCGATCTGCGCCAGCATTCCCCGCAACGAATAGCCGATCGAAAGCTCGACCCGCGTTGCCGCGCCTTGTTCCGTTGGTACGAGTTGGTAGCGGATCTCGCCCTGCGTGGAAGAGCGGCTGCGTTGATCGCTGCCTGTTCCGACAATCCGGCCGGACAAATTCGCAAAGTCACGCTCGATACGCGCGGCGCCGCGGAAATTCGCTGAAATCGGACCGAGTTTTACGCGGATCATGCCCTCCACGCGTTCCGGCGTCGGCTCAGTGGTCAGCGACGTGCCGGGAAGGCAGGCGGCAACTTGCGCGATGTCGCCGAACATGTCGAAGACCCTGGCGGGCGGGTGGGCGACCGTGAAATGATCTTCGAATATCTTCGCGGGTGTGAAGTCCGGAATAGCCGTCGCGCCATTGTCGTGATGCCGCGGCTCGGCTGTTGGCGCAGGCGCTGTTGCGACATTTGAGACGAACATGGTTGATCCGTTACCAGATCCCACAGGGCCGAGCGTTTTGCGATCCCCGCCGGGGACGGGCTGCACCCCTCGTTTGCGCCTTTCGTCGATCACGGCGCGGACCGCCCGCACGATGCCAACATATCCGGTGCAGCGGCAGAGATTGCCGCTCAATCCGACGCGCACGCTGCGCTCGTCGGCAACCGGCAGGCGAAGCACGAGGTCGCGCGCCGAGATCAGCATTCCCGGCGTGCAATATCCGCATTGCAGCGCATGCTCGCGCCTGAAGGCCGCGCGAAGCTCGGTGGTGATCTCATCATCATCGAGGCCTTCGATCGTGGTAACCCGCGCGCCGTCGCAGGCGACGGCGTAGGTGATGCAGGAGCGCGCCGGCATGTCGTCGAGCAACAGCGTGCACGCTCCGCACACGCCATGCTCGCAGCCGAGGTGGGTGCCGGTCAGGTTGAGATGGTCGCGCAGAAAGTCAGCGAGATGGGTGCGCGGCTCCACGGAGGCCTTGACGCCGCGCGCGTTCACGGTGAGCGCGATCGGGATCACGCGGCAGCCTCGTTGATCGCGCGGCGCAGCACCGCGACATGGATGTGCCGGTCGGCGGCGTTCGCGAAGTCGCCGCTGACCCGTCCGCCAAAAAGCGCCGCCGCATCGCCGAGAACGATCGGAGCTGTTTCCACCGCGCCAATGACCGCGCGTGCGCTCGCCTTCTCCGGATCGATCAGCACCGCGGCGATCGCGTGAGCGAATTCACCCTGCTTGCGGCAGGCCTTGACATAGCCCCAGCGTGCCGACGGCGCCATGACGGGAACGCGGACGGCTTCGACGATCTCGCCGAGTTGTAGCGCGGATTCGAGCGCGCCGGTCACGAATTGCTCGATGGCGAGATCGCGAGCCCCTGCGAGGCTGCGCAGCGTTAGCTTGGCACCGAGCGCCGACAACGCCGAAACCCAGTCCGCGGCGGGATCGGCATGGCAGAGCGATCCTCCGATCGTGCCGCGATTGCGCACGGCCGGGTAGGCGATGGCGCCCGCAACCCGCTGCATGGCGCCGCGGGTCACGTCGGGGATTCGGCCGTCCTCGATGTCGCCATGGGTGATGCAGGCACCGATGACGAGTTCATCGCCGCTGCGTTCCGCCTGCTTCAGTTCGGAGAGCCCCGCGATATCGATAATCAGATCCGGCTCGACCAGCCGAAGGTTGAGCATCGGGCCAAGCGACTGGCCTCCGGCAATGATCTTGCTCGAGCCATTTGTTTTGGCCATCAATGCAAGCGCAGCCTTGAAATCGGGAGGACGCTCGTAGGCGAACGCTGCCGCCTTCATGCGGCCGATCTTTCCGCTTCACCTGCCGCGAGAATTGCTTCAACGATCCGGCGCGGCGAAATCGGCGAGTGCAGGAGTTCAACCCCGAGCGGACGCAGCGCGTCGTTCACGGCGTTGGCGATGGCGGCCGGCGGCGCGATGGCACCGCCTTCGCCGATACCTTTGACGCCAAACATCGTGTAGGGCGACGGCGTCTCCATATGATCGAGACGCGGCTCGGGGACTTCGGTCGGACCCGGCAGCAAATAATCGGCAAGTGTGGTCGCGAGCGGCTGTCCGGCGGCATCGAACGGCATTTCTTCATACAGCGCCGTGCCGATCCCCTGCGCAAGGCCGCCAAAGATCTGGCCGTCGACGATCATTGGATTGACCAGCACGCCGCCGTCCTCGACGATGACGTAGTCGAGGATTTCGACTTCGCCGAGATCGGGATCGACCGCCACGGTAACGGCGTGAGCGGCATAACTGAAAGTGCCGCTGTCGCGCTGCGGCTTGTAACCGCTGGTCGACTCCAATCCACCGGGATCGACATCGGGCGGCAGGTCCTGCGGCCGCCGGTACCAGGTATGAGCAATTTCGGAAAGGGCGATGCTGCTGTTGGGTCCGCACACACGGCCGTCGCGCAACGTGACCGTCGCCGGATCGAGTTGCAGGAGCTTGGCGCCGATGCGCTTGGCGCGTTCGCCGATCTCGGTGCAAGCGGTCGCAACCGCGCCGCCGGCCATCACCATCGAGCGCGAACCCCAGGTGCCGGTCGAATAAGGCGTGATCGCGGTATCGCCGTGCACGACGCGCACTTTTGCGGTGTCGATGCCGAGAATTTCGTGCGCGACCTGGGCCAACGTGGTCTCGAGGCCCTGGCCGTGCGAATGCACGCCGACCCGGATTTCGAGCCCGCCATCCGGCGTCATGCGCGCATTGGCCTGCTCGTGTCCGGGCACCATCGGAATCCCCCAGCCGGCATAGACCGAGGTCCCGTGCGCGGCCTGCTCGCAATAGATCGAGAGGCCGACGCCGATCAGCCGCCCGTCCGGTTCTTTGCCGCGCTGACGGGCCCGTACCGCCGCGACATCGATCGCTGCAAGGGCGCGCCGCATGGCTTGCGGATAATCGCCGCTGTCAAAATGCTTGTTGGTGATGTTGTCGAACGGCATTTCGTCGGGGCTGACGAGGTTGCGCAGCCGGACTTCGCCCGGTTCGATCCCGGCCTCGGCGGCAACGGCGTCCAGCATGATCTCCAGCGCGAAGCAGACACCGGTGCGGGCCACGCCGCGATAGGGCAGGATCGGACATTTGTTGGTCGCGACCGAAAAGGTTTTACAGCGATAGGCCGGCATCCGGTAGGGGCCCGGCAGGATGCTGGCAACCTGCGCCGCCTCGAGGCAGGCGGAGAACGGATAGGACGAGTAGGCGCCGGAATCGACGGTCGCCTCGCAGTCGATGCCGCGCAGCCGGCCGTCGCGATCGGCGTAGACGGTGATCTTGTAATAGTGCTCGCGGCAATTGGCGCTCGCGGTCAGATGCTCACGCCGATCTTCGATCCAGCGCACGGCCAGGCCTTTGCGCATCGCGAGCCAGGCCAGGCAGACTTCTTCCGGCAGCAGAATTCCCTTGTGGCCAAATCCCCCGCCGATGTCCGGCGATACGATGCGAATCCGGCCTTGTTCGATGCCCAGACAATCGGACAGGCCGTTGCGAACGATGTGCGGCATCTGGGCGCCGGTATAGAGCGTGAGCTGGTCGAGCCGGTGATCGAAGCTTGCGACCACACCGCGCCCCTCGAGCGGGGACATGCATTGCCGCGCCGTCGATATTTCGCGCGTCACTTTAATGGGCGCATCGAAGGCCGGCGCGATATCGACCTCGAAGGCGCTTTCGAGAAAAATGTTGTCGCCCCAATGTTCGTGGACGAGTGCGGTCCCGGTTTCCCGCGCTTTCCGCATATCGTAGACCGCCGGAAGCTCTTCGAGGTCCAGCGTCACCGCGGCCGCGATATCCTCGGCCTCCGCCCTGGTCGGCGCCACGCACATGGCGACGAGTTCTCCGACGTGACGCACTTTGCCGGTCGCCAAGACAGGTTGCTCCGATATCTTGAAGCCGGGCAGGCCGGATACGGCGCGGATCGGCTTTATCCCCGCCAGATCCGCGGCCGTGAACACGACATCGCGATAACGCTCCGGCACGTGGACGGCCTTTATCCGGGCGTGCGCCAGCGGGCTGCGGACGAAGGCGACATCCTTAAGACCTGCGAGCCGGATATCGGCCACGTACTGGCCGCGTCCGCGCATGAAGCGATCGTCTTCCTTGCGCGATAGTCGGGCCCCGACCCCTTGTCCGGTGTCGGCTTCCGCGCCGGAAGAAGGCTCGCTTTCAGCGTGAGACATTCACCGCCGTCTCCACTTAAAACCGCCGCGTGCGGCTACGCCGCCACGGCTTGCGGCAGTATAGGGGCGATCGCATCATGACGCACGCCCGCGCGCAGGCAAAACACCGGCTGCAACAGATTGTCCGCAACCACTTCCGTCTTCTCGTTATCGCGCAAAATGTAGCGTCCGGGCTTTTGTGTGAGCACGGTGACATCGGCATCGACGCCGGTACGCAAGGTTCCGATCGTGCCTGAAAGACCCAGCATGTCAGCCGCATGCGAGGTCACCATCGGCACCACCTGCTCCAGCGTGAGACCGAGCGCCATCATCGAACTCATCGCCTGCACCAGGCTGAATTTCGCCTGACTTGCGAAGGGATGATTTTCGTCATCGGCATGCTCGTCCGGAGTGCCCGTCGGCGCCGGCACATGGGTGTTATAGCCGTGGATATCGGCCCCCAGCGTGGTCGGGATGATGCCGGCGGCAATGGCCTTGCGCGCGAGACGGTAGGAGAAATGGCTGCCGTGGCCGACGTCGACCCGCAAGCCCCGATCAAGGGCAGCCTGGATCACGGGATGCACTTCGCCTTCGCGATTGACGAAGCCGCCGGGATGCCGCGTGAACGGATGCGCCAGAACATCGCCGGCGCGAAGCAGCGGGATCACCCGTGTCAGGATCGTGTCGACGTCCTCGCCGTTGGTGCCGCTCTCCGGCAGGCCCCAGAGCTGCCCGAAATGCACATAGACCGGAAGGTCGGCGCGGCGTCCGATCTCGGCCGCCATCTCGATCACGCGGATGCCCCAGCGCGCAAAG
>WNFM01354457.1_pt1 | contig 20670 bp, 20 predicted proteins | sample 5400271 | NCBI WGS metagenome assembly WNFM01 (sample SAMN13153352, study PRJNA577476) | soil metagenome | isolation source: 60 cm saprolite on Douglas fir-dominated hillslope | place: USA:California | collected 2013-09-17
GCTGAGGAGCGGCGCATTATCCTCGAACGCTTTCGGACAGGCCAATATACCAAGCTCGTGACTGGACGTGTGCTCAACGAGGGCGTGGATGTACCCGATTGCCGGGTCGCGATTATTGTCAGTGGCAATAGCACCAAACGTGAATACATTCAGCGCCTCGGGCGTATTCTGCGTCCCAAGGTTGGCCAGGCTGTGTTATATGAACTGGTGACCGCTGGAACAACCGAGGAAGAAATAGCCCGGCGACGTAAAGAAACATAGCTGCGGACTTTTTATGGTATAAAGCGTGTTCGGTGGAAAGAAAACCGTACGAGAGTGACCTTAACGGTTAGTTTGTACGCTTTGTGGCGGGCAGATCTACGGCTTCCTACTCTCCACTGGTACTGGTGTGGCACCACCAGGCTTGGGTGCGATGGTGACCTCGATCTCATCGTAGCGTTTCACTTTGTAGATAATCGTTGAGATGGCCCAACTGGCGATGAATAGCAGGATGATGACAACGCCAATAAGGCCGAAGTTCTCACTCAGGTGCCCCAGGGTATCCCACAATCCCCCACTCAAGTTCAATTGATTACTGACAATGCTGAGGGCCTCGATGCCACCGACAACGAGGGCCACGATGACCGAGATCAGGGTGATGTTCAAGTTGTAGTACAGTTTGCGAATGGGCTTCACGAAAGCCCAACCATACGCTCCCAACATCAAGATGCCATCGGTCGTGTCCATCAGAGACATCCCGGCGGTGAACAAGGCTGGGAAGATGAGGATGGAGACGATGGGAACACCTTTGCCGGCAGTGGCCGCAGCGATCCCTAGCAGCCCGACTTCAGTGGCGGTATCGAACCCCAGGCCGAAGAGCAAGCCGATCGGGTACATCTTCCAACTGTGGTTAGTCATCCTGAGCAACGGACTGAAGAAGCGACCCATCAGCCCACGCTTATTCAACGACTCGTCTAAGGTCTGATCGTTGTACTCACCGCCATTTTTTACCTCGCGGAATGTTCGGTAGATATCCACCAGGATGACGATGTTAATGATGGCGATGAGAAAGAGGAAGAGGGAAGAGATCGTGGTCCCGATCAATCCACCAATCGCTTTCATCTGGTCAAAGTTTTGCACGGCGACGGCAGCTAATGCAATCAGGATGGTCATCACGACGACAACGGTGGAATGACCAAGTGAGAAGAAGAAGCCAACGGCGACGGGGCGTTTCTTTTCTTGCATTAATTTCCGGGTGACATTATCAATGGCCGAGATATGGTCCGCATCGAAGGCGTGACGGAGGCCAAACGTATAGGCTGTGACTGCCAAGAGCAGCAGGGCGGGCGAGCTTCCAAACGCGATGAGGGCAAGGAGCCAGGCCAGGATGTTAAAGCCCACCAGAAACACGTAGATGCCGATCACCCTGCCACGGACCTCTTGTGAGCTTTCGTTGAACACCCGTAAGAGGGCTGAAATACCAAAGTTACTGCTCATACAACCTCCTGAATATGCTACACCCCTGAGGATGGGGTGAAGAAACGAGTGAGATGACCGCAATTGACGATCTTCTGCCATGGCGAAGACGGGTCAACGTCCGGCACGAGAGAGACGAAAGACGAAAGAGCCACCTTTCATGACAGAGCTGTACAAGAACGCTGAAGTTGAGAACAGTATACCACCAAATTTTTTTATTTGCCAACCATTCTCAATTAGGAGCTTATGTCATTTTTCTCTCATCACGCCGCCCCAACTAATCGACAGGGCCGTAACCTGCTTATCCCCTGTAAAGTATCTTTCTTCGTAGAAGGCTTCAAAGTGGAAAAATTAATGACACCATTGTTGACTATTGTCGTTCTCTTTGCCCTTGTCTTCGTCGTGGCCTTCACCGGGTATGCGGTGGCGTGGCTATTGCTTATTAATGCAGGCAACCGCTTAACGCTCAGGCAACTTGCCCTCAAACCGGGCATGAACGTAGTGGATGTCGGTTGTGGTTCTGGCAGGTTCACGATCCCCATGGCGCAGCAAGTTGGCTCAACCGGTGAGGTGCTTGGGATCGACATTCAGGCGGGCAAGTTGCAGCGGGCCGAACAACGCGTGCAGGCGGCGGGCATCAAGAACGTCCGTTTCGAGCTAGCAGGGGCTGGTGAGGGCAAGCTCACTCACGAACGGTTCGATCGAGCTCTCCTCTTCGCCGTTCTTGGTGAGACGTCCAATTGTGAGGCAGCACTCGCTGAGATCTTCCAGACTCTCAAGCCAGGAGGCATCCTTTCCGTAACAGAAGGCTTTCTTGATCCGCATTATCAAAACCGAGAGCGTGTTCGCCGCCTGGCACAAGCTGTCGGCTTTATCGAAGAGAGCTGCAGCGGCAATCGGTTGCTCTTCACCATGAACTTGCTTAAGCCTCCCATTCTTCGCTAGTCAAAAACAACACGAACCTGAAAACGGGTTGAGAATATTTCCCAAAAAGCATTTGTTGGCCGAGGCAGCCAATTTATTCCGTTAAGCTCATCATTCATTAAAAGCCAGGGGACATTCGCGTGAGAACTGAGAGGGAACTTTCTGATGGTATGCCTCGTCATACTCGTGAGGGCTTCTGTCAAAACACCAGAAGGAGAGAAAGCATGTTCCGGCATAATTGGCGGTACTGGGGTGGCACGTTTGCTCGTGTCTGCTCACTTCGTGCTTTTTTGACGAAACAGCAACTGGCCGGTGGGGGGGTGTTACTGGTCCTGCTCACCATGGATGCTTCGTGTCAACAGAGCCCCCCCATGGTGCAAACCTGGCCAAGTCCTACAGTACAACCATGGTCTGTCACTCCAGAGCAGCCCATCCCGTTTCACCCTAACCTGGTGCCAAGAGGCACCCTCCCACAATTTGTCCTGGTGACCTTCATGGCTTCTACAACCTACGAGCAAGCACTCGCGTTGTTTAAATCGGTTGGGCAACCGCCTTACCCATGGGCATGTGGAATCTCAGCGCAAGAGGGAGCGAACAGCGGGTACACTGATGCTCAGCTCAGCCCCGCTCCTCTTGGCACACGCCCTCCTTCGCCTGAAGTGGATACGCCTGAGGTCTTCGCTCGCACGCACCAGTTCCTCATTTCTTACCCGACGCAACGGGCAACTTGATCAGCTTGCCTCTTCACCTCTGGTCGCCTCCATGTACGCCGTACGTTTATCCACGAGCTCTTGCTAACAAACTTGCAACAATGGTGACACCAGCCTTGATAAGGAGCGCAAGCCACCTTGCAACCGAGAGAGGATCAGGCATAGGCCCAGAAGAGATTTTGTTTGATCGTGCGCATGGTCGCTTTTGAGAGGGCCAACGCGGTAGCAATACTCTTGAGGTTGCCCTTCACCAACGTGATGTCTGACGCTTCCATGGCCACATCCGTTCCCGTTCCCATCGCAATGCCCGCATCGGCCTGCACCAGGGCTGGCGCATCTTTGAACGGCACTGCTTGCATAAGGAACCAGCGATAGTCACCGGTCGTGCCATGGCGCAGGCGCTGTTCCGCTTCATACGGCCTGCCTGTCTGGACGGCGCGCTGCCACACCGCCAGGACGCGTTGCCGGTCATCAGGATGCGTACACTGCATCCATCCATTCCCCTGGGCCTGTTCGGTGGTCATGCAGGTATAGTCGCGCCAGCGTTGATTCTGGTATTCAGAAAAGCCATCGGGTCGTACGATCCAGACGATTTGGGGGATGGCATCGAACAGGCTACGGATTTCTCCTTCGGCTTGCTTGCGCGCGGTGATGTCGATCACGGCGAAGACGAGGTAGTCGATGTGGTGGTCCGCATCCACGTGGGGGGTGATCGTCGCCTCAAGGTCAAGGGACATCCCTTCCCTCGGGTGAACCAGGGTCTCGAAACGCACTGTTTCTCCCGTGCTGGCTCGCGCGATTGCTGCGCGTACCTGCTCTTGACTGGCAGGAGAAAAGGACCACCAGGGCGTTTCGGTGAGCGGTTTGCCAATCACCTCCTCGCGTCGGACCTGCGCATCGTCTAACGCTACCTCGCTGATTTCCAACAAGATCCCCTCGGGGGTCAGAACCCCGATCCCGCTATGCAAGCCATCCAGGACATCGATGGAGAGGTGCTCGCCTTGGGGAACCGTCTCCTGGCGGTGCGTTGGTTCTCTCACCTCGTGGAAATGCAAGGTGAGCCCCCCATCTGTAGGCGAGAGCTGCACGTGCAGCCAGTTGTGGGTCACGGGAGAAACATACTCCACTTCGGTCGGTTCTCGGGTCTGTTTGGTCTTGAGCATTGCCTGGTAGAGCGCGGTGCTCACCAGCTGCGCGGCGCAGCGCCAGAAGGGGTTCCCAAGACAGTCCTGGGGTGGTGCTCCGGTGAACAACAAACAAGGCACCAGGAAGCGTCTCAAGCATAGTGATGAGCGTCTCACTCGACGCACGAGCGAGACGCCTGGTCTGTTTTGCATTAGACATAGTACGGTAGCTATCCCTTTCACAGATCCCATCCCTGGTGACGAAGATGCTTCCCTGCTCTGACATCAAGAAGGTTACTCAACTGATGTGCTATATGTGAAGAACAAGCAGACTGTACCATTGTATTCCCGGTGAAATCGCTCGTACGTCTGGGGGTCAGTGTGATCCTTCGGTGGCGTCCTTTGGATTCCTTGCACATGTGATCATGGCATGGTATACTACGTCCATACCCCTCCCTGGTGGGTAGGGAGAAAGAAGAGAGGAGTATGCCAATGCAGGCTGATAAGCAAGAGGTCCTCAAGCGACTCAATTACATTGAGGGGCACCTGGGTGGGATTCGCAAGATGATCGAAGAAGACAAGTATTGTGTGGATATCCTGCGGCAGACGTATGCGGTGCGCAAGGCCATCGAGAAGCTGGAAGGGCTCCTGGTGGAGAGCCATCTGCACACCTGTGTGCCGGAGGGCATTGCCAGTGGAAAGAGTGAGACGGTGATCGAAGAACTGGTCCAGCTCTACAACCTGGCGGGCAATCGCTAAGATCGAGAGGAGAAGAACAAACGTATGGCAAATGTACAAGATGTGACCCTTTCCGTTCCCGATGTGAGTTGTGAGCATTGTGTGAAAACCATCAATGGGGCATTGGGGACACTTCCAGGAGTGAAGGCGGTCTCGACAGATATTCCGACGAAAACGGTCCACCTGCGCTACGACCCGGGCCAACTCTCGATGGAACAGATCGAGACGGTCCTCGATGATGCAGGCTATACCGTTACCAAAGAACCAGCACCAGCACCACGAACCAGTGGGAAGCCACTTCATCTCCTCTAACGAGAGGGGATACTATGGCGAAAGGTAGCCGCCCAGTGCCATCGTGATCCGGAGGGATCACGATGGCTAAGAGCTCGACAACGCTCAACACTGGACTGTGGGTATCAAGATAGCGTGCCCGGTGGTCAAAGATACGGTGATTATCGACCCGATGCAGAAAATGAATATTGCCTGGGTTTCCGATAATCCCGGTTTATGGGCCTTCCACTGCCATAATCTGTATCACCAGGTTACGGGCATGATGCGCGCTGAAGCGGCTTGAGCCACCATACCAGCCTTCTGCTCGGCACTAGTATTGTCGGTGGTATTGAGCAGCCAGGTGGAGGGTTCGGACGTCCCATCCAGCCACGCACGGGCACGCAATGCCGTGGGATTCACTCCCTGGAACTCGACGTGCAGCCAGACTACCGCGCCATTAGCGGCGGGTAGGCCGGTATTGAGGTCGCTGCCCAGGGTGGTGCCGTTACTGCGCTGTGCCCTGAGGAAGATGTTGGCTCTGGAGGCCCCTTGCACCAGGCCCACACGATAGTAGGTGGGGTTATAGGCGGGAGAATAGCGACCCATCACGAAGGCATCGCAATTGGTGCTGCTGCCGCTACAACGCGGTAGAACCACCTTCTCTACTATGTCTACATCCTGGATAGTGAAGCTAGAGAGATAGGCCCGCTCCTCACTGTTTGCGCCCACGGTCGTGTTGCCTGCGCCTGGCGAGACGGACCAGGACCAGGGCGATCCCACGACCGTCCACCAGCCACCTGTATCGGCGCTCCCCCAGCCGTTACTCACGGTGCGATTGAAACTATCCGAGGCGATCGTAGTATTGGCCCTTGCCGGGGCGACCAGGAACATACCCTATCTGCTCGGTATTTCTCGTAACGCTGACCGTAACGATTGTGGGACGCGAACAGTCTATAATATGACTAAACAGATAACAAGTGTGGCACTGTTCGACACAATACTGGAGGTATATGGTAAGGTAAAAAGGATGTATAGTGGGTAAGGCAGAGCCTCCGAAGAGGTATAGGGGGCGTGAACACTGAATATAATGGAGAGCGGACTTTGAATATGGCGATACTACTACGATCTCTCCGCCAGCGGTGGAACAGGCGTCGCCTAGGGCAGGCGCAAACGACACAGGTGCCAGCCTCGTTTCATCCGCGTAAGGCAGAGGCGACCACCGTCGATATTGCGCCAGACGACCCCATCGTGGCACATTTTCTCAGTGCTGCTGGAGCTGTGGAGGTCGATAAACTACACCTGGATTCCCCTGCCTTGCTCGCCTTGAAATCAGCTGACGTCAAGTTAGCTGTGCCGTTGGTAAGTCAGGGAGAACTGGTTGGCCTGCTAACCCTGGGACCACGCCTCAGTGAGCAGCAATATTCTGCCTATGATCGCCAACTGCTGAATACCCTGGCCATTCAGGCCGCACCGGCGGTTAGGGTAGCGCAAATGGTTCGCGAGCAGCAGGCCGCGATCCGAGAGCGTGAGCGCCTTGCTTAATGAATTGGCTCTGTTTACTGGCTCTGGTTGGGAGCAGGAGGATGATGTCACACTCGTCACTCTGCAGCGCTTACCAGCGCAAGACAGTAGTCAAGCAGTCACTGTATCATCTACTCCAACCCAGGATCTGAGGGATGAAATGGGCAATACGAACAACTGGCATATCCTGGGCCAATGGCTGTTGGCTAGTGAACCTGGCAATGAACGCATAGCTATGGAAAAGGTAGCTGAAGCTGTTCGATCTGTCCATCTATCGACTGCAAGATTAGAACGGCTAAAAACAGCTGTGGCAGAGGCAACTATGAACGCCATGGAACATGGCAACTCCTATCGTGCCGATAGACCTGTCTCTATACAAGTACGGATTTCAAAAGGTCTGTTATCGGTTACTATAGGTGACAGGGGAGGCACGCGCAAGCTGCCAACTGAACCTGAAATACCTGATATCGAAGCGAAACTGGCTGAACTACAAACACCGCGCGGCTGGGGTTTGTTCTTAATCAAGAATATGGTAGACGACATGCATATAACCAGTGATGAGTCCCACCACACTCTTGAATTGATTCTCTACCTGGAAGGGGAAAACCATGACGGCTAAAAGCTTACAAGCGCATGTGCGCCATCAACCACGTATTGCGATTATCGACTTACACGGGGAAATTGATGCCAACGCGGAAGATATACTGAACTCCGCTTATGCTGAAGCAGAGAGCCGCGAGTCGGATATTATCCTGCTCAATTTTATCGATGTGAAGTATATCAATAGTACAGGTATCGCTTTGATTGTAACTTTGTTAGGTCGAGCACGCAAAGCTCAGAGGCGCTTATTTGCTTGTGGTTTGAGCGATCACTACGTAGAAATCTTTCGGATTACACGCCTCGCGGATTTTATGAATGTCTTTCCCGACGAAGCTTCTGCTTTGAGTGAAAGTGAACATCGAGGTAAATCTTAAGGAGCAATAAAAGATCATGACAAATCCTTTTAAACCTGCTGATGATGGGCAGGTCCATGATACAACTTATTGGACAAAACACGTGACCAAAGCCCTGGAAGAGTTGCCGTTGCCACCTGAGGAAGTGCTCCCGCGCAATGCGGCAAACTGGGCCAAGCAGCGTACAACCACGCTTAAGGGAGCCTCTTATGCACCCACAGGGGCATTGAACCAGAATGTTGCGGGCCGTCGTGTGATGTCACCACTGCAAGGCTTTGGCCAGATGTGGCAGAAAACCTATCAGGTTCGCCTGCATGGGGTACAGGTGACCCCAACCGAGGTCATTAAAGTATGGAAAGAAAACTTCGCGAAGTTTTGGCCCGCCGGCAATCGTTTTTTCGCGCCTTTGACGGGAATTGCTCCCGGTGAAGTCGCTCTGCTGCGTATTACACCTGGAGGCATGCCTCTCTCAACCGGTGTGTTTGTGCTCTACTCCGACGATGAATCCTTTACTCTGATGACACCCGAGGGACATGTTTTTGCTGGCTGGATTACCTTTAGCGCTCACGAGGAAAATGGTTGTACCGTCGCCCAGGCGCAGGTACTGATGCGGGCCAATGATCCGATATATGAACTTGGCTTACGTTTCGGTGGTCATAAACAGGAAGATGTGTTCTGGGATCATACTCTTAAGAGCCTGGCTGAGCATCTTAACGTTGCTGTGCCTTCTGTAGACATACGGACAGTGTGTATAGATCGTAAAATGCAATGGTCGCGAGCTGGCAACATCTTGCATAATTCTGCTATGTATACAATGCTGTACATCTTAACGACACCTGTACGCAAAATTCGCAAGCAAGCAAATAAGAAGGCTGCGAACAAGTAACAAGAAATAGGTGTAGTCATGGCTAAAAGTCATGCATATGATGCAATCGTTGTCGGCGCTGGACCAAATGGCCTGGCTGCCGCTATTACTCTGGCACGGGCGGGTCGCTCAGTACTGGTGCTCGAAGCGAAAGATACAATTGGAGGCGGTTCACGCTCAATGGAGCTAACCCTGCCAGGCTTTTTACATGATGTCTGTTCAGCCATCCATCCTCTGGGTGTTGGTTCGCCTTTCTTTCGTACAGTGCCACTTGAGCAATATGGTGTGGAATGGATTTATCCACCTGTGCCATTGGCTCATCCCTTTGATGATGGCACTGCCGCCTTGCTGGAACGTTCTATCGAGGCAACTGGAGCGACATTGGGCTGTGATGCGGAGGCATATCGCAAGTTGATGGAACCTCTGGCCTCAAATTGGGATAAAATTGCTGATGGCATTCTTGGGCCGCTGCGTGCGCCGCATCATCCTTTCGCACTGGCACGCTTTGGTGTGCACGCGCTTCACTCGGCACGTGGTCTCGCTGAAAGTCTGTTCAAGGGTGACCATGCGCGTGGTATCTTCGCTGGCCTGGCAGCTCATTCAATCCAGCCCATTGAGCAGCCGCTCACAGCCGCTTTTGGACTTATGCTGGGCATGTTAGGGCACGCCGTAGGCTGGCCTCTGCCACGCGGTGGTTCGCAGAAGATCGTTGATGCCATGGCTGCTTACCTGCGTGTTCTCGGCGGTGAAATTATCACCGGTATGGAGGTGAAATCACTTGATGATCTGCCATCTGCTCATGCCTATCTCTGTGATGTGACGCCTCGCCAGTTCCTGCGCATTGCGGGCAATCGCTTGCCGAGCGGTTATCAGCACAAACTTGAACACTATCGCTATGGTCCAGGCGTATTTAAGGTTGATTTTGCCCTTGATGGCCCGATTCCATGGAAGGCTGAAGCATGTTCACGTGCTGGAACCGTGCACCTGGGTTGTACGCTCGCAGAGATTTCGGTCAGTGAAGACATGGTCTGGCATGGCCAACATCCTGATCGGCCGTATGTACTCGTTGCCCAGCAGAGCCTCTTCGATGAGACGCGCGCCCCGGCTGGTAAGCATACTGTTTGGGCATACTGCCATGTGCCCAATGGTTCAGAATTTGATATGACGTCACGTATCGAAGGCCAGATCGAGCGCTTCGCTCCCGGCTTCCGCGACCTGATACTTGCCCGCAGCGTGAAAAATCCCATTGAGCTCGAACGTTACAATGCCAATTATATCGGCGGCGATATCAACGGCGGCGTGCAAGATTTTCGCCAGCTTTTCACTCGTCCTACCGTGCAACCCGTACCGTATGCTACAGCTGCCAAAGGCGTCTACCTGTGTTCATCCTCAACTCCGCCTGGCGGTGGCGTACACGGTATGTGCGGCTACTTTGCTGCTGAAGCTGCGTTGCATGATGGGTTGTAGATAGAATGTCCAGCAAGGGTCCTGGTAAAGCCAGTGGCCCCTTACTGGACACTCTGCATCTTTTATTACCACTCGGTCAGCTTCCAGATTTCAGGCTGGACGTTACCGGCCTCGACGCCGATTTCAGCATAAATACTCACTGCCTGTTTGAGATGAACCATCGCCTCTTCCGCACGGCCAGTCGTATATAGAAGGTCAGCCAGGTTATTATGCAGGGCCGCTTCGCGATGGCGGTCTCCCTCTGAGACACATAGTGCCAGGGCCTTTTCTGCTAGCGTTACCGCGCGTTCGTCTCCTCCATTGGCCTCATAGGCCAGCGCCAGATTATTAAGCGCCGCTACACGTGCTCCGAGATCGTTGAAGTTCTCTGCCAGCGCCAGGCTCTGTTCCAGGTGATGAATGGCCTGCTCAACAATTCCCTCGCTGCTGGCAAGAATACCCAGGATGTTATGCGCCTGGGCTAGTGCGCGTTGGTCGCTAGCATCTTCTGCTAAATCCAGGGCCTGCTGCGCCAGTTTTTGCGCGTGCTCAATGTCGGAACGACGATGCGCTGTTAAGCTCCAATCAGCGTAAATTTGGGCTCGCTCTGCCGTGGAACCTCTATCTCCTAGTGCTCTTAGAGCGGCTTCATAATGACTCTCGGCCAATTCCCATGCGCCACGGCGTTGGTGAACGTTGCCCAGTTTGTGTTCAAGATTGGCAAGTGCGGCTGGTTCACAGAGAGCCGCCGCCGTTTCATAGCTTTTCAAGGCCGCGTTATACTCGCCAAGGTAGATATGCAAATCCCCTATTGCTTCGTGCAGCACTGCCGTCTCAGGCTGCCCAAGGGCCAGGGCCAGGCGCAGGTGGGCCAGTGCTTCTGTATGTGCGTATAAGGTACGTGCATGCTCTCCCGCGAGCTTGAAGTATTCTGCGGCTGTCTGCTCATTGCCAGCTAAGCGATAATGATTCGCAATTTGTCCTGCCAGGGCTCCGATTTCTCGTGGACTGCGCGTGCGATTAACTAGAATCTCGGCGACGCGCCGGTGCAGCAAGCGGCGGCGTGCCAGGCTAGTCTCTTCATACATAAGTGTGCGCAACTTTTCATGGCAGAAGTCATAGGTCAATGCGCGTTCGGTTGTTCCACTGCGGACTTCTTCTACCAATCCTTTGGCAAGCAGTTCTTCCAGCGCGATAACCGCCTCTTCTTCACTACGTCCGCTGGCTTCACGCAGAATATCAAAGTCAAACGAGCGTCCAATCACCGAAGCTGTATTCAGCAATTGCCAGCCCGTCTCACCGACGTCAACCAGGCGTGAATGGAGGAGGTCGCGTACACCTCCTGGTAATGACCAGTCTTCGTTCTCGGTTGTCAGCACACCTTTCGTCATAGCTGTTAAATATTCCACCAGGAAGAATGGTAGTCCCTCTGTCTCTGCGTATAGGCGTTTGACGATTTTGCCAGGAATGACTATATCGGTTGTTGCGATCGAGCTCACTAACTCTTGTACTGTGGATCGATCCAGGCGCTCCAGGGCAATAACCGTAGTCTGGGTAGAGCGCCTGGCTTCGCTTAAAAGGCGATACAGGCGATGATCGCTTACGGCCTGTTTGCTGCGCCAGGTAAGTACCAGGCACAAGGGCTGTTCGCCGAGTCGACGTAGCAGGTAGTTCAGCAGGTCAAGGGATGCTCCATCTGCCCAGTGTAGATCGTCAAAGAAGAGCACGCCAGGACGTGAACTATCGGTATTGCACAAAGAAAGGATTACCTGGCGCAAGCCCTCAAAGAAGCGGCTTTGAGCGCCTGGACTATCCAGAGGTGGTGCTGGTGGTAGACCTGGACGTAATGTTGTAAGCTCAGGCAGCAAACGCGCAGCTTCGCTTAACAATGGGGTGGCTACCTTGTCCAACCAGCGCGTATGCTCCTGTTGAGAGATAGTTGCATGCAAGCCCGCGACGACAGGACCATAAGCCAGGTGCGTTTCGCCTTCATAACATCGAGCCGCTACGACGTTTGTTCCTTTGCCATGCAGGTAAGTTAAAAATTCTTCGGCCAGGCGGGTTTTGCCAATGCCAGCCTCACCTTCGAGAATTACTACCTGCCCATGCTTATCTGTCGCATCATATGCCTTGACCAGGGTGGACCATTCGCCTGCTCGACCTACAAGTGGATAGTTTGGATTTGCTGGAGGTGTGAGCAGTGTATCAACCGTGGCTACTGCCAGGGCGGTATGGCCTGGGAATTCGTTATGAGAGATCTCAGCGCCCCTTTCTGTCCCTCGTTCTCGCGCGTTAATTCGAGGTTGCTGCAAAGGTGGCGGTGTGGATGGTAACTGGTTTTCTTTGATGGCTAAATACAGGTGTGTTGTCGCCTCCAGGGGAGCGACACCCAGTTCTTGTTCGAGGATTTGCACGCATTCACGATATTGGTGCAGCGCGGCATTGCGCTGTCCCGCCCAGACGTACAATTGCATGAGGAGACGATGGGCGGGTTCATGCAATCTATCCAGCGCTAGCCAGCGCCGGGCGTATTCCGTGGCTAGCTTGAAGTCTGCCATAGCGCCATAACCATAGGCCAGGCGCTCAAGGGTAGCTGCCAGGTCGCGGCGTAAACCATCGGCCTGGTAGAACTGCCAATCATCGAAATTTGGACTGTCACGCAGACTGAAGCCGGCCATGAAGTGGTCGTGGTATAGCGCAGTCGCCTCGGTCAATGGGTTCACACATGCCGTGCATAATTCACCTGGTGGATGACCATGGGTGCGGCAATCGGCGAGTAGACTGTTGAAGTTATCTACGTCTAGCCAGAGGTTGCTCTTGATTGAGATACTAATGGTTTCCCGCTCGATCTCTAACCAATCACCTGCGAGAGCTTTGTTTAGGGCTGAAAGCGTGCGACGCAAGGCTCCACGGGCATTTGTCTGGTCATACTCTGGCCAAAGCAAAGTTGCCAGGGCGTCCCGGCTGTGTCTTTGGCGTGTGATGGCCAGGTAAGTGATGAGTGCAATTGCTTTACGTGTGTCAACAGTAATAGGTATACCCTCACGCTCAATGCGGGGCGGCCCGAGTAAAAAGAGAGCCAGACGTGTCATATAACACCTCCACTTACCCCAGAATTATACACTATTACCTGTTCTAGGGCTATATCTCATGCCCGCGAAAATGCAAGGCATTTTTTTACCCTGCGAGGCAAAGCGCTTATTCCTTAGAAAATAGTGTTTTAAATCGATGGATCAAAATTCGTAACGATTTTGTAACGAATTTGAGACGTATGTATGGTACTATAGTGATAGACTAAGTCGAGAGGTTTAAGTGGATAGATAACACGAAAAGAAGTTCGGTACTTTTTAGGTATCATTAGCTGTTGTTCTTTTATTCCCGGTCAAGTTGCCTGGCTACTTATTGGAAATACGTCCTTAGTCGAAATAGACCCATGTTACCTAAGTTACACGAACTATAGGGTGTTTTGCAGAAGATAGTGTCTCTTCCTATAGCTTTAGTTGTAACCGCGCTCTAAAGAGAAAAGGAGAAGGAGGCTTCAATGAACCAAAATCCTAATAATCCCTATGAGTCGACATCCTATGGTTCGGGCTCATCGGGGCAGAGCAACCCTAATTATTCTCAAGACCAGTATGGACGCACGCAGCAAGCTGGGCCAGGTAATAATCCACCTTCCCAGTATCCGCAACAGCCTAACTCTAATCCCTATCCGCCCAATCCCTATGAGCAAACCCCTGGGGCTGCTCCTAGTCCTTACTCGTATCCTGGGGGGCCGCCTACACCAACACCTGCTCCTCCTCCGTATAATCAGGGTGGATACCCGAATCAACCCCCAGTATATGATCAGTACAACCAGGGTGGAGGCATGCAACCTCCTCCTCCTCAGCAGCCTCGCCCTTCAAATGGTAGGCGCATCGGGTTGATTGCCCTGGTAGTGGTTGTCTTGCTGGCTATTATTGGTACAGCAATATATATACCTGTTCATAACAATCAGGTCGCAAATGACAATGCGAATTCTACTGCGACATCTGTCAGCATTCATAACGCGTCGGCGACCGCGCGGGCTAATGTGACGGCCACCGCTCAAACGATCGCGACAGCGACCGCCGTTGCCTCAACCTATCCTTTTAGCGCAACCACGAAATTGAATGATCCTCTGACTGATAATAGCAAGGGGGTAGGCTGGAAGACGAGTGGGGATTGTACATTTACCGGTGGCGCCTATCACGCTACTAATTCGACGAATAGTACGTATTATAACTGCCCAGCCACAACGAGTGATTACTCCAACTTCACTTATCAGGCGACGATGCAAATCAACAAGGGTAGTATTGCCGGTATCACTTTCCGTGGTGATGTGAACGCGGGCAAAAACTATAGTTTCATTTTCGACAAGAGTGGCTCTTACGTGCTTTTCCTCTACAGCAGTTATTCGTCTAAGCCAAGTCAATTGCAATCGGGTGATGCTTCGAGCGCAGGTTTCAAGGCTGGTTTGGGACAGAGCAATGATATCGGCGTTGTTGCGCGCGGCAGCACCATTGATTTGTATGTCAACAAACAGAAAGTGGCATCAGTAACTGATAGCACTTTGAGCCATGGCCAGATCGGTTTCATTGTCTATGACACCGGTAATGATGCCACCGATGCTTCCTTCACTAATGCAGAGGTGTGGCAACTGAGCAGCTAATCAATCCTCATAGACTGATCAACCCGGGAGGTTGTTGGTGCATAGAGCCTGCGGGCACACCGACAACCTCTCTTTTTTGCCGTTAACTGGGCAGTGGTACCTTCTGGCTGTTTTTTCATAGAAACCCCTCTATGCGTTCTGATACTGAGCTATACTTATACCCAGAAAATGTATTGGTAATTGTCTGATGAGTGAGGTAAATACGTGCTCTCTGTCATAGTTGTGGTGCTGGTCTTTGGTGTAATGCTACTGTTGTGCCTGCATCTTGGTCTGGGTCTCTTACAGGAATATCGCCAGCAACGGCGTGCGCAAAGATTACAAATGCATGTCCAGTCTGCTGATATCCGCGCCCTGACGGTCTTGAATGTGCAGGAAGGTGTGGTGATGAATGCCGCTTTGCCGCTTATGCACCAACCTGCGCCCCATCTACCAGCGGCGTGGTACAGACGAATGCGCATGTTCATCTCCCTGAGCTTTTTGCTGATGATCTTGTTGACCCTCTTTGTCCAGAGTGGACTGGCTGATGGTACTCTCAAGAACTTAGGCAAGGACCTTAGTTTGTTGGGTTACTCGCAATTTTCCTCTTCTGATGTGCGTACGGTTGCTCATGCTACCCAGGTGAATGCTTCACAACAGCTTTTTCGTATTTCGCAGCTTGATCCTTCCCAGTATAACTCTTCTGCAGAATATAATATCTGGGCCTATTCTGCTTGCTCTGCGGCAGCATTGACTGAGGTTTTCGACGCTTATGGCCGCCATTTCCGTGTTACTGATGTGTTGAAAGTCGAAGCCCAAATTGGCGCCATCACTCCTCAACTGGGCTTGGTAGATCCCTCCGGTATCCAGGCTACCGCCTCACAATTTGGCTTTAAGACTATCTGGAGCAATTCCTGGACACTTGATCAAATTCTCAATTTCGCCAACCAGGGTAAGCCGGTCATTATCAGTTTTCCCCCCGATAGATACGCTGGTGGCCATATCCTGGTGGTGCTCGGCGGCGATGCCAATATGGTCTACCTGGCTGATACCTCCCTCTGGAATCGCCAGGCGCTTACCCACGGCCAATTCTTGAATTGGTGGGAAGGTTTTGGCGCTGTTGTAACACCAGCCTGAACAAAAAAGAACGTATTCCCGTTCAACAGAGCGCTTGCTTCATTATGACGAGCGGATATTCTGTTGAACCGGGTCACAAAAGATCTACACCCTTGACAATCTGATAGGCAGAGTCTACCATTTGTACATAAAGCCTTTCTCCGGAAGAATATACCTCGTTGGATTGAAGCCGGGAGCCGCTTCAGAGCTGCCCCCATAGGGACCCTTTTTACTAGCAGCTATTTTGTATCAAACCATGAGAGGTGCGAATTATGCCAGACAACGTTCATACCAAGTATCTTTTGAGCGAAGACCAGATACCCCGTACCTGGTACAACATTATGCCCGATCTACCCAGTCCGCCAGAGCCTGTGCTACATCCTGGTACTCATCAGCCTGTAACTCCTGATGACCTGGCTCCGCTGTTCCCAATGGCATTAATTATGCAGGAGGTTAGCACCGAGCCATATATCGAGATACCAGAGCCGGTGCGCCAGATTTACACTCAGTGGCGTCCCAGCCCACTCTTCCGGGCACGTCGTCTGGAAAAGGCACTGGATACTCCTGCGCGCATCTACTACAAGTACGAAGGGGTGAGCCCTGTCGGTAGTCACAAATCAAATACAGCGGTACCCCAGGCTTACTATAACAAACAGGAAGGTGTTAAGAAGCTCTCGACCGAGACGGGAGCGGGACAATGGGGATCGGCCTTAGCCATGGCAGGTGCTTTCTTCGACATGGATATCGAGGTCTTCATGGTCAAAGTCAGCTATCAACAGAAACCCTATCGCCGTAACCTGATGCAAACCTTTGGCGCAAATATTCATGCCAGTCCCACAAATCTTACCGATGCAGGTCGTAGTATTCTGGCCAAAGATCCCGAAAATTTGGGCAGCCTGGGCATCGCCATTAGCGAAGCGGTAGAAGTTGCCGCCAAAAGCGGTGGTTCGGTCAAGTACTCGCTCGGTAGCGTTCTTAACCATGTCTTGCTGCACCAGACGATCATTGGACAGGAAGCGCTGCTCCAGTTTCAATTGGCGGATGACTATCCTGATATCGTGGTTGGTTGTGTAGGTGGTGGCAGTAATTTTGCAGGACTGGCTTTTCCTTTTATTGGCGAAGCGCGCAAGAAGGGACTCAAGACACGCTTTCTGGCCGCCGAACCGATGGCCTGTCCTAGTTTGACCAAGGGCGTCTATGCCTACGACTTTGGCGATACAGTGGGGATGACGCCACTGCTCAAGATGTATACGCTCGGTCATGATTTTATGCCGCCAGGTATTCATGCAGGAGGCTTGCGCTATCATGGTATGTCATCGTTGATATCTCAACTACATGCTGAAGGTATCATCGAAGCCAGGGCATATTACCAGAACCCAGTCTTTGAAGCAGCCGTACAATTCGCGCGTGCGGAGGGTATCGTTCCCGCGCCGGAGGCCGGACATGCCATTCGACCTGTCATCGACGAGGCTCTCAAAGCCAGGGAAGAGGGACAAGAACGCGTCATCCTCTTTAATCTGAGCGGGCACGGTCACTTCGATATGGCTGCCTACGATGCCTACTTTGCTGGCAAACTACAGGATTATGAGTATCCCGCTGAGGCGGTAGCTGAAGCTCAGCAGAGAATGCCCCAGGTGGTATAGAAATTGACAGGACAGTAGATATGACGACGAAGGATGCTCCTTCGTCGTCATATCTACTGTCCTGTCTCGGATTACGACGTTTTAAAGGCTACGCTATTAGTAGCTTTGATAACCTTGGTAGCCTTGATAGCTTGGCTGGCCAAACATAACGCGGCTGCGCCTCTTCTGTCCGAAGAGCAGGTAAAGCAGTGGGCCGATGACAACAGGAATGGGCATCAACCAGATGACTGCCAGCCACAGTAATTTACCAACAAGAGAATGGTCATCCTCCAGTACCATCACCGAAACGATGATATGACCGAGCAGCGGTACAAAGATTATGACCAAAAACAACAGCGAATTCAAAAAGCATCCGCGGTTACCAGACATGTGTGATCTCCTTATATTGAGTGTATATCCAACAATACATAGTATGGAGGATATACACATCTTATTAACTGTTTCTCTGTATGTTTTACGTATCAGACAAGCATCACGTTGCAAATTACTTTGCTTTAGCAAGACTGAAACGTACCAGACAACGTGCCTCATTGATTGCTTGATGTGTTTCGACCCTCTCTGCCTGGCTTCAGATATGCACGAACTCTACGCCGTCGGCGGAAACCTGCAAACCATTTTCGCCCGTAGCATTGCTTAACATAACACTACTGGTCTGACTCGCTCTAAAGTAATATGTTCCCAGGCTGACCCACTGTGGGCCTGTACTTTCCCAATGGAACGGTCCCTGGAAGGAGCCAATATGTGATTCATCGACATCGACTACGTGCGTGATTACTGTACCAGGATGATTGGGGTCAGCGGCATAGATAGTGTAGGGTGCCCAGCTACTGCTGGCATGCGCATCATCCACAAAGACACCTACCTCATAATAGCCGTCGGAGGGGAGCCGCGCTTGCCATGTAGATGTGGCTGTCGCTGCACCACTCGCAGTTGTGGCCCAGTGTAAGGTGCCTTGGATATCTGTAGGCGAGGTGGCTCTTGTCCATGTACCTGTGCTGCTCCAGCCTGGAGCACCATCATCAATCATTGTCGCGCCAGGATAGATCTTACTGCCATTAGCGCTTAAGTCAGGAACGGTGTAGCTGGTGCCCGGTCTAGTGACAAACAGGTAGTGATCGGGTACCACATTGGGATCGGCATATTTGCCCGTCCAGCCAAAGGGGTCTGTTGCATTCCAATTCGGAAGGTAATAGGTGGCAAAGTGCAGGTGTGGACCGGTTGAGGAGCCTGTTGTTCCACTTGTACCTACCTGCCATTGTGCGCCAATTCTTTCACCCATGGAGACAGTTAAGGCGCTTAGATGCCCGTAGGCGGTCACGTATCCATTGCCGTGGTCGACCGCTGCCCACAATCCCAGCGCTACCTGGTGATTGGATGGATTGTACCAGCCCGCGCGAATGACCGTTCCCGCCGCGGCACTCAGCACCGATTCAAACCACAGGTTGAGGTCGTAGCCATTGTGTCCATCATAGCAATTTACGCCCCCAGTACAGGAGCCAATACTGACTTTTGTCCACTTTTTACCATCACGACGTACAAAGTTCCCGTCATTTACGTACCAGGGTTTATCATGGTCAAAAAATGACGTCGTACGCTGGGGAAGGGTCTGATTCCCATAATACGGCCGGCGCATAAACCGTGTCGGCCCAGTTGTGTTTATCTTTGCCTGGCCTGGAAATGCCGCGGCCGGTATCGTGACTACTACCATACTCAGCAGCACGACAAGTAAAATACAGATGCGTAATGTATGTTTCATATGCGTTATTTCTTTCATAAGCGTTTGCCTCTACAGCGCGCAAGACAGCGCATGCCTAAACCTTGTAATTACCCTATAGCCATTACACCTGAGAGAGCGGGAGTGAGTGAGGTTGCCGCTGGTCCCACCTGCGGACTAACAGCGCGAACCGACCAGTAACGTGGTGTACCACCGAGTACACGATTGACTGGGTTAGAGGCGGTAAAGGTAATATTTGCGCTATCAGCCGACCATAAAGGATGGTCGTTCAACTGTGCACCTGTCTGAGCGGTTGAGGCTACTACCCAACTCTGGTTCGTGCTTACATCCACAACGGCGATGGCTGATTGTAATGCTTGTGCCTGGGTATTCGCCAGGGAATTGCCCGTATTTGTGCGCACGACGAAGGCGATTTTACGACTATCGGGCGACCAGGCGAGCGGATAGCCATGTCCACCATCGGCATCAGCCAGGTGTTGCTGTTGTCCACCTGCACCATTCATGATCCATAGCCCGGCTCGTAGAAACGGTGTGGGGCTATCCGAGAGCTGCTCATAGGCGATGGTTTTCCCATCAGGCGACCAGCTAAAGAGGGCTGCGATTGACTGTGCTCCAGCGGGTGTGTTGAAGAGGTGAGTGATCTGGCTGCCATCGCTGTTCATTTGCCAGGTATCGCTGCCCATGCCCAGGCTAGGGGTAGTGGAATAGATCATGCGTGTCCCATCAGGCGATGCAACAGCATCAACTAAAAAGGCTGAGGGCACTTGAATATCAATATTTTGATGTGTTCCACTCGCTGCGTCCACAACCCACAATCCCGGATTCCAGGTATTGCCATCAAAGGGAGCGGAAGGTCCCAGAGGCAGCATTGGGCGATAGAGAAAGGTATGACCATTGCGGCCAGGAACCCAGTGTAGAAAGTTCCCCAGCACGTTGGCAGGGGTCAGGTTAAGCGTCATGCTGCCCGTATCAAACATCCAGACTTGCTCACCATGATCACGAGTGCCATCAATTGCCAGGTAACGCCTATCAGGTGAGAGTTGCAGTGTGACAACACTATCAGACTCGACGAGTCCGAAACCATTATCAAAGCTGGCCACACTCTGAGGAGTACTCAGGGGTTGTCCACTGCTGCCCTGCGCTGCTCGTGCCAACACAAAGCCGCTGGATTGTTTGAGTACGTAATAGATATAGACTGTTGAAGCGCTCGTTGTGCGAGGGGAAAACGAGCTGGTCTTCTTCTGGAACTGAGAGAAAGCCTGCTGTTCACCTTGAAAGTGGAAGGCAGCTACTACTGTAGCCAGTACCAGTGTAAGTAACGCAATAAGGGATGTGCGTCGCATAACATTCTCCATTCTATCTCTCCACATAACCCATAAAAGAGAGTGAAAGCGCGACCCTTTCTAATATAGGTCTATCGGTACTTACACACCGAAATTGAATAGAGCATGGCGAATGTCCCTATGTATACTCCCTTATATTGAAATGAATCTTTGCACCAGGCTCA
>WNFM01205271.1_pt2 | contig 20657 bp, 15 predicted proteins | sample 5400271 | NCBI WGS metagenome assembly WNFM01 (sample SAMN13153352, study PRJNA577476) | soil metagenome | isolation source: 60 cm saprolite on Douglas fir-dominated hillslope | place: USA:California | collected 2013-09-17
ACCGCAAGCCAGGTCTTGCCGGTGCCGGCCGGGCCGATGCCGAACACCATCTCGTGGCGTTTTAGCGCGCGGATGTAGGAGTCCTGGGCGGCGGTGCGCGCCCGCACCGGCCGCTTGCGCAAATTGATGCTCTCGAACGAGGATTTGACGGTCTTGGCGTCGAATTCGAATAACGAGCCCTGCGCGATCACGGCGCGGATCGCGCCTTCGACATCGCCCTGTGCCAGATCGTGGCCCTGGACGGCTTGCGCGTACAGCGTTTCCAGCACGCGTCGTGCGGCGTCGCAGCCGTCGCGCGAGCCGGCGATCGAGATGTGATTGCCGCGCGAATCGACCACGACGCCAAGCCGGCGTTCGATCAGCGCCAGGTTTTGTCCGTAGGGTCCGACCAGCGCCGAGGCGGCGCGGTTGTCATCGAAGTCGATGACGACTTGCGTCTCTGGCGGGATTTGCATGTCGCGGTCAAGTTTGCGGCTGGGAGCAAGCGAAGGCGAATCCGATGCACTTTTTGGCAAGGGTTCAGGCTCCCGTTGTCATTTCAGAAGGCGTCATTTCAGAAGGCGTGATTTCAGAAGGCGTGATTTCAGAAAAAGCAGTTTGAGCGGGCCGCGCATCGGGCGCGCGCGCGAGTTTGCCGAGCAGGCTATAGCGCTCGAGGCTTTCGATCCTTACCGGCAATACCTGCCCGATGATATCGGGAGACGCCATCACATGTGCGGGCTGCAGATAGGCGGTGCGGCCGACGATCTGGCCCGGATTTCGGGCTAATCGTTCGAACAGCACATCGACGGTGTTGCCAATCGTCGCCGCATTGAAGGCCGATTGCTGGCTGTCGATCAATTCCTGGAGCCGCACCAATCGCTCGTCCATTTCAACCGCTGACACCATCTCCCGCATGTCCGCCGCCGGCGTCCCGGGCCGCGGCGAATATTTGAACGAATAGGCGCCAGCGTACCCGATTTGTGTGACCAGCGCGAGGGTGGCCAAAAAATCTTCCTCGTTCTCGCCGGGGAAGCCCACGATAAAATCCGATGAAAATGCAATATCTTGCCGTACCGCACGAAACCGGTCGATGACGCGGCGGTAATCGCTGACGGTATGCTTGCGGTTCATGGCCGCAAGAACCCGGTCGGAGCCGGATTGCACGGGAAGGTGGACGAACGGCATCAGCGCCGGCACATCGCGATGGGCGGCAATCAATGTGTCCTCGACGTCGCGGGGATGGCTGGTCGAGTAGCGCAAGCGGACGATGCCGGGGATTTCGGCCAGGCGATACAGGAGCGCGCCGAGCGGCCAGGCCCGGCCATCCGGTCCCTCGCCGTGATAGGCGTTGACGTTTTGTCCGATCAGCGTGATTTCGCGCACGCCATTATCGGCGAGCCTCTCGACATCGTCGATGATCTTCGTCACCGGCCGCGACACTTCGGCGCCGCGCGTATAAGGCACCACGCAGAAGGTGCAGAACTTGTCGCAGCCTTCCTGCACGGTGACAAAGGACGAGATACCGCGCGCGCGGATCGCATCCGCGCTTGGTGGCGGCAGAAAGCCGAATTTGTCTTCGACCGGAAACTCGGTCTCCAGCGCGCGGCCATCGCGCTTCGCGTGCGCCAGCAGCTGCGGCAGATGGTGATAGCTCTGCGGGCCGACGACGACATCGACCACCGGCGCGCGGCGGATGATCTCTTCGCCTTCAGCCTGGGCGACGCAGCCGGCCACCGCGATGTTCATGGTCCTGCCGTGGCGCGCGGCTTCGTCCTTGACCGCGCGCAGCCGTCCCAGTTCGGAGTAGACTTTCTCGGAGGCCTTTTCGCGGATGTGGCAGGTGTTGAGGATCACCAGATCCGCATCGTCGACGCTCGCGGTCTCGACAAAGCCCTCCGGTGCCAGCGTGTCCACCATGCGTTGCGCATCGTAGACATTCATCTGACAGCCATATGACTTGATATGCAGCTTGCGCGGCGGGTTCATGGAACCTGGATAATGCGGTGTGAGCGGACGCCAATGCGGCGCGGAGGTCAAATATAGGCTAAAGAGAGGAAAATCCAGCCGGAAGACCGTCAAAAGCAGTCATTCCGGGGCGCCAACGGGTCCGCGCAAAGCGCGGCCCGATGACAGGCTCCGCGAACCCGGAATCTGGAGATTCCCGGTTCACGCCAAGACGTGTGCCCCGGAATGACGGTCACACTCACGACTTATCGTCGTCCAAGGGGATGCAATACAATTCCAATCGGTGATCGACCAGTTTGTAGCCGAGCTTGCGGGCGATTTCGGCCTGCAGTTTCTCGATTTCTTCCGAGGTGAATTCGATCACCTTGCCGTCGCGCAGATTGATGAGATGATCGTGGTGGCTGTCGCGCATCTGCTCGTAGCGGGCGCGGCCCTCGCGAAAATCGTGGCGCTCGATGATGCCGGCGTCCTCGAACAGTTTTACGGTGCGATACACCGTCGAGATCGAGATCTTGTCGTCGACCGCGACGCAGCGGCGATAGAGTTCCTCGACGTCGGGATGATCAGCCGCCTCCGCCAGCACGCGCGCGATGACGCGGCGTTGTTCGGTCATGCGCATGCCGGTAGCGGCGCAGCGGGCTTCGATGCCGGTGGCCTTGAGCGCGGGCGTGGATTTCAGTGCGGTCATGGGTTTCGCCTGGCGTAGCGCATGATCCGCCAAAGCCTGCCCTCGGGCTTGACCCGAGGGTGTGAGCGGTTTGGCGATAGGGTCATGCGCCATTAATAGTTGCCCTGTTGTGCCACCGCGGGCGGCTTACGACAAGTCGCGGCGCATCAGAAGCGCGTTCAATTGTTCCCCGTTTGCCTCCCGGTAATAGCGTTCGCGGCGTCCGGCAATACCAAATCCGGCCCGTTCGTAAAGCCGCCGCGCCGGCTGATTATTTTCCTCAACCTCGAGGAACACGGTGCGCACGCCGCGGCCCGCGAGATGACCGAGATGCGTCAATAGCAGGTTGCGGGACAGCCCGCGTCCGCGATGGCTGGCGGCAACCGCGATCGAGAGGATTTCGGCCTCGTCGGCTGCCATGCGCGACACCGCAAAGCCGATGGTTTTCCGCCCCATTCTCAAACGATGTACCAGCGTGTTGCGCTCGGTCAGCATGCTCTCGAATTCGCTCTCGCCCCAGCCGCGGTGAAACGACGCGCCATGAAGCTTCGCGAGTGCTGGCGCGTCACGCAAGGTCGCAGGTTCGATCGCCGCGGTGCCGCCGCCCCACAATTCAGATAGCCAAGCGATCATTGCGCTGACGGCTGCGAGGTTTTCGGCAGCGCCTCCTTCGGCGGTTTGGCATCGGGCGCGCGCAGATAAAACGGGCGGGCCGGCGCGGTGTTCGGACTGACCGCGGCGCCGAGCCACGCCACCCATGCAATATCCGGCGCGTCTTGCGCATCGACCTTGAACGGCGGCGGCGCCTGCGCCGGCCAGCGTTCAGCTAGAATTTTGGCGGCGTTGCCGACCAGATGCGGCGCGCCGAAGCGCGATGCGCCGAGCGCCTCCTCGATCGGCGCCACCCGCGGCCGCATCAGCGAACTGCCGTTGCCGCTCACCACCTGGAAATACACCTGATCATGCCGCGCATCGATCGCCGAGATGACGGGTTGCTCGCCGCTCTCGCTGACGACGGGCGCCGCATAGGCCGTCAGCGTGGTCACCCCGACCACCGGCTTGTTGGCGGCCAGTGCGATGCCGCGTGCGGCGGAAAGTCCGACCCGTAACCCCGTAAAACTACCCGGGCCGGTGGTCACCGCGATGCGGTCGAGGCTTGCGAAGGCGATGCCGGACGCCTTCATGACCCGCGCGATCAGCGGCATCAAGGCTTCGGCATGGCCGCGCTTCATGATTTGCGATTCCTGCGCAATCAACTTGCCGGCGTCGGTGTCGAGAACGCCTGCGGCACAGGCATCCAGGGCGGTATCGATGGCGAGGATCAGCATGGCCTGATGTATCACCGTTTGCTGCGGAACACGCGCTTCACAGCTCAAATCCCTCCTCGTTATTCGGTACTCTCGATCGGAGGCATTGCAGTAAGGCACAACCTAGAGGATGTGCAAGTATCTGAAATCACAGCAATTAATGGAATATTAGCTGAAAAATGGAAATAAAGGGTGGGGTCGCGAATGATCGAAACGGTCGTGTGGCCGCAAATGGCCTTCGAATTTGCAAACGTCGGTGACAGCCGCCGGCTGGACATCTTCAATATTGGCACGAAGGAGATTTTTCAGATGTTCAAGGGGCGGTCGCATGGCAACGACCTGGCAAAATCACTCGCGACGGATTCGATAGGCGCAAATGTCATGGTCGCGGATGCGAGCCTGACAATCGTCTACATGAACCGCGCCGTCACCGAATTTCTGACCGAAGCAGAGTCCGACATCCAGAAGGATCTGCCGCGATTTAAGGTCGCGACCCTGATCGGCAGCAATATCGACGTATTTCACAAAAATCCGGCGCATCAACGCCGGATGCTCGAGAATTTGAATGCGACGCATCGGGCGATGATCCATGTCGGCGGTCGCTCCTTCGATCTCGTCGCAACGCCTTTAAAGAACAAGCACGGGCAGCGCGCCGGGGTAGTGGTCGAGTGGGCCGATGCCACCATGAGGCTTCAGAATCTCGAGCAGGCGGCCCAGGCGGAGGCGGTCAGCCGGGCTCAGGCCGTGATCGAGTTCAACATGGACGGCACCATCGTGACCGCCAACGAGAACTTCCTCAACGCGCTGGGCTATAGCTTGCCGGAAATCCGGGGCAAGCATCACAGCATGTTCGTCGATCAGGCGACGCGCGACAGCGCGGTCTATCGCGAGTTCTGGGCGAAACTCAATCGCGGCCAATTCGATTCGGGCGAGTACAAGCGTATCGGCAAAGGGGGCAAGGAGGTCTGGATCCTCGCCTCCTACAACCCGGTGATCGATCAAAACGGCAAACCGTTGAAGGTGGTCAAATTCGCAACCAACGTCACCGCGCAGAAGCTGCAGAACGCCGACCTCGCCGGCCAGATCGCCGCGATCGGAAAATCGCAGGCCGTCATCGAGTTCAACATGGATGGCACCGTCATCACGGCAAACAGTAATTTCCTCAATGCGCTCGGCTACTCGCTGGGCGAAATTCAAGGCCGCCACCACAGCATGTTTGTTGACCCTGCGGATCGAGACAGCGCTGAATATCGCGAATTCTGGGCGAGCCTCAATCGCGGCAATTATCAGGCCGCGGAATACAAGCGGCTCGGCAAAGGCGGCAAGGAGATCTGGATTCAGGCCTCCTATAACCCGATCCTCGACCTCAACGGCAAGCCGTTCAAGGTCGTCAAATATGCAACCGACACCACGGTCCAGGTGATTGCGCGCATGCGAAGCGAAAAAGTGCGCGGCATGATGGATCAGGTGGCTTCGGGAGCTGAGGAATTGAACGCTTCGGTGCGCGAAATCTCCGAAGCGATGACCAAGTCGCAAGAGACGGCGGCCACTGCCGTTGACCGGGTCGAGGCTGCCGATCAACAGGCCCAGCGCCTGAGTGCCGCGGCCGAACAGATGAGCAGCATCGTCGAATTGATCGGCAACATTACCGGGCAGATCAACCTGTTGGCGCTCAACGCGACCATCGAATCCGCGCGCGCCGGCGAGGCCGGCCGAGGGTTTGCGGTCGTCGCGTCCGAAGTGAAGAACCTCGCCAATCAGGCCAAACAGGCTACCGACAAGATCGGGCAGGAAATCGGAAACCTGAACGGCATTTCCGGTGATGTCGTCGCCGCTCTCAACTCGATCAAGAAGGCTATTCAGGACGTCAGCGAATACGTGACATCAACCGCAGCCGCAGTCGAGGAGCAGAGCGCGGTCACCGGCGAAATGTCCACCAGCATGCAGCGGGCCGCGGCCGAGGCTGCGGCAATCGGGAACGTGGCGTAAGTGAAGCAGGCGAATAGCGAATAGCGTCAGGAAAAACCCTATTCGCCACTCCCTATTCGCTATTCGCCTCTGCCCAAATCACACCGGCCGGACTTCGACCACGTCGGGCACGAAATGCCTGAGCAGGTTCTGGATGCCGTGCTGCAGCGTCGCGGTGGAGGACGGGCAGCCGGCGCAAGAACCCTTCATGTTGAGGTACACGATGCCGTCCTTGAAGCCGCGGAAGGTGATGTCGCCGCCGTCATTGGCGACCGCCGGGCGCACCCTGGTTTCGATCAGGTCCTTGATGGTCGCGACCGTCTCGGCGTCATCGTCGCTGAAGAACTCGTCCTCTTCGTCGGCGGCCTCGTCGCTGCCGACACTGCCGTCGGCGAGCAGCGGCGCGCCGGACATGTAATGCTCCATGATGGCGCCGAGGATACGCCGGGCACGCCGAACAGTCTTTCGGCAAGCGGCGAGCGGGCGGCGGCCTCGCGGTCGGCAAATTCCATGGTGCCGCTGTCGAGCACCATGCGGCCAGGGATGAATTTCAGGGTGGCGGGATTAGGGGTGGCTTCGGTCTGGATAAACATGGTTTTCTCCGGCGTCGCCGGTTCAAGGCCGGCGCGTGGTCTATCCCCTAGCAGATGGCGATGGCGGATGCACGGTCAAGGGGCAGGATGGCTCCCATGCCGGTCGTCCCGGGTGCGCGGGGACGACAACCTTTACGACAATCCGTCGATATCCTCGTCGCTCAAATCGCCGGAAATGATGGTGACGGGGATCGGGAACGAGCCGACCGTGTTGGCCATCATGGCGATGATCGGGCCGGGGCCTTCCGGCCCCGGATTGGCGGCGAGCACCAATAGCGCGATATCGACGTCCTTTTCGATGACGTCGAGCATCTGCTCGGTCGGGTCGCCCTCGCGGATCACCCGCTCGGGCGTAATCGCGGCGATGCCATTGGCGCGGCCGGCCGCGCGATCGAGCGCGGCATTGGCGTCCTCATGGGCCTCGGCGCGCATGATGTCGGCGACCCCCAGCCATTGCTGGTTCTGGTCCTCGATCTCGATAATGCGCAGCATCACCACGCCGCCGCCGACGCGGATCGCCCAGCGGCTGGCATAATAGACCGCGCGGTCCCATTCCGCGGTGTCGTCAACGATGACCAGACATTTTGGTTTGTGACCCGTCTCGTAGCTTCGCCGCTTGGTGGTCATGCACGTCCCGATGCTGCGCCAAACCGGCACATGCTGCCACGGCGCAGCCATCCTCGACAAGCGGCACCAGGTTCAGAGTGCGCTGCGTCAATTATGGCGAAGGCAAGGAAAGCTACGGCTTGCGGACGAAACCGACGATGTCCTTGGTCGCCTTCATGGTCTCGGCGGCGATGGCGCGGGCGCGGTCGGCGCCGTCGACCAGGATGGCATCGACATGGCCGGGGTCGGCGACCAGCCGCTTCATCTCGGAGGCGATCGGCGATAGTTTTGCGACGCACAGCTCGACCAGCGAGTTCTTGAAGTCGGAAAACTGCCCGCCACCGAATTCGCGCAGCACGTCGGACTTGCTGCGCCCCGACAGCGCCGCAAAAATCCCAACGAGATTGTCGGCTTCGGGCCGCGTCTCGAGGCCTTTTTCCTCCGACGGCAGCGGCTCCGGATCGGTCTTTGCCTTGCGAATCTTCTGCGCGATGGTGTCGGCGTCGTCGGTGAGATTGATCCGCGAATTGTCCGACGAGTCGGATTTCGACATCTTCTTGGTGCCGTCGCGCAACGACATCACCCGCGTCGCCGGGCCGGTGATCAGGGGCTCGGGCTGCGGAAAGAACAATCCGTCATCAAAGCCGTGGCTGCGGATCGAGTCGCCGAAATCATTGTTGAATTTCTGCGCGATGTCGCGCGACAGCTCGAGGTGCTGTTTCTGGTCCTCGCCAACCGGCACATGGGTGGCGCGATAGACCAAAATGTCGGCCGCCATCAGCACCGGATAGTCGTAAAGGCCGACTGAAGCAGCCTCGCGATCCTTGCCGGCCTTCTCCTTGAACTGCGTCATCCGGTTGAGCCAGCCGACCCGCGCCACGCAATTGAAGATCCAGGTGAGTTCCGCGTGTTCGTGCACCTGGCTCTGGTTGAACACGATGTGCTTCTTCGGGTCGATGCCGGAGGCAATGAAGGCCGCGGTCACCTCACGGGTGTTGCGCGCGAGTTCGGCAGGTCCGCCCCACACCTCGACCGGCTGCGTCAGCGCATGCATGTCGACCACGCAATATAGGCAGTTGTGGGTTTCCTGCATTTTTACAAAGTTGACGATCGCGCCGAGGTAATTGCCGAGATGCAGATTTCCGGTCGGCTGGACGCCTGAAAAAACCCGTTCAACGAATGCCATTGTCTGCTTCCCGCGTATGCCTGTTCCGCGCCGTCTGGCGCGCTGGCGCCCTCAAATGCCGATCGGCGCTCGCGCCGTCAAATGGCATGCGGGCGTCAGTCGCGCAAGCCGGGGCTCGTTGTTTGTCTGACCGCGTTAGCGGCTTCGCCCCATTTGACCACGCCAAACAAGCCCAGAAGCAGGCCGTAAATCGCTATTCCACCGGATATCAGCATCGCCAGAAATACGGCCTGCGCGATGCCGTGCACATCAGTGGTCGGCGGCAGCACCAAGGCCGCTGTCAGCCACAACAGGCCGCCCATCACCAGCGCCGCCGCCACGATCCGCGGCAGCCGCCGGCGCGCATCAGTATCCATTGAAAATCCGAATGTCGCGGCACCGCGCCGGAGCAGCGAAAACGCGCTCGACCAGGCGCCAATCGCGATGCTGGCGGCGATGCCGTTGGCGCCGAATATCCGGCCGAGCACCACGGCCAAAACGATCGCGACCACGAACCCCTTCAGCGTCGCCCACAGCGGCGTGAGCGTATCGTCGCGCGCGAAAAATGCCGGCGACAGCGCCTTGACCAGCACGTGCGCAGGCAGGCCGAGCGCAAGCCACATCAGCGCATGCGCGGTGGCCGCGCTATCCAGCGCGGTGAATGCGCCGTGCTCGAACAACAGCCGCACGATTGGCGCGCTGAGCACGATCAATCCCAGCGTCGCCGGCAGCGCCAGGCCAACCGCGAGTTCGAGACCGCGCGATTGCGCATGGGCGATGGCTGTCCGGTCGTCGCCGCGTAGCGCGCGCGACAGTTCAGGCACCAGCACGGTGCCCATGGCGACGCCGACGATGCCGAGCGGCAGTTCGATCAGGCGGTTGGCGAAATACAGCCATGACACCGCCGCCGGCGAGGTCGACGCGATGACGGCGCCGGCGACGACAAGTAATTGCGGTCCGGCGCTCGCAACCATGCCGGGGATCGCCTTGCCGAAGAAACCTTGCATTTCCGGGTCGAATGCGACGCGCAGCGGCGTTGCGATGCTTTCGCCACGGTGCAAAAGCAGGATCAGTAATTGCAGCAGCCCGGCGATGCCGACCGTGGCGGCTAGCACCATCGCGGCAATGCTCGCATCCTGCCGCCAACCGAGCAGCGCGATCATCACGGCGATCAGCGCAATGTTGAACAAAAGCGGCGAGAACGCCGTCAGCGCAAACCGGGCTTGCGCGTTCAATAGCGCCATCATCACGGTGACGGGGCCGGCGAAGGCCAGATAAGGCAGCATCAGGCGGGCAGCATCGACGGCCATTTGCAAGGTCGGGTGTCCGGCAAATCCCGGCGCGAGCGCGGTCATGACAAACGGCATCAACAGGCCGATCAAAGCTGCGGTCACGATCAGCGCTGCGCTGACGGTGCCGAGCACGCGGCCGGCGAATGCGGCGGCGGCCGCGGCGCCGTCGGCTTCGCGCACGCGCAGCCAGGCCGGCACCAGCGCCGCGTTCAACGCGCCTTCCGTCAACAACCTTCTCACGACGTTGACCAATTGAAACGCGACCAAAAAAGCGTCAGCCACGGGGCCGGTGCCGAGCAGGGCTGCAATCATGGCATCGCGCGCGAAGCCGAGCAGCCGGGAGGCCAGCGTGCCGACGGAGACGGTGAGGAAGGAACCGATCATGAAATTCTATATAACACCGTCGCTTGCTGGCGCCGGGTCGATCATGATAGGGCGCTATGCCCTAACAACCGCTTTGGAGCGGATTTTCCGCACCAGTGCAATTACCGAGAGCAGGACTAACGGATGACAGAAGCGAAATACGACGTTCTCGCGATTGGCAATGCAATTTTCGATGTGCTGGTGCAGACCGACGAGGGCTTTCTCGCCGCCCATGGCATGACCAAAGGTGGCATGGCGCTGATCGACGAAGCCCGCGCCACCTCGATCTATCGGGATATGGGGCCTGCGACCGAAATGTCCGGCGGCTCGGCGGCCAACACCATTGTCGGGGTCGCCAATTTAGGAGCCCGCGCGGCCTATGTCGGCAAGGTCAGGGATGATCAGATCGGGCGCATGTACATTCATGACATCCGTGCCGCGGGGGTCGCGTTCGAAACCAGGCCGGCGAAGGACGGCCCCGCGACCGGCTGTTCCTACATCCTGGTGACGCCGGACGGCGAGCGCACCATGAACACCTATCTCGGCGCGGCGCAGGAGCTGACGCCCGACGATATCGACGCAGGCGAGATCGCGGCTTCAGCGATGGTGTATCTCGAAGGCTATCTCTGGGATCCGAAGAACGCCAAGGATGCATTTGTAAAAGCCTCGACCATCGCCCATGGCGCGGGCCGCCAGGTCGCGCTGACGATGTCGGATTCGTTTTGCGTCGACCGCTATCGCGGCGAGTTTTTCGACTTGATGCGAAGCGGCACCGTCGATCTGATATTCGCCAACGAGGCCGAATTGCATTCGCTGTACCAGACCTCGGATTTTGCAACGGCGCTGAAGCAGTTGCGCATGGACGCAAAACTCGGTGTCGTCACCCGCAGCGAGAAGGGTTGCGTGGTCGCCTCGACAGACGGCGTTGTCGAAGTACCGGCATTCCCGATCGAGAAAATGGTGGATACGACAGGCGCCGGCGATCTGTTTGCCGCCGGTTTCCTGTTCGGCCTGGTGCGCGGCGCCGGTTATGAGAATGCCGGGCGGCTTGGCGCGCTGGCTGCAGCCGAAGTGATCCAGCACATCGGCGCCCGGCCCCAAGTGTCGCTGAAGGAATTGGCGAAGGCGAACGGACTGCCGGTGTAGGGCAGCCTTTCCCGCAAAATCCGGCGTCGTAGGATGGGTTGAGCGCAGCGAAACCCATCAATACTTCCGCCGAGGTGATGGGTTTCGCTTCCGCTCAACCCATCCGACGGCTGCGCTTCCTAACGAAGCGGATCAATCACAGCGAGAGCTATTCGGACGGCGAAGCCTGCACCAATCAAGCGGAATCGTTTTTCTCGCGCTTGCGTCGCGCGGAAATCGGCATTCATGACCATGTTGCCGGGCCGTATCTCGCAGCCGACGCAAGCGAGGTCGCTTGGCGCGAAAATTATCGGCGCGTCAGCAACGGTGAGCAGTATTTGATGACGGCTAGCGCCGCTCTTACGTATCCGGTATCGCGCCAATGGAAGGGCTGCTGGCAGCGTGGCCACTAGGGCTTCTGTCCATCGCGATAATCTTCTTGCCTCATCTCCGCCAGCCGGTCGATCAAGACCTGGCGCGCAACATCATTCTCCGTTCGACCGAGCAAAGTGTTGCGCGAAAGCCAACCAAGGTATTTCCACAAGGGAACGGAGGGAGTGAACCTCACCTCACCGGCCTTTTCCTCGCTCGCATCGTCCGCCATACAAAACTCCGGCGATTTCCGTCAAATATTGACGTCATTCGTCGGATATTGACGGAATTCTCCTTGCGACGCGAGTCGAAATGTGAGAGATTCGACTCGGTTGAAGGACTTTGCTTCAATAAAAACGGGCGACCCCGTGAGGGATCGCCCGAGTAATGGCGGAGATGGAGGGATTCGAACCCCCGAAAGTACTGGGAGCCGCTTGATCAGGGCCCGCTCCGGTCCTTTGCCGAATTTAAAGTTCGGAGCTTTCAACCGCTCAGCCACATCTCCGAAAAGGGTCGGTCCGAAAGGATCGGCCCTTTTCGCAGAGGTGTAGGTAAACGCTGACCGATTTGTTAGATTCGCACAAGCTATAGTGGCTGCTCTCCCCCAGTTTTCAACCTATTGACGGCGCATCGAATCACATGCCCAACAGGGTTAAGGAGAGCTTAATCGGACAAAGTAAAAATAGACTTAATAGCCGCAATTTTGCGCGCGCGATCTCCCACAGCATGTTCTGCCCCGGTCCTGATCGCACCGGACAATTCTGTTTTCAACCCGTTTTGTCATGAGCCGCAACAGTCGCTGGTCGCTCTTATCCAGCGCCCGCTCGACAAGTAGCTGTAGCGCGATATCGTGCGTGGTGAGCGTTCTGCTCGTAGGGCGGGTTGGAGGCGAAGCCGTAACCCGCCATCTCTTCAAGTCTAACGGCGGATTACGCCTTCGGCTCCAATCCGCCCTACGCGCTTCCAACCGCATTGTGGCGAGTTATGTGAGGAGTGAGCGAATCTCATTCGGTACTCAAAAAATGGGGGAGAACCGAACAGCAGTCAGCGGAGTGAATAATTCTGAAAATCAGAAATTCCTCTTGACCCTACCCCAAATCACCAATACATCCCTCCCCATCCTGCCCCACAGAGGGGCGTATCCGGATCGTCAGAGACGCGGGGCGGGATGCGGTGGACGCGGCAGCGTCAGGCGTGAAACGTGATGGCAGGGCGGATTCGCAAGGGGATCTGTGAGCGATCAAACGGCGCGCTGACGAACGGTGTTGCTGCGTACGGTGAAGTCGTGTGGTCCTGACGCCTCACGTAAACCTTGCTTCGCTACCGTTTCTCTTTTTTCATCGCCTCGACGATTTCCATCGTCTCGACGCTGACGCGGGTAACACGCATCAGAAGGTCGATCACCTTCTCCTTGTGTTCGGCAAAGAGATAGGTATTGAATTTCTCGCGAATAGTAGGGTCTTTAGGCGTCTTTTCCTTGAATTGTTCGAGAATCCATTCCAGCGCGGAGCGATTGCCGAGCCTATAGTTCCAAGCTTCGTCCGGGACCCCTGTCAGCTGTGTCTCAGAGTCGAGTACGATGATTCCATTCTCCTTGTCCGCTTTGAGCGCGACCTTGGGTGCCAACCTAGCCTTTTTCGATTTGTCGTCGGGCACATCAACGCGTTTCAGCTTCCATGGCTTTACGCCTTCGTAGCCGATGTGCGACGCCATCAGCTTCTCGCCCCATTCAGCCCATTTCCAAAAGTCCGCATAAAACGGGATGCGAGGAAACTCCCGCCTCAAGTTTTGAGTGTATTTTTCGCGATAGATAGGATCGTAAAGAACACCATAAACGTAATTGAAAATCGCATCTTTCGTAATTGCCCGCTTGGGCTTCTTGCTCGTCTCGTATCTTGAACAAAACTGCGCAAGAGCCCAATCCGTTATGTTGTCAACCCGCGTTTTGCCCGCAAACCGATATCGCGGCACTTGCTGATAAGCATCTACAGCTGCACCAAAGTGCAAGTCCGTTAAGCCATCCACTCCCAGCACGCAATAATTTGTGCGCGAGCCAATATCGCTAAAGCAAATCGATTGGTTTGAACTGCCCGGCGGAAACATTTCGGCGGACGATCCCGCTTCATCAATGAACAGATTGGATTGATAGAGCCATCGACGACCGTAAGGTCTGTAACTAGCGCGCACGATCTGCTTAATTTGAAAAGGCTCTTTTCGGCCTTGGTGCAATCGCCTCTTCAAGTTCCGCGACCACTTAATTTCATCCGGAAACTCAGTCGCGCTCGGTTTCATGCGCGCATATCGTGCGGCAATATATTGCGCCTTCTGTTGAAGATTAGATCGGTCGAAATCGTACACCCATTCATCCCGGTTTGTGGAAATTCCTAGGGAGTAGAGCTTGAATATTGAGCGCTCTTGGCCGACGACCTTAACTGATTTCGTTTTCCTATCCGCAATTGGCAAAAATGACTCGAAGTCATTCTCAGCAATTTCAACCCAGTTGTTGTTTTTATCCGGCTTGAGGTCGCTGAATTGACGTTCGCCGATTAATCGGATTTGGAGGAAATCGCTTTTTTCCTCCGCTTTGGCATAGTCGCGGACGGCTTGGTACTTAATCCGACAGCCCTTCACACCGTGCTTTTTGATAAAGAACGAAATCGAAATCCCGACCTTGATTTGATCGCCGAATATATTGCCGCCCTGCTGCTTCCGGCTTTCGCCGGAGGACCTGGCATCACCTTTCAGGTCGACAATCCAAATCTCATTGAATTCCGATGTCGCGGATTTTCTAAAACCATCAAAACTTGGCTTATGAACAAATGAGGAATTGCTAACAAACGCAACGATGCCATTCTCATCGATCCGATCTGAAGCCCAGCGAAAGAACCGCGCGTACATATCATAGAGCTTGGTCTTTTGAGCGTTCGACTCCTCGATGTAGGTATCTTTGATTCGTCGATCGATCTCTGGATACTCGCGATTCTTATTGTTCTCGTTCTCATTGAGCTGGTTTGCATTGTAAGGAGGATTGCCGATAACAATGCTGATTTTCTTTTTGTTCTGCCGATTGATGCGTTCGACGTTCTCCTCGCTAACGCCGCCGAACAGGTTACCCTGTTGGCCCCTGTGGGTTCGCAGTGCCGTGGTGTTGTCGAGCGTGTCCACAAAACAGAGATTTGGATATTCTTCGTATGCGTTGATAGCGGCGTACGTAGCCTCAATGTTCAGGTTGGCGACGTAGTAAGGAAGAATCGCAACTTCATTGGCGTGCAATTCCTCAAGATATTTGTAACGAAGCTTTGCTGGTTGACCGCGAAAATGTTCCATCAACTCGCAGATGAAGGTGCCGGTACCGGTCGCGGGGTCAAGAATTTCTACGCCCTTATCGATTAGCGCTCTGCCAAAATGCTTCTGGCAGAGCCAATCGGTGCTCTCGACCATGAACTTGACAATCTCATTCGGCGTATAGACGACGCCAAGCCGGTCTGCCGCCTTTTTGTTATAGACCTTGTAGAAGCCTTCATAAATTACCTTGAGGAATGTCTGCTTTTCTGTATGCGTTGGCACTTGGTGCGCGGTAGTGCGGATGGCGGTGTAATAGGGATCAAGTCCCTTCAAAGTCGTCTTCTTCAAAGCACCGGTGAAGAAGAGACCCTCTAGCGCGTAGAGTTCCTTCGCGACGTTGTTCTGACGATGGAAATCATCCTCGTCGAATACCTTGGAAAAAATCTCCTCGGTTAGGATGTGCTGAATCAACATTTCGCGCACATCTTCCGCCGTTACAGCCGGATTGATCGTTTCCTGCGCGTGCTTGAGAAACTTGATCGCACCTTTGTGGAAGGCTGCATTCTCTCTCTGGGCCTTTTCAATCATCGCGCGCAGGGCTTCAAGTACCTGCGGCAGATCGGCCTGGAATTGAACGACGGCCTTGCGGAAGTCGGCGATTTCGGGACGTTCGTATTTGAAGAACAGATCAAGCAGACGCGGCAGTTTGTCGGTGTCATCCACCGCACAGCGCATGACTTCATTGCCATGCTGCATGAGGATAGCGGTCCGGCTATCCTCAAAGATGATGTTATCGCGTGGATAGCCGCGACGAAGCTTGGCGGCAATTTCCTTATCGAGATCGTCCTCCTCGTCCTTGGCTTCCCAATAGCCAAAGGGTACGCGAAGTTGATAGACCAGCGCGCCATCGATGATGCGCCTGTTGCCGTCCTGCTTGGGCAATTCGTACTGAGGAATAAAGATTAGATCGTGAAAGTTTGCGTGCCCCTTCAGCAAGTCCTTGAAGGCTTCGCTGACCACGCCTTCGCGCCCCGTGCCGGACGCTTTGCGTAAGTCCGACAATTGATTAAGGTATTGCTGGATAAGTTGCTGGCTCATTCCGGAACTGGCTCTCCCCGAAGCCAGTGCCAGCCTTACGCGACTCGCGGGGTGCTTACAATCAGACCGATCGACCAGTTCCCAGCTCCGCGTCACGGTTCGCTCTCAAGCCGCATTCTCAACGAATTTCTGATTAACCGAAATTCTCCTTGACGCCTCCCCCAAATCACCAATACATTCCGCCCCGTCCTGCTCCACAGAGGGGCGTATCCGGATCGTCAGAGACGCGGGGCGGGATGTGGTGGACGCGGCAGCGTCAGGCGTGAAACGTGATGGCAGGGCGGGTTCGCAAGGGTCCGTGAGCGATCAAACGGCGCGCTGACGAACGGTGTTGCTGCGTACGGTGAAGTCGTGTGGTCCTGACGCCTCAGTGGTTGGCGTCAAGTTTGCGGAGGCCTGTCATCCCAACCGGGCTCTGACAGCCATATTCGCAGGCGACGGTGTCAAACAAGCCCGATCGCCGGGGAGAGCGCGATATAGGCCGTAAAACCATTGCGCAGGGAATGTCGGATTGCCTCCGCTGAACCTGTATGCTCGTGTGCGTTCTCCTTCTGCTTTTTGCACACGGGACCGCGGGTGCAGCGCGCATCCGGCATTCCCTGCGCCCTCTGATTTCAAGGCGCGAAAGTTCACGCAAACCTCGGGCGCATCGCGCCGCGGGATCGCGGACTCCTGTCCATCAACGTCATTGCGAGGAGCACTTGCGACGAAGCAATCCATTTTTCCTCCGCGCGACAAGCTGGATTGCTTCCGCCTTCGCTCTTCGAGCTACGGCGGACACGTCGCTTGCGCTCGCAATGACGGTCGCCAGCCCCTCACGCCGTCTTCGCCGCCTTCAACCCGAGCTTCGCCTCGACCGCCTCGCGCATGACGAATTTCTGGATCTTGCCGGTGACGGTCATCGGGAATTCGTCGACGAATTCGATGTAGCGCGGGATCTTGTTGTGCGCGATCTGGCCGTGGCAGAAGGCGCGGACGTCGTCTTCCGCCAGCGTCTCGCCGGATCGCGTCCGGATCCAGGCGCAAAGCTCCTCGCCATAGCGATCGTCTGCGACGCCGAAAATCTGCACGTCCTGAATCTTCGGATGACGGTATAAAAATTCCTCGATCTCGCGCGGATAGAGATTTTCGCCGCCGCGGATCACCATGTCCTTGATGCGGCCGACGATGTTGCAATAACCTTGCCCGTCGATCACGGCGATGTCGCCGGTGTGCATCCAGCCATTGGCGTCGAGCACGTCGGCGGTCTTCTCAGCCTCGTCCCAATAGCCCAGCATGACGCTGTAGCCGCGGGTGCATAATTCGCCGCGTTCGCCGCGGGGTATGACGCGGCCCTCGAGATCGACGACCTTGACCTCGACATGCGGGTGAATGCGCCCGACGGTCGACACCCTGCGCTCCAGCGGATCGTCGGTGGCGCTCTGGAAAGAGACCGGGCTGGTTTCGGTCATGCCGTAGGCGATGGTCACCTCGCGCATGTTCATCAATTCGTTGACGCGCCGCATCACCTCGATCGGGCAGGGCGCGCCGGCCATGATGCCGGTCCGCAGCGAGGACAGGTCGAATCTGGAGAATTCAGGATGGTCGAGTTCGGCGATGAACATCGTCGGCACGCCGTAAAGCGTCGTGCATTTTTCGCCCTCGATGGTCTCGAGCGTCGCCAAGGGATCAAAACCTTCGCCCGGATAGACCATGGTTGCGCCCGAGGTGACGGACGCCAGATTGCCCATCACCATCCCAAAACAGTGATAGAGCGGAACCGGAATGCAGATGCGGTCCTGTTCGGTCAGGCGCATGGCGCGGCCGACGAAATAGCCGTTATTGAGAATATTATGATGCGTCAGCTTGACGCCCTTGGGCGATCCGGTGGTGCCGCTGGTAAATTGAATATTGACCGCATCGTCGAACTGCAGGGTGCCGGCGAGCACAGCCAGCGCGTCGCGATGGCGCGCGCCGCCCATGCGCATCACGTCTTCGAGCGCAATCGTGCCGGGACAACTCGGGCCGCCGATCTGGATCACCGCGCGCAACTGCGGCAACCGCGCCGCGCGCAGGTCGCCGGGCTGTGCTTTGGCAAGCTCCGGCATCAGCGTGTTCAGCATCTCCACGTAGTTGGAAGTCTTGAACGCGGTCGCCGTGACGATCGCGGTGCACCCGACCTTGGCAAGTGCGAATTCGAGTTCGCTCAGGCGATAGGCCGGATTGATGGTGACGAGAATGAGCCCGGCTCTGGCGGCGGCAAACTGGGTCAGCGTCCATTCCGGACGGTTCAATGACCAGATGCCGATCCGTGCGCCGCGCGTGAGGCCAAGTGCGAGAAAGCCCGCGGCCAATGCGTCGACCCGCTCCGAGAGTTCCTTCCAGGTCCACCGCACGCCGTGGCTCGGCGAAACCAGCGCCTCGCGATCGCCCCAACGCCGGACGGCCTGATCGAGACTATGGCCGATGGTGATGCCCAACAGCGGCGCATCGGCGATGCCGCAAACATAGCTATCCGCAATTTCGGTCAAGTCTGCCTCTCCATGGGGCTTGAAGCGCACGCTGGGAAATGAATGATGGGCTAAAATCTAGTCGAGCGCAAAAAATCCCGGCGCGATCAGGTCGACCGCGCCGGGAACTGACAAAAGCTTACGCCGCCTTTTGGCCCGTCGCGTCGAGCCCGGCATAGACGCCGCTCTCGAAGCCCGCAAACGCTTCCAGGCACTTCTTGTCCGCAAACGGCAAGAGCTGCATCAGGATCACCCCGGTGACGTCTCGCGCGGGGTCGATCCAGTAATAGGTGTTGGCAAGCCCGGCCCAGGCGAGGCTGCCGGGGCTGCGGCCTTCCGGCGTCCTGGCGGTGTTGATCAGGAACGAGAGCCCCCACTTTTTCGCCATGTCCGGATAGAGATCGACATCGTTGGTGAAGTCCGGCAACGCCGAGGTCATCTTGGTCATGTTGAGCTCGCCGATATGGTTCTGCCCCATCAGCGCGACCGTCTCGGGTTTGAACACCTGGTTGCCGTTGCCGCGGCCCTTGTTGAGGATCATCTGGGTGAACTTGATGTAGTCGCCCGCGGTAGAATAGAGCCCGCCGCCGCCCATGTGGAATTCCGGATCCTGCTCGAGCTCGAACGGGATCGGGGTCAGCGACCCGTCGGCGCCGCGGGCATGCATGCCGACCAGGCGGTTGCGTTGTTCGTCTGCGATCTTGAAGGCGGTTTCGCTCATGCCGAGCGGCGCGAACAGATGATCACGTAGATAAGCATCCAGCCGTTTGCCGCTCGCTGCCTCCACGGCCTTGCCGACAAAGTCGATATTGGTGCCGTACTCCCAGCGTGTGCCGGGGTCAGTCATGATCGGCGTCTTCAGCGCGTCGTTTTTGCAGGTGATGACGCCGGGCGTGCCGGTCCTCTCCAGGTACTTCACCATGTCGCCATTCCACATGTCGTAGGCGAAGCCGGCGGTATGAGTCATCAGATGGCGCAGCGTGATCGGATTCTTGGCGGGGCGCAGTTTCGGGTCGCCCTTGGCGTCAAAACCTTCGAGCACTTGCGGCGTCGCCAGATCGGGCAGCACCTTGCCGATCGGTGCATCAAGCGAGAGCTTGCCCTGCTCGACCAGTTGCATTGCGCCTGCGGAAGTGACCGCCTTGGTCATCGAGGCGATCCAGAACACGCTATCGGCCGTCATGGCGTCGTCTTTGGACAGGTCGCGCTTGCCGAACGCGCCCTGATAAATCACGCCTTCACTGTCCGCGGCGATCGCCACCACACCGGGAATCTCTTTGGCGTCGCTTTTCTGACGCAGCACTTGATCGATCTGAGCTTTGCTTTGCATGGGGTTACCTCCAGTTATTTTGAAGGCGGCGATCTTCCTCTCACCCGGCTCTTCCCGCAAGCATCAGCGGCCGGTTGGCGCGCGGCGGTCGCGATCTCGTGATGGCTGTGGGAAATGCGAAAGATTAGTGTCGGCGGCGCGACAGAACTGCAACACTTGCCATAATTGCGGTGGAATTGAGCCACTTAGTCGGTGACCACAAGTGACATCCGCGATAAGGTCGCTTGATCCAGAGTTCAGGAAACGAATTTCGCGGTAAAACATTCAGATTACGGCATAAATAACCGCCGCCGAACCGAAAATTTAATGAAAAAGATTGCGGCCTTTGAAGCTTGCGAGGAGTCAGGATGATCTCGACCTGGAGCGAATGGAAACGGTACCCCCGCGCTGGACGCGGCGAAAATATCGAAGCGCCGATCACGCCCGGCATCTACGAAGTTCGCTTTGCCGGAACCGGCGCGCTGCACTCGTTCGGCGCGGTCGATAACGTCGCGCAAGCGCTGTCGCTATTGCCGGTCGGCACCAAATCATGGTTCGGCCGTCGCGAGCCCGCCGGGCTACCCGACCTCGAATATCGCACCTGCGCGACCTCCACCAAGGCGGACGCCAAGGCGGCTGCGGAGCGCATGATCGGCCGCCGCGAAACCTATATGAGCGGCGCGGCCTGAGCGGCCGGCACTCGGGCCGCCCACGCTTGCCGCCTTCAAATTTGGTTGAATCAGCAACACTTTTGCGGCCGGTGCATTGCGGCCGGTTTCGGCTTATACTCGGCTTCAATACGCAAAAAATCCGAGGAGTAACGCCATGTCGCCGACTGCTGCCCGCACTTCGTCTCCCTCCACGCCATCGCTGCACGACCGCCTGAAAGATGCCTCGCTGCTGCGCGACCGCTGCTACATCGACGGCGCCTGGACCGGCTCGCCGTCGAGGCCCGTGACCAATCCGGTCAACGGCGTCGAGCTTTCGAAGGTGCCTGTCATGGGCACGGCGGAAGCAACGCAGGCCGTGCAAGCCGCCGAGCGCGCGTTTCCGGCCTGGTCGAAACTCACC
>WNFM01030239.1_pt1 | contig 20642 bp, 23 predicted proteins | sample 5400271 | NCBI WGS metagenome assembly WNFM01 (sample SAMN13153352, study PRJNA577476) | soil metagenome | isolation source: 60 cm saprolite on Douglas fir-dominated hillslope | place: USA:California | collected 2013-09-17
GCCGCGGTCGATGCCATCGCCCAGCTCGCGCGCGATCCACCGGTTGATGCGCTCGCTCCCGGCTTCGACAGCGGCGAAGCGCAAGGGTTCGGCCCGGGCTCGCTGATACCGAGCCCGTTCGATCCGCGGCTGATCCTGCGCATTGCGCCGGCGGTTGCGAGAGCGGCCATGGAATCCGGCGTCGCCACCCGTCCGATCAAGAATTTTGAGGATTATCGCGCCCAGCTCGAGCGCTTCGCATTCCGCTCTGGTTTGGTCATGAAGCCGGTGTTTGCGAAGGCAAAAACCCAGCCGGTTCGCGTGATCTATGCCGAAGGCGAGGACGAACGGGTTCTGCACGCGACGCAGGTGGTGCTGGAGGAAAAGCTGGCGCGGCCGATCCTGGTCGGACGTCCCTCGGTGGTGGAAGCGAGGATCAAGCGATACGGCCTTGCCATCAAGGCCGGCCGGGATTTCGATCTCATCAATCCCGAGGACGATCCGCGCTACCGATCCTATGTCCAGTCCTATATCGACGTCGCCGGCCGCCACGGCGTGACCCCCGACGCCGCGCGCACGGTGGTGCGTACCAATGCCACCGTGATCGCAGCACTCGCGGTAATCCGCGGCGAGGCCGACGCCATGATCTGCGGCGTCGAGGGCCGCTACATGAGCCATCTGCGCCATGTGCGGGAGATCATGGGCTTCCTCCCCGGTGTCAGCGATTTCGCGGCGTTGGCGCTGATGATCACCAGCAAGGGCGCTTATTTCATCGCCGATACCCAGGTGCGTCCGAACCCGACCGCCGAAGAACTTGCCGAAGTGGCGGCACTGGCGGCGATCCATGTCCAGCGCTTCAATATCAAGCCAAAAATCGCCTTCGTGTCACATTCAGACTTTGGCAGTTATGATACCGAATCCTCCCGCAAGATGCGTCGCGCCACCGCGCTTCTGAAGCAGCACCATCCCGAAATCGAGGCCGACGGCGAAATGCAGGGCGATACCGCGCTCTCGGAAGCCGCAAGGAAGCTGATCCTGCCGCACTCGAAACTGGAAGGTGAGGCAAATATCCTGATCATGCCGAACCTCGATACCGCGAACGTCGCATATCAGATGATCAAGGCGCTCGCGGACGCGCTTCCGGTCGGGCCGATCCTGATTGGTCCGGCGCGGCCGGCGCATATCCTCACCCCCTCGGTGACGGCGCGTGGCGTTCTCAACATGACCGCAATTGCCGCGGTTGAAGCCCAGGAGCGGGCCGGCCGCCAGCAGCCGACCTTGTTTGGCTAGGCTAGCCACAGACCAAGATGTTTTTGTTGCGGCGCGCGCTTTGCGCGCTGGACCGGATTTGACAGTTTGAAAACCCAGGGCGGAGCGCCCATAATCGGTCCGTCTATCGCGACGCCGCTTTTGCAGCACTTGAAATGGGGCCGATCATGCCAGCGTTCATTACTTTCGGGCGAGTTTTATTTGCGGTGCTGTTCATCTATTCGGGTGCAACCAAGCTGTTCGGCATTCAGGCCACTGCGGATTTTATCGCGGCCAAGGTCGCAATCCCCGCGCTGCTTGCGCCCTACACCTCGCAGCTTGAAACCATGACGGGAATGTCGACGCCGCAGTTGCTCGCGATTGCCGTCGGCGTCTTCGAGGTCGTCAGCGGGTTGATGATCGCGCTGAATTTCGGTGCGCGGTTCTTTGCCATTCTTCTGATCTTCTTCGTCGCAGTGGTAACCTTCTATTTTCATGATTTCTGGAATCAGGCGCCGCCGGACAATGCCAAGACCCTGGTCGACGCGCTGAAAAATCTGTCGATCATCGGCGCGCTGTTCATGATCGCAGGCTACGGCCGCGGGTCGCGGACGGTCGAACTCGCCTATGGCGATGTGTAGCGCACTAACCTAAAGGACGCTCTACGCGACCCGTTGCCAGAGCGTGACTGTGACATCATGATCCGCATCAAGCAGCTGAGCCTCGCCAGCTTTCAGCCCGTGCGCGGCCAGAATCTCCTGTGGCGAGCGTTCGGGCACGCCGGGAAAGCACGGCTCGCCGCCGGGCAGCCGCACCCGTGGTACTTGCGATAAAAAGAACGTGTCGTAGCGGTCCATGAACATGCCGAACACATACGGTCCGCCGATAATCGCGACAGTGCCGGAGCGCACACCGGCGAGATCACAGGCAGCCTCGAACGAAGCCCCAGTGGGATTCCATAATACCGCCCTCGGATTGGATGGATCGGGCGCAACGGTGGCGATCTTCCGGGTCAGCACGACCCGCTTTCGCTTGGGGGAATTCGGCTGGTCCTCGCCGGAATGCCGGCCGTGCACGATCAGGTCGGCGCGATCAAGCGCTGCGGTGAAGAACTTCTTGTCGCCCTCGAATTGCAACCCAACCGGCATCACGCGGTCGGCGTTCGCCAGCATGCCGTCCGCCGACACGATGACATAGCCGTCAATACGCAGACCCGGCATCGGCGTTATCGTGTGCGCCGGAAGCTATTCCGAAATCGTCTGCACCACGCTGGAGACCGGCCGCGAGCTCACGGTCGGCAGCTTGGTGTCTTTCAGGATCTCGTCGTCGTACTGCGCGATGCCTTCAGCCGGTGCAGCAGCTCGGGCAGGGCCTCCGCGGTGTGCTTGTGGAAATCATGCAGCAGGATGATGCCTTTGCCGAGCTTGTCGAGCTTCTTCATGGTGACGTCGATCACCTGCTGAGCATTGCGCGCCTTGAAATCGAAGGAGTCGAGGTCGCAGGAGAACATCGCGATATTCCGGGTGCCGAGATAGGTCACCATTTCCGGCGGATGCTGCAGCGCCGGGAAGCGGAAGAACGGCGAAGGCGACACGCCGCCGAGGCCCCATTTCACTGCGCTAAAACCTTTCTCGATCTCTTCCTTGCGCTGGTCTTCGGTCAGCTTCTTGTTGGTCAGCGTCGCGTGCGACCAGGTGTGCGAGCCGACGGTGTGGCCAGCGGCCAGAACCTCTTTGAGGATTTCCGGATAGTAGGTCGATGGCTTGCCGATCGGGAAGAAAATCCCCGTCGTGCATTCGTCCGCGAGCGTCTTCAGCACTGACGGGGTGTTTTGCGGCCATGGGCCGTCGTCGAACGTGAGCACCACTTCGTGGTCGCGCAGGAAATCGAGCTGCTTGAAGTGCTCGAAGCCGAAGCCGGGCCCGCCCGTCGTGTCGATCTCGACGACCCGGGCGATGCCGAGCGCATTGGGATTCGCGCAGGCGGCTTTTGCCGGTGCCGGCGTAGGCGCGAGAGCTGCGGCTGCAGCTGGCGCCGGGGCGGCTTGCGGGGCTGCCCCAGCCTTGGGCGCCGGGGTCTGTGACCACGCCGCGCTGGATGCACAAAGCGAAACCGCGCCTGCAAAGATCAATCCTGCCGCAATACGCATCGCATTTTCCCTATGCTGATCCCGCTCGGCCCAGCTCTTTGCCATGCCCGAGCCAATTCCCGCCCCTCATCATATTAGCCTAGTTGGACCTGCGCCGCCACGGCAACGGCTTTTATCGCGGGAGGCTGATTTGTCACCAGAACAGGTTAATTCTCGCGAGGCAGTTTTTGCGCGTCAGGTGTCCGCAAGCGCCCGTGCAATCGCGGTTTTGACGCGTGTATCCGAGGGCTCGACGGTCTCCGGGAACACGTCCGCGATGTAGCCGTCACGGCCGATGAGATATTTGTGAAAGTTCCAGCGCGGGATGTCCTTGGGTCGGGCTCCCGCAGCCCATTTGTAGAATGGATGTGCGTTTGGGCCCTTCACCACCGCTTTTGCGGCGATCGGAAAGGTGACGCCATAATGGTGCAGCGCGGTCTCCGCGATATCGCTTGAGCCGCCCGGTTCCTGTCCGCCGAAATCGTTGGAGGGAACGCCGATCATCATCAGGCCACGATCATGGAATTCGATCCACAATTCCTGCAGCCCGGCATATTGGGGCGTGTAGCCGCACAGCGAGGCCGTGTTCACGACCAACAGTGGTTGGCCGCTATAATCGGCGAGCCTGATATCGCCCCCCTCCAGCGCCGGAAATGAAAAGGCATAGGCGGTGATGCGGCTCATGGCGGCCTGCGCCGAAGCGGTCCGCGTCACGACCGGCCCGCTGATCGCTGCCAGGCCCGCTGACAAGATCGTCCTGCGATTGATCATGGCACACCCCTTAGATCGTGCCAGCGTAGCCCAAGCGGCGCGGGCGCGCTTGTCAACAACCCGTTATGGCTTGGCCGGACACCAGGGCAGTGCCATCAGCGGCATATAATGCACGTTCCAAGCACAGATCGATTCCGGACCCCTGCGCATGAAGGCGTATTTGATCGGCTCGGCCTGACCGACTGCGATATGCAGTCCGAACAGCGTTGCTGCGATCGGACAGGCCCATTTGTGAAACCGCAGATCACTCAAAGCGTCGAGCAGGACCGCGCCCGAGAGGATGATCAGCGGGTCGGTAAAGATAAAATATTCGGATTTCAGCCCGCGGCGCACGCCGAGCGCGTCGATCCCGATCGCGGCGAGCAGAAGCGCGAGCGCCTGGACCGCGACGAGCCTTTCGCCGCGCCGCCACGCCACGATGATGCCGGGCACGATCAGCCAGATGAGAAACACGGTCGGACGCGGGGAGGAGTGCAGCACGAAAGTGTAGCGCGCGAGGACCGATCCGATACCCTCGACCAGCAGCACAAAGATACTCCACTGGTTCGAGCCGTTCGCGGCATCGGTGGTGCTGGTGTCCGCAAAGGTCAGCATCTTTTCCAGCGGATTGACCACGGCAATGACATTGCCGGTGCTGTAATCGAGATCGAGCACAAGCAGAGCAATCGCGGTACCGGCAGCGACCGCAAACATCGACGCCAAGGTTTCCGCCGTGCTGACGCGCCGGATCATCGCATAGGCGATCATGCATCCGCCGATCAGGATACCCAGCGCGACCTGATAGAGGCCGAACCGGCCGAGCAGCAGCGGATGAAACTGCGCGGCGTCGAGCAGGGCACGATTCAGGCCGGTTGCAATCAGTGGCGATGCGGCCCAGGCCGCCGCGATCGCCGCCACCGCCGCGATGCCGGTTGCGAGCCAACGGAACTGCGAATAGCTCCAGAACGCAACGCTTGCGCTTTTCTCGCTGCCGAACGGCAGCACCACCAGCGGCAAGGCGCCGATCAGCAAGATCGCCTGCACCTTGTTCTCGAGGCCAAGCACGCACAATCCCGCCGCGATCGCCAGGGCGAGTGGGCGCGCGATACCGGCGCGGCGCCCGGCCACAATTAACAGCATCAGCGCAAAGATCACCGGGCACGCCGCGACCAGTTCGCTGCGCAATATCCGCGAATGCACGGCAACGCCGCCGGAGAATGCGAAGGCTAAGGTTGCGATCAGCGCGACACGCCAGTCGCGCAGCATCAGCCGAGCCAGCGCGGCAAAAATCAGCACGCAGCCGGTCGCGATGAAAAAGGCGAGGAGGCGCCCGGCACGCACCGCGCTGGTCATGGCGGCGTCGAATGCGGCTGGATCGGATGCCGGTGGAAAGCTTGACAGCGAATAGGCGTCGAGCAACCCGAGACCATGCAGCAGCTGGTACCAGACTTTTAGCGACAGGATCGTTAAATAGGCGGTGTGATCGAAGAACAGCTGCGGCTTGCCGGCGTTGAGGGCAAGCGCGTTGTAGATCACCATGAAATCCATATCGGCGTTGCGCCAATAGATCAGCGCATAGCCGAACAGGAAAAACGATGCCGCAAGGCCTGCGACAATCGCCGCCAATCCCCATCGCCAGCCGAGGAAGGTCAGCCGGTCGAAGGCATCCTTCGCGCTGACGTTGTTGGGCTCGGTGGTGAGGGCCGGATTGGAAAACTGGTTCATGCCGGCGATCTTTTTAGCCCAGCCGCTGCGGCAAAGCGACGGCGGCGGAGAGGCTATGGCCGAGCCCGGCTAGCGCAGCGATACGATAAAATCCGTGCCTTCGCCGGTCTCGCCGGCGGCGATGCCCTGATCAGAAACGATGATCGAGCTGCCGGTCGAAATCGCTTCCATAATTCGCGCCATCGTCTCAGCGGGAATAGAGAGGCGATCCAGTGCCTCGGCAGGGCTATCCTGATCGAGCTGCCGGTCGAAATCGCTTCCATAATTCGCGCCATCGTCTCAGCGGGAATAGAGAGGCGATCCAGTGCCTCGGCAGGGCTATCCGGCAGCGGCATCGGCTTGATCTCTACCGCGCCCGCGACCTTGCGCCGCCGCGAGACGCGTTCGTCTTCATCGCGACGCAGGGCATACCTGGCGGGCACGGGAAGCGAGACCACCGACCAGTGCAAGAGATTGGAATCGTCCTTGTCGACTCGCGCGGTGAAGACGTGCGTGCCGAGCGGCCGGTCGCCCGGCACGATCGTGATCGGCGCCTCGAACAACGGCGCGAAATTCTGCCGCACATAGAGCTTTGCATCTTTGCGGCTAATGAACACCGCGATCTGGCCAGTGCGCTTTGGCGCCGCTGCCGGATCGGGTTTCGGGGCGGCCGGCTTTGCCACATCAAGCAAGCGGTTCTGATCTTTTTTCAGGGAAGCGTCTGGAGCGGCCTCGGCCACGGCCTTGAGGCTCTCGCCGGGCTTCTCGCTCGATTTGGGCAAGTCAGCCTTTTGCGGCTCTGGCTTGACATCATCCGCCTTGGCCTCGACCTCTGTCGCCGGGGCCTCGGTCTTCGCGGTGTCGCTGCCTGGCTGCACGGAAGCGGCGGTGATTGCCGCTTCGGTCGATTTGGTCTCGGCCGGCTTGTCGTCCGACGAACCGTTGTCGTCGCGCCGCGCTGCTGCGTCAGCGTCCGATTTGGCCGGTTCTGATTTCGCTTCCAGGTTCGACGCGTCGTCAGTCTTGACGGCGGTAACCTCCGCGCCGGCTGACGGCGCGGCATCCGACATCGTGACCGAAGCTTTGTTCGCAGGCATTTCGCCGCTGGCGTCCGCGGTATGGGTCTGATCGCGTAGCGGCATCGAAGAGCGCTGCTCGTCGATCGCGCGCTTGGCGCCGTCGTGATGTCCAACGGTCGACCTCAGCTCGAGGCTTGCCGATGAAGTCGCAGGCTTGGGATCAGCCCCCTTGTCGGCTTTGGCGGCGGCAGGCGCTTCCGCCGGCGGCTCGGTCGCGGTAACCGGCTGCGGCGCGACCCTCTGCGTGGCGAGCAGGGGATGAGAGAAGTTCTCAGGCGTCAGCCCGCCGGGGACAACAACCACCCGCGCGCCCATCTTGGTCCAGTTCCACATCTTTACGGCAAAGGCCATGGGCATGCGGATGCAGCCATGCGACGCCGGATAGCCGGGCAGCACGCCGGCATGGATGGCGACGCCCGACCAGGTGATCCGCTGCATATAGGGCATCGGCGCGCCGCTATAGATGTTGGAGTGATGCAGCTTCTGCTTTTGAATGACGCTGAACACGCCCATCGGCGTCGGATGGCCCTTCATCCCCGTTGAAATCGGCGACTCGGCAAAGAATCCGTTGGCGTCGAAGATCCTGAGCTTTTGCTGATCGATCGAGATCGCGATAACCAGCGGTCCCTGTGGCTTGGCGGATTCTTTTTCCGGCGCCAGGATCTTCTTGGCCTGCTGACGCCGAGGCTTTGGCCGCCGCGGCGGGATAGTGGGGTCGGGCCGATAATATCCGGGATCGGAATCCGACCAGTAGTAGAGGGCTGCGTCCGCCTGTGACGCAGCGCCGATCGCACCGGCGGCCGACAAGGCCGCAATTCGCCATAACCGCTTGGCGCTGGAAGCCTTTTGCTCGCTTGCGCGTGTCATCCTCGAATCCTTGAGCCTTGATTTCTTAGTGTTGCAGACGGGATACGCGCTCACCAGCGTAGCAGTTCCAATCCCCGTTATTTTCGCCTCAAGCGTAGCAAAAAAGCCTCACATTACGTTAAAGCGCGGATGGCACCCGGTACCGCCAACCTTCCTCACGGGCACTCGCGCACCTACATGGGGAGCCACGCCAGCGGAGATATCCATGACATCCAAAACCGTAAGCCTGTGTGACGCGAAATGGAGAGGTGTCGCTCTGCTGGCGCTCGCTCTGGCGCTCGGCCCGGTCTCCCAGGCTTTCGCGGCCGACGAGCCGGACCTGATCTTCCGTCGCTCGACCGTGTTCAAATGGGTCAGTCCGAACGACAAGCTTGCGACCTATGGCGTCGACGACCCCGAGGTCGACGGCGTGGCCTGTCATTTCACGGTGCCGGAAAAGGGCGGTTTCACGGGGTGGCTAGGGCTTGCCGAGCAAGTCTCGGATATTTCGCTGGCCTGCCGCCAGATCGGCCCGATCCATTTCAAGGGCAAGATGGAGCAGGGCGACGACATGTTCCGGCAGCGGCGGTCTTTGTTTTTCAAGAAGATGCAGATTGTCCGCGGCTGCGACGCCAAGCGCAACGTGCTGGTCTATATGGTTTATTCGGACAAGCTGATCGACGGATCGCCGAAGAACTCGACGTCCTCGGTACCGATCATGCCGTGGGGGTCCGCCGATAACGCGATCCAGAAATGCGGCGAATTCATTCAGTGAACGGCCAGTTGGTTCACTACTCGGCCTGGCGCGGGCGCACCGCCTGCGCAGGCCGGGCATTGGAATCGCAGCAGCCCACCAGACGCACGAATTTTTGCGGTGTCGAGAAACTGCCGCTGTCGGCGCATTGCTGCAACATCGCGCCGCAATTTCTTGGCCGCTCGGTTGTCAGCGGACCAGGTTTGCGGGTCGGGGATTTAGTGCCAACTTCGATGTTGCCATGGCCCACGACGGCGATCCTTTTCTTGAGGTAGAGTAGCTAAACGCGCAACGGCCCGGAATGGTTGCATCCCATTTGACTGAGTAGGTTTCGGCGCCGCCTCGGTTCACCGCCGCCCGAGCGGTTTGAGCGCCTCCTCCACCAGAGAAACGTTAAAAAGTCGGCTGTGGCTCGGAATCGGCCGGTGTTTGCAGATGTTTCGCCGGCCCAACGCTCCAGCGGGCCGCCACGCTAGGCCATTGAACGAGCTCTCATTCAATGGCCTACAACGGATTGAGTTGTTTGAAATCATTGATGTTTTTGCGATCATGTGTCGTCCGGTGGTGGCCCCACGAAACAATTCTGCTGTCCGACGAAACCATTTCCCGCTTTCGAGCAGACATCCGGAAACACCAAATGGTTATCACTCCGGTGAAAAAACGGCGGGCAGCGCCGGAACTTGCACCCGGAGACAGTCAAATGCGAAATCTGAGCTTCCTCCTTGCCTTCGCTTTCCTGCTCGCTGGTCCGTCGATGGCCGGTTCGACCGATAGCGGCCTGCCGGGCGTCGGCACGTTTGCCTATCGCGGCTCGCCGGTCGCAGCTTCTGCGCCGCAGACCGTCGTTGTTGCCGCCCGTTGAGGCGCAGCTGATCTAAGACAATAGAAAGTTTCCCGTAAAGGCCATCATGTTTTCCCGTATCTGTGGTGCCGTTGTCGCGTTCTTCGTTCTCGGTAGTTTGGCGCAGGCGCAAGTCGAGCCTGGTCAACTGCAGCAGATTCAGTTGAAGTCACCGTTGAAACTGTCCGACCCGCGCGAGGACTTCGTGCGACAATGCGCGCCGCATATGCTGGGACGTTGGGCACATCCGGAATCCGTTTGCGGTTGTCTGCACGATTATGCAGCCGCCGTCGTTGAAGATCATGATCTTCGCGAGGCGCTGCTGCGCGGCATCAGTGAAACCGGCGTGCCCACGATCGAGACCGAATGGGTCCCGCGCTCAAAGCAATCGGAAATCGGCGCAACGTTTACGAAGATTGCAAAGCCGACGCTGCAATGCATGTTTGAGCCGCTGAACTAGGCTCGCTCCCTTCGGGTTTCCGATTTACCGCCGCGGCACTCGCCGGCACGGCCGCGTTCGATCATTTCTTCGTCCCAAGACGCGCAATACATTGTACCGCCCGGACGATTCCGTTTGCGGTCATCCGGGCACCCGAAACTTCCTTGATCTGGCCTGTGGGACACGATCCATCGTCGACCTGGATACGCTGCCCGAGCCGCAAATTGACGATGTCCTGCTCGCGCGAAACCTGTTCCGCCATCGCTGGGGTTGCGAATACAAACAGCGCGCAACTGCAGAGAGCGCCGCCGACGCGGTACCGAATATTGCGATTGCCAGGCATCTGTGTCTCCATGGGCTGCCAATTTTTTTGCCGCCAAGCTTATGGGCGGACTCGCGATTCTGAAAGCGCAACGGGAAACAGTCGGAAATGAATGCCATCGATACCAAACAAAAGATCCTCGACGCGGTCGACGCCAATTTCGATGCGCAGCTTGCGACCACCAGGGATTTTGTCGCGATCCCCTCGACCCGCGGCGCCGAAGGGCCATGCCAGGACATGATCGGCGATCTGTTGCGGGAGCGTGGCTACGAGGTCGACGACTGGCATATCGATGTCGGCGAGTTGAAGGATTTGCGCGGTTTTGGGCCAATCGAACATGATTTTTCCAAGGCGCGCACGGTGGTCGGAACTTATCGGCCTGCAACCAATGCCGGGCGATCGTTGATCCTGCAGGGCCATTGCGACGTGGTGCCGACCGGACCGCTCGAGATGTGGGAGACGCCGCCATTTTCGCCGGTGATAAAGAACGGCAAGATGTACGGCCGCGGCGCCTGCGACATGAAGTCCGGCACGATCGGTGCGCTCTATGCGCTCGACGCCATCATCGCCGCCGGCTTCAGGCCGACCGCGCGGATTCACTTCCAGTCCGTGATCGAGGAGGAGAGCACCGGCGTCGGTGCGCTCTCGACCCTGCAGCGCGGTTACCGCGCTGACGCCTGTTTCATTCCCGAGCCGACCTCGGGCAAGATGGTGCGCTCTCAGGTCGGCGTGATCTGGTTTCGGCTGAAGGTGCGCGGTTTTCCCGTGCATGTGTTTGAGGCAGGCGCTGGCGCCAACGCGATCATGGCGGCCTATCATCTGATCGAGGCGCTGCAAAAGCTCGAGATCGAATGGAACGAGCGTGCCAAAAGCGATCGTCACTTCAAGGCGCTCACCCATCCGATCAACTTCAATCCCGGCATCATCAAGGGCGGCGACTGGGCCTCCAGCGTGCCGGCCTGGTGCGATGTCGATTGCCGGATCGCGATTCTGCCGGGCTGGTCGGTCGCCGACTGCCAGGCTGAGATTCTTAGTTGCGTCTCGACGGCCGCCCGCGATCATCGCTTCCTCTCCAACAATCCGCCCGCCGTCGAATGGTCGGGGTTCCTGTCGGAAGGCTATGAACTGAAGGATTCGGCCGAAGCCGAAGCCGCATTCGGCAAGGCTTTTAGCGCGGTCTATGGCGGCACGGTGCAAGACCTCGTCTTCACCGCGCTTACCGACACAAGGTTTTATGGGCTGAACCACAACATTCCGAGCCTGTGTTTTGGCGCCAGCGGAGCGGCGATGCACGGGTTCAACGAATATGTCGATCTGGATTCGCTACGGAAATCGACCAAGGCCACCGCGCTGTTCATCGCTGAATGGTGCGGGGTGGAGAAGCGTTAGCGCGCGACGGGGAGTCCAGGACCGCAAATTAGCCGAGACGTCATTGCCGGGCATAGCCGTCCGAAGGACGGCGTCGCTTCCGCTCGCCTATGACCCGGCAATCCATCATTTAGAAAAATGATTTGACGAAGTTTGATGAATACGCGGGTCAAGCCCGCGTATGACAGCAGGGGAAAACCGGGGAGGAGGGCCACCGATCATGACGCCACTCGAAAAAGTCAATTCGATTAAGATGCCTTTTGCGGAGTTGAAAGGCGTCACCTTTACCGAAGCCGAAAAAGACCGCGTGGTGGCGCGGATGCTGGTGCGGCCGGACCTCTGCACCCTCGGTAATACGCTTCATGGCGGCGCCATCATGGCGCTGGCGGATTCGGTCGGGGCGGCGGCGACCGTGATCAATTTGCCGGAGGATGCCAAGGGCACCACCACCATCGAGAGCAAGACCAACTTTATCGGCGGCGCAAGAGAGGGCATGACCGTCATCGCGACCGCGACGCCCGTGCATCGGGGACGGCGCACGCAAATCTGGCAAACCCGGCTCGAGACCGAGGAGGGCCGCCTGGTTGCCATCGTCACGCAGACGCAGATGGTGTTATAGCCGAGCGAATGCCGCGCGATCGCAGTCTTATGCGGCGTCGGCCGCCTGCACGGCGTTCAACATTCCGGTCTGCGGGTGACAATCAAAATATTCGAAAAACGCCTCGTTGGCGCGGGCGACAGTCACTTCGTGATAGAGCCGCAGTTTTGCGGCCGGCCCCAAGGTCGACAGATATTTCATGGCGGCGCCAAAAATCCTGACATGGGTCGGATGCGATTCAGCCCAGCGCTCCAGGGCCGCCAGGCTTTTCCACCAGCTCATACCGTAGGATTTTTCGATTCGCTCACCGTCGGGCGCAACGACCGTCATATAGCGGTTGGCATAACAACCGATCGAGCGTCCCTCGTCGCGCAAAAAATCCATGCCTTCCCGCAAAACCGGCTCGACATCTCCGAGATACATTTTGCGCTCGGCTGCTTCGGTGTCGCCCCAATCCTGGCCCGACCGGATCAGGCACAGATTGTCGTTCGGAATGACCCGAGTGCGGGAGCCATCACGAATGGCGCGGGCAGCGCCCGTCGGCGCCATCTCGTTGGTCTGGGAAAGCGGAATGCGATCGCGCATGCCGCCCCAATAGGCGTGTTCCTGGACTTCACCGCTCATGCCGTCGGCGAGGACGGCGATGCCTTCGGGTCGCCCTAACGAGGAGAACAGGGTTTCGTAACCCTCCACGGATGGATAAAGCGCCTCGATGAACGTCCCGACACCGGCGACGGCTCGCTTGTCGCCCGTCCAGCCATCGCGCGCTGCCGGAAACCAGTTTTCGAATTTTGCGCGATCGTCCCAATAGGCAACCGTCACGATGTTGGTAAAACCGGCCTCGTCGATGTAGCGCGCCCGGTCCCAATGGGTCGGGCCGCCATTGGATTGGAAACGGGAAGCGATCCATGCCAACGCCTGCTCTGCGGCTTTCGAAGCGGCATCGCGAGTCTGGGCGCCAAAATAGGCCATCACCACCCGCTCAACGCGAGGCTTGTGGCGCGCCACGAAGGACGGGTAGGGCGGCGCATAGTCGTCGGGGACGCGGCGGTGACGCGTGCGGGCGGTTCGGAGATGCTCTGGGATCGCGGATTCCATGGCGGGCTCCTGTTGGGTTTGGTGAGTCAGGCTTGCAGCCGGATTTCGCTCATGACCTCCGCATCGACCGGAAGCGTAAAATGCTCGACGCGGTTGGCGCGGGAGGAGTTGAGCAGGAGCCGGGTGACATCAGGCCTGGAGTAGTGTCCGGCGGGATCGGCGGCGTTCTTCGCCACGCCAATCATGCCCAGATCGATATCGGCATAGAGAATGCCTTCCTGATCGGGCGGAAGTTTCTCGGCCAACGAACTGCCGTCCGGCCCATAGATCACGGCATGGCCGCCGCCGGCGTGCAGGAATGCATGCTTTTCGGGGCTGTCGCAGAGCTCCTCGATCATGGCCTGCGAGACCACCGCGCAGGGGCCGAGGAAGAAACATGAGCCCTCGACCGCGTAAACTTTGCTGGCGGCGTTGTTGACCTCGGAACCGAGCGCGTGCGCGAACGGATCGTAGAGCGAAAAACTCGGCCAGGCGCCGACGTGTACCTGTTCGTTCTGGGCATACATCGCATATTTCGACAGCGGCTGCAGATGCTCCCAGCAGCACAACGCACCGAGCCGTCCAACGTCGGCGCGATCATGGACGGCGAGGTCGCTGCCGTCGCCCTCGCCGAACACGGTGCGCTCGGCATGGGTCGGCCGCAGCTTGCGCCGCTTTGCGATGGTCTCGCCGTCGGGGCCGATCAGCCATTGCGCAATGTAGAGGCTGCCTCCTTCGCGTTCGGACAAGCCGATGACCGCGGTCAGCTTCGCGCGCTTCACAGCCTTGCGGATCTTTTCGGCCTCCGGGCTTTCGTATGACAGCGAATTGTCAAAATAGCGCTGCACGAAGCCACGGCCGATCGCCCAGGCGGGAGCGCCGAGCCAGATCTGCCACGGATATCCGGGAATGAAGGTTTCGGGAAACGCGATCAGCTTGGCGCCCTCGCCGGCGGCCTGTTCGATCAGAGCGATCGTCTTGTCCACCGTTGCATCAAGATCGAGCCAAACCGGCGCCGCCTGAACCACCGCAACCCTGTATTTCTGATGAACCAGACCCATCGAAATCATCTTTTCGCATTGGGAGACAGACAATCGCTGGTCCGAACCCTACAGCCATGCGCCGCCGCGCCGCTTGTCCGCAGCGGAACGAAAACTTGTCGTAACTGGCAGAAGAGCAGGGAAGGCGGATTATGGCGTTGGGTGCTCGCGCCATTCGCGCGGCGCGACGCCGAACCGTTGCTTGAAGATGCGGCTGAAATGGGCGAGGTCGTTAAAACCCCAGGCGAAGGCGACGTCGCTTACGTGCCGGGCCGAATGGGCGGGGTCCGACAAATCGCGCTTGCATCGTTCCAGACGTTGAGCCTGGACGTAGCTGCGGAACGAGATCTGTTCGGCGGCCATCAGATCGCTGGCATAGCGTGGCGAGATTCCGATCGCGGCGGCCGCGCGCGTCATCGACAATTCGGGGTCGCGCAGATGCGTCAGGATGTAGCTCTTGAGGCGATAGAGCAGCGCGGATCTGTGAAACGACTGGTCCGGCGAGTGCTGATGCAGCCGGTCGGCGAAGGCCATCGCGACCAGATCCAGCCCCTGGTCCATCAGGCGGTTCGCCGTGGCAGGATCGACCTGGTCGATTGTCTTGCTCAGGCTAGTCAAGAACTCATAGGCCAGCCGTTCCAGCGGACGATCCGCAGAGAACGTGGTCGCCGTCAGCGCGTCGAACGAGCCGACGCGCTGGTGCAGAAGTTTTCGGGGCACCTGAAAGATCGTCTGCGAAAAGCCGTCGTCGAAGCGTAGCTCGTAGGGGCGGGTGGTGTCATAGATCACGAACTGGCCCGCGGATACGACGGCTTCTCGGCCATCCTGAAACACGCCGTTAACGCCGCTGTTTCCTAAAGCCACGAGCACAAAATCTTCGCTGGCACGCGCGATCCGGGACGGCGTGCGGAAGACCCGCTGGGCGCAGGAATCGACCTGTGTGCACGACACCGGGCCGATCATCGACTGGGCAACCGAACCCCAAAACGCGCCGTGCATGGGAGACTTGCAATCGAGCCCGACAAACGTATCGCAGACGATGTCTTGCCAGACCGCAAGTCGTCGATTCGGTACCGCAGTACTCGTGTCGAGCACGACAGCCACGATGGACCTCCAAGAATCCTCCAAGAATCCGCCAAGCTTCGGCACGAATCCGCCGGCCAAAGCCCGGCCCAAATTCAGCGCCTGCAAGTAGCTTGCCGATCGCGGCAAACGTCAAGGAATTGTTAACGCCAGCGAGGCCGGAGGGCGCGTTAACGCTGTCGCAGCGGTGCCGTTATTTGAGGCGGTAAGCTATCTTGAATTGCGTGTTGCAATGCACAATATAACGAAACTAGGGATTCGACGCCTCCTCGAGGGATTTCCAAGAGGAGTTATCAAGTGAACTACCAAGACATCACCCGTTCGGCGCGTGCCAAGGGCTACGTCCGGACGCTGCAACAGCAAGAAGAATTGCCGCTGCTGCGCGATCATCTTCTGCGGCTCGATTCCGAGACCCGTCGCGATCGCTTCCATGGCTTCCTGGACGACAGTTTTATTGAACGCTATGCCGCGAAATGCGCCGAAGATGGCACCGTCATCATCGCTTATTTCGAAAACGGCGTGGTACGGGGTGCCGCGGAACTGCATCCGCCGGATCACTCCCCGGATTCACTCCCCGAGATCGCCTTTAGCGTCGAAGCCAGCCAGCGTCGGCTGGGCGTCGGCAGCATCCTGTTCAAAAAGCTGATCGCGGAGGCCCGCGCCAGGGGTTACCGCTCCTTGCGGATCACGACCGGCGCGCAAAACCAGGCGATGCGGGCGCTCGCCCAGAAATTCGGCGCCCAGCTGACATTCCGTCACGGCGAATCCACCGGTAGCATCGATCTAACGCAGCAACCAGGGCCGGAGTTTGCAAAAGCATCGACCGCGACGCCGGCCGATACGGCGCGCGCGCTGATCAACTTCAACTGGATGTATTGGAAGCTCGTTCTTCAGATGTATGGCTGGGGCCGGACGGCGTAGCGAGCCTCATAAAAAATCGCGCCTTGCTGTCGGGCAAGGCGCGAATTCTAATCGTCCGTGCCCAAAGGCGCGCGTCAGGTCCCGGTGCGCTTGTCGTTGCCGAATCTCCTGACAACCCTGCGTTCGACCACAACCGAGCGCTGCGCGCCCTGTTCGCCCGCGATCACCCGCGTCGTCAAGCGCGCCGACGTACGCGCCATCTTCTTCACCTCGGCAGTGACGGCTTCGATCGGCAACCCCATCAGCGACGCGGCGATCTCCGCCTGCTCATTCTGATCATCGGTGATGCCGATCGCGGCAAAGATAGCTTCATCCAGCGTCGGCGGATCGCGCCGGACACGCCGCGGTCCATATTTCGTATTCCAGTCTTCACTCATCGGGGCCTCTCATTTGGTCCGGAATACCTAGAAGCCCCCATGTTGCATTGCAATATGAAATTGGTGTGGCAATCCAGCTATGCGTTCTCGAATTAAAAGTTTTCCACTCTTGTAGCGTCATAAATCTCAATGGTCGTCGCGGCGGCGAGCGGCTGCAGCGCGCGGACGAAATGTCGCGAATCCGGCACCGCGAAATGGGTCAACAGCGCGGCGCGATCGGCCCACTGCTCGACGAACACTAGCCGCATTGGATTCTCGCAATCGACATGCACCGCGTGGGAGATGCATCCGGGCTCGCCGCGCGAGCGACGGACATGTTCGAGACTCAATCTGCGGACCTCCTCGAAGCAATCTTGCTTCGCTGTCACGCTGCCGGTTACCACGATCATGGTGTCCTCCTGCGGCTTTCGTTCACGGAACGGAATCGCCGGCGCTTGCAAACCCGAGCGGTTGCTGCGGCCAGCGTTTCAGCGCAGCGCGTCCGGCATCGGTCAGCTCATAAATGCCGCGCTCGGCGCGATCGAACCAGCCATAGACATTGTGCAGCAGGATTTTAGGGGCGTCGGGAATTTCTAGCTTGAGATCGCGTACCCGCCGCGGCCCTCGCGCCAGCGCTGCCGCGCATGCCAGCGCCTGCTGGCGATAGGCCGTCATGATCGGCGCGCGCGTGCTTCCGCCCAGCGCCGGGTCGCCCAGGCGCCGCCGATGCTCGGCGACCAGGCGCGAGCGCTTTTTGGGATCGCGGCGCGGGCTCGTCGTTGGCGGCTTGACGATCACCTCGACATCGCCGGAAGCGGTGACGGCGAGCATGCCAAAGCCGAGCCGGCGGCACAAATTGCGATAGCGCGCGTCGCTCTCGCGTCCCTTGCCGCGCGCGGACATTTTGGCGGCGAGCCAAACCTCGTCGCAGGCGCCGGCGCGGTCGACGGCCTGCAGGATTAGTTCAAGATTGAACGAAAGCTTCAATTCGCCGACCACGACGATCGGGGGATCGTCGCCGCTCAGCGCCACCAGGTCGCAGCCGCTGATTTCGCCCTTGACCGTGAAGCCGAGCTTTTCGAGGAAGCGTTTGACGGGCAAATAAAGCGCGGTTTCCAAAGGGGCTCCTGTGTCGTGCGTGCGACTCAATGTCCGAGTCTAGCCCGGATCGGCCCCGGCGCCTGCAGTGTGATTTGATCAAACGACACCGGAACGGGTATCGTAGCGCTCGGGACAAGACGGGCGCGACCAACGTGACGATCAGGAATGGCCTCTACCATATCACCGTAGAGATGCTCGATGGCGTCGAGGGCGGCAATCAGGGCGTCATGGTCGTGCGCGACGGCACGCTGCGCGGCGGCGATTCCTTCTTTTATGCCTATGGCACCTACACTTGCGCCAACGGCAAATGGAAGGGCGAGGTGACCAACCAGGAGCACTCGCCGACCTTCGGCGCGCGGCCGGTATGGGAGCGTAAAATCGTGACCATCGGATTTACCGGAACCTATACCGATGACGGCGCCGAAAGCGACGGCATCGCGCTCGCGGGCAAACAGAGCATTCGATTCAAATCGAAGCTGCGCTTGCTGGTTCCGGATTGAATGGTGCAAACATATTAACTTCATCCGACATTTGTGACAGGCCGGTGAAGATCAGAGGTTGCGAACCAAGAGATCGCAGGCCGAAATGCTGAAGGGACTTTACAAGGTCGAGATGCGTACGGTGCACGGCTCGCGCCGCGGCGTTCTGTATTGCTATGACGGCAAGATGATGGGCGGAAATTCTGCTTTCGGGTTCGTCGGTACCTACCAGGAATCGGCCGACGGCAAGGTATCGGTCGAGATGTCGACCATCCGCCACAATTACGATCCGAAGTTCCAGCCACTTCTCAAGACCGACCATATCACGTTGTCGCTCGTCGGCCGGCCGCAGGGCGAGCAATATCATTTTGAAGGCGGCACGCCGCAATTACCCGGCGTGGCCTTCAACTCGGTGATGACGCCGATCAGCGAAGACGCCGCGCCTCCCATTCCGCCGTTCAATGAGGGCGGCATCGGCAATGGGCTCTATTCCATCCACATCCGCATGCTCGACGGCATCGACGGCGGCAACACCGGCGTCATGCTGCTGCACGACGGCCGGATCCGCGGCGGTGATGGCTTCTTCGATTATATCGGCGCCTACAGCAGCGCCAATGGCCGGTGGAAAGGCGAACTGATCAATCACGAGCATACCCCGAGCGAGGGCGAACGGACGGTGTTCGGGGGTTACGAAGTCGGCATCGGCTTTTCCGGCACCTACACCGATGAGGGCGCGGTCGCGGAAGCCACCGCGCTCGCCGGCAAGCGCAGTATCCGTTTCAGCGCGGTGTTGAAGAAGCTGGCGGAGGCGTGAGCGCTACACGCGCCCGTTCACCGGGATCAGCGCGCCCGTGACGGCGCTGGCGACGTCGCTTGTGAGAAACAGGATCACCTCGGCCAATTCCTGCGGCGTCACCCATTTTGTAAAATCCGCCTTTGGCATGCTGGCGCGGTTGGCAGCGGTGTCGATGATCGAGGGCAGCACGGCGTTGACGGTGATCTTGCCTTTCCACTCCGCGGCGAGCGCCTCGGTCAGGCGATGCACCCCGGCTTTGGACGCCGCATAGGGGCCCATCCCTGCGCCGGCCTGCAGCGCGCCCATGGCGCCGATATTGACGATCCGCCCTGACGGGGAGGCGGCAAGATATGGCAGCGCCGATCGCGAGGCATTCAGCGCGGTGAGCACATTCAGCGCGTACATGCTCTGCCAGGTCCTTGGATCGCCCTCGGCGACAGCTTCGAACGCAAAGCCGCCGGCGATATTGATCAGCGCGTCGCATTTGCCGAAATGTGAAGCGACGGCGTCGATCGCCTTTTTGGCCTGCGCCGGATCGGAAAGATCGACCCCGCCGAGTTCGATCCGATTTGCGGTCGCTGGCATCTGCGATGCAGCGTGGTCGACGCCCGCAACCTTTGCACCCCGTGCAAGGGCTAATTCGGCGACCACCCGTCCGAGCGAGCCCGAGGCGCCGGTCACGACAACGACTTTTCCGTCCATGATGATGCTCCTGACCAGACGGCGATGAACGCCCAGACTAACGCCATGCCAATTTCAATTGCAATGCTGCGAAATTCCGCGCCCAAATGCTGTTTGCGACGGATTGTTCCGTGAACCAAGATTTGGGATATTCAGATGCCTGACCTAGCTCGGCCTTGCGAGACGCACCCCGATCTCGTTGATTTCAACTATGCGCTTCCGCATTTGACTGAGAGCCTCGAGCGCCAGCGGAAGACCAGGATCGTGACGATCGGATCGTCGTCGACAGCGGGTGTGGACAGGATTCTGCCGTATCCGTACAGACTAGAGATGATTCTGCGGCAGCGGTTCTATGGCCGGATGATCGACGTCATCAACCGGGGAATAGGAGGCCAGGAAGCTCCGGAGGAACTGTCGCGATTTGAGCCCGACGTCATCCATGAAGCGCCTTCGCTCGTGATCTGGCAGGTCGGCACCAACGCGGTCTTTCGCAAGCTAGACTATAATTTCGACGAGGTGTCGGCTGCGATCGCGGTCGGACTGGACTGGCTCGCCTGTCTGCCGATGGATGTGGTGCTGATGGACTTACAATATACGAGAGCCCTCGTGGGTTCCGACAAGATCGGATTTTCCGAGGACATGGTGTCGCGCATATCGGCCGCCGGCGAGAAGGCGGGCGTCAACGTATTTCACCGTTTCGCCTTGATGCGACGCTGGGTTCAGGACAAGATTCCGATTGAGGAATTGGACGACGGCAGCCAACTTCATACCAGCGAATGGGCGACAGCCTGCGTTACGCAGGCACTCGTCAGTTCGATCGTCGGTGCGCCGGAAGCGACGGGGTAGCCTTTGGGCAACCCGGCCGATCGCTAAAATTTGCCGGAGTTTTGTAAGCTGACGGCAGATTCATCCCGCTATACGTCGAGGTTGTTCAATCCAAGGGCTGGGAAAGCTATTATGATGAGACATCTGCCTGACCACGGTTTGCCGCTCGTTCAGCTCAAGGAGCAGCGGCGGGATTTGGTTGTCGCGCTGCAGAACCGGATCGGTCC